>Ga0207652_10001970_pt1 | contig 17756 bp, 15 predicted proteins | sample KBSC63BmetaG_FD_184334 | JGI IMG/M metagenome (GOLD analysis project Ga0207652, IMG submission 184334) | Corn rhizosphere microbial communities from Kellogg Biological Station, Michigan, USA - KBS C6-3B metaG (SPAdes) (version 2) | ecosystem: Host-associated > Plants > Roots > Rhizosphere ... | reverse complement strand
CAGTGGTTGCGTGCTGTGCTCCCGCTGCAACCAGGAAAAGGGAGCACGGCTCTAGTCGGCGTGCGTAGGGTCGTGGGGCCAGCATTTCGATTCGGCCGACTTCGCTCGTCAGAATGACCAGCGTGCGAAGCTCGACCGCGTGACCGACCCTCTGGCCGAAGGCGTGTACGAGTCGCTTCGAACCTCGGGTTTGGAAGGCGCCCTCGCGCTCGTCCGCGACCTCGAGCCGAGATTCGCCCCGGTTGATCCGGCGGACGCTCCCGACGTCCTCGCTCGCCACGTGGCTCGGGCAGTACGCCGGCTGCTCGCTGACGAGCGCGACGAGGGGAAGCAGGCGGCGATCATCAACGAGTTGATGGACGTCGTGCACGCGCCCGACGAGCGGCTTGTCGATGGCCTCGAGCAACTGGTCCTCCTCACCCGGGCCATCGCCCCGGGCGTGTACGAGTTACAGCGGCCAGCAACCCCGCTGTCGTCCGCGGCCCTGCTCACCAACGGGCCGGACGAGCCCACCCTCGGCTCGGAACTAAGGGCGGAGCTGTCCAGCGCGGACCGGGTTGACCTGCTGTGCGCCTTCATCCGCTGGCACGGGCTACGCGTTTTGGAGGAGCCGCTACTCCGGCTGCGTGACCGCGGCGTCCGCCTGCGGGTCATCACCACGACCTACGTCGGTGCGACCGAGCGGCGGGCTATCGACGAGCTCGTCCGACGCTTCGGCGCCGACGTACGCATCACCTACGAGACCCAGTCCACCCGCCTTCACGCCAAGGCATGGCTGCTGCGGCGCAATTCCGGTTTCGACACCGCGTTCGTCGGCAGCTCCAACCTGTCGAGGTCGGCGCTCGTCGACGGCTTGGAGTGGAACATTCGGTTGTCGGGTGTCGCGACGCCGGAACTGCTGCGAAAGTTCGCCGCGACGTTCGACACCTACTGGGCTGATCCGGCGTTTGTGCGGTACGACCCGGCCAGCGACGCGGACCGGCTCGATGACGCGCTGGCGCGTGCCGGTTCCCGAGGCGCCTCGTCCGCCGACATCACGCTGTCCGGTCTGGAGGTCCGCCCCCTGCCCCACCAGACCGAGATCCTCGAGGCACTCGAGGCCGAGCGGGAGATCCATCACCGGCACCGCAACCTTGTCGTCGCGGCAACGGGCACCGGCAAGACGGTCGTCGCCGCGCTGGACTATCGACGGCTTCGGGAGCAGCGGGACGGCCAGGCGCGTCTGCTGTTCGTCGCCCACCGGCAAGAGATCCTGCAGCAGTCGCTTCGGATGTACCGGGAAGTGCTCGCGGACGGCGCATTCGGCGAGCTGTACGTCGCGGGCAACCGGCCCGAGCGGTGGAGCCACGTCTTCGCCAGCGTTCAGTCGCTCGCCTCGTACGGCGTCGACCGGATTGAGCCGAACCACTTCGACGTCGTGGTCATCGACGAGTTCCACCATGCGGAAGCACCTACCTACCGCCGTCTGCTCGACCACCTTCAGCCGGCGGAGCTACTCGGCTTGACGGCCACGCCCGAACGCGCCGACGGTGTCGACGTCCGCTCGTTCTTCGACAACCGTGCCGCCTACGAGCTGCGGCTCTGGGACGCCCTCGCGGCGGACCTGCTGGTGCCGTTCCATTACTTCGGCGTCGCAGACGATGTCGATCTGAGCGGCATCGAGTGGAAGCGCGGGCAGTACGACGTCTCACTTCTCGACCGGGTCTACACCGGCAACGACGCCCGAGCCGCGAAGGTGCTGCGGACCCTTCGGGACAAGGTCACCGACGTCGGCACCATGCGTGCTCTTGGCTTCTGCGTGTCCATCGCGCACGCCGGGTACATGGCCGAGGTCTTCCGCCGAGCAGGCATCCCGGCGCTTGCAGTGTCCGGCGACACCGCGAACACCGCCCGCGCGGACGCGCTTCGCCAGCTGCGACAGCGAGAGGTGAACTGCCTGTTCGCCGCCGATCTGTTCAACGAGGGACTCGACGTCTCTGAGGTCGACACGGTTCTCTTCCTACGGCCGACGCAGAGCGCGACGATCTTCCTGCAGCAGCTCGGCCGCGGGCTGCGGCGGGCTCCTGGCAAGGCCGTGCTCACCGCGCTGGACTTCATCGGCCAGCATCGGCGCGAGTTCCGCTTCGACGTCCGCTACCGGCCACTGACCGGCTCCACCCGTAAGGGTCTGGAACGGCAGATCGAGACCGGCTTCCCCTTCCTGCCCTCCGGCTCGCAGCTGATCCTCGACCGGGTAGCCCAGCAGATCGTCCTCGACAACGTGCGTCGGCAATTGCGCCTCACCCGCAAGCAGCTCGTCGCCGACCTGCGCTCCTACGGTGACCTCAGCCTTGCCCAGTACCTGGGTGAGTCCGGCCGCGATCTCGCGGACGTCTACCGCGGCAACGGCTCATGGACCGGGCTACGACGTGACGCGTCCCTACCGACGCTACCGCCGGGGCCGGACGACGAAGCGCTCCTGCGCCGGGTCTCCTCGCTCGCCCACGTGGATGACCCGGAACGGGCCGACCTCTACTCCACCCTCGCCGAGCCGGCGGGCCCGGACTACCAAGAACTCGATGAACGCCAGCGGCGGCTCGCGCGGATGCTCTTCTTCACGCTGTGGCCCAACCGAGGCGGCTTCACGTCGTACGCCGACGGCCTTGCCCACCTTCGGCGCCACCCGGCCGTCTGCGCCGAGCTGCGAGAGCTGATCGTGCTCGGGGTCGACCGCTCTCGGCACACACCACGGTCACTCGGCCAGGGCCTGCAGCACGTGCCCCTGCTCAGTCACGCGCACTACCGCCGCGAGGAGATCCTCGCTGCGCTCGGCTGGGCCAATCTCGAACGATCGGCCCGCGGCAACATCACCGGGGTCGCCTGGGCCGAAGAGACCCAGACCGACGCGTTGCTGATCAACCTGCGCAAGACCGAGCACGAGTTTTCGCCGACCACGATGTACCGCGACTACGCCATTAGCCCGGAGCTGTTCCACTGGGAATCCCAGAACGCCACCTCCACGACTTCCGAGGCTGGCCGGCGGTACCTGGGGCAAGCAGGTCGCCGGACCCACGTCGTGCTCTTCGTCCGCGAGTCACCCACCGACGATCTCGGCGCGGCACCGTTCCTGTGCCTCGGCCAAGCCACGTACGTCGACCACCGCGGCGAGCGACCGATCGCGATCACCTGGCACCTCGACCGCCCGATGCCGGCGGACACATTCCGCGTAGCCAGCGTTGTGGCGTCCTGACCCGGCTGACCGTCCCGCGTTCGATGAGTGCATGGTGCGCTAACTGACAATATGCCCCTCCTTATTGGAGGTTCTGGGTTAACCTCTAATAAGGAGGTGGACTTGTCGAAGCTTCTGCGTCGTCGCTGGCCGAGTGAGATGGCCGGCACCGGCGTCCCGCGGCGCGACCGCCGGTCATGCGACTACGAAGCGTACGTGCCGGACTCCTTGCTCGTCCGTCACTTTGTCTTCGACGGCGCGGTGGCCGCCGATCTGGCAGACGCCGAAGCCGCAATCTCCCGCCTGAACATTGACGCGGTGGCGCTAATGGACACGGAGGCCCTCGCCCGAATCTTGCTCCGCGCCGAGGCGGTCGCCTCCTCACGAATAGAGGGGCTCGAGGTCGGACCGCGACGCCTGCTGCATGCGGAGGCCGCACGGCGCGGGCACGACCCATCAGCCGATGTCACCGCGGCCGAGGTGCTCGGGAACATCGACGCGATGGTGCACGCTCTCGACGCGGTCTCCGAGCAGGACCCGATCACTGTCGATCTGCTCCTCGAAGTCCATCGGCGGCTACTCGCGGACACCAGCATCCGTGAACACGGCGGACGCTTTCGTAACGAGCAGAACTGGATCGGGGGAAGCTCCTACAACCCGTGTTCCGCCGCGTTTGTGCCTCCTCCGCACGAACTCGTCCGCGATCTCATGGACGACCTCTGCGCGTTCTGCGACACCGACGACCTTCCAGCCGTCGCGCAGGCCGCGATCGCTCACGCCCAGTTCGAAACGATTCATCCATTCGTCGACGGCAACGGGCGCACGGGACGCGCGCTCATCCACCTCGTGCTGCGTCGACGTGGATTAGCACCACGGGTGCTGCCGCCAGTGTCCTTGGTCCTTGCCACGCGGGCCACCAGCTACATCGCCGGGTTGACCGCGTTCCGCTATGTAGGGCCGCCGACCGGGACGCAGGCACGCGAGGGTCTGAATGAGTGGGTCGGAGAGTTCGCGGCTGCCTGCACCCGTGCAGTTGAAGATGCATTCGCCTTCGAGGCCAAGACGACAGAGCTCGAGCAGCAGTGGCGCGCTCAGTTGTCTCCCGTTCGTGCGAACTCAGCCCTTGACCTATTACTCCGAGCCCTACCCGGCGCACCGGTCATCACCGTCGAAAGCGCCGCTGCGCTCATCGGGCGCACGTACAAGCCCGCTAACGACGCCATCCAGCGCATGGTGGAGGCCGGCGTTCTACGTCAGGTGACTATCGGTCGGCGCAATCGGGCGTTCGAAGCGCCTGAAGTGATTGCGGCATTCACGGACCTGGAGCGACAGCTCGCCAGTCCGGAAGGCAACACGCGAACGAGCAAGCCCAGCCGTCCGGTACCTGCTCGCCGTCGGACATGACCTTGCGACTGAACCCTTGCCTCCGCAACTCACGGTCAGCATGATCAGGCCGGGCCGGCTGCTTTGGCGAACTGCAACCGAACGCTGCTGTCCGGAAGCCGGCCCCTGACCTCGGCTTCTGGCGCGATCCAGGAGCGGGCAGAACCGACTTTGGCTCCCCATTTGGGCTCTCGAGCCATGATCAACGATCTTGCCGACATTGTGATCATTCGCTGACCTGCACCAACGTGGCGCGCTCGGAGGGACTCGAACCCCCAACCTTCTGATCCGTAGTCAGATGCTCTATCCGTTGAGCTACGAGCGCCAGAATTAAGGCTGTGACCTGCGGGTTTGCTTGACTACATCCCTTCGGCTCGCGAGCACAGCGCTGGTACAGCAAGTGATTCGGGCCGTGACATCGACTCGAGGTATGACCAGTGTAGGACAGCTCGCGGAGCTGCTCCCGTCCTGGCAGCGGCGCCTCCGGGCTATGAACCGTGCGCCACGGACCATCGTCAGCTACCTGGAGGCCGGCCGCCAGTTCGTCGACTTCCTGGCGCGAACCGGAATGCCCGCGACGGCCGGCCGCGATCCGCCGCGAGCACATCGAGGCGTACATCGACGACGTGCTCGCGCGGCACTCACCGTCGACGGCCGCTAACCGCTACCGCTCCCTGCTGCGGCGCGTTGCATCCGGATGTCCCGTCGATGCTCGGCTATGGGCGAGCCGGCATGTGTGCCTCGTTAGGTGCCAGTGCGCGGTCGGTCTCTTCTCGCCTGGCGGCTTCGTTGGAGGTGCCGGTGACGCGGGCGGCATGGGCGGCCGTGGACAGCAGCCACACGACGAATGTGCCGACGAACAACCGCTGGGCGAGCCCGAACTGGCTGTTGCCGAGCACGGGGACGAGGAAGAACGTGGTGATACCAAGCGCGGCGAACGCCTTGGTCACGGTTGCGTGTGCCCGCCATGCCGGTTCACGGCGAAACCGGTAAGCGGCGGTGATCATCGCCACCAGAATGAGCAGGAAGGCGGCCAGCCCAGCCACGTTGTGAATGTTGCCGTGCACCGTGGTCTTGGCGCCGGTGCGGTCGGTGTGGAACGCCGCGGAGACGGGACCGGCCAGAACGGAGGCGAGGGCGAGGAGCAGCGGCGTGACACGCGCGTTGCGACTCGTGCGGTAGATGCTCACGGCGAGCAAGAAGATCCCGACGCCCAGTCCGCAGAACGCGATGATCATGGCGTTGCCGTCGGTTCCAAGGGCCAGCTCGCTGATCGCCTGCCGGGTGGGGCTGTAGTCGTGTCGCTGGATGAGGTTGAGCACGATCACGATCAGCGGGAACAACGACGTCAGCGCGACCGCGGCGGTGGCGAGGCCGCGGACGGGTCGGGTGGAGCTGTTCACGAGGGCACCTCCGGGTTGGGAACGGGGGCACGTTAGGCATCGCGGACGGCGCCGGTCGTCAGCCTTGAGGTGTCTGTGGCGGATGACGTCGCCGGCCGGTTGTCGTCCCGGAGACGACACGGGTCATCTCGAAGGCGGACGTGCGAGGCGGTTTGGGTCGCTACGGTCGGGGTCCGTGGGAGCGCAGACACTCGCCGTACCGGCGCCACGGGTCGCGTGGCCAGCAACGGAGCTCGTGCTTCCGGTCGTGCTGGCGGTGATCGCGCAAGCGGATGTGTGGGCGCCGGCGTCGTACAACCTGGGTCACCTGGTGGGGCCAGCACCCGTGGTGGCGCTGCTCTACGCCGTGACCGCGCTGGCGCTGATCTGGCGCAAGCGCTTCCCGCTGGGCGTCCTGGCGTTCATCGTCACCGTCGACGCCGTCGAGTACCTCATTTTCGGTGCCCCCGAAGGACTCGGATCGCTGCTACCGACCGTGGTGGGCTTCTACGCCGTCGGCCGCTACGCCCGCACCAGCGCCCTCTCTGTGGCTGCGCCGTTGGCGCTGCTCGGCATTGCCGTCCACGAGCTGACGGACCCGGTCTTCACGTTGACCGGCTCGAACGCCGTCTTCTACGGCGTCGTCGCCGGCGCATGGCCGCTCGGACACGCGTTCCGGCGCCGTGCCGAACACACCCACCAGCTCCAGGCGCAGACCGCGGAACTCGTCGCGCACCGCGAACGACTGTCCCAGGAAGCAGCGAGTGCCGAACGGGCCCGCATCGCCCGCGAGCTGCACGACATCGTCGGACACGGGCTGAGCGTCACTGTGCTGCAGCTGGTCGCTGCCGCCGCCTTGCTCGAGAAAGAGCGCCCAGTCGAAGCGCGGACACGTCTGGCCACTACCGAGCAAACCGCCCGGCAGACGCTGACCGAGATGCGAAGGCTCCTCGGTCTGCTCGATGGACCCGACGACTCGACACTCACACCGCAACCCGGACTAGAGCACCTCGACGAGCTGGTCGAGGCGACGCGGCTGGCCGGTGCCGAGGTCACCGTCGAAGTCACTGGCCCGTTGGCTTCGCTGCCCCCGGGCCTCGGCTTGACCGCCTACCGCGTGTTGCAGGAGTCGCTGACCAACGTGCTCAAGCACGCCCGCCCGCCGATCTGCACCGTGCGCGTCACCCGCGACCTCGACGAACTCGTCGTCGAGGTCTGCGACGCGGGCCGAGCCGCCACACCCGCACCGGCCGGCCGCGGGCTCACCGGAATGCGCGAACGCGTCACCGTGTTCGGCGGTACTCTCATCGCCCACACCGTCCCCACCGGCGGGTTCACCGTTCGCGCCAGACTCCCGATCAACGACCGATGACCGCCGACATTCGCATCCTCATCGCAGACGACGAGGCGATCGTCCGCGACGGGCTGCGCACGATCCTCGATCTCGAAGACGACATGACCGTCGTCGGCGAGGCCGCAGACGGCGCGCAAGCGGTCACGGCCGCGCGCGAGCTCAGTCCAGACGTCGCGCTCGTTGACATCCAGATGCCCGGGCTGGACGGCATCGAGGCGACCCGACAGATGCTCAGGGCGCCGAACCCGCCACGGGTACTGGTCCTGACCACCTTCGACCGCAACGAGTACGTCTACGAAGCCATGAAGGCCGGCGCCAGCGGGTTCCTGCTCAAAGACGCCCGACGCCACCAACTCACCGACGCTGTTCGCACGGTCATCCGCGGTGAGACATTGCTCGCGCCCACGATCACTCGTCGCCTCATCGAGGAGTTCTGCGCCCGGCCATCCCCAGCCACGACGACACCGCCCGCACTCGCCGAACTGACACCACGCGAAGTCGAAGTACTCACCCTCATCGCCCGCGGGCACGCCAACGCTGCCATCGCCGCTGAACTCGTCGTAGCCGAGTCCACCGTCAAGACGCACGTCGCGCGAATCCTGGCGAAGCTCCACCTGAACGATCGCGCGCAAGCCGTTATCGCCGCCTACGAGAGCGGCCTAGTACGGCCCGGCACCCGCTGACACGCCTCGGGCTCAACAGGGGGAAAGGGCGTGAGGCCGTGCCCCCTCCACCGGGGGCCAGCTCCTGCAGCGCTGAAACACCGCCTCGACGCCGTCGGGGTCCTACGCTCGATCACGTGCAGCGGGTGTCGGTCGTCGGCAACAGCGGCAGCGGGAAGACCACGCTCGCCCGACAGCTGGCCGGGCGGCTCGGCGTTGCTCACGTCGAGCTCGATGCGATCTTCCACCAGCCCGACTGGCAGGAGCTGCCGGCCGCCGACTTCCGCGCGGCGCTGCAGGAGTTCGTCGAGCAGCCCGGGTGGGTGGTCGACGGCAACTACTCCACGGTGCAGGACATCGTCTGGGCACGGGCGGACACCGTGATCGTCCTCGACCTGCCACGGAGCCTGGTCATGCGCCGGGTCGCCCGGCGGACGCTGGGTCGACTCCTGCTGCGACGCGAGCTGTGGAACGGCAACCGCGAGCCCTGGTCGAACGTGCTCAGCGTTGACCCGCAGCGGTCGATCCTGGCCTGGGCGTGGACGCGCCACCACACCTACCAGGAGCGCTTCGCGCAGGCGCAGGTCGACCCCGCCAATGCACATCTACAGTTCCTCGTCCTGCATTCCCGGCGGGACGTCCGGTCGGTCGTTGCGGCGGCCGGTCCGGCAGCCACCTGACCACCAGTGGCGCGTCGTAGGTCCCGAGTAATGCCGGATGGCGGGAGCGACCGATGTGCCTTGCCGCTCAACTCGGAGTCGCGGCGCGGGTTGGCTCTTGTTGCGCTGCGACCTCTGCAAGCCGATGAAGGTCTTCACGCAGTGCGGCGCTGCGGTCGATGTGTGTGGGGTTGGTCCGGACGAGTAGCTGTTCGAGCCACCTGGGAAGCTTGGTGACTTGAAACGATTGCGTGATCCGCGTGCCGGCTTCCGTTGCTTCGAGGTCTACCCCGGATCGCGTGATTCGTGCTGCGGCCATGTGCCCCACCCCTTTGACGTCACGTGCGTTTGAGTGATCGATCGATCATGTAGCCGACCCAGGCCTCGTACGGATACAAGTCTGTTCTGCCGATTTCATGAGAACAGCGCTACCAGGGGAACTGCCACGATGGCGGCGTGGGCGAGCGGACGGGAGGGCAGCGGTGACGTCGGAAGCCGCCTCTCTGCTGGGGCAGCTGGCCGATCGTGACCGGCTCACGGTCTTCGCCGCCGTCGTGCTCGGCGACCGCACCGTCGACCAGCTGGCGGCGACGACCCGGCTGACCGGCCGCGTCGTCGCGCGGGCCTTGGCGCGGCTGCAGTCGGCGGGCTTGGTCGAGGAGACCGACGGCGCCTGGACCGCGCGTCTGGAGACTCTGCAGGAGGCGACCAGGGCCGGCGCCGCGCAGGGGACCGACGAGCACGCGAGGGCCGATCGCGAGACGGCGGTCGTGCTGCGTGCGTTCATCCGCAACGGCCGGCTGACGTCGATCCCGACCGTGCGCAGGAAGCGGCTGGTGGTCCTCGACTACCTGGCTCGCGTATTCGAGCCCGGGGTGCGCTACAGCGAGAAGGAGGTCAACGCCTCCTTGCGCGCCTTTCACGACGACGTGGCGGCGCTGCGCCGCTACCTCGTCGACGAGGGGTTCCTGAGCCGCGAGGGCGGCGTCGGCGACTACTGGCGCACCGGCGGGTCCGTTGACGTCTGACGCGCCGGCCGGCTACCCGGCGCCGGAGCCGCTCGCCGGCCCCGACCGGATCGACGCCTTCACGATCGCCTCGACGAGCCGCCGGGTCGACGGCACCTCGACCTCGTGCCGTTCCGCGGCGCGCAGGACGGCGCCACCGATCGCGTCGAGCTCGAACGACCGCCCCGACTCGATGTCGCGTTGCATCGAGGACTTCATCGCCGCCGGCGCTGCGAGGAGAAACTGCAACGCGTCGTCGTCGGACACGTCGGCCCCGTCCGCCCGAGCCACCGTCGCGACCTCCTGCACGACGTCTCGCAACAGGTCGGCATAGCGGTCCCGAACCACGCCGATCGGCGCCTCGGCGTACGACGTCAGCAAGGCCAGCGGCGCCAACCGCGCCAGCTTCCGCCAGAGCACCTGTCGCTCCCCGTCAACGACGGAGACCGGTGGCCCGGACGCGCGCAACACAGCGGCGAACTCGTCGGCTCCGGCGATCTCGACGTTCGCGAACGGGCTCGTGTGCTCGATGACGCCTGGCGACACCCTGGTGGCCTCTACCGAGATCGTGGCGGCGACCACGTCGGCGCGCGGATAACGATTTCGCAACACCGCAAGGTGGTCCAGACCGTTGAGGAACGGCACGACGACTGCTCCGGACACTGCTGCGGGAGACACCCGCTCCAGCGCGGCGTCGAGACCGGTTGCCTTGACCGTGACGAGGCACGCGTCGACCGGCTTCGCGAGTGACTCGACCGCCCGAGCCGGCACCGTGAAGTCGCCGAAAACCCTGCTGTGCACGGACAATCCGTGGCCGTTCAACGCTGCTGCGGTTGCCGGGGTGGCGACGAATTCGACGTCGTGTCCCGCCCTCGACAACAGGCCGCCGAGCAGGCCGCCGACACCGCCGGGCCCGAGCACGGCGATGTGCCACGACGACGTCACGTCGCTCCTTCCCGCGACACGCGATGAGCCGCTGAGTCTTTATTCCTCTCCCTTTCGAGGAATATCGTCCCGCCACACACCACGACAAGGGGGTCGCAGTGAGTGACTACCAGCTTTCCCGCCGCACGTTCCTCGTCGGCACCGGTCTCGCGGCGGCAGCGCTCGCCGGCTGCGGTGGCAGCTCTGGCGGTGGTGGAGGCGGCACCCCCAAGGCAGGCTCCTCCAGCGGTCCGGCCCCGACCGAGACCTTCGCGGCGCCGGCCTCGAAGCTCAGCGGCAGCCTGAAGATCTTGATGTGGAGCCATTTCGTGCCCCGGCACGACGTGTGGTTCGACAAGTTCGCCAAGGACTGGGGCAAGAAGGTCGGCGTCAACGTCACCGTCGACCACATCAACACGGCGGACATCCCCGCACGCATCGCGTCAGAGATCCAGGCCGGGTCCGGGCACGACCTGATCCAGCACATCTCCGCAATCCCGCAGTACGAGCCGAGCGTCATCGACCTGGCAAACCTCAACCAGGAGGCGGCCAAGCGGTTCGGCAAGCTCACCGACATCTGCACCAAGTCGAGCTACAACCCGCACACGAAGAAGTACTACGCCTACGCGCCCGGCTGGGTGCCCGACCCGGGCGACTACCGCAAGAGCCTGTGGTCGACGGTCAGCATGGCCAACGGCCCGACCACGTGGGACGAGCTGCTGCAGGGCGGCACCGAGATCAAGAAGAAGAAGAACGTCCAGATGGGCATCGGCATGTCCCAGGAGATCGACTCCAACATGGCCGGCCGGGCGATCATGTGGAGCTTCGGCGGCGCCGTGCAGGACGCCAACGCCAACGTGACGCTCAACTCGCCCGAGACCGTCGCGGCGGTCGAGTACATGACCAAGCTCTACAAGCAGACGATGACGCCCGAGGTCTTCAGCTGGACCGCCGCCTCCAACAACCAGGGCCTGGTAGCGGGGCAGCTCTCCTACATCCTCAACTCGATCTCGGCCTATCGAAGCGCGCAGCAGCAGAACCCTCAGGTGGCCGAGGACGTGCTCTTCGTCAAGGCGTTGAAGGGCCCCAAGGACGCGATCGCCGCGTCACACGTCATGTACAACTGGATCGTCCCCAAGTTCTCGAAGTCGGCCGACAACGCCCAGGAGTTCTTGCTCCACTACACCGCCAACTTCCCGTCGGCGACCTACTACTCCGAGCTCTACGACTTCCCCGGCTACGACAACCTCGTGCCGCAGCTCGACGGTTGGCTGTCCAACGATCCCTTCGGGTCGCGGCCGGCCGACAAGCTCACCGTGCTCAAAGACTCGATCTCCTGGACGACCAACCTCGGGCACCCCGGCTATGCCAACACCGCGGTCGGCGAGGTCAATGCGACGTACATCATCCCGAACATGTACGCGCAGGCGGCCCGCGGCGAGAAGTCGGCCCAGCAGGCCGTCGCCGACGCCGACAAGCAGGTGAAGGCCGTCTTCGACAAGTGGCGCACGAAGGGTCTCATCGGCTGACGGCGAGTGCAGGGGAGGAGTTCACGTGGCCGTCGTCGAGACGCGGAATCTGCGGAAGAGCTACGACGGGGGCAAGACCTTCGCCCTGCGCGGCATCGACCTGGCGACCGAGGAGGGCGAGTACGTCGTCCTCCTCGGCCCGTCGGGCTGCGGCAAGACCACCTTGCTGCGGACGATCGCCGGCCTGGAGCAGCCGACCGACGGGGAGGTCGTCATCGGCGGCAACGTCGTCAACGGCCTGCCGCCGCGGGCGCGCGGCATCGCGATGGTGTTCCAGAGCTACGCGCTCTACCCGCACAAGACGGTGTTCGCCAACATCGTCTTCCCGCTGCGCGCGGAAGGCATGCGCAAGCCGGACCGGGAGCGCAAGGCACGGTGGGCGGCCGACCTGCTCAGCATCGGCCACCTGCTCGAACGCAAGCCGCGCCAGCTCTCCGGCGGGGAGCGGCAACGGGTCGCGCTCGCCCGTGCGCTCGTCCGCGACCCGAGCGTCTTCCTGCTCGACGAGCCGCTGTCCAATCTCGACGCCAAGCTGCGCACCAGCGCGCGTGACGAGCTGAAGCGCTTCCAGCAGGAGCTCGGCACCACCACCGTCTACGTCACCCACGACCAGGTTGAGGCGATGGGTCTCGGCGACCGGATCGCTGTCATGTACGACGGGGTCATCCGCCAGGTCGGCCGGCCGGAGCACGTCTACGACGATCCGGCCGACACGTTCGTGGCGACCTTCCTCGGCTCGCCCCCGATGAACCTCGTGCGTCGCGACGGTCATCTGGTCGGTTTCCGGCCCGAGCACCTGTGGCCGGTGGAGGCGGTTCCGGCGGAGCACCGGGTGACGATGCCCCTGAAGGTCGACCGGCTCGAGTACCTCTCCGGAGACCGGCACGTCTACGGCAGCGTCTCCCGCATCGGCGAGGAGACCCGCGTCATCGCCCGGCTGCCGGCCACCGTCGTGACGCCGCTGCATCCCGGTGAGATGCACGAGTTCGCCGTGCACGCCGATCGCCTTCGGTTCTTCGACGCCGAGAGCGGCGAGCGCACCGCACCGGTGCCGGTGGGTGGCTGATCGTGGCCCAGGTCGCCGCACCTCAGGGTCGCGTCACGGGGCGGGCGGCACCGCGCCAGCGTTGGACCGACAAGGAGGGCCTGCTCGCGCAGATCTTCCTGCTGCCGACCGTCGTCTACATCATCGGTCTGGTCGCCGTCCCCTTCTTCCTCGCGATCGCCTACAGCTTCAGCGACGTGACCGCCGGCAACCCCAGCTACAACTGGGTCGGAGCCCGCAACTACATGCGGATCTTCAACGATCCGGTGTTCTGGAAGTCGTTCGAGAACACGCTGATCTTCACCGCGATCTCGATGGTCCTGATCGTGGTCTTCGGCAAGATCCTCGCCAACATCCTCATGGCGAACTTCAAGGGCAAGTGGCTGGTCCGCTTCCTCGTGCTGCTGCCGTGGACGACGCCGGTGTCGCTCTCCGCCGTGTCGTGGCTGTGGCTGCTCGACTCGATCTACAGCCCGATCGACTTCGTCCTGCGCAGTGTCGGGCTGATCAGTGGGCACGAGTACTACCTCGGCCGCCCGCATCTCGCGATGGCCTCGATCATCGCGGTGGAGGTCTGGCGACTGGTGCCGCTCGCGGCTGTCATCATCATGGCCGGGCTCATCGCCATCCCCCAGGAGATCAACGAGCAGGCACAGGTCGACGGCGCCGGATTCTGGCGACGCTTCTTCGAGATCACCGTCCCGATGACGATGCCGGTCATCGCCGTGGCCGGCCTCTTCGGTGCCATCTTCACGGCGACCGACATGACCGTCGTCTACGTGTTGACGCGCGGCGGGCCGAACAACGCCACCCAGGTGCTGTCCAGCTGGGCCTACTTCAAGGGCATCGAGGGCAGCGACATCGCCCAGGGCGCCGCGATCGCGCTGTTCCTCTTCCCGCTGCTGCTCTTCGCCGCGATCGCCATCCTGCGCGCCGTACGCCGGATGGAGGTCTTCTGATGGCCTGGGACCTCACCGGCCAGGGTCAGATCGACGCCTTCCGGCGCAAGGCGGCCCGCCGCCACGTCCTGGCGCGCATCGGGATCTACGCCTTCGCGCTGCTCGCCGTCATCGTCGCAGCCGGGCCCTTCATCTGGTCGGGGATCACCGCGTTCAAGTCGAACGCCGATCTCTACAACGCGGCGAACAACCCGTTCATCTTCAACCAGAACCCGACCCTGGACCACATCAACTTCCTGCTGACGCAGACGTCCTTCCCGACGTTCGTGTGGAACACCTTCTGGGTCGGTGTCCTGGTCGTGCTGATCACGCTCGTGCTCGGCCTGCCCGCCGCCTACAGCCTGGCCCGCCTCGGTGGCCGGTGGACCGGCCCGTTGGCGATCGCCATCTTCTTCGTCTACCTCGTGCCGCCCACCCTGCTGTTCCTGCCGATGACCCGGGTCGTGGTGTTCCTCGGGCTGCAGGACAGCACCTGGTCGTTGGTGGTCATCTACCCGACGATCACGTTGCCGGTGTCGGTCTGGCTGCTCATGGGCTTCCTTCGGGCGATCCCCAAGGACTTGGAGGAGCAGGCGATGGTCGACGGCTACAGCCGCCTGGGCGCCTTCGTGCGCACCGTCGTGCCGCTCTCGGTGCCCGGCGTCGTGGCGGTCGTCGTCTTCGCCTTCACCGTCGTCGCCAGCGAGTTCATCTACGCCCTGGCCTTCATCGCGCCGACGTCGCACAAGGTGCTGAGCACGGGCGTGCCGACGGAGCTCATCCGCGGTGATGTCTTCCAGTGGCAGTCGCTGCAGGCGGCGACCGTCTTGGTCGCGGTGCCGGTCGCTCTCGTGTTCAACTTCTTCTTGAACCGGTTCATCACCGGATTCACGATGGGAGCGGTCAAGGGATGACGGAGCCGTTGCAGGAGCGGGTCGCCGACCGGGTCGCGGGCTGGTTCGCCCAGGCCGACGAGTTCCGCCGGCTTCATCCGCGGCTCATGCGGCGGCTCGTCGACGCCTACCACGCCGGCCAGTCGCTCGACGACTTCTGCGCCGCCCAGGCCAAGGTCTACGCGCCGTTCGACTCCCCGGCCGGGTTGCACCTGCTGCTGACCCGGGCCGGTGCCGCCGTACCGACGCAGGAGGTCGACGAGCTCGCGTCGTTCGCGCTCACGCAGGCGTCGCGGGTGCAGGTGCTGCGTGCCGGCGTCGCCCTGCGGCGGGCACGAGAAAACGGGTGATGCACCCCCCGCATGGATTCACGCCGCGCATCACCCGCCAAGGGTTGATCATGCCGACCGCGAATGTCGGGTGTACGCCGATTTCGTCACCTGTTCCCTCGGCGTTACAAAGACCTAACCCGAGCAGACCCGCGGGTTGAACGACCCGTCGGCCGGTTCCGACAGCGGCACCTGCTGCACGGGCGTCGACGCCGCGGCGGGCTTGGACGCGGACGGGCGTGGCGCGGGCGCCGCCGACCGCACCGTTGCCGGGTGCAGGAACTGCGCGATCACCTGGTGGTCGGCGGACTTCTCCGGCAGCAGCACGTCGCCGAGGTTGCCGTAGTTGTTGGCGATCGATGTCGGCAGCACGTAGGTCTTCAGTTGCGAGGAGTCGAAGTGGCGGTAGTGCGTCCCGAGGCTGATGACGTGGTTGAAGCTCCACGCGTCGTCGATCGTGATAGCGCCGGCGATCGAGGTGAGGAACGCGTTGGCCTTCAACGGGTGCAGCAGCCCGATCGAGTGCGCCTCGTGGATGACCGCCTGCAGGAAGACGCTCTGCCGGTCGATGCGGCCGAAGTCACCGGTCGGGTCGTAGTGCCAGGACCCGTTGCGGAAGTACGAGTAGTGGCGGCTGCGGGCCACCGCGAGCGCCTGCGCACCGTCGAGGTGCTGGCAGCCGGCATGCGTGATGTTCAGGCCGGTGAACTTGTCGCGCGCCGGCGTCGGGAAGTCGAGGTGGATCCCCCCGAGCGCGTTGACCACCTTCTTGAAGCTCTCGAACGTGATGAGCACGTAGTGGTCGATCGGGATGTCGAACTGCTGCTCGATCGTGCGGACCAGCTGGTCCGGACCGTTCTCGAACGCCGTGTTGATGCGGCCCTTGTGGTCGCTGCCGGCGAGCGTCACCAGCAGGTCGCGCGGGATCGTCAGCTCGGTGGCCTGCGACTTGCCCGGCACCAGATGGATGATCTTGATGACGTCGGCGCGCTGGCCTACCACCTGCTGCGCCGAGCCGAACGCCTGCGTGTCGTTGCCCTGCACCGCCCGGCTGTCGCTGCCGACGAGCAGGATGTTCTCGGAGCCCGCCGCGGCGCCGGCACTGTCGCCCAGGGACGGTACGTGCACGGTCTTGATCTGGTCGAAGCGGTAGCGCCCGTAGCCGTAGAGCCCGCCCGCAACCAGCGCGCAGACGGCGACGGCGGCACCGATCCCGAGGAGCAGCCGGCGCGGCCAGCGCCGCCGACCCGAGCCGTCGGACCCACCGCCGGCCCCACTGCGTTCTCCGACCCGTGGGTCCCGCGTGCCCAGACTGCTCATGACCTCTCTGGCGTGCCCGTTCTCCGCGCGTGCATGCTCACTGAATGCCGACGGAAGGACAGCCATGACCACGGCGAACGAGCAGACGGTCCAACGGGTGGGCGCGGAGAGCGTGGATCGGGTGGCCACGGCGCTGGCCGGCGCGTTCTTCGACGACCCGGTGATGTCGTGGCTGGTCCCGCCGGGTGGCGCCGACCGTCACGAACGGCTGAAGAGCCTGTTCGGCGCCGTGACCAGGGGTTACGTGCGGCGGGAGAAGTCCGTCTATGCCGGCCCGGGAGGGGTCGCCGCCGCGTTGTGGGGCCCGCCGGGGTCCTGGAAGATGGCCAACAGCGACATCGCCCGCGAGACACCCGCGCTGGTCAAGGCGTTCGGCCGCAACCTGACCAAGGCGTTGCGCGCGCTCAGCGCCGTCGACGCGAAGCACCCGACCGACCGAGATCACTGGTACCTCGGCTACCTCGGTTGTGAACCCGCGCACCAGGGCCGCGGCATCGGCGCCTCGCTGCTGCGGGTGGTCCTCGACGACTGCGACACCAAGGGCATCCCGGCGTACCTCGAGTCGTCGAACCAGCGCAACCTCACCCTCTACCAGCGCCACGGTTTCGAGATCGTCGAGGAGCTGCCGCTGCCGGGCGGTGGTCCGCCGGTGTGGCGGATGTGGCGTGAGCCTCGCGTGGAGTCAGCCGATCAGTGAGTCTCGCAGGTCGAGGTCGCGGCGCAGCCGGCGTGCCTCGCTCGCGTTGAGCGCCCCGCAGCGGTAGCGGCGGTTGAGCTCGTCCCGTTGCGCCTGCACGAGCTCGCGGCGCAGCCAGTCGTAGTCCTCCCGCCGCCCGCGATGGCGCTCCTCCTCGTCGCCCCCGGCCGCGGCGACCTCGTGCTCGACGAACCGGCGCTCCTGCTCGAAGCGCTCGCGGACCGCGGCGACGATGTCGGGCTCCACCCGCTCGGCCTCTTCGATCTCATCGGCGCGCTTGAGCGCGGCCTCGACCATCGCGAGCTTGGCCTCCCGTTCGTGCGGGCCGCCCGCTCCGGCGCCGGTGAGGCCCAGCGCCCGCACGACGATCGGCAGCGTCACGCCCTCGATGACGAGCGTCGCGAAGATGACGGCAAAGGTCAGGTA
>Ga0207652_10001965_pt1 | contig 17767 bp, 21 predicted proteins | sample KBSC63BmetaG_FD_184334 | JGI IMG/M metagenome (GOLD analysis project Ga0207652, IMG submission 184334) | Corn rhizosphere microbial communities from Kellogg Biological Station, Michigan, USA - KBS C6-3B metaG (SPAdes) (version 2) | ecosystem: Host-associated > Plants > Roots > Rhizosphere ... | reverse complement strand
CCGGCCCGTCCACGTCCACAGCCATCACCGCCATGATCCCTCCCGCGTCGACATCGGACGCAGAGGGATTCGCCGGCAGGTGGGCGAAACCTACGACAGAGCTACCAAAGCACTACTAGGTGCGGCGACCTCAGCGTCAAAAAATTTTGGCTCTCGGAGCGGTGTCTAAGCGACCGTGATTTGCTCGTCTGCGCCCTTCGCGTCCCCGATTGACCCCATGAATGACCCACGGCGTCAGGTGATGCTCGCGCAGGGCCAGCCCTCGAAACCGCGGATCGCTACTTCTCATGCGGTCTCCAGGCTATGGGCACGGCTGGTTTCGAACCAGCGACCTCTCGCGTGTGAATTCGGCTCTGAGATTTACGTCCGCTCGTCGAAAATCGCAATTTGCAGGGACTTTGGGGATTTCGACTCGGGTTTCGGTAATCGGTGATGCGTTGGATGTGATGCGATAGGGGCCCGATTCGGGCACTTCCGCGAGAAAGTGCCTCAAATATGCGCTTGCGGTTCCAGGGCCTGCGACAAGGTCATTTGAATCGTCGCCCGAGGTAGGCCGTCGCGGTCCCCGTCGGCTCTCCGAACCTATCCTGATGATGCTCATGGGCACGGCCTGCGCTGACGCGGACCCTCGAGCAGGGAGGGGCGCCCGAACCGCAGTAGGCCGGCGGACTAGGCGTCGAGCAGCGCCAGGATGGGCCGCATGTAGTCCGCCCGGATCCGGTCGGCTTCTGCGTCCGGGCGCCAGGTGAGGCCGACGTCCACGCCCGCAAGTCGACCGGTGCCGGCGAGAGTCGTGATCAAATCGATGAGTTCTTGTTGATCTGGGCCGCCATCGACAGGAAAATGCAGTCCGGGCAGGTCTGCCGGGTCGGCGACGTCGACATCGAGGTGAAGGAACAGGGGTCCGGACGGGAGGTCGGCGACGTCGAGGTTCGCGACGGTGCTTCTGGGCACCCGCGTCGCCGTCAGCAGCGCGTCCTCCCCTGGATCGAGATCGCGGGCGCCGACCAGTAGAACGCGCTGTGGATCGACCGGAGTCAGGCCGATGCTCTCGAGGATCTCGAGGTCACCGAGGCCGCAGATCTTCGCCAGTGGAAGACCGCCGAGATATCCCGATGCGGTGGTCTCCTCGGTGTTGAAGTCACCGTGGGCATCGATCCAGACGACTCCGAGGTCAGGGACGCTCGTCTGCAAAGCTGCCAGCGTCGCCATGCTGGTGGTGCAGTCGCCCGCGATCACCAGTGGGTGGGGATCGCCGGCCACCGCCGGGATCAGCTCGCCGTAGAGGGCGGCCATCCGGATCCAGGGGTCGCCCGTGGGAAGCGTGGGAACGATGGTCCGGTCGGTCCGGACCGGGGCCTCGAACCCCTCCTGCCGCTCATCGAGATGGAATGGCACGACGAAGGTCGTCATCTGCTCCTTGACGATAGTCGGACCTCAGGTGTGACCGGACGCGCGGGATCGCCCTCGCCGGATCGCCGTCGGGATTCGCTCAACCTCCACCTGAAGGCGGACGCCCTCGGGCGCAAGGTGCGGACCAAGAAAATCACCGACCAGGATGGAGAGGGCCTCGCCTTCCAGTTCATCCCGCCGGAGGAGGAGGAGTTGGTGGCGATGAGCAGGAACGACAACCCGAACGGGACCGACGACGCACTCGAGCAGCCCTATCTGGATGCTCTCGGTTCGGCGCCCCAGCCGTCCTCGACACATAGGTCGAGGACACGCTTGACGAGCTCGGGGACCGAGTAGAGCGCGCGCGCCTGACTCGGGGTGTCGGCCGGCCAGAAGCAGAGGCGCAATGTCGAGGAGGCCTCGTCGAGGTCGAACGCCACTCGCCGGGGGAGGCTGGGCACGCCGTCCATCTCCACGAACGGGCCACGGGCGTGCGTCGGCTCCTTTGCCCCCAGTCCGGTCGCCTCTTCGAGGAGCCGACGGCAGCGGCGGCGTAGCCGCTCCTTGACCCCTCCGCAGCGACGGATCGTGCTGTAGGGGCCGACCTCACGGTAATAGCGGTCGACGAAGTCGAAGAAATCGAGGGATCAGGGCATCGGGGATCCGCCGGCGGTCGCTCTGGACGATCGGTCCGCTGTTGTAGGCCGGCTCTCTGCAGATGAAGACGGAGATGATGCCTCGCATCGGCTCGTCGCCGTCACCCAGATCTGGCGCACTCGGGATGACGGTCTGAAACGAATAGCGGATCGCCCATGCCGGTTATCCCGGATGCGCCGAGGCCGAGCTTCCGGAGCCAGACCTCCTGTGCTAGAGGCGAAAGACGCAGCAATACGAGAAGCGCGCGGGTGAGGTGGTTCTCATTGCCTGCCTTCTCTCTTGAGAAGACCTCGAACGTGTTCGTGGGGAGGTCCAAAGGCCACGAAACGCAGATCCCCTCCATGGCGAAGAACTCGCCGAAGCCTGGGAAAGGAAGCTGCGAGGGCTCTTCAACAACTACGGGCCGGGTGGCAAATTCTGGGAAGAGCCAGCAAACGAACAATACGCCCACCTGGCGCCCGAATTCTGGGAGATATGGAACGAGGAGGTACGGGCAACTCCTCGACGCGTCACATGAAGCGGTGACCGAGACGAAAGATCCCATCAAACTTTTGTTCGGCGGCGTGCTGGCGGTGAACAAACGGACGAAGGCGCAAGAAGAAGCCCGGGCAAAGAATGAACCCTTCAACCCCGGGGAATTCGACCACGTGCCGATCGGGCAATTCATCAAGGAAGTCGAGCATTATCAGGACTACACCGCCCTGAGCCTCCATCCGTATGCCTTCCGTGGGAACATCAACAGGAAAGTGCGCGGGATCATCGCCGCCACCAGGGCAAGGCTGCGCGGGGCGCGCAAGGAACACGAAGCAGACGGCGGTGCGCCCGAAGAGGCCGAAAAGCCGATCTGGGTGACCGAGATCGGCTGGGGTGAAGGGGAATGAACCCGAAGGCAAAAAGGTGGAAGAAGACGGCCACCACATCCTCGGTCACCCCCGAAACCCAGGCAAAACTGCTGCAAGAAACCTTCGACATGATGAAGAACCATTCGGGCAACACGGGTAAGCAGACGTACAACATCGACGCCATCCTCTTCTACAACATCAAAGACAACGCGCTCGCGAAAGCCGCCCCGCCCGGGGTCGAGGGCTCGCAGAGCTGGGACAACCACTGCGGCCTGGTCGAAGACGCGGGCGGGGTCGGAAACGGGCAGGGCCAGAAGCGACCGGCATGGGAAGTCTTCAGGCACGAGACCGAATGACGCCGCGGACGATCGCGGCGGCGATCTGTGCCGTCGCGGCGATCGCCCTATGGTGCACGCCCCCGGCGGCGGGCGCCGCGCATCGAGCGGCACACCTCGATCTCTCCTACGGCCACGGCGGGGTGGCGATGACCGCCTTCGGCGTCGCCGGCGAAGAACCGGAGGTCGAACTGACGGCGATCCCGGGCGGGGCCGCGCTGGTCGCCGACGGCCTGGAAGGCACCGCCGTCCGCTTCGGGGCCGGCGGCTCCCAGGACCGCCACTTCGGCGATGACGGCAGGCTGCTGGTGGCGCGGGGCTCCAGGCTGGGCGGCCCCCACAAGAGCTTCTCTCCGAACTCGATCACCGCGGACCGTCGTGGCCGGGTGCTGGCCTTCGGCGTCCAGATCGACTCGACCAAGAGGGCCTTGGGGCCGCTGAACTCCTACGTCTCCGAGGAACTGGCCGCGGTGCTCCGGTTCACCGCCGACGGCGGGCCCGACCGCAGCTTCGGCGAAGGGAGGGGATACGTCGTCGGGGACTTCGGGATGCCGGTGGAAGAAGGGACCGGCCTGTCTAGCGCCTCGGCGCTGACCGGCCGGGTCGACTCCCAGGACCGCCCCCTCTTCGTCGTCGGGACCGCGGCCATCATCAGCAGCTGTCTGGGCCACGGCGGGTCGGGTGCCATGCCGCGGGCGCTCGTCCGCCTCACCGAATCAGGGCAGTCCGACACGGCCTTCGGCGCCGGCGACGGCATCAGCCCGCTCGAAGGCGTCGGGTCCTTCCCGTTCCTCGGAATCGACGCCGCCGGCCGGCCCGCGGTCGGGGTCGAGAGCTACGCCGCCGGACCCTGCCACGTCGGCACCCGGGTCTATCGCTTCGGCGCCGAAGGCGAAGCGCTCGCCGCCTTCGGGCCGGGGGGCGCCCGCGAATTCGGTCCGGTGCGCCTAGAGCTGGTCGAGCCCTCCGGGGCGATCCTCCTTGCCGGCCGCCACGGAAGGGCGCTGAGGCTGGTCGAGATTGACCATGAAGGGAACCCCGTGCCGGGCTTCGGCGCCAACGGCGTGGCGAAGGTCCGCCTGCCCGACGTCGTCGGCCTCCACCTGGGCCCGGCGGCGGTCGACACCAAGGGTCGGATCCTGCTCGCGGGATTCGTCGGCTCATCGATCTCCTCGCCAGAGAAGGGTCAGCCGGAACGCAGCTCCTTCGTCCTCGCTCGCCTGCTGCCCGACGGCCGGGTCGACCACTCCTTCGGCCGGCACGGCTGGCTCCTCACCCATCTCCCGGGCAGGCGCGAACTGATCTCCACCCAGGCGACCCTGGACTCCAAGGGCCGACTCCTGATCGGTGGCATCGTTACCAAGCCGCACCACCACGACGGTGCGTTCACGGTCGCCCGGTACCTGCTCGGACCCTGACCGTGCGGCAGCGCGGGCGGGGGACCGAGCATGGAAAACCCCCTACAACGAGGAGGGCCACAGACGGGAGCGTGGACCACGTTCGAACACGAGATCGAATGAGACGCATGGCCGCCTGCCTCCTCGCCGCCCCTGATGATTAACGTCTCTCGCGATGCCCGATCTGCATAGTCCGATCGGCCGAATTGCCTGGCCCGCACTGGCCGCCTTAATGGCGGCGGAGTTCGCTGTACTCTGTCTCGCTTGGGCGCTCACCCATTCAAGCTGGCTACAGGCAGCTGTGATGCTTGCGTGTTTCTACCCCTTGCGCACCCTCTCAGTCCGAGCGGCGGACACCAACCCCTTCCCGACCCGGAGGGCGCATGAGACGCGGCTGCTCGAGTTGCTCCTGATCGCTGGCTTCCTGGCGCTTCTCTTCGGATTTGGAGTGGTTCTCAGTCAAGCACTCAAGGCCTCGAACATCTATCCGGGTCCATACGCACTCGTGTACTTAGGAGCATGGGTCCCACTTGTCGTCGCTTGGAACTTCCTCGGATACCAATGCCCCAATTGAGAGAGTACCCCTCGGAGGTGGCGCTGGTTCTCGTCAGTGGTGGAGAAGGCCCATGAATACGGCAACCTGTAAGAAATGGGCGTCCGACCGCACGCCCACCGGAAGCGACCATGTGTCAATCCGAAATCCTCTTTTGAGCCAAAGATGACGCCGTGACTTACTAGCGCAAGCAGGTGCTCCGCGTGAGTAGCTGCGGCGGTGCGAAGACGAAGGCTGGGACGGGACCCGCCTCGACGGATGCGCGAAGCTCTACATCCCCAGCCTACGGGCCAATGGGGCGTACTCTTCGCCGCCGACCAGGAAGCCGATAAGCCGGCCTTGGTGCTGATCGCCGTAGGCGAGCGTCATCCGGCCCAGCCTTGGACGATGAGTCCTATGAGGTCTTCCATCGTTGCCTCCATCTTCGGGTAAGGAACCAGAAGGTCACAACCCGTCCCGGTGCGCTCTGGAACAGGACGGTGCCACCCTGGCTGGCTGCGTGCGACGGGCGGGACCCGGTCGTGTCGTTGGCGGACCAGGAGGTCCACCGTCCGTCACGGGTGACCGGTCCAGCAATCGGGCCGCCCAGGAGGCGACCCGTCGTGCGTTCTCTTCAGACCCAGCGATCGGCCGATCGCTGGTGCAGTTGCGGACCTGCCTGGCCTCCAAGCTGTCCCGATGGCGGCGTCAGTCGACGGACGGGTGAGATAATCGACGGGCCATCAGGGCCACATCGTCGAGCTGAGCAGATCGCGATCCGTCCGGAATCTCCCCCGACTAAGGCGACTTTCTGATGGGGCACGGAATGGAGCACGAAGCCCTACGTAGTCCAGCCGATCTCAGCCAAGCCCGAGCTCGTCGAACCGCCTGAAACCCGGCCCCACATAGCTCGGCATAGCCCACGGCGCGGTCTCATAACCCGAAGGTCGCAGGTTCGAATCCTGCCCCCGCTATAGGAGAAGGGCCCCGCAAACGGGGCCCTTTTCATGGCTGGTGCCGATCGTCGCGAGGCCCCCTGAGCACCAAATGGGCACCAATTTCTCTCGGAACTTGCATCCGACACGCAAAGCATTGCCCAAGAGCGTGCAGAACCTTGCGGGCGACGGCGGACGCTAGGCGAGCTGCTCGCCTACGCGGCTCGGCCCCGCCGGTCGGATCCCGATGGCTGCGGAGCCCGCGACCACGTCCAGAGCTACGGCAACAACGTCCGCAGGCCGATGCTGCGGAGCCCGTTGAGGCCAGCTTCGATCATCTTCGGTTGACACTCGCCAAGGCGAGAAGAGTCCTGATAGGCCGCAGAGGACGAGCCTGTTCATGGCCCCGCGGCTCCTTTGGGGGCAACCACCAAAGCGGCGAGGCGTCGCTGCCGAGGTAGCGCTCCGGATAGCCGAACGGGATCGCGATCGGGATTGCGAGCAGCGCGACGAGGCCGAAGAACGGGTTCCGGGCCGACCAACCGAAAAGCGGCGTCGCCGCACCCCAGACGACCGGGACGATGCTGTGAACGAGCCGCCGTGCGCTCCGTGCGGGGCCGACGACGCTACGAAGGCAGGCCTGCGGGCCCGCCCTTCGCGCGCGGTCCGGCGATCTATTCGGTCGGGTGCGTCTGGTCGATCAGGTGCCAGGCCGCGAACGGCGTGCTCCCGGATCGCTCTTCGGCAGCATCGCCTTGACCACGACCTTGTCGCCGATCTGGACGTCGTCGAGGTCGGTCGCGCCGTCGCCGTTGCTGTCGGCGACGGTGATCCGCGCCCCCTTGAGATCGAAGCTGACGGTCTGGCCGACAAGGCCGTCCTTGCGGACGCGGGCATTGCCGTGGCCACCTTGACCGTACCTCCGCCTTCGTAGGTGCCCCGGAAGACGTATGCCGCGTGGTCCGTCACGGAGTGGCCGCTCGCGTTGCCGTGGCCGTGATTTTCTCCTTGCCCTGCAAGCGCCGCCGAGGGGATCGCCAAGGCGACCACCCCGAGCGCGGCGATCAGGCCCCTGCGCATACGGTTCATACCTGTTTCACGCTCTTTCTTGTCGGTGCGGCGGCTTGTCCGCGCCACGGTGTCATCGTCCCTTCGAGTACCGGAATGAGAGAGGAGTCCCTCTGTCAGGGACAGCTCTCGGGCTGACGCTCAAGGTTGGTCACGCAGCGTCGCCGGCTACGTTTCATGTGCCAAGGGTGCGCCGGCCGTACATCCGTCCAGGATCCTCGGTCAGGTTTGCGGTGCCCCAGGCGTTGGTCCGCGGATTCCCGGCTCTCGCCGTCTTCCGGTTCGACAGATCAGGATCGATGACCTAGGACGATGACACAACTCAATCGGTACGAAAACGACGACCATCGGCGACGGCACGGGGGATTCAATGGATCGGGGCGGGGGTCTGCACCGGGTTTTCTCTGCATTCTTCTGGGCGATCGGGGCCGGCTCGCCATCATCGCCGTGGTCACGGCGATCGCCGTGCCGGCGAGCCCGGCGGCCGGACCCGACGACGGTCCCGTCGCCGCCTTCTCCTTCGTCGAAGGAGAAGGCACCACCGCCGAAGACGTGACCGGCGATGGCCACGGTCTCGGCTGCCTATTCGAAACTCAAATCGGGGAGAACCGGCTCAATCCCGACACGTGAATCGCACCGGCGGTTTCCGAATCTGTAAGGTTTTGGTATGAGGCTCGTCAGATCGTCAGCCAGATATCTAGCCGCCGTCGCTGGCGCGGTCGCGCTGCTCTCGCCGTGCGGCAGTGCGCTGGCGCAGCCGAGTCCGGGATCTCCGGACGCTTTACAGGTCAACACCGCGACCTGGGGTGGCTTCGGAGAGATCGCGGGTAACCACGAGACCAACCTGTGCCAGCGCGCGCACATCGAGCCAGGGGGCCAGCGGCCCGCTGTGATCACGATGAGCGAAGACGGCCGTGTCCTGATCGGCACGGTCATGTGCGCGCCTGAGCTGGAGATCTGGGGTAACACCGCGGGCCCGTGGGATCCGAACGCCCCGGGAGGTCCCGGCTGGCTGTCGATCCGTTGCCCGCAGGGCGATTACCCCGTCGACAGCAGCGCTGGTTTCGCGGCCTCTCCGCATCGCCACCTCACGCAGGTGGGTGGCGCTTTCGGTTACGGCAGGGACGGTTTCTGGCAATACCGCTTTCACAACTGGTCCTCAGAGACTGTGCGCATCCAGTTCTGGGGGTTTTGCTGGCGGACCTACGCCTGAACGGCGGTTCAGGCGCTTCTCCCGCGCCTGGCCACTGCCTGGTCGACGGCGACGGTGGGGACCATTCGTCGGAGTTCCTGGCGCCGCCCACTGGCCTGTGGGGTTCGTAAACCCACGACGCCGGACACTGCCTTCCAGGCACCTTTCCCTATCGTGACGCGGCCCCGCCGAGCCGAGGAGAGGCACTCTTGCTTTGGTCGTTCATGTATCTCATTCTGCGCCGGTTGATCGAGCTGGTGTCGCTTCGTTTCCGCTCCGCCGGATACAAGGAACTCGAGATCCGTCGTGCTCCGCCACGAGCTCGCGGTCCTGCGGCGACAGGTCGGAAGGCCTGCCCTCAAACCGGTCGATCGCGTCTTTTCGGCGGCGGCGAGCCGGTTGCTGCCGCGGCGGCGCCGGTCCGCGTTCTTCGTCGCGCCGGAGACTCTGCTCAGCTGGCATCGTCGGCTGGTCGCTCGCCGATGGACCTATCCGGCCCGGGCCCCAGGTCGCCCGCCCATCGGGCCTGAGATCCGGGCGCTCATCCTCCGCATGGCACGGGAGAACCCGCGCTGGGGATACCGGCGGATCGTCGGCGAGCTGGCAGGCCCCGGGATCTCCGTCTCGGCGACGACGGTCCGCAAGCTCCTCGTCGAGGCCGGTCTCGGTCCGGCCGGAGAACGTGGTGGCCTCTCGTGGCGCGACTTCATCCGCCATCAGGCGAAGAGCATGATCGCCTGCGGCTTCTTCACCGTCGACACGATCTCCCTACGGCGTATCTATGTCTTGTTCTTCATCGAGATCTCGACCCGGGGGTCCACCTCGCCGGCATGACCGAGAATCCCGATGGCTCCTGGGTCACACAACAGGCACGGAATCTGACCTGGGATCTACAAGAACGAGACCTTCCGGTCCGCTTCCTGCTCCGGGACAACGACGCCAAGTTCAGCGCTGCATTCGACGAGGTCCTTCGCGCCGAGGACGTCGAGGTCATCCGCACACCTGTCGAAGCACCCGAAGCCAACGTGATCGCCGAGCGCTTCGTCGGCACCGTGCGCAGGGAGTGTCTGGACTGGATGCTGATCGTCAACCACCGGCACCTCGAGCGGGTGCTGCGGACCTTCGTCGATCACTACAACGGGCACCGTCCGCACCGGGGCTTGGGTCTCGCGGCGCCGGCGCGGACGAACGTCGTGCCCTTGCCACAGGGTGCGTCGAGCATCGAAGGGGTGTCCAGGCGCGACCGTCTCGGTGGCCTCATCAACGAGTACCGCACCGCTGCCTGACCCCACGGCATCCAACCCTTTCGCCGCATCCGCTTTCGCGATCGCGCGCGGCCTTGAGGCGACAAGTCTCCCGGCCCCCGGACGGGTCACATCCCAGGACCCGAGTCGAGGCACGCCCCCAACCCCGAGCGCACTCCCAGGAGGACATCGAGGATGCCCTGCCCTACGGGACGCTCGTTGCGCAGGATCGAGTTTGCGTACCCCACAGGTTGAGAATCTCGCCCCACCGCGCCGATTGCCGTCTCTGGGCATCACATTTCGGCACCAAGCGAGATCTGGTCTCTCTCGCCAGGTCCTTCTCCACGGCGAGGAGGCGCTCGGCGAACTGCGTGCGATCATCCCGCCAACCGGCAGACCCGTCGCGTCCGATGACGGTTCCCATGGAGAAGGCGGTCCCGATCGGCGCCTCAAGTCGCGTGCACGAGGGCCGATAACCGTCAGGCAGCGTGCTTTGACCCGGTACCGGAGTATCGCAGACGGACCCCCGTCGGAAAGTAGGAAGCGTGACAGCAATCAAGAGACGGACCAGGATCGGTGCAGCGATCGTGGTGGTGGCGATGGCCTTGGTCGGCCTGGCTGCGGCAGCTGGGCCGCAGCGGGCGGAGGCATTCGCCTGGAAGGACACCTGCACGATCAACGTGGTAAATCGAGCTTCACAAAGCGAGGTACGCCCGTACGGATTGGTGCAGATCCCGCCGAACGCAGTCGCCTACGCGCTGTATGTCTCGCTCGCCGCGGCCGGGATGCCGTCCAACACCTCGCTCGGGTTCTCCAACACCGGCATCCCCCTCACCGCCGGTTGCCAGTCGATCCTCTACCTGTACAACCCGGGGAGCAACGTGACCTGTCATGCGGGGGCCCCGACCGTCGGCGCCAACAACTTCTCGTGCGACGGGAACTCGACCTTCAAGATCACGAAGGACAACGACGACATCGAAGGCACCGTGTATGTAGCGGGCAAGGCCTCGGAATCGGCACCGGAGGAGATGGGGCTCACGCCCGACCCGCTGAGAATGTCTCCCAGGAGGGCGAGCGGCGCCGAAAAGAAGCCGAAGCCGCAGAAGGTGGCGCCAGGGGTACTCAAGCTGGGCCAGCTCGCCGGAGGTGGCTGGAAGAAGACCGAAGAAGTCGCCGATCTCGGCACCTTCGGCAAGGTGCTCGAAGCGAGCGACCCTTCGGGCAGCTGCGCCGGCGGCGAAGGAAAGCTGCCGACGGCGCTCTCCGGTGGCGCCTCGCTGTTCGTCCGCCACAAGGGCGCCGAGGCGGTCGGAGAGCTTGACGGCCGCTACGCGAGCGTCGGTGGCTCGAGGCGCAGCCTCGCGGCGGCCACCTCGAAGTCGAGCATGAGGTGCCTGGGCCAAGCGCTGAGCGCTCCTGGCTACCGCGCGACGGTCGCCCATGCCGGGCCCGACTTCGGTCAGGGGGGGATCACCACCAGTCGCGTCGTCGTCAAGAAGAACGGCGGCGGCTTCACCGGCTACGTGGACGTGGTCGGCCTCCAGGACGGGCGGAGCAGCACCATGCTCGTGTTCTTCAACGCGCGCAAGCCGGCGTCTGTCCTCCAGGAGGAGGAAACGCTGGCGGCGGTCGCCGACGGGTTGAAGCCCTAGTAGGCGGAAGGAGGCGGCGGGTCCGGCGTCAGCCGGACCCGCCCGCACCTCGATGCCCGAGATCGGCGCCCGAAGCGGGGTCAACGGGCTCGGCGAGAACATCGGGCGATGTCCTGAAGGCGCCGGACGCGTTCCGGGTTTCCAAAAGCCCCGCTCCTGACTATCCGGTGGACTCAGGCTGCCGCCTGATCCACGTGAGGGTGATCCCGCGATAGGTGCTCGGCTCGTGAAGCGCCCCCAGGCCGAGCAGCGTCTGGAACGTGGCCATCGGGGTGCGGCGCCGGTTGTGACGGAAGACGAATCGTCGAGGTAGACCTGCAGGTGCTCCTTGGAGACGTCGCGGTGGGTTCCGTGCAGCCCCAGGCCTTGAGATTGGAGATCGAGGGATGGGCGCGGGGCCGCAGCCATTCCCCAGGCGCTGCCTGGTAACCGCCGGTAGCCCTCCCAGGACATAACGGTCGAGCCGAAGGCGCGGGCGCGCCGGAGATTCTGGTGTCGGAGGGGAGACGGTCGTCGTCGGGCCGGCTCGGCGGCGAGCCGACGGCTGCGGCGCGCCCGCCGCTGCGGCGCCTTCACCGGCGCCCGACGCGACGGCGGCGCTCGGGGGCCGACTACGGCCCCGGCCACGAGCGATGGCAGCACCGCGCCCCGCGACACCCGACGGAGCATGCCGCTCGGCGCGCGACTGGCCGCGACGCACGGCCTCGCGATCGACTCGATCGAGGGCGGGAGCGTCGTCGGCGGCCGGGTCGTCACGGCGGACGTGCTCGCGGCCGCGGGGATTGAGCCCGGAGGATGTCCGGCCGCCCGGGGAGCTCTACCGCGATCGCGTGGTGCGCGGGACTCAGCGTTCCAGCGCCTGCTCGACGAGAAGGCATTCGCTACGTCCCCATTCGAGGACTGGCGTGGCGATCGACCGGGCCGAGTCGGCGGCCGCGAGCCGCACTGCCGCGCGTGGGTCACGTTTGTCCGCGTCGAGGAGACGGTCGACACCATCCTAAGAGGGAGGGGCTCTACATAAGGCCCTTATCGAGCGTCTGGCGAAGCGGCTACCCGGACGCGTGCCAGATGCAGTTCTTCGCCTCGCAGGCTCCGCTAATCGGCAGGTGCTCGTGGACGATCCCCCCGCCTTCCGTCCCCCTCCACGGTCGCGACGCATTCGTATCGTCCCTCGCCCGCCCCGAAACAGCCGACCTTCGACAGGAGCGAACCGCGGTGCGTTCGAGCAAGCGGGCGGTCGTCAAGGGTGAAGGCCCGAAGACCGCCGCGCTCGCCCGTCAGGAGGTCGGCGTCAGGACCAGTTTCACTTTGCTGAAGGTCAGGGAGGTCACCAGAGTTTCGGTCAGATTCGGTTTCAAAGCTCGGAGCGCAAGGGTGTAGGTGGACGGACTGGTGCTCGTCTGGAAGAAGAAATAACGGATGAAGTACAACCCGCCGGACCCCAGACCCTGGGCCTGGTACCAGGCGGATTCCGCCTCGGTGCTCGGGTTGTAATAGAGCTCGATCGCGGATTTGTCGACGAGTTCGCGGCTCACTTGCACCGTGAGACCGGTGGCACCGGTGAACGTGGTGGGGCCGAGTTCGAAGGCCACGGCTCCCGGTCCCTGGGGCCCACGTTCGCCCTGTGGACCTCGGTCTCCTTTCGGTCCGTGTGCACCGGTGGCACCCGTTGCGCCTTGGGGGCCGGTCGGTCCGACCAGTGTGGATTTAGCTTTCCGACTCAGTTTGGCGGGCGTGACCGCACCTTTCTTCAGCGCACGCGTGCCGACGCTTTCCTTTTCGAATTGGGACGTCGCGAGGGCGGTGCCGCCACCGAGGACGAGGAAGGCGAGGGCCGTGACCAGCAGGTTCGAGTAGGTGAGCTTGCTTCGTAAGGGCTCCATGACGAGGCTCCTTCCAGAGAATGGGCGAGAGACGAGACATGGCGAACCTCTCAGGCCGACCGGCACATGCCAAGGCGAAAATTGGGCAATTCATCGGTCCCCACCGACGACCGCATCATCGGTCGCCTGGTCGCCCACGAGCCCGCCGTGTCCCGCAGCTTCACCCTCAAGTGAGGGGGAAGCTGATCCGTGGCGGATCTTCCGGACCGTTTCTAGGTCCCGATCACGTGCGTCAAGCCGTGCCCAACAGATCCATCAAGCCCAGGGCGGTCCCGGCGTTCGGTCCGGTCAGCGCGTAGAAGTGCTCGAGCGCTCCTCGGCGTTTGGCCGTCTCGGTGATGGCGAGGATGCCCGCCTCCTCAAGTGCCCTCACGTGGTAGCTGACGTGCCCGAGCGGTCGTTGGTCTCCTGCGTGAATTCGGCTCGAAAAGCGCTGATCGGTGGGTGAAAATCTCCATTTGCAGGGACTTCATGGGCGGGATTTTGGGCTTCGGAATGCTCAATGTGCGGCGATATAGGCGGATATGTCGCCGAGTCGGCCACTCTTCGGCGAGAAGTGCCTGAGATCCCGGGAGGCGGTTCGAAAGCGAGAGACCTCTGGCTTGCGCAGCGATAAGTCTCTCGGAATCGGTGTCAGCTGAGAGACCGAAGACGGGTCGAGCGCCCTCGCATCTTGATGCAATAATGCGTTTATGTCTAAGACCCGCACGACCGTGACCCTCGACGAGGACGTCTTCCGCGCCGTCAGGATCAAGGCCGCCCGCACCGGCAAGCGCGACTCGCAGGTGATCGAGGAGTCGCTGCGCCGCGATCTCGGTCTCGACGACCTGGCCGAGATCTGGGCCAAGGTCACGCCCGCCGGCGAGGACGAGGGCATGGATCTCGCCGGCGAGGAGCTGCGCGCGATGCGCAAGGAGAGGCGTGGCGAGGGCGGTACTTGACCCGGGCGTCCTCGTCTCCGCGCTTATCACCCCCACGGGCACCCCGGCGAAGCTCCTGGCGGCTACCCGCGGCGGAAGCTTCGAGCTGATCGTCTCGGCCCTGTTGCTCGAGGAGCTCGGGTCCGTCCTGCGGCGGGAGAAGTTCCGTCGCCATGTCGACCTCGACGTCGTCGACCGATACGTCGCGCTGCTGCGTCGGGACGCGGTGACGGCCGCCGACCCGGCGGGGCCGCCGCCGGTCCGCTGCGCCGACCCCGACGACGACTACCTGATCGCCCTGGCGCACGCCGGCGACGCCGCACTCGTCTCCGGTGACCGGCATCTGCTCGACCTCGCCGGGAGGATCCCGGTCTTCACTCCGGCGGAGTTCCTCGCCGCGCGCGGCGGATAGCGGAAACGCTGAGCCCGGCCGGACGTTCTGGGCTCCCTGCAGGACGTCGCCCAGGAGAGCGTTGACTTACGGGGCTTTCGACTCTCGCGATCTCCTGGGTGCGATGCCCGTTCCCGTGTGGCGGCCCTAGCGTCGACCTCGGCGAGGCGGACCAGGGCTCGTTCCTGCTGACACCCAGCTCGCTGCGGTCGGAACCGGGAGATCGAGTCCGGGAGTCTTCCACAGTTCAGGTCGGGGAACCATGTGGTCGACGGCAAGCTTGTCTTTCGCCGTACGGATGGTCCCGACGTGGACGCGAAGGTCGCCGCCTTCCGAAGAATGCCTCTCGTTCTGGTTGCCTGGAGCCGGGTTGGAAATCCGACCGCTGGATCACGTCTTGGCTGGTGCAGCGCAGAAGAGACGAACTCCCGACCAAGGAAAGACCGATGACCGGATCCCACCCAGCCCTCTCCCAGCCGATGCCCGGCTCGGACCCAACCCTCGTCGGGGCCTGGGATCAGATAGTCGTACCCGCCGAGGACAAGACCCGGCTTCTGAATCACGCGCTCCTCGCGTTGACCATGCGACGCGGGACGACCAACCCTACGTCTCTGCCGATCCACGGGATGGTCGTCCTGACCGGCGTGCCGGGGACCGGCAAGACCACGCTCGCCCGCGGCCTGGCCTCCCAGCTGCACCGCCAGCTCGGTGATCGCCTCGGCCCGGTGACCCTGGTCGAGGTGAATCCGCACGCGCTCGCGAGTGACCTGCACGGACAGACGCAGCGCGGCATCGCGAAGGTGCTCGAGGAGTATGTCCCTGCTCTCTCGGCCGCCGGCCTCCTCGACGAGGTGGAGACCCTCGCCTTCTCCCGCAGCGAGGCATCCACCGAGACCAACCCCGTCGACGTCCATCGCGCGACCGACGCGGTCCTGGCTGGCCTCGACCGGCTGGCGCGTGAGTGCCCGAACCTGATCGTCGTCGCGACGACCAACTTCTCCCAGACGGTCGACGGTGCGTTCCTCTCGCGAGCCGACTGCGTGATCGAGATCAAGCCGGGGCGGAACGCGCGAGCGCCGTCTTCGAGGTAGGGGCTGAGATTTTCGGATGCGGGGAAGAGTGAGGTCCCGAGGACCACGAGCCTGCCCTCCGGATCGACGGTGAGGCCGTCGAGTTCGAATCGGTCGCCCGTCTCCGGGGGCAGCCGCAGCGAGCCGACGCTCCCGAACGCCCTGCCGGGGCGCCCGCGATCGTCCAGGATGTGGATGCCGGATCCGCCGCCGAGCAGCAGGTCTCCCCGCGTTGCGGTCCCGAGGGTCGTGGACGCCGACCCGAACGGCATCCTGAGCAGGCCGCCGTCGGCGAAGCTCGGGTCCAGGACCGCACCCGGCCTCGTCTTGTCAACCTGTCGTGCGGAGACAGCTCCACGCGCCCGCGCCGCCGGCGAGACGGTGAGAGCCAGGGACGCCAGGCCGATCGCAAAGGCGAAGATCAGGCGAGTCGCGCTCGCACCGGAAGCGGTGTGGGTCCTTTCTCTCGGTACCGACCAACAAACGATGATCGGACCGCGCACGCTCACGGACCAAGGAGGTATCGCGCGACCGCGAATCCTCCGCTCTCCTTTCCCGGGCCGGTCACGGACCCCCCCACCAGAAGGCGTCCTCTGGAGTCCAGGGACGCCTGGACTTCGAGGAGTTCGAGCGGGCGGGGAAGGTGCGTGAAGAGCCAGCCGCCCTTCCCGAAGGAGCGGTCCAATCTGCCGTCCGGGAGCAGGCGGCCGACGACGAAGGAGCTCTGCTTCGGCTTGCTCTTCTTCCCACCGAGGTCCGCCGGGTCGACATTGCCTACGAGCAGGATCCTCCCGCGACGGTCGACTGCGGCAGGCAGAACGTGCGACGCGGCGATTCTCGGCAGACGGACACGTGCCACCCCATGGTCGCCAAACCCGAACTCGCGGGTCCCGTCGGGACGGAGTCGGGAGACTTCTATCGTCGAGCCGCGACCTTCGCTCAGGACCATCGCCCCCGAGGGCTGGACGACCGCGAGATGCATCGACTCGAAGACGTGTCTGCCGTGGGGGAGAAGCCTGCCGTCGGGACGAAAACGGTAGAGGATGGATCCTTCGCCGCATGCCGCCGCGTAGCTGCCCACGTTGCCGACGCCGACCACGGGCTTCCCCTCGGCGTCTATGCCGAGGCTCGGGAGTTCGCCGGAGCCGAAGATCGGACTGACCCCGCCCCCGCCGAAGTGCGGGTCCGGCCGGCCGGCGGCGGTGAGTCGCACGACGGCCCGCGGGACATATTCGACCGTCCCCTTTGCGTAGCAACCTTCGACCCGCTCAGCCGCACCGGCGACGAAGACAGGCCGATTCCCTGCGTCGACCTTCCCTGCCAGAGCGCCGATCCGCGGGAATCCGGTCAGCAGTTCCGGCGACAGACCGAACCTTCCGATCGTGTAGCCCTTGCCTCCCCCGAACGCGTCGAGTTGACCCTCGGCTCCATACCTGAGCACTGCAGCCAGGGTCGGTGAGACCGGGCTTCCTTCCGCTCCCTGAGCTTCCCGACTCGCATTGAGCAGGCTTCCGAAGACCAGCACCCGACCGCGGTGGTCGATGGTGAGAGAGCTCGGGAAGAACTCCTGCCCTTCTAGTCCTCCCAGCTGCGAGCCAGGCGCGACCACGAAGCGGCCGTCCTCGCCGAATCGGGTGTCCGGCGAGCCGTCAGGAAGAAGTCGCACGGCGGTACCGTCGGATCCGGACGCGACAAACGCCGATGCACCGTCGACGGTGATTTCGACATCCGGTTCCGGGCCGGCCGTACCGAGGCCGGTCATCGCGACGCCCCTCTGGCCATAGGCCGGGTCGAGGCGACCCTCGCGAGCGTGCGCCGCTCCGGGCGTCGTCCCAAGCGCCGCGATCACGATCCCGACCGCGAATGCAGCCTTGATCCGCGATGAGCGGATCATTTCGCTTGATTGACGAACGCTGACCAAGCTTCCCTCATCTTGCCTTCCTCGCCGCCCACACCACCACTGTCTTCGACCAAGCCACAGTGGTTCGCCCAGTTCATGGCTCCCTTCACGATCGCTTCCCGGCTGGCTTCGTATTCCTGTCTCTGTCGCGGGGAGAGTTTTTCAACTTCTGCCTTGGTCTTCGCAGTCCGTCCCGGTCGGATCGAATGAACAGATCTCGATGAGCTCGCCTAGTGTCCTGAGTCATTAGTTCCGTAGCAGTCACTAGACTTGGCCGATGCCAAGTCCGAAAGCGGTCGAGATAGTGCTCAGTGACGCCGAGCGCGAGCGGTTGGAATCGTGGTCCAGGCGGCGAAA
>Ga0207652_10001963_pt1 | contig 17788 bp, 20 predicted proteins | sample KBSC63BmetaG_FD_184334 | JGI IMG/M metagenome (GOLD analysis project Ga0207652, IMG submission 184334) | Corn rhizosphere microbial communities from Kellogg Biological Station, Michigan, USA - KBS C6-3B metaG (SPAdes) (version 2) | ecosystem: Host-associated > Plants > Roots > Rhizosphere ... | reverse complement strand
TGGTCACGGTCGAGGTCGGCGGTGAGCTCGAGGATGGCTTGGGTCTTCGCCCAGGAAAGCGTCCCGGCCCGCAACGCCGCCAGCGTCGCGGACAGGTGGCTGCGTAGCCTGCGCGCGTCCCCGGTCAACCCGCGCGCCGCGCCTTCCCCGAGGTGCAGGGCGGCGGAGATCTCACACCAGGCGAACGCCTCCTCGCAGCGATGGTCCGCCGGTGCGGCGCCGGCGAACGCGCCGACGCCGGCGAGCTTCACCCCGGCGTAGTGGTTCTCCCGCCGCTGCGCCGCGACCACCACGCTGACCTTGTCGGCGTCGGCGAGCCGGTCCGGGTCCAGCCCACCGAGCACACCGTCACCGGCCACTGCGAGCAGCTCGGCGACAGTGGGCGACCCGCCCGGGTCGGCGGCGGCGAGCTCGTCGATCCACGCTTCGAAGTCCGGCGATTCCCACGGGCGCGGTTCCGGTGGCGGCGGCTCCGCGTCGTCGTACGCCTCCCATGTCTTGCGTCACAGCGAGCGCTACGCGACCGGCGCTGGAACGGGCGACCCCACGTCCCGTCATTGCGCTCTTCAGGCGCCTGGCGGCACCCCTCACAGCCTGCTCACAGGAACGGCCAAGGCTCGGGTCAGGTGAGGGCTCGTAACTGGAGCCATGAGCGCAGTCACCCAGGAGCGACGAGTGTCCGCCCCTGTCGCCCCGGCGGCCCCGCCGGCGCCGACTCCGGCCCCGACGCGCGCACACCCGAATGCGGTGCTGGCCGCGATCGCCGCGGGCGCTCTGGCTGTGGTCGCCCTGTGGTGGCACGACACTGCAACCATCGCCGGGTTCGGTGCCTGGCTGACCAACGCCGGGCGGGTCACCGGTCTGCTCGCCGGCTACGGCGTCGTCGTACTCGTCGCTTTGATGGCGCGCATCCCACCGCTGGAGCGCGGCATAGGTGCAGACAAGCTCGCCCGGTGGCATGCGATGGGCGGCCGCTACACCGTGAGCCTGGTAGTCGCGCATGGCTTGCTCATCACGTGGGGATACGCCGTCACCGCACATACCAACGTCGTGAACCAGACGAAGACGTTGTTGACGAGCTACCCGGACGTGCTGGCTGCGACCGTAGCCGGCTTGCTGCTCCTCGGGGTCGGCATCAGCTCGGCGCGGGCGGCACGCAAACGGCTGCGCTACGAGACCTGGTACTACCTGCACTTCTACACCTACCTCGCGGTCGCTCTCGCCTTCAGCCACCAGTTCGCGACCGGCGCCGACTTCATGAACAACCGCGCCGCGCGCGTTGCGTGGGGGGGCATGTACGCCGCGGTCGCCGCCGCGATCCTGTGGTGCCGGTTCGTCACTCCGGTGCGGCAGGCCGTCAGGCACCGGCTCCGCGTGCAGTCCGTGCGAGTGGAGGGGCCGGGCGTCGTCAGCGTCGTCATGTCCGGCCGTCATCTCGACGAGCTGCGCGCAGAGTCGGGTCAGTTCTTCCGTTGGCGGTTCCTGAGCCGCGGGTTGTGGTGGACGTCCTCGCCCTACTCACTGTCCGCGCCGGTCCTGCCGGACCGGATGCGCATCACGGTCAAGACGCTCGGCGACCACAGCGCCGCGCTCGCAACGCTGCGCCCCGGCACCCGCGTCGTCGCCGAGGGACCGTACGGCGCGATGACCGCCTCCCGCCGTACCCGCCGGAAGGTCCTGCTCATCGCCGGCGGAGTCGGCATCACGCCGCTGCGCGCCTTGTTCCAGACCATCCCTGCAGCGCGGGGTGACGTCACGATGCTCTACCGCACCAGCCGCGCCGCCGACGTCGTGTTCCGGCACGAGCTCGAGCAGCTCGCCGAGCGCCGCGGCGCGCGGCTGCACATCGTCACCGGTCGCCGCCGTGAGATCGGCAATGACCCGCTGTCGGCCGCTGCGCTGACCGCGAACGTTCCGGACCTGCGCCACCACGACGTCTACATCTGTGGCCCGACCGGTATGACCCAGGCGACGAAGCAGGCCTTACGGGCAGCCGGTGTGCCACGCCGCAACATCCACCACGAGTCCTTCGAGTTCTGAGCCCACCACCCCTGAGAGGCCCGTCCGATGCGCCGCGTCGTTCTCGCGATCGTCACGACCGTGACGTCGCTCGTCCTGTTGCTCTCGTTCAAGACGCACGCGACCAGCTCGCTCGCAACTCCCCCGGCCGCCAGCGCAACCACGGGCAACACGACCGGCACCTCGGCCGCCGGTTCGACGAGCGGCTCCACCAGCGGCAGCAGCACCGGCACCAGGACGGTGACCGGCGACACCATCGACACAAGGTTCGGTCCGGTGCAGGTGAAGGTCACCGTCACCAACGGCAAGGTCTCGTCGGTGAACGCCATCGACTACCCGATGAACGACCCCCGCGACCAGCAGATCAACAGCTACGCGATCCCGGTGCTCAACCAGGAGGCAACGCAGGCGGGCAACGCCAACATCGACATGGTCTCCGGCGCCACGTTCACGAGCGAGGGCTACCTGCAGTCGCTGCAGAGCGCCCTGAACAAGATCTGAGCGCGGCGATGTTGACCACGACCGCCGACCGCGAACGCACCCTGCACGTCGAGCACTGCATGGGCACCGTCTTCACGATCGACATCCGGGACGCCGGTCAGTGGACGGGTGCGGTCTGCGATGTCGTCGGATGGCTGCACCGGATCGACCGGATCTTCAGCACCTATCGGCCGGACAGCGACATCAGCCGGATCCGACGTCGCGACATGCAGGTCGCCGACGCCGATCGGGATGTCGCGGACGTGCTCGACCTTTGCGTGCAGATGCACCGCGAGACCGCCGGCTTCTTCTCTGCGCTGTGGTCCGGGCAGCTCGACCCGACGGGGCTGGTCAAAGGCTGGGCGATCGAGCGAGCGGCAGAGCTGCTGCGCATGCACGGCAGCCGCAACCACGCCGTCAGTGGCGGTGGCGACGTGCAGCTCGCCGGCCAGGCCGCGGCCGGCCGACCGTGGCGCGTCGGCATCAGCGACCCGCATGACCGCGGGCGGGTGCTGTCCGTCGTGACCGGCCGCGACTTCGCGGTCGCCACGTCCGGCAACGCGGAGCGGGGCGACCATGTCCTCAACCCCTTCACCGCGGCACTGCCCCGCGACCTGGCGAGCGTGACGGTCGTCGGGCCTTCGCTGACCCGTGCTGACTGTTACGCGACCGCCGCCTTCGCCATGGGCGCGAACGCGACCGCGTGGTTGGAAGCGCAACCAGGGCACGAAGGTCTCGTCGTGTCCGCGACCGGCTCTGTTACGTCAACCACCGGGTGGACCGGTGGACCGATGCAGGATCCTCAGGAGTGATGACCTTCGCCGCTCGCAGCCACCTCTGGCTGCTCGTCCTGCCCGCCGCGGTCGCGGCGGCGTACGTCGTCATCCAGCTGCTCCGGCATCGAACGGTCGCGAGGTTCGCCGACGACGCACTCGTCGGCTCGGTGATTCCGGCGCGCCTCGGGTGGCGTCGGCACGTCGCGATGGTCCTGCTGATCGCGACCCTCGTCGTGCTCACGGTCGGGTTCGCCCGGCCGCAGTCGACGACGCGAATCCCCCGCAAGGCTGCCGTCGTCATGCTCGTGCTCGACACGTCGCAGTCGATGTCGTCGACCGACGTCACGCCGACCCGTCTCGCGGCGGCCCAGCAGCAGGCGACGGCCTTCGTCCGGCAGCTGCCGGCCCTCTTTCGCGTCGGGGTGGTGAACTTCGGCACCAACCCGACACTGCTGGTGTCACCAACGGTCGACCACGAGGCGGTGCAGACAGCGATCCGCACGTTGAAGCCGGCGCACGCGACGGCGACCGCAGCGGCGATCGACCTGTCACTGCGCGCCGCCGACGCCGCGCGTCACGACGGCAAGACCGTGCTCCCGGCCACCCTCGTGCTGCTCAGTGACGGCAGCCCGTCGGTGAACTTCGACGGACAGTCGCCGTCGGCCGCGGCCGAGTCACAGGCCTCGCGCGCGAAGCAGATGGGCATGCCGATCGACACGATCTCGTTCGGTACGACGAACACGCCGAGCGCGGGCGTCGCGCCCGCGGATCCGACCGAGCTCGGCCGCATCGCGCAGCTCAGCGGGGGCCGCACGTTCACCGCATCGAGCGCTGCGCAGCTCGGAGCCGTCTACAAGACCATCGGCACCACGATCGGCCACCAGACCAAGACCCACGACCTGACTGCATGGTTCACCGGCGCAGCCCTGGCCGTGATGCTGATCGGCGCCGCCGCGGGGCTGTTCCTGACCCAGCGGCTGCTCTGAATCAGAGCCCGCCGCTCCTCACCGCTGCGGGCGGAGCGCTGCGGCGGACGCAATCGACCGCTGCCACTGCTCCATCTGGTCGGGATCGAAGAGGTGCACCATGCTCGCGGTCTGGCTGCCGGTCGCGATCAGCGCGCCGTCCTCAGACCATGCCGTGAAGCTCCCGTGCCCGTAGCCCGTCGTGGCGAGCTCACCGCGCAGGTCGAGCAGGACCCACTCGGTCTCCGGGATGTTTGCGAAGCGCAGCGAGTTGTCGAGGCTGAAGCCGCCGCCGATCTTGCCGGCGGCGCGGGAGATGGCGACCGGAACCATGTCGGCCAGGTAGGCGACACCGGCCCGCGTGAGTCCTCCGACTCCGTTGAGCCGCGCCCAGATCGCCATCGAGCCCGGCGGCTGCGCATCGGCGTACGTCGCCATCCGGAACTCGAGCCGGCGGCTGAACGCCATCTCGCGGCCCTCGCCGGATCCGGGGCCGAACGGCATCGGCCCACAGTCGTCCGGCGGCGACACGGCCGGCATCGGCAGGAACTGACCCGTCAGACCGCCTGGCCGCGGATGCGCCGCCGCGCCGAGCGAGCAGAAGATCGTGCGGTCTCCCACGGTCGCGGTCACCCGCAGCTGGGCGATCCGCTTGCCCAGGGCGAGTTTCTCGACGCTGACGTCGATGATCTCGCCGACGTGCGCCTGCGCGACGAACTGCGTGACGACCCAGAGCGCGTCGCGCTGCGTCGCGGCCTCCATCGCCATCACCGACGCCGCCGCCCCGGTCCCGCCGTACAGAGCGCCGTCGGGCCGCGCGAGCGCCGGCGTCAGCTGGAACTGCCCGTCGCCGGTCGCCGCGTCGGCTCGAAAGGCGATCAGCTCAACATCAGCGAGGTGGGGGTAGCTCGGCTCTTCGGCGGCCTCGGTGGCCTCGCTCATGACTGGTCGCCCTTGGTTCGATGTCAGGAAGGTCGCGTGAAGGACCTTTGTACATCGTCAGGCACCGCTAACCCGCACGCACGTCGGTCAGCTGGCCGTCACGACCGAACAGCGCCTGCCGCCAGTCGGCGATGAGCTGCGTGGTGTCACGGTCGTTCGGATGGAACCCCGGGCGGTGGTACTGCGCCAGGATGCGCACCGCTCGCAGCGACATGAACGGCGAGCGGGGCAGGCGCGCGAAGCTCCGCAAGAGCTTCATGGGCTGACGGCGGGCGTCGCGGTCCATGGCGATCGAGATGAGCGCCATGACACCGGTTTCGACGATGAACAACAGATCGGTCAGGTACATGACGACGATCCGCATGAGCTCCGAACCGCCCATGGCCTTGTAGACGTCGAAGGCGACGGCCTTGTGCTCTGACTCCTCGAGCGCATGCCAGGTGAGGATGTCGCGCGCGCCGGGCTTGCCGACAGCCTGCCGCGCCTTCTCGTCTGTCAGCAGAAGCTCGGCCAACGTCGCGGTGTAGTGCTCCAACGCCGCGGTGAACGCGAGGTTGACCTTCTTGCTCTGGATGCGTTCGCGCACCCAGTAGAGACCGCGGACATACGCGTCGATCCCACCCGTGGGATAGCCGAACTCGGCCAGCCGGGAGTTGAGCAGTGCGTGCTGCCGGCCGTGCATCTCCTCCTGGCCGATGAACCCGTCGACGTCCGCGAGCAACTGGGGGTCGGTGATCTCGTCGCGGACCGCGGCAACGGATCGGACGAAGAAATCTTCCCCGGCCGGAAACGTCGAGGACAGCATGGCGAGGACATGGCTCATGACGATGTCGCCGTCCTCGGCGAAGTACTTCGGCAGCCCCGCGACGTAGTCGTCGAACTGCATCACCCGCACCGGCACCGTGTCGGATCCGGACCGAATTTGTCGCATTTCCTGAACACTCACGGTTCTCGCCTACCCACCGCCGTTCCAGGCCAGAACCTGTCGATGCCGGTTTTTTGGCTGCGCAGGTGCGGTAAGGCGCATATATCGGGATCCGATACGCCGAGACGGCAAGCGGTCAGGGGTCGGTGTTGGCAAGCGCCAGCCAGGCAGCGTGCGCCGCGGCCACCTGATGCCGACAGATCTCTCCAGGAGCTGACCCACAGCTGCATTCGCCGACCAGGCGTTCGCCCTCAGCGACGATCGAGACCGCTTGGGTCGTGCCGTCGCGAACGGAAGCCTGCAGCATCCGCGCGGACACCCGACGAAGCCGGACCGCGCCCGCACTCACGAGCCAAACGCCGGCGGTGAACTCGGCAGAGCTGGCATGACGACGAAGAGCGAAGCGCGCTATCAACTCGACGACGGTGTGCTCGACGCCGGTCATGGGATCGGCCCCTTGTCCGCGATTCCGACGATCTCTGTCGTGACACGATAATCGTCGCTAGTTACCGAGCACGTGCTGGTGCAGGTCCCGCGTCGCCTCGACGGAGGGACGCGACGCCGGCCAGGCCCACCGGTGCCGGCGCGTGGCCGGACGGATCTGAAGGGCAGTAAACGCACCGACCCACACGATCACCGCCAGAACCAACCACGCGTCGCGGAGAGCGCGCTGTGCGGACGCATATGTGGCCGGCGTCCCGACGATCGCGATCAGCAGGCTGACGCCGAGCGTCAGCCCGACCTGGCGCGCCATCGTCACGACTGCTGAACCCGTCGCTCTTCGGGCCGGCGGAAGATCGGCGGTGGCCGCCGAGATCAAGGTAGGCATGGCCAAGCCCGCGCCGGCGCCGGCGAGCATCCATCCCGGCAGGAACTGCGACATGTAGTTGGGGTCCGGTCCGATGCGCAGCGCGATGAACGCCGCGCCGGCACCGAACAGAGCGCACCCGACGAATGCCAACCAACCGGTGCTGACCCGGCCCGACAGTCGCTGCGCGACCGCCGACGTGATGGGCACCATCACCGGGCCCGGCATGATGGCCAGACCGGTAGCGAGCGCGGACCAGCCCCAGACGTCCTGCATCCACAGCACGGCGGCCAGCAAGGAGCCGCCGAAGCCGACGGCGTAGAGAACGACACTGACGTTCGACCACGCGAACGTCCGAAGCCGAAGCAGCGGTAGTTCGACGACCGGCAGCGGATGCCGAGCACTACGCCGAACGAAGGCGACGAGACACAAGGCACCCGCCGCGAGGGCACCGAGAGTGCGTGCGGAGCCCCATCCCCAGGACGGGCTCTTGACCAGCGCCAGCACGACCGAACCCACCCCGCCCGCTACCAAGGCAGCACCTAGCAGGTCCGGCACCCCGGTCACGCTGTCATCACGTGAGTCCGGCACTATGCGAGCCGCGAGCACGAGCCCCAGCAGGCCGACCGGGATGTTGACGAGGAAGATCCAGCGCCACGAGGCCTGGACGAGCAGGCCGCCGACGGGCGGGCCCATCGCGCCGGCAACCGCGCCTGCCGCCGCCCAGATGCGGACGGCGCGAGCGCGCTTGGCCGCCGGCGTCGCCGCGAGCAACAGGCCTACCGAGCTGGGCGTCAGCGCGGCGGCTCCGACGGCCTGCAACCCGCGGAAGGCGACCAGCGACCACAGGTTGTCCGCGAACGCACACGCTGCGCTGGCCGCGGTGAACACGAACAAGCCGGCTAGGAAGCCACGAAGCCTTCCGTAGCGATCCGCGAGCCGGCCCAGCGGCACGAGCAACGCGGCGTAGAGCACGGAGTACGCGGAGAGCACCCATGACAGGTCCGCGGTCGACGAACCCGTGAACTCGCTCGCGATGCTCGGGAATGCCACGTTGACGATGAAAAGGTCCAACGATGCCATGAACGCGGCGGTGGACAACACGGCCAGGACGGCCGCGCTGCTCGGCGGCCGGCTCCGCGCCGCGAGCAGCGAGCGCCGCTGGTTCCCGGACATGGTTTGACGCTAGGAAGAGCCGCTTTGCACGCGCTTAACCGCGCGATCCCCGGTCCGCAAGGGAGCGGGCAAAAGATCAATTCAGGTCGTTCCGGCAAGGATTGCGGACACCAACGTTTGTCGTCACGGCTTCGCTGCGGCAGGTACAGATCTCGTACTTACCAGGCGCGGGGCTCGCGGGCTGGACACCACGTATTCGCGGCGCGGTGTCCGGGTTTGCTCCTGCCGCGGGCGAGTCGCGCCAGGTACGAAGGCGCCACTCGTGCCGTGGCATCGGAACCGCGAGCCTCGCGCTTGGCAGCGACCATCGCGGTCCCGACCGAGGAGGACGAGATGACGACCCCCACCACTTCGCAGGCAGCGCTCCCGGAGGTTCCGCCGGCCCCGACTTCGACCCCGCACCCCGAACGCCGGTTCGGTCCGCTCGGACGGCTCGGCCGGTGGACGGCGACGCACGGCCGCGCCGTCGGACTCGCCTGGCTCGCTGTCATCGGTGTGCTCGCCCTCTTCGCTCCGAAGGTCGAAACCGCTCTGGCCGGGGCCGGGTGGCAGGCAAACGGGTCTGAGTCCGTGAAGGTCCGCGATCTCGCCCAGGCCGAGTTCGGCGGTGCCGCATCCAGTGCGCTGCAGGTGGTGGTGCATGCGGCACGGCCAACGTCAACTACTGCGATGCGGGAGGTCCTCGGTCGCGCCGAATCGCTGCTGCGCGCCGACTCGAGGATCTCCACGGTCGTGCCGCCACGGCCCGGGGTGACCGTCAGCCGCGATGGTCACACCGCGATCATCCTGGCTGGCGCCGCCGCCGGGCCGAACACGATGGTGCGAGCAGCGGACGACCTCACGCCCGAGCTGGAGAGGCTGTCGACACCCGGCGTGACGGTTCGCGCGACCGGAGCATCGGTCTTGTGGAGCGACTTCAATGCGGCGAACCGATCGGCGATGACGCGCTCCGAGCTGTTGTCATGGCCGGTAACGCTGGCAATCCTCGTCGTAGCCTTCGGATCGCTGGTCGCTGCTGGACTCCCGCTGCTGCTGACGATGGTCGGGCTGCTGGCCGCGGCCGGGTCGCTTGCGTTGCTCACGCACTTGACGCCGATCTCGATCTGGGCGATGAACTTCGCGCTGATGTTCGCACTCGCGCTCGGCGTCGACTACGCGCTCTTCGTCGTCGTCCGTTTCCGCGCGGCACAAGCGGGCCACACGACAAGCGCTCTCGAGGCCATCGCAGAAACGATGGATACCGCAGGCAAAGCGGTGCTGTTCTCCGGGCTGACTGTGCTGGTGAGCTTGTCGACCGTTCTGCTCGTGCCGGCGCCGGCGTTCCGGTCGACTGCCGCCGGAATCATGCTCGCAGTGGGTTTCGTGCTCGCCGCGACGCTCACGCTGTTGCCGATGGTGCTGGCGAAGCTCGGCGACCGTGTCGACGCCGCGTCGCTGCCGTGGGTGCACGCGGGCGAGCATCGTTCGGCCCGGTTCGCCGCCTGGGCTGAGCGCCTGTGGCGCCGGCCGCTGTTGTTCGGTGCGGCGGCTCTCGTCGTGCTGCTCGCGCTCGCTGCGCCGGTGCTGAGCCTGCGGACCGCGATGCCGTCGATCAAGGTGGTGCCCCCGAGCGCGAGTGCTCGGCAGGGATATGACCTGATCCAGCACGCGTTCGGCCCGGGGGCCCCCGGCGCGTTGCAGATCATCACGCCGGCAAGGAACGCGACAGCGACGCAAGCAGCACTGCGAAACGACCCGGGCGTCGCGGCCGTGACGCCGCCGACGCCGAGTCGCACGGGGCAACTGAGCCTGATCCACGCGGTGCCCAGCGTCGATCCGTCGAACCCGCAGCTGGGCAAGACGATCGAGCGGCTCCGCACAACGTTGCCGGCCGGCTCCCTCGTCGGCGGCGCTGCCGCGGAGAACCTCGACTTGCAGAAAACGCTGCGCGACAAGACTCCGCTCGTGATCGGCCTCGTCCTGGGTCTCGGATTCCTGCTGTTGTTGGTGGCGTTGCAGGCGCCGTTGATCGCCGCGCTCGGGGTGGTGACGAACCTGCTCGCGACCGGCGCGGCGTTCGGCGTCGCAAGGTTGGTGTTCCAGGACGGGCACGCGCACTCGGTGCTCGGGTTCACGCCGCAAGGATTCCTCGACGCGTGGGGCCCGTTCTTCTTCTTCGCGATGATCTTCGCGATCTCGATGGACTACACCGTGTTCCTCCTCGCCAGCGCCAAGGAGCACTGGGAGCGTTCCGGCGACGCCCGCGAGGCGATGGTCAGCGGGGTCGCTCACTCCGGCCGGGTCATCTTCGCGGCCGCCGCGCTGATGGTCGCCGTGTTCTTCACCTTCGCCCTTTCCGGGCCGCTACCGCCGAAGGAGATGGGGATCATCCTCGGCGTCGCCGTACTGCTCGACGCGTCGCTGGTGCGGCTGCTGCTGCTCCCCGTGCTGCTCCGGCTGACCGGGCGCGCCGCCTGGTGGTCACCGGCATGGCTGCGCCGCACGCTCCCCGCCGTGAAGTTCGCGCACGAATGATTGCCAACCAAACGGTGATGGTGGGCGTCTTGGAGATGTCCGAACGTCCTCGAGGAGGACACCATGACGCTCACCCGTCTCCGCATCGCTGTGGCCACGACGGCCGTCGCCACCGCCGGTGCACTTGGAGTGACGGCACTGCCGGTCCACGCCGACACCCAGTTCTCGACGGCGACGAAGACGGTCACGCGCGACCCGTCGCCAATGCCTTATCTCGTCGGCATCCGCACCGGCAGACACGCGACCTTCGACCGAGTCGTCTTCGATCTCAGCGGACTGCCCTCGGGTTACAAGGTCGGCTACGTCAATGCGGTGCGCGCCGACCCGTCCGACCGCATCGTCAGCCTCGCCGGCCGCTACAAGATTCTGGTGCGGTTGATCCCCGCGGCGGCACACAACGTCAGCGGCAAGCCGACGTATGCCGGTCCGAGCCGACTGTCGGTCGGCTATCCGGAGCTGCGGCAGCTCGCGCTCGCGGGCGACTTCGAAGGCGTCGTGTCCATCGGACTTGGGCTCAGTCACCGCACCGGGTTCCGCGTCCTCACCCTGCGCAACCCAACTCGGATCGTCGTCGACCTCCACCACTGACGCAGTCGGCGGCGGCGCATCAGATGAGCCGCTACGACGGCCGCCAGCCCTGCGACGAAGAACGCCCACGGAAGTAGCCACCACATTGCGCTCAGGCCACGCTCACATCATCGGACGGGCTTGCGGCGACCGCCTGTCGTGAGCACGGGTCGCACCTAGTCGTCTCCGGTGTCTGAGTCAGCCGCGGGAAGGCGATCGGTTCTCCGCACCGCACGCAGCGGCCGTAGCTGCGATTGTCCAAGCGGCGCATCGCCTGCTCGAGCGACTCCAAGCGTGCGCGGGCCCGATCGAGAGCCGCGTCCAGTGTCGTGCCCGGACCCGGCGCCTCGAGTGGCGCGCTTGCGCCCGTGTCGTCGCGGTCGTATCGGGCGAGCGACAGCAGCGTGATCGCTCGGACCTGATCGCGCCACCGGTCCTGCAACGCATCGCGTATCTGGAGCCGTTCGAGCGGTGTCAGCGGCTGCGCGTGAAGGTGGTGGTCCATGTCGCCTCCCGGTCGCTTCCGTGCTCACCTGTGAGCGTCGTCGCGCGGAGTGCGTGCGTGATGCGCTGGCTGTGGAGATTCGATGGAGGCGCGTCAGCCCACGGCCGGCGACAGGGGGAAGGTGACGGTGATCGTCGTACCTTCGCCGGGGTGACTGTCGACGCTGATCTCGCCGTCGTGCGCCGCGACGAGTTCGGCGACGATCGACAAGCCGATCCCTGTGCCGTCGGCCGCTTCGGTGCCGTGCCGGCCCCGCCAGAAGCGGTCGAACACGTGGGGCAGCTCGTCCGCCGCGATGCCCGTGCCTTCATCGGCCACGGTCAACCTTGCGGTTCGGGTGTCGTTAGTCACCCGGACGCTGACGGTGCCCCCCGATGGACTGAACTTCACCGCGTTGGACAACAGGTTCGTGACGATTTGGTGCAGCCGAGTCGGATCGCCCTCGATCAGTGCGGGTGTCAACTCCCGCGCCAGGACGACACCATTGGAGACGGCTTTGTTCTGCATCGACTCAATCGCCATCTCGGCCACTGTCGCCAGGTCGCAGGTCTGCCTGACGAGGTGCAACGCTGCTGCCTCCGCGCTCGCGAGCGTCTGCAGGTCGTCGACCATTGCGGCCAGCCGGAGCACCTCTTCATGCAGCGACGCCGTCTGTTCCGCGGTGTGCGGCACGACTCCGTCGATCAGCGCCTCGCAGTTGGCTTGCAGGATCGCGATCGGGGTCCGCAGCTCATGAGCGACGTCCGCGACCAAGTCCCGGCGCAGCTGTTCCTGCCTGCTGATAGTCGCGGCCATCTGGTCGAAGGTGGTGGCGAGCTCGCTCAGCTCGGCTGGCGCCCCCGGCAGCTCGCCCACGCGCACCTGCCGGTTGCCGTGCGACATCGCGCCGGCAGCCGCAGTGAGCGCCCGCACCGGCGCGGACAACCGCCGCGCCACGACGACCGCAGCCACCAGAGCGAGCATCGCTGCTACTCCGGCCGCGGCGACGTCGGCGTGTATGAGCGAGCGGCGCAGGTTGTCTGCCGACTCCACCAGGTCGCGACCGTTGAACTTCACGAACAAGGTGCCCACCCGCTGCCCCCGCACGAGGATCGGCTCCTGCATCGTGCCGCTAGCGTGCCGCGGGTCGGTGAACGTCGCCGCGACCACGGTCCCGCGGTCGTCCACCACGGCGACATCGGTGCCGCTGCGCGCGGCGAGGTCCAGCGCTGGGCGCAGGTCGACGTCGGACCAGCTCGGCTGCCCCGTGTTGTACGTCGAGGCCGCGTCGACGAGCAGCGACCGGGTCAGGTTCTCGCGACGTTCGCTGATCAGCACGTTCACGTAGCGCTCGATGAACACCGCCGTGATGCCGGCCAGGATCAGCACCGCCAGCAGCGCGACGCCGACGTAGGTCAGTGTCAGGCGTAGCCAGATCGGCCGGGTGCCGCTAGCCATCCGCTGACAGTCCGAGCCGGTAGCCACCGCCGAGGACGGTGAGCACGATTTCGGGGTGCGCCGGGTCGGTCTCGATCTTGCGGCGCAGGTTCTTGATGTGCGAGTCGACGCTACGTTCGTAACCCTCGAACTCATGTCCCCGGGCGCGGTTGATCAGCTCTGCACGGGAGTACACCCGGCCCGGTCTCGTCGCCAGCGCCAGCAGGATCGCCCACTCCGTCGGCGTGAGGTCGCGCTGCTCGCCGTCGACGGTGACGCTGCGGGTCGCCTCATCGATGACCAGCCGGCCGCCGCCGTACTCCCGCGTGGGGTCCTGATCCTCGCGGCGGGCACCGCGTCGTAGCACTGCGCGCACCCGCAACACCAGCTCCCGGGGGCTGAACGGCTTGGTCACGTAGTCATCGGCGCCCAGCTCGAGGCCGCGGATCCGGTCCGCCTCTTCGACTTTCGCGGTGAGCATGACGATCGGCACGCCGGAACCGCGCCGGACCTCCGCTGCGATCGATTCGCCGGGGATGTCGGGGAGGCCGAGATCCAAGATGATCAGGTCAGGGTTCGCCGTCGCAGCGAGTCGCAGGCCGTCCGCGCCCGTGCCTGCCGTCAACACGGTCAGCCCGTCGCGTTCGAGGTACGACCGCACGAGATCGCGCAGCTTCAGCTCATCCTCGACGATCAGCACGGTGGGCACGGCCGCCGGCACCTCCTCCCGCAACGCTCAGGTCACCGCCACGTTAGAGCGCCATGCCCTGCGCATCGCGACACATGGGCGGGTCTCCACATGGTCTCCATCGCGGGGACAGGCGACTTCCGCTGCGGCGGCTTGAACTAGCCATATCGAGAACACGGAGGAGCGGGCTGAACATGGCCGAGAACAGCTTCGACCTGCGCACGTCGCTCGAGCGGGTGCTGGCCTGTCTGGATGCGGCGGTCGAGACGATCGACGCCGACGTCGACGCTGCCACCGACGACCTCCTCGCAGCGCGTCTGCTGGTGGCAAGTGCTCTCACGATCCTCGGCCCGACAGCTTCGGAGACCTCCATCTCGTCTCCATCCGGACGACGCAGCGAACCCTCACCGCCGCAGTGCAATGAGGGAGACCAACAGACCGCATCCGGATGGGGCTCCAATGACGTTGACCGATGTCCATGACACGCAGCCATCGGCGAGCCAGCCCGCGACCACCGCGCTTTCGACGCCACGGGTTGTTGTCACCGTGGATCACCGGCCGACGTCACTGGATGCGCTTGCGTGGGCCGCCGACGAGGCGCTCTGCCGCGGCATGCCACTACGCCTTGTCACCGCGTTCGCCGATCCGGGCGAGCGCCGCTCGCCTAGGACGGTCGACCAGGCGATGGGGTTCCAGCGGCGATTGCGCCGGCAGCTTCTGTCGAGCCACCCGTGGATCGAGGAGGCGCAACTCGTCGTCCGGCGAGGGAGCGCTCTCAGCCTGCTCGCGGAGGCATCCGCCCCCGGCGACATCCTCGTCGTCGGCGAGTCTCCGGACGTCGCTGCCATGCACCCGTCCTACCGCCCCGTGTGCCCCGTGGTCGTCGTGCCCGTACAGCCCGCCTTCGCACCCGACGGTTGACAATTCCTACGCCAAAGGAGCCGTTATGCCCGCGCACCAGTGCCCCCGCTGCCCACTGATGTTCTCCTTCCGCACCGAGGTCGAGTACCACGTCGCCACGGATCATGGGTCGGCAGCCGTGCGTCCGCGCGCGACCCCGACGGTCGACGACGCGGACACCGACCCCGGCCTCGATGAGCCGGTCGCCGCGACCACACGGGCGGGGACGTGACCGGCGTCACGATCCAAGCGGACATCGCCGTTGCCACGCTCGCTGCCGCCGCCATCGTTCTCGCGCTCGGGATCCTCGGTCGCCGCCACCGGTCGGCTGCGGCACCGACGGGCATACCGCTGCTGTGGGAGATGAGCGTAGAAGCCGCGGACCGGGCCGCGCGCGACGTGCCGGCGAAGGCGCGCGACCGTGTCAGCGGTACGGCGGTCACGCTGTTCTGGTTCGTGGCCGTCGCGAACTGGCTGCACCTGATCCCGGGGTCGCCGCTGCCGGCGCCGACGTCCGACATCAACATGACGCTTGCGCTCGCGGTCACCGCGATGGGCGTAGTGCACATCACCGCGCTGCAGGCGCGCGGCCTGCGCGGCTACCTACGCCACTATCTCTCGCCGTGGTGGCTCGCTCCGGCGAAGATCCTCGAGGAGCTGGTCAAGCCGCTCACGCTCGCGCTGCGTTTGTTCGGGATGGTGTTCGCCAGCGCACTGATGGTGGTGCTGATCGGCGAGATCCTGCCTGCGCCCGTGGCGCTGGTGCCACACGTGCTCTGGACGGTTTTCGACGTGTTCATCGGTGCGATCCAGGCATTCATCTTCGCCCTGCTGACCGTCCTGTACTTCCAGGCGGTGCTTCCCTCCGGTGCGACCGCCACTGCCGCGAAGGTGACACATGCTTGAGAGACGCAACTTCCTCATCCCCGACGCCACGTTCGTCATCGAGATGGTCGCCTTCGTGGTTGTCCTCGTGGTGATGACCCGGTACGTCGTCCCGCACATCCGCGAACGTATGCACGAGCGGCAACGCCGCATCGACGAAGCGCTCGCCGGCGTACGCGACGCTGACCGGCGCCGGCACGAGGCGGAGTCGGCCGCCGCCGCGGTCCGCGCCGACGCCCGGCGCGAGGCGGGACGAATCCTCGCCGCCGCACGGTCCATGCGGGACGACTTGGTCGCGGAGGGCCGACGCACGGGGCTCGAGGAATACCGCTGGCTGGCTGGACGCGCCGACCGTGACCTGCAGCGCCGGACCGCGCTCGCGCGCGAACAGCTGACCCGGCATGCCCGCACAGCGGCCATCGTCGCGACGAGGAATTACGTCGGGCCCGACGCGGACGCGGACCGGATCAGCGGGCTGGTCGACGAGCATCTCGAGGCACTCGTTCCCGGTCAGGCCCCTGCGGCCGAACGCGGCCACGTCGCCTCGTGACCCCGCCCGTCTGGGCATGATTCGCCACGATCGCCGCGATCGCGGCGCTCGTCGCAGCCTGCGTGCGACCAACTGACCGCGAGCCTCCACACGATCTCCACTGCACCAGCACCGACGTTCCGCAGCATCTTGATGCCCTGATCGGCAGAGAGGCAGTACCCGTCAGCTGAAGGGTGAGCACCGTGCGCCGCGGCGACCACGATCGGCGACGCCGACAGCCCCACTGGGCACGACACGGGATCGTCGCACTGCTCGCCGTCCTGGCCGCCCTGGGTGCAGTCACCGCCGGTGCCGCACTGGTGGGCCGGGAGAAGGCGGCGCATGCTGCGTCCGGCCCGACGCCGGCCGCGGCGTACACCGCCGTACCGGACGCCGCCATCACTCAGGCCGCAACGCATGTCGGTCGCCTGTTCACCACACACCGCGCGGACGTCGGCGCAACCGCAGTCTCGGTGCTGCTGCCGCCGCTCTTCCTCCTCGCTCCCCTGCGGTCAGCGCTCGAAGTTCCGATCGCTCGACGTAGAGCTCACGTCGGCACACCGCTACGGCGTGGACCGCCGTCCTTCCTCGCCCGCTGACCCTCGCCGCGCCGGCACGGCGCGGCGCGCCATCAACTGAGCGAAGAAGGCCAACTATGTCGATCTCCACCACCCGTGCGCGTCCCGGCGACACCACGACCCGTCAGCTGAGCGACGCTCGCAGCCTGCTCGAAGACCAGTGGCGCCGGCAGGTCGCGGACGTTGTCGCGCTCTCCCGCAACCTGCCGACCTCGCTGTCCGAACGGGGCGAGGCATCGCGCCGCGGCGACCTGCACGTCACCGCGCGCCTCATCGACGCCGCCCACCAGCAACTGGGCGAGACCGAAGCCGCACTCGCCCGCCTCGACGAGGGCACCTACGGCCGCTGCGTGCAGTGCCAGGAGCCGATCAACCCGGAACGGCTGGAAGTACTCCCCGCCGCGCGCTACTGCGTCACCTGCCAGGCCGGCAAGGCGGCCCGGCGGCAGCCATGACCGGGCCCCTCGCCCGAAACATCGACGAAGCGGACCGGTTTCCGCAGCTCTGGCGCGACTGATGCGCGCGACCGCCGTCCGCGCGCTCATCGCCGCCGGCGCCGTCGCCGGCGCCGTCGGCATCCTGCTGACCACCGAACCCCGGCTCGGGCTCGACCTGCGCGGCGGCACGCAGATCGTGCTCGAAACCCGCGACGGCGCAACCGCCAAGGCGGACGCCGACGCGACCGACCGCACCCTGGAAGTGCTGCGGCACCGCGTCGACGCGCTCGGCGTCAGCGAACCGACCCTCGTGCGATCCGGGGAGCGGCGAATCATCGTCGAGCTCCCCGACGTGCAGGATCCGGCGGAAGCCGCGAAAGTCATCGGCCGCACCGCGCAGCTGACCTTCCATCCGGTGACCGGCGTCGCGACTGCGCCGCCGGCCAGCGGCTCTCGGGAGCTGCCGGACGAGTCGGGGCAGCCCTTGCACCTTGCTGCCGCCGCCCTCACCGGCAATGACGTAGACGGCGCAGAAGCGGTCACGGACGCGCAGCTCGGCGGCTGGCAGGTCAGCGTCGACTTCCGCGGGGTCGGGGAAGGCAAATGGGCGGCGCTGACCGGCCGCGCGGCCTGCGCCGCCCCCGGTGACCCGCAACGACGGGTCGCAATCGTGCTCGA
>Ga0207652_10001961_pt1 | contig 17798 bp, 20 predicted proteins | sample KBSC63BmetaG_FD_184334 | JGI IMG/M metagenome (GOLD analysis project Ga0207652, IMG submission 184334) | Corn rhizosphere microbial communities from Kellogg Biological Station, Michigan, USA - KBS C6-3B metaG (SPAdes) (version 2) | ecosystem: Host-associated > Plants > Roots > Rhizosphere ... | reverse complement strand
CGACCGCGCCGCCGAGCGAGTGGCCGACGACCTCGGCGTCGCTCACGCCCAGCTTGGCCAGCGCCTGGGCGATCAGATCGGCCTGGTTCGAGACGGAGTAGCCCGATCCGGGCTTTTCCGAGCCACCGTGGCCCAGCAGGTCGATCGCGACCACGCGGTGCCGGTGGGCAAGCCTCGGCATCATCTTGTTCCAGTAGTTGATCGCGCAGGTGAAGCAGTGGATCAGCACGATCGGACTGCCGCGGCGCGGCCCTTCTTCGACCACCTCGAGATCCCCGCCCGAGAGGTCGACGATCTTGCCGCCCGGTTCCGTTACCCCTGCGGCCTTGGTTTCGTGGTCGACGCTGAGGGTATTGAGGCCGAGCAGGACGATCAGCACGACCACGACGCCGATCAGGATCTTCCAGCCTCTCCGCATGGCGCGTTACCCTAGCCGGAGAATGGCGGCGGAGCGCGAAGAGTCCTAGCGATGGAGAAATTCGTCATCCAGGGCGGGGTGCCGCTCTCCGGCGAGGTGACCGTCGCCGGCAACAAGAACGCGGCGCTGCCGATCCTCGCCGCCTGTCTGCTCACCGAGGAGGAGCTGTTGCTGCACCGGGTGCCGCGCATTCGCGACACCGAAGCGCAGCTCGCGCTGCTTGAACAGCTCGGCGTCGAGGTGGCGTGGGTCGCCGACAACAGCGTGCGGCTCTGCGCCAAGGGGGTCACAGACGTCTCCGTCGACGAGGAGCTCTCCAAACAGATCCGCGCCTCCTTCCTCCTGGCCGGGCCGCTGCTGGCCCGCTTCGGCGAGGCGAGGATGCCGCCGCCCGGTGGCGATTTCATCGGCCGGCGGCGGCTCGACGCTCACCTCGACGCGTTCAAGGATCTCGGCGCCCGGGTCGACGGCGATCGCTGGATTGAGATCAGCGCACCCCCCGAGGGTCTCTGCGCCTGCCGGATCTTCATGGACGAGCCTTCCGTTATGGGCACCGAGAACGCGCTGATGGCAGCGGCCCTGACGACCGGCCCGACGACGATCTCCAATGCCGCCAGCGAGCCGCACGTGCAGGACCTGGCGCGCCTGCTCTGCGCGATGGGCGCCCAGGTCGACGGCATCGGCTCCAACGTGATGACGGTGCACGGCCGCGACCGCCTCTCCGGCGCCGAACACACGATCTCCGCCGACCATATCGAGGTTGGCAGCTTCATGGCTCTCGCCGCGGCGACCGGGGGGGACCTGCGCATCCGCGACGTCGAGCCGCTCGACCTGCTGATGGTGCGCCGCCAGTTCCGCCGCCTCGGCCTGCACTCGGAGATGGACGGCAGGGACATGCTCGTTCCCCCCGGTCAGAAGCTGAGGATCCAATCCGACCTCGGCGACGCGATCCCCAAGATCGAGGACGGCCCCTGGCCCGCCTTCCCGGCCGATCTGACCTCGATCGCGCTGGCTTTGGCCACCCAGGCCGATGGCGAGATCCTGATCTTCGAGAAGATGTTCGAGAACCGCCTCTTCTTCGTCGACAAGCTCGTCGCGATGGGCGCTCGGATCACGCTGTGCGATCCCCACAGGGCGATCGTCAGCGGTCCGAGCCGGCTTCACGGCGAACGCGTCGAGAGCCCCGACATCCGCGCCGGCATGGCGATGCTCATCGCCGCCCTGGCGGCCGAGGGCAGCTCGGAGATCGGCAACATCCGCCAGATCGATCGCGGCTATGAGCAGATCGACGAGCGCCTGCGCGGCCTCGGCGCCCAGATTGAACGGCGCTCGTCAGAGGTCCCTGCCTAGCAGGGCTTTCGGGCCCACTCTCGTAAGGTCCGGCGGATGATTCATCCCATTCCACCTGGAACGCGCGACGTGCTGCCCGACGAGATGCGGGAGCTGCGACGCCTGCACCTTGCCCTGATCGGGGTTTTCGAAGAGCGCGGCTACGGCGAGGTGGCGACGCCGGCGATCGAGTACGACGAGGTGCTCGCCCGCGGTGACGGCCGCACGGCAGGGACCGCTTACCGCTTCTTCGACGGCAGCGGCGACCTGCTGGCGCTGCGCTCCGACATGACCGTGCCGATCGCGCGCCTGATCGCCACTCGGTACGCCAACGCTGAGATGCCTCTGCGCCTTAGTTACCTGGCCAACGCTTACAGGGCGGTGCGCCCCCAACGCGGTCAGATGCGGGAGTTCGCCCAGGCCGGCGTCGAGTTGATCGGGGCGCCGGCGCCCGACGGCACCGCCGAGGTCGTCGACGTGCTGGAGGCGGCTCTCGACGCCGCCGGCCTTGGGCGGGCGGTGATCGGCCTTGGCGACGCCGACCTCTACCGCCAGCTGCTTGCCGAGTTCGGCATCGAGGGCGAGGCGCGCGACTCGATCCTCGCCCGCCTGGCGGCCCACGACCTGGTTGGCCTGGAGACCGAGCTCTCCGAGCTGCAGGGCGTCAGCGACGATCAGGTCGCCACCTGCGTCGCCCTCTCGCAGCTGCGCGGCGGCAAAGAGGTGCTGGAGGAAGCGCGCGCACTCGGCGGCGCCGCGGTCGAGCGGGCCACAGCCCGGCTCGGCGAGACACTGGAGGCGCTGGAGGCGCGCGGGGTCGCCCAGCGCGTCCAAATCGACCTCGGCCTCCTGCGCGACCTCGGCTATTACAGCGGCGCAATCCTCGAGGTCTACGACCCGGCACTCGGGCACGTGCTCGGCGGTGGCGGCCGCTACGACGGCTTGCTCAAGCGCTTCGGCGTCGACCAGCCGGCGGCGGGATTCGCCCTCTACATGGAGCGCGTGCACGTCGCCCAGATGGAGGAGGAGCCGCGTGGGGGTGCGGACTCATGAGCGCCGAAGTCGCCGGGATGAGCCGGGCCAAGGCCGAGGGGCCACTGAAGCTCGCGGTCCCGCGTGGCGCCCTGCTCGGCGAGACGCTCGACGCGCTCGACGCGGCGGGCATCGATACGAGCGAGGTGCGCGGCGAGTCGCGCTCGCTGATCTTCCCGGGTCAGAACATCACCCTGGTCACGATGCGCCCGTCCGACGTGCCGACCTACGTGGAGGCCGGGGCCGCGGACGTCGGCATCACCGGCAAGGACGTGCTGCTCGAGCAGGCCGACCGCGTCGTCTACGAGCTGCTCGACCTCGGCTTCGGTCGCTGCCGCATGGTGCTCGCCGGGCGCGTGGGCGATGAGCGGCTGGGCGAGTCCGAGCGGCGCCTCGGCATGATGCGAATCGCGACCAAGTACCCGCGCATCGCCGAGCGCTATTTCGAGGGCACCGGCCGCCAGGTGGAAGTGATCGAGGTCAAGGGCTCGGTCGAGCTGGCGCCGCTGATCGGCCTTGCCGACGGCATCGTCGACCTGGTCGCCACCGGTCGAACCCTGGAGGAGAACGACCTCGAGGTGCGTGAGGAGATCCTCGAGTGCACCGCTCGCTTCGTCGCCAACCGCGTCGCCCACAAGCTGCGCGCTCGTGAGGTCGACGGTCTCGCCGCAAAACTGCGCCAGGGCCTGGCCCGATGAGGCGCCGCCGGTTTCACTGGGAGGGAGGCGAGGAGACAGCGGCGGCGATCCGTTCCTGGACCGTTGCGTCCGAGCCCAAGGTCGACGTCAGCCCGATCGAGCGCGAGGTGCGCGAGGGCGGCGACGGGGCGGTGCTCTGCATGACCGCCCGTTTCGACGCGACCGAGCAAGCGCCCACCGCGCTGAGGGTGGACCCCGCGGCCGGCGGCGAAGCGCTGGCGGCGCTCGACCCCGGTCTGCGCGAATCGCTGGAGCTGGCGGCGGCAAACGTGCGCGTAGTGGCGCAAGCGCAAATCGCTTCGGAGCCGAAGGCCGTCGAGTTGCCCCAGGGGCAGACGGTGACCGTGCGGGAAGTGCCGGTCGGCGCCGCGGGTCTCTACGCGCCAGGCGGGCGGGCGGCATACCCGTCGAGCGTGCTGATGTGCGCGATTCCGGCCCAGGTCGCCGGGGTGGAGCGGATCGCCCTCGCCTCGCCGCCGGGTGCCGATGGCAAGGTCAACCAGCTTGTCCTTGCAGCCGCCGAGCTTTGCGGCGTAGAGGAGATCTACGCAATGGGTGGCGCCCAGGCGATCTTTGCCCTCGCCCAAGGGACCGAGACAATCGCGCCGGTCGACGTGATCGCCGGCCCCGGCAACGCCTGGGTGCGCGAGGCCAAGCGCGCGGTCTCGGGAACGGTCGGCATCGATTCCCTCGCCGGTCCGTCTGAGCTGATGCTGGTTGCCGGCGACGGCACGAACCCAGAGTGGGCGGCCCTTGATCTCTGCGCTCAGGCCGAGCACGGGGGGGAGGGTCCGCTGGTGGCCGTCGCGGTCGAGGAGGCGGTACTTGAGGCCGTGGCGGAGGCGACCGAGAAGGCTGCTGCCGCATACGGGAGTATCGGTGAGGCACCGCTGGCGCTGGTCCAGGTGCCCGACCTCAGCGACGCGATCGATCTCGCCAACGCTTTTGCCCCCGAGCACCTCGAGCTTTTCGAGGAGGACGCCGTCCTGCTTGCTGACGGGGTGCGAACCGCCGGCTGTGTCTTTGTCGGGCGCTACGGCGCGACCGCCTTCGGCGACTACGCAGCGGGCTCCAACCACGTGCTGCCCACCGGCGGCGCCGGTCGTTTCTCCGGCCCACTCGGCCCCGGCGTTTTCCGCCGTCGCATCGCCGCTGTGCAGGTTCCCGCCGAGGCAGCGGCGAAGCTTGCACCGCACGTCGACGCGATCGCGCGGGCAGAGGGCTTTCCGGTTCACGGCGCGTCAGCGATGATTAGACGATGAGTCGCACGGCGAAAAGAGAGCGCAGCACTGGTGAGACGCAGGTCCGCCTCTCGCTCGACCTTGACGGGGGGGAGTCGAGCGCCAGCACCGGGGTCGGATTCCTCGACCACATGCTTGACCTGCTCGGCCGCCACGGGCGCCTCGGCCTGCAGGTCGAGGCCAAGGGCGATCTGGAGACCGGCGCCCACCACACGGTCGAGGACGTCGGCATCGTGCTCGGTCAGGCACTCGACGAGGCGCTGGGCGATCGCGCCGCGATCAGGCGCTACGGCTCCGCTCTCGTGCCGATGGACGAGTCACTTGCCGAGTGCGCAATCGACATCTCGGGCCGGCCGCTCTGCGTCTTCGACGCTGACCTGCCGCCGACCACGATCGCCGGCTTTGACACCGAGCTGGCGGAGGAGTTCTTTCGCGCTGTCGCCAACAGCGCCAAGCTGACTCTGCACGTCTCGGTCCGCTACGGCAGCAATGCGCACCACATGATTGAGGGCTGCTTCAAGGCCTTTGCCCGTGCCTTGCGGGTCGCTGTCTCGATCGATCCCGACGAGAGCGGCGTGCCCTCGACCAAGGGGACCCTGAGCGAATGAGCGCTCGCATCTGCATCCTCGACTACGGGATGGGCAACCTGCGCTCGGTCGAGAAGGCGCTCGAGCACGTCGGCGCCTCGGCGACGATCGCCAACGACGCCACGGTGATCGGTGCGGCGGAGGGATTGATCCTGCCTGGGGTAGGCGCCTTTCCCAAGGCGATGGAGAACATCCGCGCGCTCGGCCTCGACACGCAGATCAAAGAGCGCCGGGCGGCCGGCGTGCCGATCCTCGGCATCTGCCTCGGCCTGCAGCTGCTCTTCGAGGCAACCACCGAGCTGGGCGGCGCCGAAGGTCTTGGGCTACTGCCGGGCGGGGTGTCGGAGTTGGACGCACCCGGGCTGAAGGTCCCGCATATCGGCTGGTCGCCGGTGCGTTGGGAGCGCGATTCACAGCTCATCGACGGAATCGAGTCGGAGACCCCCTTCTACTTCGTTCACACGTTCGCGCCGCGGCCCGCGCGGGGCGAGCTGCTCGGTACGGCCCGCTACGGCAGCAGCTTCGCCTGTGCGGCGGAGCGCGACAACGTCTTCGGCGTCCAGTTTCACCCGGAGAAGTCGAGCGAGGCGGGCCTGCGCCTGCTCTCCAACTTCGCCGGCATCTGCGCCTCCGTGCCGGCCCCGGCCGGCTGAGGGCCGTGATCCTCTACCCCGCGATCGACATTCGCGGCGGCAAGGCGGTGCGGCTGCTGCAGGGCGACTACGCCCGCGAGACGACTTATGACGCCGACCCGGTCGATGCGGCCAAGCGCTGGGCCGACGAAGGAGCCGAGTTCCTGCACGTGGTCGACCTTGACGGCGCCAAGGCGGGCGAACCGCGGAATCTCGAGTCGGTGCAGCGGATCGCCACCACAGTCGAGTGCCCGATCCAAGTTGGCGGCGGCCTGCGCGACGAGACCTCGGTTGCGGCCGTGCTAGAAGCGGGCGCCGCGCGCGTGGTGATTGGCACGGCCGCCCTCCGCGACCCCGCTTTTTTGGAGCGCGTCCTCGACATCCACGGCGATCAAGTGATCGTCTCGGTCGATGCCCGCGACGGCAAGGTGGCGCTGGCCGGCTGGATCGAGACCAGCGACGTGGATGTCGCCACGGCTGTCGGCGAGCTGGGGGAGCGCGGCGTTTCCCGCTTCCTCTGTACGGCGATAGAGGTCGACGGCACGATGGAGGGACCCGCTCTGAGCGAGCTGACCCGCATCGCAGCTTCAACCCAGGCTCAGGTCATCGCGTCGGGAGGAGTGGGAGACCTGTCCCACCTCGAAGCCCTTTCCCAGCTCGCCGCCCCCAACGTCGAGGGCGCCATCGTCGGACGTGCCCTCTACGAGAAGCGCTTCACCATCCGTCAAGCGGTCGAAGCACTGGGCCGCTAGGAGAACCGGGTGCCCTCCCCCGAAGGCTTCGGCGCCCACCGCCCGAACCATCCCCCACGACCTGCTGCGCAACGGTCTTCGGGGGGGGGCACCCGGTTCTCCCACCTCCCTACGCTTAGTTCATGGTCCTGAAGCGAGTCATCCCCTGCCTCGACGTCGACTCCGGCCGCGTCGTCAAGGGCACCAACTTCGTTGGCCTGCGCGACGCCGGCGATCCGGTCGAGCTGGCCGAGCGCTACGACGCCGAGGGCGCCGATGAGCTGGTCTTCCTCGACATCACCGCCTCGCACGAAAAGCGCGAGACGATCGTCGAGCTGGCGCGGCGCACCGCCGACAACGTCTTCATCCCCTTCACGATCGGCGGTGGCATTCGCTCGGTCGAGGACGCCCAGGCGGTGCTCGACGCCGGTGCCGACAAGGTCTCGGTCAACTCCTCGGCCCTGGCCCGCCCGCAGCTGCTGAGCGAGCTGGCGGACCACTTCGGTGCCCAGTGCGTGGTGATCGCGATCGACGCCAAGCGTCGAGTCCGCGACGACGCCTCGTCGACCTGTTCCGCGCCCCCAGGATGGTTCGGCGACGAAGACTGGGACGTCTACGTCAAGGGTGGTCGCGAGAAAGCAGCGGGTCGCGACGCTGTCTCCTGGGCAAGGGAGGCCGTGGAACGCGGTGCCGGCGAGGTGCTGCTGACCAGCATGGACCGCGACGGCACCAATGATGGCTATGACATCGAGTTGACCAGGGCGGTTGCCGACGCCGTCTCGGTCCCCGTCATCGCCTCGGGCGGGGCCGGAAAGCTCGAGCACCTGAGCGAGGCGATTGCGGATGGTGGGGCCGACGCCGTGCTCTGCGCCTCGATCTTCCACTACGGCTCCTACCGCGTCCGCGAGGCGAAGGAGCGACTCGCCGCCGACGGGATCCCGGTCCGGCTCTAACCCGATCCGAGGTCTTCGGCCAGGCCGGAGACGCCGCTGGAGCCGAGGATCTCGAAGCGGGCGAGTTCATAAGGAGCTTCGCGACTCGCTTCGCCGGGGATCTCGGTTGTCGCGGCGGTGTAGCCGGCAGCCTTGACCGCGGCGATCACCGTTTCGTCGAACTGGCCGGCGGGATAGCAGAAGTCGGCCACGGGGACCCCGTATTCGCGGCGCAGGATGGCGCGCGAGCCGGCGACTTCTTCGGTCAGTTCGGCTGCTCCCAGGGTGGTCAGGTCCTGGTGGTGGATCGTGTGGGCGGCGAGCTCCCAGCCGGCGTCGATCATCGCTTCGACGTTGCTCGTGTAAAGGTCCGACCCTTCCGCCTTCAGGTTGAGCACCCCGGGCCAGCCGTGGCGCCGCAGCTCCGGCAGGGCGTAGGTGAACTGCGGCCGGTAGCCGTCGTCGAAGGAGAGCACCACCGGTTTAGCCGGCAGCGTGCCGCCCCGATACCAGGCGCGCTCGACCATTTCCAGGGTCACCGCTTCGTAGCCGTGCTCTTCCAGCCAGTCCATCTGGCGATGGAAATCGGGCCGGGTGACGTAGAGCTCCGGGTAGGGCGCATCGGCGGGCGCGGCGCCGAGCACGTGGTACTCGAGGATGGGTACCGGCCCCGTGTGCGGCTCCCAATCGGGCTGGGGGGTCGCGTTGCGGACCAGGTCCGTCGAGCCCTTGCCGGCCGTGCTTGCCGACTTTCCGCCGGTTGTCGCGGGCTTCGATGGCGAGCCCGACGATCCCCCGCTGAGACTCGATCCGAGGACTGCTCCGAGTACCACGGCGACCGCCACCACGGCGATGAGGGCCCCTGCTCGTCTCCGGCGCACGCGATCATGGTAGGCAAACCATTCATGCAGGCTTCCCACGACCACAATGAGAGCATTGCCGAGGCGCTCGAGCACATGCACCCCGAGTTGGCGCCGGTGCGCGAGGCCGGCGGCGATCCGGTCTACCTCGTCGGCGGTGCGGTGCGCGATCTCCTGCTCGGACGCGGGCGCGCCGACATCGACCTCGTCGTCGAGGGCGACGCGGCGGCGCTGGCCGAACAATTGGGCGCCGAGGTGACCTCGCACGAGCGCTTTGGCACGGCCAAGGTGAAGGTCGATGGGCACGAGATCGACATCGCCGGCGCCCGGTCGGAGAGCTATCCACGGCCGGGCGCTCTGCCGGTGGTCGAGCCCGGAGCCAACCTCGCGGCGGACTTGCGGCGCCGTGACTTCACGATCAACGCGATGGCGATCCCGCTGCGGGGCGAGCCGCGCCTGATCGATCCCCACGGCGGCGAGGCGGATCTGGCAAAGCGCCGGCTGCGGATTCTGCACGACGGCTCGTTCGTCGACGACCCGACCCGGGCGCTGCGGGCCGCGCGCTACGCGGCCCGCTTCGGCTTCGCGCTTGAGGAACGCACCGCCGAGCTGATCCGCGAGACGGATCTGGACACGGTCTCGGCCGATCGCCGTGAGGCCGAGCTGCTGCGCCTCGCGGCCGAAGAGAGCGCCGCGCGTGGCTTCGCGCTGCTCGCCGCGTGGGGCCTGGTGGATCTGCGAGCGGAAGGGGTTGAGCTGGTGAAAAAGGTGGCTGAGCTGCTTGACGACGATCTTTGGCGAAACCTGGTGCCGCGCGATCGTGCCCTGCTCGCCGCGGCGCTTGGTCCAGAGCGGGGCGAGCTCGCTCTTTCCGCCGCTGAGCCCGAACGTCCCTCGCAGGCCGTCGCGCTCGCGGCTCCCCATGACGACGTCGAGCTCCTGCTTGCGCGTGCCCTCGGAGCCGAGTGGCTCGATCGCTACGTCGGCGAGTGGCGCGACGTAGCGCTTGAGATCGATGGCTCGGACCTGATCGGGGCGGGCCTCAGCCAGGGCCCAGCGCTTGGCCGTGGTCTGGAGGCGGCGCTGCGGCGCAAGCTCGATCGGGAGATCTCCGGCCGCGACCAGGAGCTGGCCGTCGCCCTCGAGGTGGCAAGGAGCAGCGATGGAGTGGCGTGAGCGCGACGGCCTGCGCTGGTTGGAGGCGCGGATGCCGGGCGCGATCGCTGCTTTCATGACCCGCGAGGGCGGCGTAAGCGAACCGCCCTTTGCCGCCCTCAACCTCGGCATCTTCACCGAGGACGACCGCGACGCCGTGGTCGAGAACCGCCGCCGACTCGCCGCGGCGCTCGGTTTCCCGCCCGAGCGCATCGCGGCGGCTCACCAAGTGCACGGAGCCGAGTTGATCGACCACCCCGCCCCCCCGACGCCGCGCTGTTCCTTTGCCTTGCAAGGACTGGAGAAGGAACAGCGCGACCCGGGATGCGGCGGATTGGCCGAGGCCGACGGGCACGTCGTCAGCGCGGAGGGAGTGGCCGCCCTCGTCTTCGTCGCCGACTGCGTGCCGGTCGCGCTCGCCGGTCCCGGCGGCGTCGCGATGCTCCATTGCGGCTGGCGCGGTCTGGCAGCGGGGATCATCGCTAAGGGGGCCGCCGCGATCGGCGCCACCCAGGCGGCGATCGGCCCCTCGATCGGCCCGTGTTGCTACGAGGTCGGCCCCGAGGTCCAGTTGGCCCTCCAGCCACCAATGGGACTGAAAGCGGCACATACGACCGCCTTCAGTCCGGGCGGCGGAGTGGTTGACCTGGCGGCGGTGGCGGAGGAGCAGTTGCGCGATGCCGGGGTCGAGCAAGTCGAGGCGAGCGGCCTCTGCACGAGTTGCGAGCCCGAGCTCTTCTTCTCCCACCGGCGGGACCGCGGCCGCACCGGCCGTCAGGCGGGCCTTGTCTGGCGCGACGCGGGGGAGGGCTGACCGTGCCCGGCCTGATCCACGGGCTCGAGCCCGAGAAGATCGCCATCAACTTGACCGAAGCGCGCGAGCTCGCCGGCCCCGGGGTCGAGATCCTCGCCGCCTGCAAGTACGTGCCGGTAGAGGAGATGGGTGCGCTGGCCGAGGCCGGCGTCCGCCTCGTCGGTGAGAACCGTCAACAGGACCTCCTCGCCAAGTACGAGCGCTGGGGCGATGCCTTCGAGTGGGACTTCATCGGCAACCTGCAGAGCCGCAAGGTCAAGCAGTTGCTGCCCCTCTGTCGCCTGATCCATTCCGTCGCCAGCGAGTCGGCACTTGAGCAGCTTGGTCGCCACGGCGGACCGGAGACGGAGGTCCTGGTCGAGGTCAACGTCGCCGGCGAGGAGGGCAAGGGGGGCGTGGCGCCGGCTGAGCTGGGCTCGTTCCTCGAGCGCTGCCCGGTCAGGGCGAGCGGGTTGATGACAATGCCGCCCTTCAGTCAGGATCCGGAGGACTCCCGACCCCATTTCGCCCGCCTCGCCGAGCTTGCATCCGAGCACGGCTTGGGCCGCCTCTCGATGGGAACCTCGCAGGATTGGCGGGTCGCGATCGAGGAGGGGGCGACGATCGTCCGCCTCGGCACCGCCCTCTACGTGTAAATCCGCACAGCTGTTCATAATTCCGTAAAGGAGTCGGCCCACCAAGGCCGAAACACGCGACTAACCATGGCCCTACGCGATACCTGGCATCGAGCGCTGGTCTACTTCGGTCTTGCTGAGGACCACGACTACGGCCCTGAATACGAGGAAGACTTCGAGCCCGAAACGAGCTCCGAAGAAGCCTACGAGGGCCGCCGCGAGCCGGCCACGGTGCGTCGCCTGCCGAGCGCGCGCCGCTCGCGCCGTGACGAGATCGACGACATCTTCGCCGACGACGAGCCGATCTCGGCCTCGCGCACGCGCACGCTGCGCCCGGTCGGCAACGGTGACTCCGACGTCCAGGTCCACCTCGTCATTCCCCGCAACTTCAATGACGCCCAGCAGGTTGCCGATCAGTTCAAGCGGCAGGTCCCGGTCATCCTCAACCTGCAGACGACCGACCACGAGCTCTCGAAGCGAATGATCGACTTCTGCTCCGGCTTGACCTACTCGCTGGACGGCGGCATGCAGCGGATCGCCGAGAAGATCTTCCTGCTGACGCCGCGTAACGTCGAGGTGTCGGCCGAGGAGAAGGCGCGGCTGCTCGACAAAGGGTTCTTCAACCAGTCGTGAAGTACCGGCGGGACGGGCTCCGTCCCGTCCGAACCGTCGCGACTAGGCTCTCGCAGATGATCGTTGGGTTCTGTGGGTCCGGAAATATGGCGGCGGCGATGGCGCGGGGATTGAGTGGCCAAGTTGACGGGATGCTCTTTACGGACAGTGGCTCTGGGCGGGCCGCGGAGCTTGCGGGTGAGCTAGATGGCGAGGCCGTGGCTTCAAACGGCGTGCTGGCAGACCGCGCGGATGTGGTCGTGCTCGCGGTCAAGCCGGGGAAGCTGGGGGAGGCCGCGGCGGAACTTGGCGGGGTGAAGACCGTGGTCTCGCTGCTGGGAGCGACCTCGTTGGAGGCCCTCCGTGAGGCATTTCCCGATGCGGGTGTCGTGCGGGTGATGCCGAATGTGGGGGTGGAGGCTCGCAAGGGCGTGCTCTGCGTGGCGGGTGATATCGACGCTGACATGCGAAAGCTGCTGGAGGGGCTCGGGCACGTGGTGGACCTGGCCGACTCCCAATTCGATGCGGCCACCGCGGTGATGGGGTGTGCGCCGGCCTACCTGGCCCTGGCAGTCGAGGCGATTGCCGATGCGGGGGCCGCTGACGGCCTCGATGCGGCCCTCGCCCGCGAGCTGGTTGTGGAGACCGCGGTCGGGACCGCGGAGCTGCTGCGCACTCACGAGGCAGCGGCGCTGCGCAGGGCCGTCGCTTCGCCCGGCGGCAGCACCGAGGCGGGACTGGAGGCGCTCGACCGGGAAGGCGCGCGGGAGGCCTTTGAAGCGGCCGTGCGGGCCTCGCTGGAGAAGATGCGGGGATGACGCCGCTGCTCGCGATCACCCGCTTCGATGTCGCCGACTACGTCAGCGCTCTCTTCCTCGTCTACATCATCCTGATCTTCCTCAACGTGCTCAGCTCCTGGATCCCGCGCATGCCCTACAACCGGGCGCTGCGGGCGACGCTTGACTTCGTCAAAGAGACCACCGACCCCTACCTCAACTTTTTCCGGCGCTTCCTGCCGCCGCTCGGCGGGGGTGGCTTTGCCCTTGACCTCAGCCCGATCCTCGGCGTGATCCTGCTCTTCATCGTCCGCGCCGTCGTCGTCGGCCTGATCGAAGGGTGAGCAAGGGCCGCGCCTGGCGCCTTGCCGGAGCGCTCTGCGGTGTCGTCGTCATCCTCGACCAGGCGGCAAAGGCCCTGGTCGAGGCGAAGCTGGTTCCCGGCCAGGAAGTCGACGTGCTTGGGCCCGTCGGCCTCACCCTCTCGCACAACAGCGGCGTCGCTTTTGGCCTCGCCAGTGGCGGCGGCACCCGCTTGATCCTGGTTACGGCCGTGGCGCTTGGCGTCGTCGCCTACCTCTTTTCGCGCGATCCAACCCGGCCCGGCATGTGGGTGGCGGCGGGGATGCTGGCCGGCGGTGCGATCGGCAACCTGGCCGACCGGATCCGCGTCGACGCCGTCACCGACTACATCGTGATCGGCAGCTGGCCCGCCTTCAACCTCGCCGATGTCGCGGTGACGGCCGGCGTCCTGCTGCTCGCCTACGCCTACGTCCGGGAGCCCCAATGACCTTCCGGTGCGCCTTTTGCTCTCCAGGGGCGCATAAAGCGCACCGGAACGGAGGGGGTTGAGGGTGGAGCTGCGGATCGTCCACCTCGACGATGACCTGGCTGTGGTCGAGAAGCCGGCGGGGCTGGTCGTTCACCCGGCGCTTTCGCACACCGGTCCTACCCTGGTCAGCGAGCTCGGCGACATGCTCGGCGGGGGAGATGAGGCCGAGCGCCCGGGGATTGTCCACCGGCTCGACAAGAACACCAGCGGCCTGCTCGTCGTTGCCCGCAACGACTCCACCCACAGCGCCCTGCAGGCGCAGGTGCAGCGCCGCGAGGTCGAGCGGATATACCTCGCCCTGGCGCGGGGGCACCTCGCCTCGCGCACCGGCACGATCGACGCCCCGATCGGCCGGGCCTCGCGCCGGCGCCACCGCATGGCGGTCTCCGGGGCGGCCCCGCGCGAGGCCCGCACTCACTTCGAGGTGATCGAACTGCTCGGCGCCGAGACCTACCTCCAGGCGCGCCTGGAGACGGGGCGCACGCACCAGATCCGCGCCCACTTCGCCGCGATCGGCCACCCGCTCCTCGGCGATTCCAGCTACGGCGGTGAGCGCAAATATGGCCTGGAGCGCCAGTTCCTCCACGCTCACCGGCTTGCCTTCGACCACCCCGTCAGCGGTGAACGGATGAGCTTCCGCTCCGAGCTGCCCGCCGACCTGGCTTCGGCTCTGGACAAGGCCCGCACCACTTAACTCCGCTCGACCCCTCTACAATCCGTCGGCTCGGAAACCAACCCCCGTCAGCACCAACCCGGATCCTGACCGGCATCGCGCCGGCTCCCGGCAAGGGCGATGGGGAAACAGTCAAACAAGGAGCTTCAACCCATGCCTGAGGCAGGCCTCAAAGAGCTGCTGGAGGCCGGAGTCCACTTCGGCCACCAGACCCGTCGCTGGAACCCGAACATGCGCCGCTACATCTTCGGCGAGCTGGACGGGATCCACATCATCGACCTTGTCCAGACCGAGGCGCTGCTGGAGAACGCGCGCCGCTTCGCCGGCGAGCTCGCCAGTGGCGGCGGTACGGTGCTCTTCGTTGGCACCAAGAAGCAGGCGCGCGGCCCGGTCGAAGAATGGGCCAATCGCTGCAAGATGCCCTACGTCAATCAACGTTGGCTGGGCGGCCTGCTGACCAACTTCAACACGATGTCGGCGCGGATCGCTCGCCTGCACGAGCTCACCGGCTGGCGCGACGAGGGCAAGCTCGAGCTGCTGCCGACCAAGGAGCGGATGGGGATGCTGGCCGAACTGGCCAAGCTCGAGTTCAACCTCGGCGGCGTCCGCGACATGGACCGCCTGCCCGACGCCGTCTTCGTCACCGACCTCAAAACCGAGGAGATCGCCGTGCGCGAGGCGGCCCGCCTGCGCATCCCGATCATCGGCCTGGTCGACACCAACTGCGACCCGATCCCGATCGACTACGTGATCCCCGGCAACGACGACGCGATCCGTTCCTGCCAGCTGGTGATCGGCACGATCGGCGGCGCGGTCGAGGAGGGCGCCAGTGCCTGGCGGGTACAGGAGGAGAAGCGCATCGCCGTCGAAATGGAACGGCGCAAAAAGGAAGAGGAAGAGCGCAAGAAGCGCGAGGAGGAAGAGAAAGAGCGGGTTGCAGCTGAGGAAGCGGCTAAGAAGGCTGCCGCGGAAGCCGAGGTTGCGAAACAGGCTCAGGCGGCTCAAGCTCAGGCTCAGCAGGCGGCACCCGCTCAGGGTCAGCCACAGGGTGCTCCGGCTCAGGGTTCAGGCGGCCAGGGCGCGGGTCCTGTCGCCACAGGGAACCCACAACCCCCCGCGGTCGCTAAAGCGTCCTCGGGGGCGGCCCCCCCTACGGCGCCGCCCACCACGGAGCCGCCTAAAGCCCCGCCCCCGGCCAAAGCTGCGGAGCCCCCGGCCAAAGCGGAGGCTTCAGCCGCTGGGAAACCGGCTGAGCCCGCTGCCGCGGAGAAAGCAGCGGCCGCGCCGGCGGAGGACAAAGCTCCCGCCGAGCCCGTCGCCGCGGAGAAAGGTCCGGCTGAGGCGGCTTCCGCTGGGAAAGACGAGGTTGCGAAAGAGGGAGGGGAGTCGTGAGCGTTACGGCTGCTGATGTGAAGGCGCTCCGGGATCAGACCGGGGCGGCGATGATGGACTGCAAGGCGGCGCTGACCGAGTCCGATGGGGACGTCGATCGGGCGATTGAGATTTTGCGGGTCAAGGGCCAGGCTTCCGCCGCCAAGCGCGCCGGGCGGGGGACCAACGAGGGCGTCGTCGCCTCCTACATCCACGCCAACGACAAGGTCGGAGCGATGGTGGAAGTCCAGTGCGAGACCGACTTCGTCGCCCGCAACGAGGACTTCAGGGCGTTTGCCTACGAGGTAGCGCTGCACGTCGCCGCGACCGCGCCCCAGTACGTCACCACCGAGGAAATCTCCGCCGAGGAGCGCGAGGCCGAAAAGCGGGTCTTCGAGGAGAAGGCGCGTGAAGAAGGCAAGCCCGACAACGTGGTCGAGAAGATCGTCGAGGGCCAGCTGGCCAAGTGGGGCCAGGAAGTCGCCCTGCTCGACCAGTCGCACGTCAACGCCGAGAAGCACGACTCGAAGTCGATCGAGGAGCTGCGCCAGGAGCTCGCCGCCAAGACCGGCGAGAACGTGCGAATCGCCCGCTTCGCTTACTTCCGCGTCGGCGAAGAATAGGCTCGCGGGCCTAGATGGCCAACGACCCGCAGTTCAAACGCATCCTGCTCAAGCTCTCCGGGGAGGCGCTGATGGGCGACCTCTCCCACGGCACCGACGCCGATGAGGTCAAGCGGATCGCCGGGCAGGTCTCGGCAATCCGCGCCCGCGGGGTCGAGGTCGCGATCGTCGTCGGCGCCGGCAACATCTACCGGGGCCTCTCCGCCGCGGCCGAGGGCATGGACCGCGCCACCGGCGACTACATGGGGATGCTGGCGACGGTGCTGAACGCGCTGACCCTGCAGGATGCCCTGGAGGAGGCCGGCGAGCACACGCGGGTTCTCTCGGCGATCGACGTCAAGGAGGTAGCCGAGCCCTACATCCGCCGCCGCGCCATGCGCCACCTCGAGAAGGGCCGCGTGGTGATCTTCGCCGCCGGCACCGGCAACCCGTTCTTCACCACCGATACCGCCGCCGCCCTGCGAGCGCTGGAGATCCACGCCGAAGCGATCCTGATGGCCAAGAACGGGGTCGAGGGTGTCTATGACTCCGACCCGGCGACCAACCCCGACGCCAAGTTCATCGCCGCGATCGCCCACCGCGAGGCGATCGAGCGCGGGCTCAAGGTGATGGACTCGACCGCGCTCTCCCTCTGCATGGACAACGACCTGCCCATCTACGTCTTCAACATGGGGGACGCCAGCAACATAGATAGGATCGTCAGCGGCGAGAGGGTGGGCACGCTGGTCTCCAGCGCACCCACCGAGTGACTAGAACGGGGGCCCAGTGGAGCTGATCGACGAACTGCTCAAGGACGCCGAAGGCCGGATGGCGAAGTCGGTTGAATCCAGCCGCGGCGAGCTGGCCACGGTGCGCACCGGACGCGCCTCGCCGCACCTGCTCGACCGCATCATGGTCGACTACTACGGCACCCAGACCCCGCTCAAGCAGCTCGCCAACATCGCCACCTCCGACGCCCGCCTGCTCACCGTGACGCCCTTCGACAAGGGCTCGATCGGGGCGATCGAGAAAGCGATCCAGGAGTCCGACATCGGTCTGACGCCGAGCAACGACGGCAACGTCGTGCGCTTGCAGATCCCCGAGTTGACCGAGGAGCGCCGCCGCGAGATGGTCAAGGTGGTGCACGGGGTCGCCGAGGAGGGCCGGGTCGCGATCCGCAACATCCGCCGCGACGTGATGGGGGACCTGCGCGAGTTGAAGAAAGAGGGCGAAGCCGGCGAGGACGACGAGCGCCGCGCCGAGGCCGCCCTGCAGAAGCAGACCGACGACTCGATCGCCGAGATCGACTCTCTCCTCAAGGGGAAGGAAGAGGAGATTTTGGAGGTGTGAGTACCTCCGCGCGGTATGTGGCGATCATCACCGACGGCAACGGACGCTGGGCCCAGAAGCGGGGCCTGCCGGTCGTAGAGGGGCACCGGGCGGGGGCCGATACGGTCAAGGCGCGGCTGCGCGACGCGGTCGAGCTGGGGATCGAGGAGCTGACCGTCTACTCGTTCTCGACCGAGAACTGGTCGCGACCGGCGGCGGAGGTCGGGGGCCTGATGGCGATGTTCGGCGAGCGGATCTCCTCCGAGACGCCCGAGCTCGACGAGGAGGGCGTGCGGATGCGCTTCATCGGTCGCCGCGAGGGGGTTTCCAAGGAGCTCGTGCGCCGCATGAGGTGGGCCGAAGAGACGACCGCGGGCAATGACCGGATCACCCTCTTCGTCGCCTTCAACTACGGCGGCCGGGCGGAGATCCTAGACGCGGCACGGAGCTTCGAGGGCGACTCCGAGGAGGAGTTCCAGCGCCGCCTCTACGCGCCGGAGATGCACGACCCCGACCTGCTGATTCGCACCAGCGGCGAGCAGCGGATCTCCAACTACCTG
>Ga0207652_10001957_pt1 | contig 17821 bp, 15 predicted proteins | sample KBSC63BmetaG_FD_184334 | JGI IMG/M metagenome (GOLD analysis project Ga0207652, IMG submission 184334) | Corn rhizosphere microbial communities from Kellogg Biological Station, Michigan, USA - KBS C6-3B metaG (SPAdes) (version 2) | ecosystem: Host-associated > Plants > Roots > Rhizosphere ... | reverse complement strand
CGGCTCGGTCGGCGTGGGAATGCTGGTCGGGCCCTTTGCCGCGATGATGCTGGGCCTTCTGGCGGCGGCCGTGACGGGGCTGTTCCTGAACGGCGTGATCATCCCGCTGACCCAGGGCGCCCTGGCGCTGGCGTCCGCGAACCACCTGCTGGGACGCCAGGCCACCTGGCAAGAGCTGTGGACCTGGCTGCTCCGCCGCGTGGCGGTCATCTTCTCCGCCATCATCCCGGCGGCGCTGCTGATCGGGGTAGGGTTCTTCTTCCTGTTCATTCCTGGCGTGGTGCTGTCGTTCTTCTTCACGTTCGTGCCGCTGGTGGCCCTGTTCGAGGGCGTCGGTGGAACGGCGGCCCTGCGCCGCAGCTACGAGCTGGTGCGCACGGACTGGCTGCGCGTGCTGTTGCTGCTGGTGGCGTTCGCGATCCTCTCGATGGTCGCGCAGTTTTGCGCCGGGCTGCTGCTGCACGGCCTGTTCGGGACGCGCCTGCTGCAGGATCTGCTGACGCTGCTGCTGCTGCCCATCCCGGTGATCGCGTCGGTGCTGCTGTACTTCGACATCCGTCGCAAGCGCGAAGGGTTCTCGGACGCCCAGCTGGTCGCGATCCTGGACGAGCTGCGCGACTAGTGCGGCTAGCTACTGCACGCAGGGCATCGGACGAACGCAGGGATCGCTGGGCGGCAGCGTCAGCGAGTAGCTGCAGATGATGTCGACACCGCGCCAGCCCACCCCCACGCCGGCCAGCGAGCTCTTGATGGTGTGCTGGCACCCCATGTCCGCGTCCGTCATGCACGATCCGAACTGCCCCTGCGTCAGCCGCGCCACCTGGTATTCGTAGCCGGCGATCTGCTGGAAGTAGTCGTCGGGGATCGGGTAGTCGTCGAAGGTCACCGGCGTCCCGGCACGGCGGGTGATCAGCACCTCCTGCTCGAAGCCAGGTGGAAAGGCGACGGTCACGTTCGTCTTGATGCCGACGCGCGTGTCCATTCCCAGCGACAGCCCGGCGTCGCAGTCCAGCCATTGCGCCAGCAAGAGGGGGCCCGAACCGACGACCACGATGTCGCCCGGCGACCCCGAGCCGGGCCAGTCCGGATCGGGCGCGGTCATGAACACGCTCGACTGGCCGCGGTTCAGGGAGAACTGCGCGAGCATGGGGAATGACATGTTGTTGGTCAGCACGTTGGTGCCGGCCGACGGCGTGACCGTGATGCGGGTATTGTCCTGCGCGGCGACCACCTGCCACATGGCGCCGCCCGCCGGCAGGAAGGGATCGCAGCCAGCCTGGGGGGACAGGCGGGCTCCGACGTACTCGTTGTTCCACGTCGACAGCGGCGGCATCTGCTCTAGCGCCATGTCCCCGCCGCTCAGCCCCTGGGCCACGTGCCCGTAGGTGGTGAAGACGTTGCCCGAAAACACGGCCACCGGCTGGTCGGAGTCGATCGTCGTCCCGGACAGATCGCCGCCGGGCAAGTACGAGAACACCTGCAGGACGTCGCCTTCGGACATCAGCAACGCGTCGTACCCGCTGGTCAGGATCCCCGTGTCGTTCACCAGCGCCGGGACCTTCGGCGTCACATGGACGCTGGTTCCGTCGGCGGTCGCGACGACGGCGATCACCCCCGCGCCGCCGCGGCTGCCTGGGGTGGCGGTCACCGTGTCCCCGGCCAGCTGCGAGAACGTCAGCGCCATGTAGTGGCGGTCCAGCGCGTGCGCCGGCAACAGCACCGTCCCCGACGAGCTGGTCGAGTCGCGCTGGGCGTCGTCGCTGATGATCTGCGTGACCAGGATGGGGCTGTCACTGGTGATGCGATACGCGCCATTGAATGCGACGCCGCTATACATCAAAGGCCGGCTCAGCTCGACCCGCGCCGTGCCCTTCATCGGGACCACGCCCTGCGGGACGGCCAGGATCCACTCGCCGTCCGGCGAGCGCAGCTCGACGCGAAAGTTCGCCGACGACGTTTGATCGGCGTTCGTCATGATCAGCATCATCTGCTTGCCGTCGTCGCTGTCGACGTTGTCGAGTTGCGCGGCATAGAAGCGACAGCCGCGCGCGATGTCCGTTCGCTCGCCGTCACGACAGGCGTCGCTGGCGCACAGGCCCGAGGTGCACGTCGGCGGCGGTCCGCCCGGGGCCTCCAGCTGCCCGTCGGGCATGGGCGGCAGGGTGTCGCTCATGCTGGCGTCGGCATCGGTCGATGAACGGACCTCGTTTTCCCCGCAGGCCAGGAGCCCCGCCATCGACACCGCCAAACAAATTGCCACCGCGGCGCGACGGCGTGCCGGGGTGGCCGTGACGGCGGCCCGATCAATGACGGAGCCGCGCCGGCAATCAAGACGGCCGTGGTCCTCATCGCACAGTTCCGTTGGTCGACGCATTCGTACCCACACTAGGATCGCATCATTCGGGCAAATTTCCGAAAAAGTTCTGACCACCAACTTGCCAAGCGCGCTTGGCGGGCGTTACCGTACTGCGTTGTTGTTGCGCGCGACGATCGCCTTCGCCATGGGCTTCGCGCTCGTAGGTGACTGGGCGGGGGCGGAGGCTGCGGAACCCGAAGCGACCCCGGCGGGCGCCGAAGGCCGAGCCGCGCCCGACAGCGACCCCGATCGCCCCGCGGGGGTCGCGCCTCGCCCGCCGGGATTGCCGGATCAACCCTTTGCCGACGACGCTGGCGGCGATCGCGACCAGGGGGCGCCCGAGGACGAGGCTGGCAGCCAGTCCGAAGACGAGGCGCCCGGGGCGCCGCTGCGTGCGTTGTCCTGTCTGGAGGGCGAAGGGGGCAACGCCCAGGACGGCGCCCGGCGCGGGGTGCAGAAGCGCGACTTTCTGAAGAGGCACCGCTTCGAGATCTCCGCGATGGGCGGCGCGTACGCGTCGGACGCGCTGTCATCGACGTACGTCTACGGCGGCGCGCTGTCGTTCTTCCCCTCGGAGGACTTCGGGCTGGAGGCGATGGTGTTGCGCAACCCGGTCTCGTATCGGTTGCAGGATCCCATCATCGCGGCCGGGCTGCTGCATTCCTTTCACGCGGGCGCGGCCTGGAACGGGCTGGCGGCGATGTTGTGGTCCCCGGTGCACGCCAAGCTTCGCTTCAGCGAGCGCCACATCACCCACGCCGATCTGTTGCTGGTCGCGGGCGCCGGCCGGACATTGAGCGACGCCGCCCAGGGGCTGACGTTTCAGGCCGGACTGGGGCTGAAGCTGTACCTTTCCCGCTTCATCTCGCTGCGCATCGACGTGCGGGACCTGATCATCCCGCAGGACGTGCTGGGGCACAGCCAGAACACGCACAACATCATCACGATGTTCGGCCTCTGCGGCTGGGTGCCAGGATGAGGGGACGCATCGTCTCGCGGGTCACCTTCACGGCTTGCCTGTGCGTGGCGCTGGGCGTGACGCCGCTGGCGCGCGCGGGGGACGACCAGGGGGCCGCCGCCAAGGGTGACGCGGACGCGACGGCGGCCGATCCCGAGGCCGACGCCTGCATCGACGAGAACGTGAAGGCCGACCTGTTCGCGAAGCGCAAGCGGCGCGACGCGCGCGATCGGCTGTTCCAGCAGACGAATCGCCACGAGCTGACCGCCCTGGGGGGCTACTACGTCTCGGACCTGTTCGACGGAACCTGGGTGGCGGGTGCCGCCTACGCGTACCACATGACCGAGGACTTCTCGGTCGAGGCCCAGGGCGCGATCACGCACATCGGTTCCAGATCCGAGATCGCGCTGGAGCAAAACTTCTCGGTGCTGGCGGGCAAGCCCCGGCGCGAGCTGCTGTTCGATGCCGACCTGGTGTGGGATCCGGCGCACGGCAAGCTGCGGCTGGGGGGAGCCATCCAGCACTTCGATCTGTATGTGGCGGCGGGCGCCGGCGTGATCGACTCCGTCCTGTCCAGCGACATCGCCGGCAACGCCGCCATCGGGCTGAAGTTCTTCATGGGGCGCGCGATGGCGTTCCGCATCGACGTGCGCAGCTACGTGTACCGCCAGCAGCTGCTCGCCAAGAAGGAATGGGTGAATGACGTGACCTCGACGCTGGGCCTCAGCTTCTTCCTACCGGTGACGGAATGACGGGCGCGCGCTGGCGGACGTTGATGCTGGGCGCCTGTCTGGGGCTGGCGAGCGGTCCGGCGCTGGCGACGTCGCCAGCGCCGCGCACCGCCCCCTCCGGCGACAAGGCCCCCGAGGCCGCGGCGCCCCGGGAGACGCCCGCCCCCGCGGCGGAGCCGGCGCGTCCGCCCGCCGGCGGCCCCGATCTCGAGAAGCTGCGCGCCGAATACGATCGCCTGCGCGAGGAGCTGTTCAAGGCGCGCGTGCGCAGCCAGAAGGCGGCCGAGACGGTGTTTCCCTCGAAGATGGACGTGCGGCTGCGCTGGAAGGGCGGCCCCGACTTCGTGATCAGCAAGGCCCGCATGCTGCTGGACGGCGCCGAGCTGTGGGACTCGGCCGATCGGCCCCAGACCGACGACGTGATCCAGGTGGCCGAGCGCAGCGTGAAGCCCGGCCCGCACGCGTTCACGGTGCGGCTCGAGATCCGGCCCAAGGCCGAGGCCAAGGGGGGCGTGAAGATGGGCGCCGACAAGCTGGGCTACACGTCCGAGCACACCTTCGCCATCGTCGTCGCCGACAGCGGTGTCACCCACCTGGAGCTGACCGGCGACGAGGACGGCAACCCGCCGGAGTACGAGCCGGAGCTGGAGCTGGAGATCGAGACCGACAAATGAAGGCGGTCCTGCTCATCCCCCTGCTGGCGGCGGCCACCGCCGCCCCGAGCACACCCGCCGACCCGGTGGGCCAGTACCTGAGCGATCTCGAACGCGCCGGCGTGGTGCGCCCCAAGGATGCCTCGCTGGAGGGCCTGCGACAGGCGCTGGTGAACGCCGAGCAGGATCTGGTCACCGGCAACGTGCAGACGGCCACCACGAACCTGTTCGCGCTGGTCGAGTCGGACGCGTTCGCCAAGTTCAAGGACGATCCCGAGTATCAAAACGCCGAGCTGACGCTGGGGCGCGCGCTGGTGAAGGGCGGCGCGTACGGCGCCGCCGAGCAGTATCTGGGCCGCGTCCTGAAGCGCGGCCCCCAGGGGCCGTTCTTCGCGGCCGCGTACCGCGCCATGGTCGACGTGGCGCTGGAGACACGTGAAGAGGCGGCCACGCTGGCGCGGCTGGACGCGCTGTGCGCCGGCCAGCAACTGCCGCGCGACAGCGGCAACGAGCGCGCTTACCTGGCCGGCAAGGTCGCCTACACGCAGGGGCAGTTCGCGGCCGCGGCGCGCGCGTTTTCGGACGTCGATCGACAGTCGCGCTTCTTCGCCTCGGCGCTGTACTTCCGGGGGCTGATCGACGCGCGATCGCAGCACTACGCCAGCGCGCGTCGCAACCTGTGCGAGATCGTCGAGCAAGCCGACAACGACCGCTTCACGTTCTTCGTCGATGGGCGTTACTGGGCCATCAAGGATCTGGCCTACCTGGCGCTGGGCCGCATCGCGCACGAGCAGGGCAAGTACGACGACGCGTACTACTTCTACTTCCGCGTGCCCGAGGACTCGGAGCGCCTGCCGGACGCCCTGTTCGAGGCGGCGTGGTCGATGTTTCAGAAGGGGGAGTACGAGCCGGCCAAGGCGTTCATCGAGGAGTTCGATCACGCGTTCCCCGGCTCGCCGCTGGGCCCCGACGTGCTGCTGCTGCACGCGATGATCGACCTGAAGTCGTGCCGCTTCGACGAGGTGCGCCGGGTGCTGGACGTGTTCGTGCAGCGCTACGCGCCCGTGGAAGCGGAGGTGGCGCGGCTGATCGCCGAGCCGGGCCGCCGCCAGACCCTGTACCGCCGCCTGCTGAGCCGGCAGGAGATCGGTCGGGCGCACGATCCCATCGTCGAGCTGCTGAAGCTGGACAGCCGCTTCTACCGCTACTTCACCTACCTGGAATCGTTGGACCGCGAGGCGGGGCTGATCCCGCAACAGGTGGCGGTGTGGGACGAACTGACGGCCGCGGGCGCCAAGAGCCAGGCGGCGCCGGCCGGTGCCGGGCCGACCGAGGTGACGCGGCTGTGGACCGACGCCCAGGCGCTGGCGGACGACAGCCGCGACGAGCCGGCGGTGCACGACCAGGCGGTCGACCTGCTGGTGAAGGCGCGCCGGGCGGCGCGCGAGGCCCGCCTGCAGGGGCCGTACAGCGCCGACGCGGAGAAGCTGCAGGACCTGTCGCAGCAGGCGCGCGAGCTGCGGGCGCACCTGGTGGACGCCACCAGCGCCATCGCCGAGACGGCGCTGATCGATCTGGACAAGAGGTTGAAGAGCCTGCTGCGGCAGGCGCGGCTGACCCACATCGACGCGATCATCGGCAAGAAGAAGCGCCTGGAGATCGAGATCGCGAACCTGGCCGAGGGACGCTACCCGACCGAGATGCTGGGCAAGCTGGAGGTCGAAGGGCTGATCGGTGACGACGAGGAGTACTGGCCCTACGAGGGCGAGTACTGGGCGGATGAGTACGAGAACTATAAATAGCGTCGCGCTGGCGCTGGCCTGGACGCTGGGGGGCCGCGTGTACGCCGCCGCGCCGCCCACCACACCCGCCGCGAAGACCAGAGCGGCCGACGACGTCGACGACTCGGCGCCCGAGCACACCCTGCCGCCGGTGATCGAACAGGCGATCGCCGAGAAGGAGAAGGAGGTCGTCGAGGCTCGCAAGGAGGGCATCCGGCTGCTGGAGGACTTCCTTCGCTCGAGCCCGAAGTCACGCGAGACCGCGGAGGCGCTGTACAAGCTGGCCGAGCTGTACTGGGAGGAGTCCAAGGCCGGCTACCTGGCCTCGATGGGCACGTACACCGCCTCCGTCACCGCCTGTCACAAGGATCGATCCACCTGTCCCCAGGTCCCCAGGCGTCCCCCGCGGCTGGATCTGTCGCGCGCGCAGGGGGTGTACGACCGGCTGATCCGCGAGTACCCGCGCTTCCGCAAGATCGACACCGTCATCTACCTGTACGCGTTCTCGCTGCGCGATCAGGGACGGCTGGGCGATTCGGTGAAGTACTTCCAGATCATCCTGGACAAGTATCCGCAGTCGCGCTTCACCGCCGACGCGTGGATGGCGGTGGCGGAGTACCGCTTCTACGACCAGCAGAACTACAAGACGGCGCTGGAGGGCTACGAGAAGGTGCTGGGCTTCCCCAAGTCGCCGCTCTACGACCTGGCCCTGTTCAAGACGGCCTGGTGCTACTGGAAGCTGGGCGACACCAGCAAGTCGGCGCTGCGCTTCAAGGACGTGCTGGATCTCTCGAAGAAGAAGGCGGGCAAGTCCGGCAACGAGCAGAAGCGCGCCGAGGAGCTGCAGGGCCAGGCCATGGAGTACCTGGTCGAGCTGTTCACCGAGGACGACACGAAGAGCGCGCAGGACGCCTTCGAGTTCCTGGCCCAGATCGGCGGCAAGGAGTACTCGCAGAAGATCCTGGGGCGCCTGGCCGAGACCGTGTTCGATCAAACGCGCTACGAGCGCGCCGCCGAGGCCTATCGCCTGCTGATCACGCTGGACCCGAACGGCGTGGACGCGCCCGACTACCAGAAGCGCGTGGTCGAGTGCCAGCAGCTGCTGGGCGATCCGGCGGGCGCCGTCGCCGAGATGCGGAAGCTGGCCAGCACCTACGGCCCACACAGCCCCTGGGCCGCGGCGAACAAGGATCGCCCCAACGCCATCGCGCACGCCCGCCAGATCGCCGAGGAGCAGATCCGCACGCTGGCCAAGACGCTGCACGCCGAGGCGCAGGCCAACGAGAAGCAAAACAAGGTGGTCGACAAGGAGCGCTACGCGCGCGCCGCGGAGGCGTACGGCTTCTATCTGAGCACCTTCGGCGACGCCGCCGACGCCACCGAGCTGCGCTACCTGCGCGCCGACATCCTGTACTTCAAGCTGGGCCGCCTGTCCGAGGCCGGGGACGAATACCTGGCGGTGGGCCGCACCAAGCCGCCCGGGCAGTACCACAAGGATGCCCTGCTGCAGGCAATGACGGCGTTCGAGAAGCTGCGCAAGCCGGCCGTCCCGGCGGCTGGCAAGCGCGAGATCACCGAGTCCGATCGCAAGTTCGCCGAGGCGGCCGATCTGTACGCGACGCTGTTCCCGAAGGACAAAGAGATCGTGACCGTCATCTTCAAGAACGGTCAGTTCTTCTTCGACTACGGAGATTACGACGAGGCGGTGAAGCGCTTCGGCCTGATCGTCGAGGGCCACCCCGACGATCCCAACGCCGGCCCGGCGGGCGACCGCATCCTGGAGGCGCTGTCGAAGGCGAAGGACTACGAGAACATCGAGAACTGGGCGCGCCGCCTGAAGAAGACGAAGGCGTTCGCAGCCAAGGGGGAGCAGGAGCGCCTGGATCGCATGATCGTGGTGGCGGTGATGAAGTCGGGCGAGAAGTACGCCGCGGAAGGAAAGAACGAGAAGGCCGCCGAGTTCTTCCTGCGTGTCCCCCACGAGTACCCCAGGGATCCCAAGGCGCCACAGGCCTTGCACAACGCCGCCACCATCTTCGAGCGCGCCAAGCGCCAGGAGCAGGCGGTGGCCGCGTACAAAGAGCTGGCGGAGAAGTATCCCCAGGCGCCCGAGGCACCCGATTCGCTGTTCACCGCCGCGCGCATCGAGGAGAGCGTCGCCTCGTACGATCGCGCCGTCGTCCTGTACGAGCAGGTGTGGGCCCGCTACCCGCAGTCGAAGCACGCCGCCGAGGCGCTACGCAACGCGGGCATCCTGCGCGAGACGCTGGGGGACAACGACAAGGCCGTCCAGCACTACGCGGACTACGCGCGGCGCTACAAGGATCGGGCCGAGGCGAAGGAGCTGGCCTTTCAGGTGGCGGTGGTGCGCGAGAAGCAGCAGGACTGGCGCGCGGCCGGACAGGCGTTCGAGGACTATGTCCGCGCGCACCCCGGCGATCCGCGCACGGTCGAGGCGTTGACCCGCGCCGGGGCGGCGTTCGTGAAGGCGGGCAACGAGGCCAAGGCCAAGGACGCGCTGGCCCGCTCGCTGGCCATCGCGAACGGTCACGGGAAAAGGCCGACCGGCGACGCCGAGACGCGCACCTGGGCGGCGCAGGCGCGCTACCTGCAAGGCGATCTGGTGTTCAAGGAGTACGAACACATCAAGATCGCCGGCAAACCCAAGGTGCTGGCCAAGGTGCTGGACGAGAAGGCCAAGCTGCTGGAGCAGTCGAAGCAGATCTACCTGGACGTGGTGACGTACCAGTCGCCCGAGTGGGCAACGGCCGGCCTGCTGCGCATCGGCCAGGGGTACGAGGCGTTCGCGAAGTCGATGCGGCAGGCGCCCGTGCCTAAGGATCTGAACGCCGAGGAGCAGCAGGTGTACCGCGACGAGCTGGAGAAGCTGACCGTCGTCGTCGAGGACAAGGCCATCGACGCCTACAAGTCGGGCTACAACAAGTCGCTGGAGATCGGCGTCTACAACAAGCACACGCAGGAGATCCGCGCCGCGCTGACCCGCCTGGACGAATCGAACTATCCCAAGGAACTGGAGAGCCGCGCCGGCCTGCGCGCCGGTGAGCCCCCGTTGCACATCGGAAAGATCGAGGAAGTGCGGCGTGACAAGTAGGCGCGTCCTGTTGGCGGGCGCGCTGCTGCTTGCGGCGTGCGGTCACCGCGCCCCACCACCGACGGCGGCGCCGAAGCCGATCGCCGCGGCGGCGCTGCCGCCGGTGGTGCTGGAGGCGAAGACCGAGTTCCAGACCGCCATGCGCGTGCTGAAGCAAGGCCGCCGCGCCCAGCCCGAGGCGCGCGCCCACCTGCGCCGCGCCACCGAGCTGGATCCGAAGTTCTTCGAGGCCTGGCACGATCTGGGCTGGCTGGACGCCAGCCGGGGCAACTTCGCGAAGGCCGCCGCGTCGTTTCAGCGCGCGCTCGAGATCCAGCCCGGCTCGCGCGAGACGGCGCTGGCGCTGGGCGAGACCTGGCGGCGCGCCGGCTTCTTCAAGAAGGCGGCCGCGTTGTACGGCGAGCGGTTGGCGGCGCAACCAGCCGACACCGAGTTGCGCAACCGCTACATTCAAGTGTTGCGCGACGGTGGTGAGCTGCAGGAGGCGCTGGCGCAAACGAAGATCGCGCTGGGACAAGCGGGCGAAAACGTCGCGCAGAGCGTATTTGCCTATAACTCGCTGGGGCTCATTTACTATAAAATGAACAAGCTGGACCTGGCCGAGACCGCTTTGCGCAAGGCGGTCGAGCTCGACGGACAGAGCGCGTTCGTCTGGAACAACATGGGTCTCGTCGCCTTCGCGCGGGGACGTGATCAGGAGGCCTTCTTGAACTTCCAAAAGGCGTCTGAGCTCGACCCCAAGTACGTCGAGGCGCGCCTGAACAAAGCCGTCATCTTCATGGATTGCGGCGACTACAAGCACGCGCGCGGCGAACTGCAGCGCGCGGTCGAGGCCAGCCCGGGCGACGCCGACGCGTACGTCGCGCTGGGCGTGGCCGCGCGCGGCGACAACAAGCTGGACGACGCGCGCCGCGCCTACGAGGCGGCGCTGGAGATCGAGCCCGAGCACCCGGCGGCGCTGTACGACCTGGGCATCTTCTACATGGAGTTCGACAAAGATCCCGCGAAGGCCAGCGCGTACTTCACGCAGTTCCTGGACGCCGCCGATCCCGATGATCCGCGCCACAAGGACGCGACCCAGCGCCTGAAGGATCTCGAAGCGCAAGCGAAGGCCGAGCGCGCCAGGGCCGACAAAGCAGACCACGCCGGCCAGGCAGCCAAGAAGAGCTCGACCAAGCCCGCCGCCGCCCCGAAGCCGGCAGGGGCGAAGCAGAAATGATGTTGTCAGGCGCGCTCCTGTCCGCGGCGCTGGCGCTGGTCGCCGCGCAGGGCGGTCACGCGTCCGGCAAGCGCAAGGCGCACAAGCCCGCGCCGGCCACGCACGCCCCCGCCGAGCGCCACGTGCAGTCCGCGCCCGTGCGCGCCGTCGCACCCACACCTGCCACACCTGCCCCCGCCCCCAAGCGCGCAGAGACGACCGCGGCCGAGCCGGAAGAGGCCGCCGCCGCCGCGCCGGGCGCCAAGACCGCCAAGACGAAGGTCTACACGTTCGGCGCCATGGACGTGGAAGGCAAGCTGAAGACCCCGCAACTCCTCTACTTTCTGAACCGCATCAAGCTGGAACTGGAGATGTCGGCCCCCGATCACCGCTCCTTCATGAAGGAGTTGGAGCGGACCGCCGATGATCCCGCTCTCTGATTGCCATGAAGTCCACCACGGTGTTGCAGGTCGCGATGGTTTGGCAGGGGCGGATCCTTGCCTATCGCTTGATCGCGCCCGGTCAGAAGGTGACGGTCGGTCCCTCGCCGGACGCGACGTTCGCCACGCCGCCGGCGCGCGGGCAGGACCAGCGGTTCGTGCTGCTGGCGCCCCAGCGCAAGCCGCGCGGTCGGTTCCGCCTGCGCCTGACGTCCAATCTGGGAGGCGATCTGTTCGTTCGTGGCGAGAACAAGCAGATCGCCGAGGTGCTGCTGACGGGCACGCCGTCGAAGCGCGACGCGGCCATCCGCGAGATCGATCTGGATCCGGGCGATCGCGCGCGCATCTCGTTCAACGGCATGGCGGATACGCCGCGGCTGGAGCTGCGCTTCGTCGACGCGCCGGCGGTCCTGCCGCGCGCGGGCATCACGAACCGCGAGCCGTTCCTGGTTCGCGTCGCGTCCGTCACGTCGCTGCTGCTGGCCATGCTGGTGGGCGGCGCGCTGATCTTCGCGCCCAATGAACCGCCGAAGGGCCTGGCGCTGACCGCCGAGCGCATCGCCAAGCTGCTGCCGCCCGCGCCGCCGCCCCCCGCCGACAAGGGGACGAAAAAGAAGGCGGAAGAGAAGGTCAAGGAAGAGTCCGGCCAGATGAAGAAGGCCAAGGACGAGCGCGGCAAGCTGGGCCGGCACGACGCCCCCGCCAAGGACACCATCATTCCCAAGGGCGAAAAGGACGTGCTGCGCGACAAGGTCTCGAAGGTCGGCCTGCTGGGCATCATCGGGAAGGAACGGCCATCCGGCTCGGGTCTGGCGAAGCTGTTCGCCGACAACACCATGGACGTGGAGCAGGCCGTGGCCGGCATGGCCGGCGCGCGCATGGTCGCCGGGCGCGGCGCGGGCGGCCTGTCGACGTCCGGCAGCGGCGTGGGGGGCGGAGGCACCGGTCAGGGACACCTGTACGGCGCGGGCGACATGGACACCGGCGGGCGGGCCAGCCGCGGCCGCGGCCGCGGGCCCACCCTGGCCAGCCGCAAGGAGCACGAGGTGAAGCTGGACATCGCCACCGGCAACGTCGACGACGGCGGCGGCCTGACCAAGGAGCAGGTGGCCCGCGTGGTGCGCGCCCACTCGAACGCGGTGAAGTTCTGCTACGAGAAGGAGCTGCAGCGCAAACCGACGCTGGCCGGCAAGATCGAGGTCTACTGGGTGATCGTCCCCGATGGCTCGGTCGAGAAGTCGAAGATCGCCTCGACCACCATGGAGGACAACGCGGTCGAGGGGTGCGTGGCGCGGCAGGTGAAGCAGTGGGTCTTCCCCAAGTCCGACGGCCGCACCGTCGTGCAGAGCTATCCCTTCCTGTTCAAGGGCGGGGTATAGGGCCGTGAAGCTGGCCCTGGGCGCTGCCGTCGCGTGCGCGCTGGTGGCCGGCTGCATGAACGACCCGTCGTATTTCCCGGGGCCGGCGTCGTTGGAGGTGGATGGGAAAGGCATGGAGGCGAAGCAGACGTTGTCGCTGTTCTTCCGGACGCCGAGCGCCAGCGAGCAGTCCTCGCTCGACAACCTGTCGTCGCAGCGCGGTTATCCCGTCCCCTGGCTGCGCGAGGACCGCGTCCACATCGAGCTGCGCTACACCATCACGAACCTGGACGACACCGAGGCGTCGTTCCTGCTGAACGTCGACGGCGCGTCCGAGTTCGCGCGCTACGACGAGGACGCGGTGGCCGCGGCGTTCGTCGCCGCCGACATGGATGCCCCCTCGCCGCGTGGCCTGTTCCAGGTCCGCCCGCCCGCGCAAGCACTGGCCCCCCAGCAGGTCCTGCAGGGAGCCATCCTGGAGGATGACTTCCGCGAGATGGAGCTGGACCTGGACGCCATGGGGCGCTGGATGGCGCCCAACTTCCCCGCCGTGCTGCTGTACCGCTCGGACGCCGGCGGCGCGCAGACCGCGGCCACGAACGCCGTCGAGTATGCGACCACGCCGCCCGACCTGATCCGCCCCGCCCTGTGGGAGATCACGCCACGGTTCAATTCGACGCAGCACATGCGCTGCGATTTTTTGGTGCGGGTCCGCGACGACGAAGGCCGTTTGTGGGAAAATGGCGACGCCCAGTTCATGCCCGCGCCGACGACGTACACGCCGACCATCACCAAGATGTAGCCCCTCCCCCAACGTGGAAGTTGCCCACCGGCGCTCACCAATCGAGGGTCCGTCCTGAATCTCCGCCTGCGCTACCTCTTCATCCTTGGCCTGGTCGTCGCGATGGGCGCGGCGCGGCCGGCGCGCGCGCAGGTGACGGCGCCCCCCAAGGCCGAGCTGTTCCCCGATCCCAGCAAGTTCGCGTACGGCCTGTACACGGAGGGGGCGCTGGGCGCGGTCACCGTGCTGGGCGGCGCCGCCGGCAGCCACCTGAGCCCGGGGTGGGCGCTGGGGCTGACGGCCGGCTATGACCTGACCCGCTGGCTGGCGGTCGAGGCGCGCGGCGTGGGGTCCACGCACACCACCGAATTCGCCGACGCCCCCGAGGACGGCGAGCTGCTGCAGCTGTATCACCTGATGGGCGCGCTGCGCTTCAACATCCGCTACCGGTACCTGATCGTGTCGGGTGACGGGACCATGGGGGTCGTGCGCACCTCGAACAACGTGCTGGCGGCGGTAGGCTTGAATCTTCGCCGCACCTCGATCGCTTACGGCGGCGGGCTGGGCGTCGACTACCACACGCTGTCGCGGCACTTCGCGTTCGGCGTGCACGCGGGGCTGCAACACATCGTGGGCCTAGCGCAAAGCAACGCGCTGACCACCACCGCCGGGGTGAGGTACACGTTTTGAGGCGGGCCATCATCGCGCTAGGTGTGGCGTGGCTGGGCGCCTGCGGCGTCGTCGACGTCGGCGCGCCGCCGGCCGACATCAACGCCTGCCGGCCGGACCAGCGTTATTTCGTCGAGAACGTGTGGCCCAATTTCCTGACCGCCGACTACGGCGGAAAGACTTGCGCGGACGCCACCTGCCACGGCGCCATGTCGGGCAACGGCTTGCACCTGCTGACGCCGACCTCGACCCCCAGCTACCCGCTGCTGGCGGGGACGGACTGGTACGCGGCGTATCTGTCAGCCTCGCAAGAGATGACCTGCACCGACGTCAACGGCTCGAAGCTGTACGAGTATCCGTCGGGGCTGATCTCCAGCCATGGCGGGGGCATGCTGTTCGCGCCCGGTGGGCCGGAGTTCACGCTGCTGATGCAATGGGTGATGCCCGGACCATGACCCGCGCGCGGGCGTTGAGCGGGATCCGGGTCGCCCTGGTGGCGGCGCTGCTGGCGCTGGTCGCGACGCCGGCGCACGCGGCCGACGAGGCCCTGGTGCGCGTGATGGCCGAGCAGGCGCAGGTCCACACCGGCCCGGGCTTCGCGTTCCGGGTCGTCTACCTGGCCGCGCGCGGCGAGGTGTTCCCCGTCGTCGAGCGGGCCACGCGCGCCCACTGGTTCCGGGTGCGGCTGCCCGACGGCACCAACGGCTGGATCCTGGGGGACGAAGTGTTTCCCCTGGATCTGGAGGAATCCGACGCGCACCGCGGGCCGTCGTTGTGGCACCGCCTGAGCGAGGCGATGTTCTCGCCCTCGCCGCTGCTGGAAGGCCGCATCGGGCTGTCATTCTCGGCGGGCGTGATCGGCGGCGATTCGGCGTTTCTGTTCCGGCCCGCCTATATCCTGGAGCCCCACTTCACGCTGGAGGGCTTCTTCGGCGAGACCGTTGGCAACCAGGTCGACGTCATCTATTACGGCGCCGGACCGAACGTCTTTTTGTTCCCCGCATCGCCGGTCACGCCTTTCCTGGGCGCCGGCATGGGCGGCGCCACCAGCCGCACCAAGGCCGATCAGTTCACCGTCCCGACGGGGACGTACAAGGTCCTGAACGTGGGCGGTGGCCTGCTGGTCGCGCTGAAGCAGCGGATCACGCTGCGGGGCGACGCGCGCCACTACGTCCTGTTCGACCCCAACCACACCCAACGAATCCAGGAGTTCAGCGGTGCGCTCACCATCATTTTTTAAAGTGGGGATCGTCATGCTCCTGGCGTCCCTGGCCGGCGGGTGCGGGCACTTCGGCGTGAAGGCGCACCAGCGCGAACTGCTCGCCGACCGCATCATGTCGTTCGAGGGCAACGCGCAGGAGCGCGCCGCCGACGAACACGTCCTGTCCAACCGCGAGGGCGCGGTCGGTGCGACGGGAACGTCTGGGGGAGGCTGCGGCTGCAACTGATGCCGACGGGGAGGCCAATATCCGGCAGCCGAACGGTCGCGACGTGGCTGGCGCTGGCGTGCCTGGTTGCGGGCGCCAGCCGCGCGGGCGCCGCCGAGGTCGAGGCGGCCCAGCGCGGGACGCTGTTCCTCGAGCCGTCGAACATCAAGGGGAACGCCGGCATCACCGTGTTCCATCCGCAGACGGACGTCAGCGCCACGTTCGCGTCGGGCCTGGGGATCGCCGCCGGATACGCGGTCGACGTGGTCAGCGGCGCCACGCCGCGCGTGTTCGGTGTGCGCAACGACGCCACCGGGCGCCCGGTGGATGCCATCTCGGGCGCCACCAAGTTCTCGGACGTGCGGCAGCAGGTGCACGGCGGACTCAGCTACGCGCGGCCGGTGGGCGACGTGGCCGCCTCGTACAGCTATGGCTGGGAGCATGACTACCGGTCGCACGCGGTGACCGTGAATACGCGCACCGACGTGCTGGATCACGCGCTGACCATCAACCTGTCCTACACGCACAACTTCGACAGCGTCTGCGATGCCGCGAACGTCGACACGGGGGGGATTCCTCTGGCTCGCCAGGCGCTCGCCAACTCGAACAACTGCTTCAAGGGGACGCCGGACGTCGCCACCCGCTCGCTGAACATCGACGCCGTCGAACCGTCGCTCACCTGGGCGCTCACGCCCCGCCTGGACCTGCAGGGCGGCGGCACGGCCCTGGTGCTGGACGGCTTCCAGTCGAACCCGTACCGGCAGGTGGATCTGGGCCGCGCCGGCGCGCGTCCGCAAGAGACCCTGCCGCAGTTCCGGCAGCGCTACGCCCTGTTCCTGCGCAGCGCTTACGCGGTGCCCGCCGCGCGCGCCTCGATCCAGGCCATGGCGCGCGTCTACCGCGACTCGTGGGGTGTGCGCGCCGCCACCGCCGAGGTGCTGCTGCAAAGCTACGTGACCCGCTTCCTGCTGTGGTCGCTGCGCGGCCGCGCCACCGCCCAGGGCGGCGCCGTCTTCTACGAGGACGCGCAGACTTACTTCCTGCACGGCCCCAACGGCAAGTACTGGACCGGCGACCGTGAACTGTCGCCCATGCAGAACCTGCTCACGGGCAGCCAGCTCACCTACCTGCACATTCCCGAGGCCGGCCAGCACCACTTCATCAGCGAGCTGGACGCCTCGCTGAAGTTCGAGCTGCTCTTCTACCGCCTCGATTCCGTCTACGCCCCCAACGCAGACCGAAAATTCGCCGGCATTCTACAGCTCGCGGTCTCCGCCCGCTTCTAGCGCGATCACGTGCCGCAGACGTCGACAGGAAGCAACCCGGACCGCTAGCCAACCGTCATTTTCGCCAGCGCAGCGTCACGCTGCCGTCCGTGTCCGCGCCCCGCGCAGGAAATGAGTGAAAGCGGTCCGCCCAAGCCAAGTGTTCGTCCTCGCCCCGCGCCAGCGGGGAGAGGATGGAGGAGAGGGGACGTCCCGATCGGTGACACCGCGCCCCCTCCCGGCGCTGCCGCGCCGACGGGGTCCCGCTTCGCGGCGCGACGTGACGGACCGGAAGCGGGTCGCAAAACAATTTCATAGGGTCGAAGGTGAAGGCAACGCCGATCCGTCACGTCGCCCGCGTCACCACGCGCTCGGCGACGAGAAGCTCGCCCGGCCGGCCTACTGATACACGCGCAGCGACGGCGCCACCCCGGACGGAACGTTACCGGAGACGCTGATGGTCAACGGGCCGGGGCTAGGGCCGGTCGCCAGCAACTGGGCGCAGGTGTGTGCCGGGCCAGGATCGGCCGGCACCATGCTGGTGCCGACGGGGGAGCCATCCGCATTGAACACGGTGAACGAGATCGGCCCGGCCGAAGCTGCACCAGCACACTCGTCCAGCTCGACGTGCAAGGGTCTGGCGACGTCGTCCAGGAACACCTGGAAGAGGGAGCCCGGCGCGCCGCTGGCGACCGCGTCGAAGCAACGCGCGTCGAGCGGCACCGCGTCCATCTGTCGCAGCCCGACCCTGATGAACGGACACGCCACGGCGTCAAGGAACGGCTTCAGCGCTGAAAACGCTACGTGTTCCTGCGAAGAAGGCAGGCACCAGCCATCTTCTTCGGCGGCGAAGACCTGTTCGGTCCCGTCGGCCTGCCGCACCGTGACCTGACAGCTCATCCCGTCAAGGATGCAGCTCGAGCTCATGCTCACGGTGCGCAGGCCGGCCAGCAGCGCCAGCTGATCACCGGTCAACTGATCGCGAGAGGCCTGCAGTTGCATGGCGCCGCTGTAGTAACCACTGCAACTGACCTGGATGCTCTGGCTGGCGTCGGTCCAGATGGGCGTGTCGACGAGCGGCGCGCCGCCGGG
>Ga0207652_10001955_pt1 | contig 17837 bp, 14 predicted proteins | sample KBSC63BmetaG_FD_184334 | JGI IMG/M metagenome (GOLD analysis project Ga0207652, IMG submission 184334) | Corn rhizosphere microbial communities from Kellogg Biological Station, Michigan, USA - KBS C6-3B metaG (SPAdes) (version 2) | ecosystem: Host-associated > Plants > Roots > Rhizosphere ... | reverse complement strand
CACAATCTGGTGGCGCAACGCCCATGCGCAACCGGTGACTCAGCCCCCGGGGGACGACACACCCCGCTATGTAATGCGCCCTAACGCTGGCGGCCGCGGACTAACGCGAGGGTCTCAACGCGTGAGGGAGGGCGGGCTTTGCCCGCCCGAGCTCTTCGCGGGGGGCGCGGGACCCTTTGAGGGTCCCGAACTCAATAGGCAGGTTCGAACTTGTAGACGTACTGCATCGTGCCGGACTGCTCGACCTGCGGGTACTCGAACTCGTTGAGCTTCGAAATCAAGCAGTCGCTGACTTCCTTATTGTTCAGCGTGCCGCCGATGACCTTCGCGCTCCCCTTGCCGCCCGGCTCCAGCGAGAGCAGCACGATGACCGTCCCCTTGAAGGCACGGTCGTGCTTCTCGTCGAGCACGTCCTGGTAGCAGCGCAGGGTCGACGGGTCGCGCTGCTGCAACAGCAGCTGCACGTCGGCCTGCTTGTCGGGCGAGATGCCGCCCTTCTCGACGCTGGCGGACGCCGGATTTTGGACGACACGAACGTTCCCGCCGCCTTCGCTGGTATCGGCACAGCCGAGCGCCAACGTGGAGAACAGCGCAAAACCGGCGAGGCTCTTCAACGGGATCGATCGCATGGGCCCTCCTCGACGGAGGGACCTTAGCTCCAGCTTCACTCCTTGAGCAAGGCTGAAGCGATGACCATCCGCTGGATCTCCGACGTCCCCTCGTAGATCTCGGTGATCTTGGCGTCTCGGAAATGGCGCTCGGCGGGAAAGTCGCGCAGGTAGCCGTAGCCGCCGAAGATCTGCACGCCCTCCTTGGCGGCCCGGTTGGCGACCTCCGACGCGAACAGCTTGGCCATCGCCGCGTCCGTCGAGTACGCCCCCCCGGCGTCCTTCTTGATCGCCGCGCGCCACAGCAGCATCCGGGCGGCGTCGATCTCGGTGCGCATGTCGGCCAGCTTGAACTGGATGGCCTGGTGCTCGGCGATGGGCTGCCCGAAGGTCTTGCGTTCGCGCGCGTAGCGGACCGCGTCCTCGAAGGCGGCGCGCGCGATCCCCAGCGCCTGCGCCGCGATGCCGATGCGGCCACCGTCGAGCGCGCGCATCGCGATCTTGAACCCGCCGCCCACCTCGCCCAGGCGCGCGTCGTCGTCCAGCGCCACGTCACTCAGGAACAGCTGCGCGCTGGGGGCGCCGCAGATCCCCAGCTTGTCATCCGGCGGTCCCACGGTGACGCCCGCCGTCTTCATCGGCACGATGAAGGCGGTGATGCCGCGGCTGCCGGCCGCCGGATCGGTCGCCGCCACCACGATGGCCAGGTCGGCCACCGGGCCGTTGGTGATGAAGTTCTTGGTGCCGTTCAGGATCCAGCGGTTCCCGTCGCGCACCGCCCGCGTCTTCTGCGCCTTGGCGTCGGAGCCGGCCTCCGGCTCGGAGAGCGCGAAGCACCCGATCTTGCGGCCGGCCGCCAGGTCGGACAGCCAGCGCGTCTTCTGCGCGTCGGTGCCGTCCTTCAGGATGGGCGCCTCGACCAGCGAGCTCTGCACCGACATCGCGACGCCGGTCGACGCGCAGGCGCGCGAGATCTCTTCCAGGGCCAGCGCGTACGACAGCGTGTCCATCCCGGCGCCGCCCCACTTCTCGGGCACCATGATCCCCAGCAGCCCCAGCTCGCCCAGGCGATTGAACACCGCGCGCGGGAACTGGTGCGAGCGGTCGATCTCGGCGGCCTTGGGCGCGATCTCGCGCGTGGCCAGCTCGCGCGCCGTGTCGCGAATCATCTTCTGTTCGGGGGTCAGCTCGAAGTTCATTTTCCGGTCCACGCGGGGGCGCGCTTCTCGACGAAGGCGCGCATCCCCTCCTTTTGATCCTGGGTGGCGAAGAGCGAGGCGAACAGGTGGCGTTCCATCGCGACGCCGGCGTCCAGCGCGGCGTCGGCGCCCCGGCGCAGCACCTGCTTGGCGGCGGCGATGGCCAGCGGCGCGCGGGTGGCGATCTCGGCGGCCACGGCGCGGGCGTGCGGCAGCAGCGCGTCGGGCTCGAGCACGGCGTTGACGAAGCCGAGGCGCATGGCCTCGTCCGCGTCGATCAGCGCGCCGCGATAGATCAGCTCGCGCGTCCGCGGCACACCGATCCGCCGCGCCAGCCGCTGCGTGCCGCCCATCCCCGGGATGACGCCCAGGCCGACCTCCGGGAAGCCCAGCTTGGCGCCGCGCGCCGCGAAGATGAAGTCGCAGGCCAGCGCCAGCTCGAGGCCGCCGCCCAGGGCGAAGCCGTGCACCGCCGCGATCACCGGCAGGCGCGACGCCTCCAGTCGATCGGCCAGCCGGTGCGCGTGTCCGACCAGCACGTCGGCGCCGCTGGGATCGGCGTCCGCCATCGCCTTGATGTCGGCGCCGGCCGCGAACGCCTTGTCGCCGGCGCCCATCAGGATCGCGCACCGCACCTGCGGATCGCGCTCGGCCTGCACGAAGGCCTCGCCGATGGCGTCGAACGTCTCGCCGTCCAGCGCGTTGCGCGCCTCCGGGCGGTTGATGGTCACGAGGGCGATCGCGCCCTCGCGCGAGACCAGCGCCCGTGCCGCTGACGGGGCCGGGCTCACGCCGTCTCCCCGTAGCGGTAAAAGCCGCGGCCGCTCTTGCGCCCCAGCCAGCCCGCCGCGACGTACTGGCGCAGCAGCGGACAGGGGCGGTACTTGGGGTCGCCGAAATCGCGGTGCATGACCTCCAGGATCGACAGCGTCGTGTCGAGCCCGATCAGGTCCATCAGCGCGAACGGCCCCATGGGGTGGTTGAGACCCAGGTTGATGGCGGCGTCCATGTCCTCGACCGACGCGACCCCCTCGTAAAAGGCGAAGCAGGACTCGTTCAGCATCGGCATCAGCACGCGGTTCACGATGAAGCCGGGGATGTCGCGCGACACCACCGTCTGCTTGCCCAGCCGTTCGGCCAGCGCCCGCGTCGTCTCGTACGTCGCGTCGCCGGTCGCCAGCCCCCGGATGATCTCGACCAGCTTCATCAGCGGCGGCGGGTTCATGAAGTGCATGCCGATGACCCGCTCGGGGCGCGTCACCGCCGCGCCGATGGCGGTGATGCTGATGGACGACGTGTTGGTGGCCAGCACGATCCCGCTGCGGCAGACCCGGTCCAGCGTCTCGAAGATCTCGCGCTTGATGGTGACCTTCTCGGTGGCCGCCGCGTTATCAAAAAAAACAGCCTCCAGGTCGCCGCCGTAGAGATCGGCCGGCTCGATCCGCCCCACGATGGCGGCCCGGTCCGCGGCGGCCAGCTTCCCCTTCTCGACCAGCCGGTCCAGTTGCTGCCCGATGGCGGTCTTGCCGCGGGCGGCGATGTCGCGGCCGCTGTCGGCCAGCGTGACGGCAAACCCCTGCGAGGCGGCCAGCTGGGCAATCCCGCGCCCCATCTGCCCCGCGCCGATCACACCCACACGCGAAATTCCGTCGAGGACCGAAGACATGGAGGCCGCCAAGGTAGCGTCAGAGCCGTTCGACCGCCAGCGCGATCCCTTCGCCACCACCGATGCACAACGACGCCACGCCGCGCTTCTTCCCGGCGTCGGCCAGCGCCGCCAGCAGCGTGACCAGGACCCGCCCGCCCGAGGCGCCGATGGGGTGCCCCAGCGCGACGGCGCCGCCCCAGACGTTCACCTTGGCGGGGTCCAGCCCCAGCATCCGGTTGTTCGCGATCGAGACCACCGCGAAGGCCTCGTTGATCTCCCACAGATCGACGTCGTCCTTCTTCCAGCCGACCCGATCCAGGAGCCGTTCGATCGCGCCCGCCGGAGCGGTGGTGAACCATTCGGGCGCCTGCGCGTGCCCGGCCGTGCCCACGATGCGCGCCAGCGGCTTCCAGCCACGCTTGGCCGCGACGTCGGCGGACGCCAGCACCAGCGCCGCCGCGCCGTCGTTGATCGACGAGGCGTTGCCGGCGGTGATCGTCCCGTCCTTCTGGAAGGCCGGGCGCAACGAGGCCAGCTTCTCGATGTTGCCGCGTCCGGGCTCCTCGTCGTCGGCGACGACGACCGGGGCGCCCTTCTTGGCCGGGATCTCGACCGGCACGATCTCGCCGCGGAACTTCCCCTCGGCCTGCGCGCGCAGGGCGCGCCGGTACGACTCGGCGGCGAACGCGTCCTGGTCGGCGCGCGAGATCCCCTTCTCCTTCGCGCACAGCTCGCCGCAGTCGCCCATGTGCACGTTGCCGTAGGCGTCCCACAGGCCGTCGGTGATCAGCGAATCGATCACCTGCGCGTGCCCCAGGCGATAGCCTTCCCGCGCCTTGGGCAACAGGTAGGGGGCGTTGCTCATCGACTCCATGCCGCCCGCCACCACCAGATCGTGCTCGCCGGCGAGGATGGCGTTGCGCGCGAACACCACCGACTTGAGGCCGGACCCGCAGACCTTGTTGACGGTCACGGCGCCAACCGCGGGCGGGATCCCGGCGGCGATGGCGGCCTGGCGGGCGGGCGCCTGGCCGACGCCGGCGGCCAGCACGCAGCCCATGTAGACCTCGCCGACCGCGTCCGCCGGAACGCCGCCCCGCTCGAGCGCGGCCTTGATGGCCACCGCCCCCAGCCGGGGGGCCTGCAGACTGGCCAGCGCGCCCTGAAAAGAACCGATGGGCGTCCGGGCGCCCGACACGATGACAACTTCTCTCATCGTTTCAATGATACCCCCGCCGGATCCATCCGGCCCATCTCGGGCAGTGGAATTCCGCGGGTTTCTGGGAGGACCCACACCCACCCCGCCGTCGCCAGCGCGAGCACGCACGGCACGGCCAGGCCGCCGCCCAGCCCCGCGCGCGCCACGGCTGCGGCGACCACGACTGGCGCCAGCAGCTGTGCCGAGCGCGCCAGGTTGTAGGTGGCGCCCATCGCGGCACCGCGGACCTCCGTCGGGTACAGCTCGGCCAGCAGCGCGCCGAACCCGGCCGTGCACCCCGAGCCGACGCCCAGACCCAGCATGACCACCCAGAACAGCGCCGGCCGGCCCAGCAGCGGCTGCCACGCCAGCGCCAGCGCGCCGACCGCCGCCGCCGTCAACACCGAGTAGGCCGCGAACGCCGGGCGGCGCCCCAGGCGATCGGAGACGACGCCGAAGGTGAGCATCCCGCCCAGCTGTCCGACCTGCGCGGTCACCATCCAGGTCAGCGAGCGCCCGACGCTCTGGTGCATGCCCGTGCTCAGGAACGAGGGGAGCCAGGTGTAGCAGCTCCAGTAGGTGCCCAGCTTGAACACGCCCAGCAGCCAGGCCGCCAGGAACCGGCGCGGCAGGCCGGGCGTGCGGAACGCTTGCCGCACCTCTTGCAGGTAGGGGCGGGCGCTGGCCCGCGCGCGCGGCAGGTGGACCGAGGCGCGCGCGGCGACCGCCAGCAGGGCCGTCACGCTGGAGCCGATCAGCACCGCGCGCCAGCCGACCCGCGGCAGGACCAGGTAACCGACCAGCGCGGCCAGCGCCACGCCGACCGGCTCGCCGGACTGCAGGGCGGCGGCGGCCCGACCGCGGACGCCGGGCGGGACGGCCTCGGCCAGCATGCCGTGGCCGATGGCCCATTCCCCCCCGACGCCGATCCCCTGGACGATGCGGCCGGCGAAGAAGACGGTGCCGCTGGGCGCCAATCCGCAGATCAGCGACCCCAGCGAGTAGACCCCCACGGTCGCCGAGAGCACGGCGCGCTTGCCGACCCGGTCGGCCAGCGCGCCGGCCACCAGGCCGCCGATCCCGGACGCGCCCAGGCCGGCGCCCAGCAGCCACGATTCGGCGGCGCGCGACAGGTGCAGGTCGCGCGCGACGGCGTCCTTGAGGAACCCGAGCAGGACCAGGTCGTAGAAGTCGAACGCCCACCCGAAGAACGCGAACAGGAAGATCGCGACCGGGAAGCGCTGGGGGGCGCCGGGCATCGGGCCCAGGACGTTAAACCGAGCGGCCCGGAGTCAAAATGTGGACACGTATCCTACATCTCCTACTATCGCCGCATGCGCCTGCAGCTCCCCGGCGAGCCTCGATTCCATCTCCTCGAAGTGGTCCTGGCGGCCATGGCCGTCCTGGGGCTGTGCGCGCTGGGCTGCGCGACGCCGCGGGTGCACAGCCGCCGCATGGCCGCGTCGGTGTTCGAGGCCGCCCGCTACGAGGCCCGGCACGAACCGGCCGCCCCAACCTCGCGCCAGGAAGAGGGGGCCGCCTTCGTGGTCCGCACGCTGCACGCCGCCGGCCTGCGCTTCGGGACGGACGGCAGCACGCGCGCGCTGTGGGGCTACATGCGGACCTCCCAGCGGCTGGTCTCGCCCGGGGCGGCCCGGCCCGGCGACGTCCTGTTCTTCGACACACACGGCACCGGCGCCCAGCCCGATTGCGCCGACCATGCCGGGATCGTCGAGCGGGTGGGGCCGGCTGGCCGCCTCGGATTTCTCGAGCTGCGCGGCGGCCACCTGCGTCACAGCTACGTCGACCCGGGCCAGCCCGCCGCGCGGCGCGACGCACGCGGCGAAATCCTGAACAGCTTCCTGCGCCCGATGCGCACTGACGACCCAGAGGGTTCGCGCTACTTCGCGGGCCAGATGCTGTGCGGAATCGCCCGCGCGCGATGAGTGCAACCCTTTGGTTGGCGCTGCTGCCAACCTGGTTGGCGCCCGCCGGGGCGAAGGGTGCATCCCGCGGGGGTCGGTCGCTGGCGTGCCGGTTGCTTCATCAGGCTCGTCCCTTGGTCATTGCAGTCGAATTTCGCGATCTCTATAATCGCGCAGTTTTGCCCCCGGGCTTCCCTGCCCCATCGCTCTCTTGAGGAGGACCCCATGACTCGTCGCGCGGCTCAAACGTCGTTTCACTCGCGCTGTTGGCGCGTGGCCCGCTGGGCCGGATTGGCCGCCGCGGCGCCTGCGCTGTGGGCCTGCACCTCGCGCACGCTCGAGTCACCGCCCATCGTGCCGACGGCCACGCTGACGGCCACGGTGACCCAGAAGATCAACAACAACATCGACATCCTCTTCATGATCGACAACTCGTCGTCCATGACGTCGATGCAGCAGAAGCTGGCCACGCAGCTGCCGGCCTTCATGCAGGTGCTCCAGCAGCTTCCGAACGGGCTGCCGAACGTGCACATCGCGGTGGTCTCCTCGGACATGGGCGCCCCCGGCGACCAGACCAGCTCGATCGGCTGTACGGCCAGCGGCAACAACGGCCAGTTCCAGTCGGTGGTCGGCGCCGCCGCGACCATGTGCAACGCCACCACGCTGGCCCAGGGCGCGACCTTCATCTCGGACGTGGACGGGCAGAAGAACTTCACGGACCCGATCGAGAACGTGTTCCAGTGCATCGCGCAGCTCGGTGCCAGCGGCTGCGGCTTCGAGCACCAGCTCGCCTCGATCGACCGCGCGCTCGGCTCGGACAACTTCGACGGAAACGGCAATCCCCAGCCGCCGTCGACCAACGCCGGCTTCCTGCGGCCCGAGGCGTACCTGGGCATCGTTCTTCTGACCAACGAGGACGACTGCTCGGCGCCCAGCAACACCCCGCTGTTCTCGCTGAATGGCGGCAAGCAGAGCATCACGAATCCGCTCGGCCCGATCGCCAACTATCGCTGCAACCAGTACGGGCACACCTGCAGCGGGGGGTCCCCGCCGCTCACGCCTCCGGGGAACGCCAGCGGCAACCCGCCCGAGCTGACCTTGACCGACTGCATGTCGAACGACAGCGGCGGCCCGAACAACCTCACGCCGGTCAAGCAGTTCGTCGACGACATCAAGCGGCTGAAGCCCGACCCGAACAACCAGATCCTGGTGGCGGCCATCACCGCGCCCGTCGACCCGTACACGGTCGAGTGGGTGCCGCCCGCCAGCCCGCCCCCGGGCACCTCGGGTGAGCTCTGGCCGCAGGTCATGCACTCGTGCGGTGCGGCCGGCGGTCCCGACGTGAACCCGGCCGCGATGCAGACCACGACCGACGGAAGCTTTGGTGACCCCGGCGTGCGCATCACCGAGTTCGTCACCGCCTTCCCGAACAGCGTCGTGGCGTCGATCTGCGAGAACAGCTATCGCGGGTCGATGACCGCCATCGCGACCAAGCTCGGCGCGCTCATCAAGCCGAACTGCATCACGGGAAAGGTTCAGAACGACGCGGACGGGCATCCCATGTGCGCGGTCGTCAACCACCTGGTCGATGGCCAGGGCAACAGCACCGACATCGCCGTTCCGAGCTGCGCCACGAACAACAACGCGCCGCCGTGCTGGTCGCTCAACACGGACCAGATGGCCTGCCCGAACGGCGGCGTCGCGCTGAAGCTGATGCAGGACCAGGCCAGCATGAACGCGGCCAGCCTGAACAGCTCGATCGACTGCTCGATCTGCCTGCCGGGCTCGACCGCGCCGGGCTGCTGACCGACCTCGATTGATCCCGCACACGAGCCGCGTCTTCCTCGCGAAGACGCGGCTCGTTTCATTTCCGCGCCTGCACAGCGCGACGGCGGGGCCCCGTTCTGGATCAGACGGTCGCGACCCTGGTAGGGTCGTTGGCGATGTTCCAGTTTTTCCGCGAGGGGACGGGCGACAAGTCGCCCCTCGCCATGGCCGGCGACGCGCGCGCCGTGCTTTGCCTGCACGGCATCACCGGCACCCCCTGGGAGGTTCGCCCCCTGGCCGAGGCTTTCGGGCGGATGGGCTGCTCGGTCGAGGCTCCTCTGCTCGCCGGACACGGCCGCACGCTGGCTGACCTGGCGCGCACCAGCTGGCAGGACTGGTTGGCCTCCGCAGAGGCGGCGCTGACGCGGCTGGAAGCGCGCGCGGCCGGCGGACCCGTCGCCATCGTCGGGTTCTCGATGGGGGGGCTCCTCGCGCTACGGCTGGCGCGCCTTTTCGCCGAGCGCGTCTCGGCGCTGGCGGTCATGTCGGCGCCCCTGCGGCTGCGCCCGCTGCAGGTCGTGGGGATCCGGGCCGTCGGTCGCCTGCCCATCGAGTACGCGAAGTTCCCGCTGGCCGCCATGCCGAAGCTGTTCGGGTCGGATGTGTCCGACCCGGCCCTCCGCGCCGAGAATCCCGGTCTTCGCGCCTTTCCCATCGCCGCGCTCGGCAACCTGCTCGACCTGATGGACACCGTGCGCGCCGATCTGCCCGCCGTCCGGCAGCCCGTCCTGGTCGTGCACGGCCGCCACGATCACACGGTTCCGATGGACGATTCGCTGGAGCTGACCGGCAGCGTGGGCAGCGACGTCATCGAGCGGCTGTGGTTGGAGCGGTCCTTCCACATCGTGGCTCAGGACGTCGAGCGGGCGACGGTCATCGAGGCCGTGACCCGCTTCATCGGCAAGCACGCCGGATGGGCGGATCAACCGGTGGTACCGTAACGGGTCATGCAGCCCGATCTGATCGTCGCCATCGACCAGGGGACCACCGGCACCACGGTGCTGCTGGTCGACGGGGCGCGCACGGTGCGCGGCCGCGGCTACCAGGAGTTCCCGCAGATCTACCCGCGCCCGGGCGAGGTCGAGCACGATCCGGAGGCGATCTGGGCCTCGGTGCTGGGCGCGCTCGGGCAGGCGCTGGCCGGGGTCGACACGCGCCGCATCGCCGCGCTGGGGATCACCAACCAGCGCGAGACGACGTTGCTGTGGGAGCGCGAGGGCGGCCGGCCGGTGGCGAACGCCATCGTCTGGCAGGACCGCCGCACGGCCCCGTTCTGCGCCGCGCTGAAGGCAGCCGGTCACGAGGCGGCGGTGCGCGAGCGGACCGGGCTGGTGCTGGATCCCTACTTCTCGGGCACCAAGATTCGCTGGCTGCTGGACAACGTCGCCGGCTTGCGCGCCCGCGCCGAGGCGGGCGCCATCGCCTTCGGCACGGTCGACACCTTCCTGATCTGGCGACTGACGGGCGGGCAGCGGCACGTCACCGACGCGACCAACGCCTCGCGCACGCTGCTTTACGATCTGCGCGCCGGCGCCTTCACCGACGAGCTGTGCGGCCTGCTGGGCGTGCCCAGGGCGCTGCTGCCCGAGGTGGGCCCCTCGGCCGGCACGCTGGGCCACACGCGCGGCGTCCCCGGTCTGCCCGACGGCATCCCGATCGCCGGGCTGGCCGGCGACCAGCAGGCGGCGCTGTTCGGCCAGGACTGCACCGATCCCGGCGACGCCAAGTGCACCTTCGGCACGGGCGCGTTCCTGCTGATGAACATCGGCCCCGAGCCGCGCCTCTCCACGCGCGGCCTGCTGACCACCGTGGCCTGGCGGCTCGAGGCGGGGCCGGCCCAGCGCACCGCTTACGCACTGGAGGGGAGCGCCTTCGTGGCCGGCGCCCTGGTCCAGTGGCTGCGCGACGGGCTGGGGATCATCGCCGCCGCGCCGGAGATCGAGCCGCTGGCGCGATCGGTACCGGATTCGGGGGGCGTCACCATCGTTCCGGCGCTGACGGGGCTGGGGGCGCCGCACTGGCGGTCCGAGGCGCGCGGGCTCATCAGCGGCATCACGCGCGGCACCACGCGCGCCCACATCGCGCGCGCGGCGCTGGAGGCGATCGCGCTGCAGAACGCAGACCTGGTCACCGCCATGCAGGCGGACGCCGGCCGCCCCATCAACAACCTGCGCGTCGACGGCGGGGCGGCCGCCAACGACCTGCTCATGCAGATCCAGGCCGACCTGCTGGGGGTGCAGATCTTCCGGCCCGAGATGGTCGAGTCGACCGCGCTGGGGGCCGCCAAGCTGGCCGCGCTGGGCGTCGGGCTGGCGCCCGTGGACAAGGGGGGCGAGACGTTGCGCATGCGGATCTTCGCCCCCACCATGTCGGCCGAGACGCGCGCCGCGCACCTGGCGCGCTGGGCCGACGCGGTCGGCCGCGCCTGAGCTCCGCTCCCTTTTGACTTGATCGCCGACCCGGCAGGCTGCCAACGTGGTGAATTCGATGTCGGCGCCGCAGCTCACCGGGGAGCCCCCGGCCCTGACGCTCGCCGCGGCGGCGCTCTCGCATCCGGGGCGCCAGCGCGCCGAGAACGAAGACGCGTTCGGGAACTTCGCCGACGCGCGGCTGTTCCTGGTGGCCGACGGGATGGGGGGCCACAACGCGGGCGAGGTCGCCAGCGCGATGGCGATCGACGCCATCGAGAGCTTCTTCCGCTCGTTCCACAGCGAGCCGCACCAGGCCTGGCCGTACCCCGTCGATCGCTCGCTGTCGCTGGCCGCCAACCTGCTGCGCAACGGGATCAAGGTCGCCAACGACAAGATCCGGGAGGCGGCCGCCGCCGATCGGTCGCGCACGCGCATGGGGACGACGGTGGTGGCGATGGCCATCGGTGAGGAGCGGCTGGCCGTTGCGCACGCGGGCGACAGCCGCGCCTATCGATTTCGCGCCGGCAACGTCAAGCGGCTGACGCGCGATCATTCGGTGGCGGAGGAGATGCGGGCGGCCCGGCCCGAGATGACCGACGAGGAGCTGGCCACCTTCGCGCACCGGAACGTGGTCACCCGCGCGCTGGGCAGCAAGGACGAGATCGAGCCCGCCATCTACGTCAGCCGCGTGCAGCCCGGCGACCTGTTCCTGCTCTGCACCGACGGGCTGTGGTCCGTGCTCGCCGACGGGAAAATCGCCACCATCCTGCGCGAGGCGGCGGACCTGGAGATCGCGTGTCAGCTTCTGGTGGATGCGGCCAACGAGGCTGGCGGTCCCGACAACATCACCGTTCTGCTGGTCCGTGCCGGTTAGGCGCTGCGCGTCTCGTCGATGATCCGCGCACTGATCGCCGAGAAGCGGATCCTGGTCTGCGCCGGCCCCGGCGGGGTCGGCAAGACCACGACCGCCGCCGCGCTGGCCGCCCTGGCGGCGCGGCTGGGGAAGAAGACGCTGGTCTGCACCATCGACCCGGCGCCGCGGCTGGCCGACGCGCTGGGGGTCGGCGGCCTCGGCCCCGACCCGCGCCCGGTCCCGGCGGCGGCCTGCCGGACGCTGGGCATCCCCGAGGCCGGCGACCGTTTGTCGGCGGTGCGCCTGGACACGGCGCGCGCCTTCGGGCGGCTGGTCGACGAGCAGGTGCGCGACCCGGCCATGCGCCGGCGCATCACCGAGAACGTCATCTACCGGCAGATCACCACCAGCCTGACCGGCTCGCAGGAGTACGCGGCGACGCTGGCGCTGTACGAGCTGGCGCGCGAGAAGACCTACGACCTCATCGTGCTGGACACGCCCCCCACGGCCAACGCGCTGGACTTCCTGGACGCGCCCAAGCGCATCGCCGCCGCGGTCTCCAGCCCGGCCATCAAGTGGTTCGCGCGTCCGACCGGCGGGGGGCTGTCGTTCCAGCGGCTGCGGATGGGGGGCGCGATGGCGCTGCGGCGGGTGGGAAAGCTGGTGGGCAGCACGTTCATCGAGGACCTGGCGGCCTTCCTGGTCGATTTCCAGGACGTGCTGGGCGGGTTCCTGACGCGGGCCCAGTCCGTCGACGCGCTGTTGCGCAGCCCCGAGACCGCCTTCCTGCTGGTGCTGGCGCCGGTGACGGCGGCGGTCGACGAGGCGTTGTACTTTCACGGGCGGCTGCAAGCGGCGCGCGTGCCGGTGGCGGGGTTCGTGGCCAACCGCGTGCAATCGACGCCCGGCCTCACCGAGTCCGGCCCGCTGGCGGAGGCCATCCGCGCCACCGGCGTGCTGAAGGACCTGCCGGACGGCGCGGTGGGCGACGCGGCGGCGCGGCTGGCGGCGCTCGGGCAGACCTTTCAGGCCGTCGCCGGGGCCGAGCGCCGCGCGCTGGAGCGTCTGGCGGGGCGGGCGCCCGGGACACCCGTCATTCGGATCCCCCTGCTCGATCACGACGCAGACAACCTGGCAGAGCTGCGGGTCGTGGGCGACTCGCTGGCCGCCGGCTGACGTCGCCGCCGCGTCGGACGGCGCTGAGCATGGACTCCAGCGCCGGCTCTGCCCCTTCGGGCGCGGCGATCAGCAGCGCCACCGCCTCGCCCCGGCGGGCCAGGCCGAACAGGCCGCCCGGCGACGAGAACACGACGCCGTCGGGCCGGCTGGCCTCGCTGGTGTCTCCGTGGGCGTCCTTCTCGGCCAGCCGCTGCAGGACCACCCGCGCCGCGCGCGCGAAGTCCTCGGCCTCGCCGGGGTCGTCCCAGACGGTCAGCCAGCTCAGGGCCGCGGGGGCGACGCCGCCGTCTGGCGCGGACGCCGCGGGCGGGGCGCCGTAGAGCGCGGCGCGGTCGCCGCCCCAGCCGGCGGCGGCGCGGGCGGCCACCTCCGGCGCCCAGGCGGTGGCCAGCCAGGCCCGGATCACCAGCTCGCCGGCGACGTCCGTGGTGGCCGGCGCCCCCAGACCGGGCAGCGCCGGCAGGGCCGACGGTTCCAGCGTGACGGGCGCCTCGCACGACTCATATTTCTCGGGATGCAGGATCTGCTCGGTCGAGCTCGGCGGATCGGTCCAGAGCGCGTCGACCGTGTGCCACGGGTGGTGGGCCCGCGCGCGCGCCACGAACAGCAGCCCGTCGACGTGCGTGAAGCCGGCCAGCGCCGCCGTCCACCCGCCCGCCGGATCGCGGCCGGCGGCGCGCAGGCGGCCGGCCAGCGCGCTGAGCTCGTGAGCGCCCAGGAAGTTCTCGCGCGGATCGAGAAGCTCGAGCCCCGTCAGCATGGCGTCCCCCTCGACGACCGCCAGCCGCGCGCGCCGCGCGTCGCCGGACAGACGCGAGCGCCCGTCGTTCCCGATCTCCATCAGACGCCGGAAGGCGAAGCGCTGGTCGGCCACCGCGTGCGCCACCTCGTGCGCCAGCGCGACCTTCTGCGCCTCGATCGGCACGAAGGACGGCACCCACAACCGGCCGGTCACCGCGTCGAACCGCGGGCTGGCGCCCGGGACCTCCCCCTCGTCGCGCGGGGGCGCCAGCAGGCCCAGCCGGCGCAGCAGCTCGGCGTCGCCCCGGGCGGCCGGATCGGCGTCGGCCTGATCGTTCAGGCGCTCGGCCTGGCGGGCCGCCTCGGCGCGGTCGACGACCTGCACCGGCAGGGTGCCGTGATAGGTCAGGTGCCGCGCGGCCGCGATCGAGGCCACCAGCCGGTCGACCTCGCCGCGAACGGCCTCGGTGCCCAGCGCGGCGGGAGCGACGGCGAGCGCGGCCGCCAGCGCCAGCTTGGAGGTGCCAACCACCGCCGGCAGTTTGAGGTAAATAGGCAGGCCGTTCAATGAGCGTTTCGGAGTCAAACATCGGCGGCGCGACGGCGCCGGGCCGCCGCGGGTTCGCCCAGGCGCTGGCCGAGATCGAGCGCCTGCTGGGGCGCGGGCCGGGCGTCGAGCTGTACGGCGCGGCGGGTGCGCTGGGCGCGGCGTTCGCGGCCAAGCTGGCCGGCGGCCCGACGCTGCTGTACGTGGTGGCCGACGAGGAGACCGCCGAGGCGCGCGCGCACGACCTGCAGTTCTTCCTGGGATCACCGGCGGCCAGCGACGACCCGCTGGCCGCGCCCGCCGTGCTCGAGTTGCCGGCGCCCGACTCGTCCCCCTACGCCGACATGCAGCCGGACCGGCGCACGACGCTGCGCCGGATGGCGGCGCTGTTCCGCCTGTCGCAGGGGTTCGCGCCGCGCGTGCTGGTCGCCTCCGCGGCGGCGCTGTTCCGCCGGGTGGTGCCGCGCGCGCCCTTCGATTCGCTGTGCGAGGTCATCGACGCCGGCACCACCATCGACCGCGAGGCGACCATCCAGGCGCTGGTGCGGGCCGGGTTCTCGCGCTCGCCGGTCGTCGAGGACGCCGGCACGTTCGCGGTGCGCGGCTCGGTCATCGACCTCTATCCGCCGGTCTACCGGCACCCGGTGCGCATCGAGCTGTTCGGCGACGACATCGAGTCGATCCGGCTCTACGACGCCGGCACCCAGCGGACGCTGCGGGCGCTGGACCGCGTCCACCTGCATCCCGTGCGCGAGACCATCCAGACGGCGGGGGCCGATCCGCGCGCGAAGATCCTGGCGGCGGCCGACGCCGCGGTTTACCCGTCCAGCAAGACGCGACACCTGCTGGAGCAGATCGAGGCGGGCGAGCTGTTCTTCGGGATCGAGGCGCTGGCGCCGGCCTTCCACGAGCGGATGGTCCCGCTGTTCGACTACCTGCCCGAGGGCGCGTTGTGCGTCGTCGAGGACCCGGGCGCGGTGCTGGACCAGGCCCGCCGGCAGGCCAGCCGGCTGCGCGAGGCGGCGTCGTCGCGGCACGTCGAGCACCGGCTGGCGCTGCCGGCCACCGACTTCGTGCTGGGCGAGGACGAAGCCGCCGCCTCGCTGGCCGCGCGCAAGCGGCTGGAGATCCGCCTCATCGAGGTGCAGGGTCGCGCGGACGAGGAGCAGGACGCGATCGACGGCGAAGAGCTGCCGCGGGTCCGCATCGAGTCCTCGCCCCACACCAGCCTGCGGGCCGAGCTGAAAGCGGCCCGCGCGCTGGTGACCGACGAGAAGACCGACCTGGAGGTCGGGCGGCCGCTGCGCGAGAAGATCCGCGCCTGGCTCGAGCTTGGTCACCGGGTGCGGGTCGTGGCGCCCAGCCGTCACCACGCCGATCGTCTGGTGGCGCTGCTGCGGGCGCTGGGGCTGCCGGCCGCGCCGGCGCCCGCCAAGGAGACGCACGATCTGTTCGGGGCGGCCGCCAACCCGGCGCTGGCCGTGCTGGCCGGGCCGCTGCGCCGCGGGTTCACGCTGCCGGCCGATCGGCTGGTGGTGGTCTCCGAAGAGGAGATCTTCGGCGCGCGCTCGATTCGCGAGGCGCGGCCCAGCAAGGGCGTGCCGGGGCTGGGCGACCTGGGCGAGATCGCCGAGGGCGACTACATCGTTCACGACGAGCACGGCATCGGGCGCTACCGGGGCCTCAAGAAGCTGGAGGTGCGCGGCGTCCCGCAGGACTTCCTGCAGCTGGAGTACGACGGCGGCTCGATCTACCTGCCGGTGTACCGGATCGGCCTGGTCCACCGCTACAGCGCCGGCGAGCTGGAGGCGGTCAGGCTCGACAAGCTCGGGACCAGGACCTGGCAAGAGAAGCGCAAGCGTGTCTCGGCCGAGGCGCGCAAGATCGCCGAGGAGCTGATGCAGCTTTACGCCCAGCGCGCCGCGCTGGCCGGCCATTCCTTCCCGGCGCCGGACTCCACGTTCAACGCCTTCGAGGAGACGTTCCCCTTCGACGAGACGCCGGACCAGGCCAAGGCCATCGACGCCGTGCTGGGCGACATGCAGAACGGCGTGCCGATGGACCGGCTCATCTGCGGCGACGTCGGCTACGGCAAGACCGAGGTGGCGCTGCGCGCGACGCTGCTGGCGGTGCTGGGCGGCAAGCAGGTGGCGGTGCTGGCCCCGACCACCGTGCTGGCCGAGCAGCACTTCGTGACGTTCTCGGACCGGTTCGGTGATTTTCCGGTGCGGGTGGCGGCGCTGTCGCGCTTCCGCACCAAGGGGGAGCAGCAGGGGACGTTGCAGGCGCTGGCGAAGGGGAACGTCGACGTCGTGATCGGCACGCACCGCCTGCTGTCACGCGACGTGCGCTTCAAGGACCTGGGCCTCCTGATCGTCGACGAAGAGCAGCGCTTCGGCGTCACCCACAAAGAGCGGCTGAAAGAGCTGCGCACGCAGGTGGACGTGCTGACCCTGACCGCCACGCCCATCCCGCGCACGCTGCAGATGGCCATGGGCGGGCTGCGCGAGATCTCGATCATCGCCACGCCGCCCGCCGACCGGCTGGCCATCCGCACCTTCGTCTGCCGCTGGGATCGCGACCTGCTGAGCGAGGCCATCCGGCGCGAGCTGTCGCGCGGCGGTCAGATCTTCTTCGTGCACAACCGGATCGAGGACCTGGCCGAGTGGGCCGGCAAGGTGCGCGACATCGCGCCCGAAGGGACGCGCATCGCCGTCGGGCACGGCCAGATGGGCGAGGGCGAGCTGGAGAAGGTCATGGTCGACTTCGTCGACGGCCGCTTCGACATCCTCTGCTGCACGACCATCATCGAGGCCGGGCTGGACATCCCGCGCGCCAACACGATGATCGTCAACCACGCCGACCGGTTCGGGCTGGCGCAGCTCTATCAGCTGCGCGGGCGCATCGGGCGCTCGCGCGAGCGCGCCTTCTGCTACCTGGTGGTGCCGGAAGAGAAGAAGATGACCGCCGAGGCCAAGCAGCGGCTGGCGGTCCTGCAGCGCTTCACCGAGCTGGGGGCCGGGTTCCAGGTGGCGACCCACGATCTGGAGATCCGCGGCGCGGGCGAGCTGCTGGGCGACAAGCAGCACGGCGCGGTGGCGGCCGTCGGCTTCGAGACGTACGCGCGCATTCTGGAAGAGGCGGTCGCGGAGCTGCGCGGCCAGCCCATTCGTCACGAGCACGATCCGGAGGTGTCGGTGGACGTGCCGGCCTTTCTCCCCGACGACTACGTGCCGGATGCCGGGCAGCGGCTGGCGTTCTACCGGCAGCTCGCCCAGGCGCGCGACGAGGATGACGTGCGCGCCACGCTGGAGGAGCTGCAGGACCGATACGGCGCGCTCCCCGAAGAGGCGCGCCTGCTGGGCGAGGTGATGATCGACAAGACGCTGGTGCGGTCGCTGGGCGCGCTGGCCTACGAGCTGGGCCCGAGCCGGATGGTGCTGTCGCTGGGGAGCGAGACGCCGCTCGACCCGCCGCGCGTGCTGAAGCTGGTGCAAGGCAAGGGGAGCCGCTTCAAGCTGACGCCAGACATGCGCCTGGCCTACACGTTCGAAGAGGCCGAAAAAGACGACCGGATGGCCGCCGCTCGCCACCGATTGCTGCAGCTGGTCGCACTCCGGACGAAGACCCCAAACTGAGCTACGCTTCCGCCATGTACACGATCCTGCATCTGGCGGTGCTGACGCTCACGGTGTTGCTGC
>Ga0207652_10001953_pt1 | contig 17846 bp, 17 predicted proteins | sample KBSC63BmetaG_FD_184334 | JGI IMG/M metagenome (GOLD analysis project Ga0207652, IMG submission 184334) | Corn rhizosphere microbial communities from Kellogg Biological Station, Michigan, USA - KBS C6-3B metaG (SPAdes) (version 2) | ecosystem: Host-associated > Plants > Roots > Rhizosphere ... | reverse complement strand
CGAGCTCGCGGCGAACGACGGAAAGGAAGTCGGGTTGCCCCATGCGTGACGCGAACTGGCCGTCGGGCGCATACGCCGCGGAGTTCGGTGACGAGGAGCTGTTCGTGGCGGCCGTGAAAGAGCTGTCGGACCAGGGCTACGTGCGTGTCGAGGCGTATTCGCCGTACCCGGTGTCGCGCGTCCAATCGCTCTTGCGCGAACCACGCTCGCGTCTGCCCGTGCTGGTCTTTGTCGCCGGCGTCGTCGGAGCGATCCTCGGGTACGGGATCCAGTGGATCGCGAACGTCGTTTCGTATCCGCTCAATATCGGCGGGCGGCCGCCTCACGCTGTACCGGCGTTCGTGATCCCCACCTTCGAGGCGACCGTACTTTGCGCCGCGGGCGCGGCATTCATCGGGCTGTTCTGGGCGCTGCACCTGCCGCGGCCATGGCATCCGATGTTCGAGGCTGATGATTTCGACCGCGTCATGATCGACCGCTTCTGGATCGCGATCGACGCGACCGATCCAGCCGCGGATCGAACGAAGACGCCGTCGCTCCTGAACGCACTGCACGCCGAGCGTGTGTTGCGGGTGCCGTCGCTGCAATGAGACGCCTCGCCTTCCTGTTCTTGTCGGTCGCGATGATCGCCGTCGCATGTCGACGACCGTCGGGCGCACGCGAGGCCAGAGACTTCGAGCGTATGCGCCGTCAGCAGCGCTATGACCCGTACGACGTCAGCCGCTTCTTTCCCAATGGTGCGACGATGCAAGCACCGCCGCCGCACACCGTCGCGCGTGGTTTGGTCATCGGCACTGAACCAGTGTCCGATTCACTTGGCGCCGCGCAGTTCGCGATCTCCTGCGCACCGTGTCACGGCGCCGGCGGTTTTGGTGGCGGACCGATGGCGCCGAACATTGGCGACAGGCGTCCGCCGTCGCTCCGATCGAGCAGGGTGGCCTCATTGCCCGACAGTCTTCTCATCGCAGTGATCACGCAAGGACTCGGACGGATGCCGCCGCTCGGGTGGCAATTGATGCCGGATGTGCGCACCGCCGTGGTTCGTTACGTCCGAACACTGCCCACTCTACCCGCAACGGACACCACGCGAGCAGACTCGGCGACAGCGGCATACCTCCGAGCCGTGGATTCGTTGGTTGCCTCGGGCGCCAACGTTCGCGAGATCCTTGGCCTTCGAGCGTCGATCAGATGAAGCGGCCCGCATTGATCGGACTCGGCGTGATCGCGCTCGTCGTGACCGTCATCGGCTTCGTGATCAGCGTTCGCGAAGTTGCGGCCGCATTCCTCGTCGCCTACGCGGCAACGCTCAGCGTCGTGCTGGCAATGCTCGCCCTGATCATGATCGCGCGCTTGACGACGGCGACGTGGTTTGGCGCGTTTCGCCGCTCGGCGGAGATGGTCGTTGGCGCGCTGCCGGTTCTCGCGCTTCTCGGCATTCCACTGATCGTTGCAATGCCGGCGCTCCATCCAGGCGCGGTTCCAGGGAGTGCGCGCGCGATCTACGGCGCAACGCCGTTCTTGGTCGCGCGATTCGTCGTGTATTGGATCGTTTGGCTGGCCCTTGCCGCCGGCATGCGCTCGGCTCAGCGACTCGAGGATCGCGGCGATCTCGTCGGCGCCGCGCGACGCTTCCGTCGAGTATCGTGCGCGGGCCTCATCCTCCTCGGTCTCACGATGACGTTCGCGTCATTCGATTGGATGATGTCGCTTACGCCGGAGTGGTATTCGACGGTGTACGGCGTGTATTGGTTCGCCGGAGGCACGGTGGCAGCGCTGGCTCTGCTGGCGCTTCTCGCGCGCGCTCGGACCGCGCCCACCAATGCCGACGATCTCCAATCGCTCGGCAAGCTCATGCTGACGTTCGTGATGTTCTGGGTGTACGCTGGATTTGCCCAGTACATCGTGATCTGGAGCGGCAACATCCCGCGCGAAGTCACCTGGTATGTGTCGCGGAATCGAGGCGGCTGGGGAGCGCTCGCAATCATCCTCTTGGTGGCGAGCGTCGCTATACCATTTCTGCTGCTCTTGCTTCTGCGCGTGAAGCGCAGCGGTGTTCTGCTGGGAACGCTTGGTGGGTTGCTGGTCGCGTTTCACTACGTCGATACATATTGGGTGGTCATGCCCGCCCTCATTCCAGTGACGTGGTGGACTGTGGCGGTTTCGATCGCGGTACTGGTGCTGGTCGCACTGCTCGCCATTGGATCCGCCGCGATCGCAGCGCGAGCCGGGCAGCGGCTCTCGACGTGATGATGGTTGCCAGCGTTTAGCGCAACGCTTGCTCGATGTCGCCGATCAGGTCCTGCGCGCTCTCGATACCGATGCTCAGGCGAAGGAAGCCGTCGGGTATTCCCATGTGCGCGCGCGCTTCGGCCGTGAGATGTGCGTGCGACGTGTATCTCGGCTCCGACACCAGCGAGTCGACGCCGCCGAGACTCGGAGCGTGCCGGATCAATTTGAGTTTTCGAATGAAGCGCTCGGTGGCGCGCGTGCCGCCCGCCAGCTCGATCGCCATCATGCCGCCGAATCCGTCGAGCGTCGCCACGGCGATGTCGTGATCCGGATGATCGCGAAGGCCGGGATAGTGCACGCGCTTGATCTCGCGGCGTCCCGCGCACCATTCCGCGACCTGAAGCGCGTTCTCGTTGTGCCGCCGGACTCGGACGTCCAGCGTCTTGAGCCCGCGCTCGAGCAGCCATGCGGCGAAGGGATCGGGCGCCTGTCCCCACATGATCATCTTCTGCCGGACTTCCTCGATATACGACGTGGTGCCGCACACCACGCCGCCGAGCATGTCGTGATGGCCGTTCAGATACTTCGTCGCCGAGTGGACCACGACGTCGGCGCCGTGCTCCAGAGGCCGGAAGTTTACGGGGCTCGCGAACGTGGAGTCGACGACGAGCGCGATGCCGACCTGCTTCGTGATGTACGAGACAGGGCGCAGATCCAGCACGCGGCACGTCGGGTTGACCGGCGTCTCGAGAAAGATGGCGCGTGTTTCCTTTCGCATCTTTCTTCGCCAGACGCGCGTGTCGAGTGGATCGACGAGTGAGACATCGATGCCGAGCGCGACGAACTCGCGCTGCAGCAGCGCGGTCGCGCCGCCGTAGATCCACGCGCTCGCGAGAAGATGGTCGCCGGGGCGGAGCAGTGTGAGGAGCGCGCACGCGGTCGCACCCATGCCGCTCCCGAGCAGCACCGCCGACTCCGCGCCTTCGAGTGCGGCCATCCGCGCTTGCACCACCTCGGCGTTCGGCGAGTTGCCGTAGCGCGGATAGCGGAGTCCTTCTTCGCTGCCGATCTCCTGAATGAAATTCACCGACTGATAGATCGGCGAAACCACCGGCGTATCCGGCTCACGCGATTCCGTGCCCGCGTGCACGGTCAGAGTGGCCAGGTCGATCGATCGGTGCTTGCGTGCCACGACGAATCTCCTCAGCCGAGCGCCGTGTTCGGCGGCCGGCGACCTCGGTTGTCGAGGTCGGGTTTGATGACGCGAACGGTCTCCGACGGCGACGAACCGACGATGTCTCGCAAGACGACGTCGCCGAGGCGAATCTCGTCATGGATGTAAACCGTGGCCAGTTCGTGCCGCCGCGGTCCGTACACCCACGCCAGCTCGCCGTCGGTCAGCAGACGCGTCCTCGCGTCTGTCGGATGCATGAAGACCGCTGGCCCGCGCTCTTCGTCACCCACTTTCGTCGCGATCAGCTCCGCGACGCGCAGCGGCCGGTCGACCGCGCGTTCGTCGCCGGGTCGATCGGGCAGTCTAGCCACGCGGACTCCCAACCGCGACGTATCGTCCGCTCACCCGCATGACGAGGCGGCGGCGGTCGAGGGCGTCGAGCGTCGTCTCCGTCTCGGTGTCGCTCGCGTCGATGGTGCGCGCGATCTCCGCGGCCGTCGCTGGGCCGAGTCGATAGGCCGCGGCCCAGACGTGTCGCTCGAGCTCGGACAGAACACCGAGGAGCGAAACGCCATCGGCTTCTTCGATCGCGAGCGCGAGGCCGTGGCGCTCGAGAACGGACTCGATGGCGTCGCGGTGAAACTCGCTCACGCCGCGAAACAGGAAGTATGCTTCCTGTGGCGAATCGTCCGCGGCGTATCGCATCAGCAGTTTGGCGATGACCTCATCGGCGCACGAGAAGTCGATCATCGACACTTGCGAGAAGTCGATCACGGCGAACGCGCGCTCCGGCGACTCGCCGAGCATCGTCTCGATCTGCCCTCGCACCGCCGCGCCGGTCGGCCGCGTCACGAGATTCGAGTAGAGATCGCATGCGAGCGTCTGGCGCAGCACGCTGCTCACGTCGATGTGGTGCATCATCGATCGGCTCCTCCCGCGACGGCTTCCGGAATGATGACTTGCACCTGCGCCCCAGGAAAATGCGGCAACCCTTCGGCGAGCGGAACGTCATCGTCCCACGCGGGGACGATTCCGATCCGCGCCGTGCCGCTTCGAACCGACAATTTGCCATTCCAACGGCCGACATAGTTGCGCGTGCCCGCGAGTCCCTGGCCGCGACCTCGGTCACGAAATCGGCTCACGCCTCGAATGACGGCTTCCTCGAGCGCGGCCGCGTCGTCCCACCGAGTGCTTGGCAAGTGGCCCGGCGACGACTCGAGCGATTTCCGGAAGCCGAGGCCCGCGTCGGTCACGGCAATCACGACGACGCGCCGGCCGAGCCGCTTCGTCCAGCGGTAGCTCTGCACGGCGACCCAGCCGCCCTGTCCCGCGTGCTCGATGATGTTCTGACAGACCTCGGAGAGCGTCATCGCGAAGCCCATGATCGCTTTGGACTCGAGTTTGAGCTCGTTCTTGATGATCGCTTGCGCGCGTTCCTGCACTCGGCCGACGACGTTATGCACATCCTCACTTTTTGTGATCGGTGTGATGTCGAGGAGCGAGTTGGAGTCGGGCAGATCACGGCGCTTGGGGTACGAGCCGTGGAGATCGAACAGCGATTCGGCGTGATGAAAGAACGCCGCGCGTGCCCAGTACGACGCTGTTTCGGCGTGATCGGGGACAGCGAGGGCCGGGCGCTCGGTTCGCGTTTGCGCGAGTGTGAGGAGTGCCGTGAGTCCGTACGGTGAGGACCACCGCGCGTGGCGCGCGTCGACGAGGATCTTGGCGTCGGCGGGAAGGGGAGCCACCTGCTCCAGCACCTGTTCGAAGGAATGATCGTCGAGCGAGGGCGGAACGGTGATGACAGTCGTCACGTTGGACAGGTTGGCGGGGAAGGCACGATAAGTCTATCTAGTTTGGCTCGGGGATGGGACTGGGTTGAGGGGCGGGAGAAGGGGACTGTGTGCGGAGGAGGGAGCGAGAAGAGGGAAGAGAGTGCGGCGATTTACTGTCGCGGAGAGCGTGTCGTTACACCGCACCCGTGACCCATCACGCGCTCCCTCCTCCGCACGCAGTCCTCTTCTCCCCGTTCCTCCTGCGCACGCAAGTCCTCTTCTCCGTCTCCTCTCAGGCGAGCGAGATCGTCCCTCTGAGATGATTCGCCAGCCCGCTTGCGCCTCGATAGGCGACGTTCTTCGCCGCCGCGCGATGCGCCGCCATGATCGCCTCAGCGAGCGCGTCGCCGGCAAGTAGTCGGGAGAAGTACGTCGAGCCCCACACGTCGCCACAGCCGGTCGGATCGCCACTCGCCACGATGTGATCCGCGGGAACGAGCGCGGTTCGCAGCGGGCCGACCGAGGCGCCGAGGGGTCGCGCGCGGCGCAGGTCGCCGATGCGATCGAAGTCGTGCGGGGCGAAGTAGACGGCGCCGCGTTTTCCGAGCGTGACGACGAGGCTCCGCACACCTTCGCGAAGCGCTGTCGCTGCGAGCGCCATCGGATCGGGCGCCATCATGCTCATCTCGTCTTCGTTGACTTGCAAGAAGTCGAAACAGGAGCACCACTGCGCAACATCGGGCAGTGGCCGGAGCGTCCGCAGGCCGTCCGGCTGTACCGCCCACACGAGCATGTGGAGATCGCAGTAGATCGGCCCGCGAAAATGCTGGCGAATCAGCTTCGTGGTCTCGAGGTCGAGCTCCCAGCCGCTCAGGAAGTTGATGTACAGCGCGTCGAGCTTGGCCGCGTCGAGCACGGGCTTGAGGCCGAGCCAACTCCATGCGGGCACGCCGCCGTGGAGGATTTCGCTTCGGCGTTCGTCGTCGAAGTAGCGGAGCTCGACGCGATTGTTCGGCTGTGGCACCTCGATGAAGCGCGCGTCGGGCGCGACGTGTTTCAGCGTCGACAGAAACTGCGCGGCGCGCGGTGCGAGATCGCTTCCGACCTTGATGAGTGGAACGATCTCCCAATCATCCGAAAGCGCGGCATCGAGGCCGCTCAGCGCGTAGCTGATGCCGCCCCATTCCTCGATCGGGACGCGTCGATCGCGGCCGTAGATGACGTCCCAGACGATCGAACCTATCACTCCCAGTCGCTGGCTAGTCATCCTCTGCGAGCGCAGCGAGCGTTGTCATCCTCGCGAGCAAAGCGAGCAGAGGATCTACTTGCATTAATCCGAAGCTTACGGATGCGCATTGAGGCGGACGTGGATTCAGCAGGCGCGCGGAGAGGGAGCCACGCGTGATTCACAGTAGATCCTCGCGCTAACGCGCGAAGGATGACCTACAACTCGCCAAGGTGTTGCATCTTGAACGTCGCCACCGCCCCAACGACTCCCGCCGTTCCCGGCAGTTCTCCCGGCACGATGCGCGTCGCATCGACCGCCGGTCGAAATGCACGACGCCGAACCTCGGCTCGCAGCGGAACGAACAGGGCATCGCCCGCCTGCGTCACGCCGCCCGCGACAACGACCACATCGGCGTTCAAAATGTTGAGCATATTCGCAATGCCGACGCCGAGGTAGCGCGCGGTATCGCGGACGATCTCGCTCGCGACGGCGTCGCCCTGTTGCGCGGCGCGGTAGACGATTTCCGCGGTGATCTCGTCGAGCCGTCCGCCCACGAGCGACGGCAGCAGCGACGCGGTCTCTTCACGCACGAGCACTTCGCGCGCTCGCACCGCGATTGCCGGTCCCGACGCATAGGCCTCGAGACAGCCGTAGTTGCCGCACTTGCAATGGCGGCCGTTGAGATCGATGGTCGTGTGCCCGATCTCACCGGCGACGTCGGATGCACCGTGGAACAGTTCGCCTTCGATGATCAGACCGCCACCGATGCCAGTGCCGATCGTGATACCGATGACGTTGCTGCCCCCTCGAGCGGCGCCCTGCCACCACTCTCCGACTGTCGCGCAGTTCGCGTCGTTGTCGAGCGTCGCCGGCAGGTTGAGTCGCTCGCCGATTCGATCGCGCAGCGGAAAGTTGCGCCATCCGAGATTGGGCGCGACGATGACGATGCCCTTCTCACGATCGAGCGGACCAGGCGCGCCGATTCCGACACCGATGAAATCGCGGCGCGCCGCATCCGTCTGCGCGATCGTGTCGAGGATGACGCCCTCGATCAAACCAACGATCCGATCCGCGACCGCTTCCGCGCCCGACTCGGCGCTGGTGGGGATCGATCGCATCGCGAAGTGCTGTTGGCCGTCCGCCGACATGGCGCCGACCACGATGTTCGTGCCGCCCAGATCGACGCCGACGATGTACTGCTGCCGCTTTTTGGCAGGCATGCCCGGTGGGTAGGGGTTAGGCCAGCAGCGCCCGCGCCAGCTGCGCCACGATATCGGGAGTAATCTCGCGCATACAACGCCAATGTCCGAGGGGGCAGCGCTGCGGGCCATGCTTGTCGCAGGGCCGGCAGGCCAAGTCGGCGTGACCCGCGATGCGCGCGCGCTCGGCCAACGGTCCGAAGCCGAATTCCGGAACGGTAGGTCCAAAGACGGCGATCGTCGGAGTGTTCATCGCCGACGCGAGGTGCAGCGGTGCGGAATCGTTCGAGACGAGCAGCGTGGACCGGTCGATGAGCTCGGCCGATGCAAGAAGTGAAAGGCGTCCGGTCGCGTCGATCGCCTGACCGCCCGCCGCCTTCACGATCTCCGTTGCGAGCGGGCGGTCGCCCTCCGATCCGACGATCACGATTCGGCCGCTCGCACTGAGCTCGCCGGCCACCTCCTTGTAATACGGCCATCGCTTCGTCGCCCAGACGCTGCCCGGGGCGAGCGCGATGAGCGGCGTGCTCGCCGCTTCGCCGAGCACCGCATCGACCTGCGCTCGTTCGGCTGCGCCTGGGTACAGCCTCGGCCGAAGGTCGCTCGGCGCAAACTGGACGTCCGGCCGTCGCATGCCGAGCGACATGAGGCGCGCGGCGTGATGTGCGCCGGCCGGCGGTTTGATGTGCGATGTATAGAACACGCGGCCAGCCGACGTCGTGAAGCCCACGCGGTCGCGGATGGCCGCCGCCGTGCCGAGCGCGCCGCTTCGCACCGAGCCTTGCGCGAAGTACGCCGTGGAGTAGGCGCGTTTTCTGAGTGCCGACGCGACGCGCAGAAACCCGGAGACACCGCGATCCGAGCCGCGCTTGTCGTACACGATCGCCTCACGCACGCACGGATTGTTCGCGAGCAGCATGCTCGCGGCCGGCGTACACAGCACGTCGACTGGCCCCCGTTGCGCCAAATAGGCGATCAAGGGCGTCGTCAACACCATGTCGCCGAGGAAGCTGGTTTGGATGACGAGGGAGGAGGGCACGCGCGAATTGAAATCTACACGGCGCGCCAGGGAGCGGTCAGGCGATCGGCATCAATCCCGGCGACGTTGTCGGCACATGTGATGCAGCGTCGCCCCAGCCATTCGGCTCGATCCACGAACGCGCCCACAGTCACCGCGATGCTGCTACGGTTGGTATGCTGACACACGCGACGACGCGCAGCGTTCGCGTCGATGTCAACGGCACCGTGCAGGGCGTGGGGTTTCGTCCCTTCGTCTACCGCCTCGCGACGTCGCTTCAGCTTGCCGGATTGGTTCGCAACGAGTCGACGGGTGTCACGATCGAGCTCGAGGGCGAGGCGACATCGATCGGTGAGTTTCTCACGCGCCTCGTGACGGATGCGCCGATGCATGCTCGCATTGGCCTCGTGTCCGTTGCCGATGTCGCGGCTCGCGCGCGTCGAGGGTTTCACGTTGTCGAAAGCGGCCCTCGCGGTCCGGCGACCGCGTTCATCCCGCCGGATCTGTGTACCTGCGCCGATTGCCTGAGCGAGCTGTTCGATCCAACGGATCGGCGATATCGCTATCCGTTCATCAACTGCACAACATGCGGCCCACGCTTCACGATCGCGCGCGGCATTCCATATGATCGCGCTGCGACAACGATGGCCGCCTTCACGATGTGCTTGCGCTGCCAGGCGGAATACGACGATCCAGCGAATCGGCGATTCCATGCCGAGCCCAACGCGTGTCCCGACTGCGGTCCTCGGGCGTTGCTCGTCGACGGTCACGGTAGCATGGTTCACGACGCCGACGCCCGCGACCCGATCGACGCTGCCGCCCGCGCGCTCATGAGCGGCAACATCATCGCGGTGAAGGGCATCGGCGGATTCCATCTCGCTTGCCGCGCCGACGATGCGCGCGTCGTGTCACGACTGCGCCAGCGCAAGCATCGCGACGACAAACCGTTTGCGATCATGGCGCGCGACCTCGCTGCCGCCTTTCGCCTCGTGCAACTCGGCGATCTGGAGCGTGAGCTACTCACCAGCGCCGCGCGGCCGATCATGATCGCGACCCGGGCGTCGAGTGCAGACGTGGCGGCCGGGGTTGCTCCCGGACGCGACGAGCTCGGCGTCGTGCTGCCATATTCGCCGCTTCATCATCTGCTGATGGCGGATCTCGAAGTACCGCTTGTGATGACGAGCGGCAACGTGAGCGACGAGCCGATTGCGTACCGCGACGACGACGCCTTGGCCCGACTCGGAGAGATCGCGGATCTCTTCTTGATTCACGATCGCCAGATCGAGGCGCGATGCGAAGATTCGGTCGTACGCGCTGTGCGAGTGAACGAGACGGAGCAGCCCCTGTTGATTCGTCGCGCTCGGGGTTTCGTTCCCGCGCCGCTCGAGATCCCGTTTCGCATTGGCGACGGAGTGCTAGCTGTCGGCAGCCAGCTCAAGAATACGGCGTGCGTCGCTCACCAGACGCACGCCGTCGTTGGACCTCACGCTGGCGATCTCGGGGATGTGCGCGCGTTCAGCGCGTACGTCGCTGGCATCGATCATCTGATCGAATTGAGTGGAGCAGCGCCGACGATCGTCGCGCACGACTCGCATCCCGACTACGCGTCGACGCGATACGCCGTCGATCGCGCGGAGCTCGTGCCTGTCGCGGTGCAACATCATCACGCGCACCTCGCGGCGTGTCTCGCCGAACAGGGCGACGCAGGTCCTGCCGTTGGTGTGATCTTCGATGGCGCCGGCTATGGCACCGACGGCACGATCTGGGGCGGCGAGATTCTATTCGGCGACCTCGGCCGATGTTCGAGAGTCGGCCATCTCCGGCCTGTGAGAATGCCCGGCGGCGACGCCGCGGTACGCGAGCCATGGCGCATGGCCTGCGCGTGGCTCACGGACGCGCATGACGCCGAGCCATCGCGAGGGGCGATGGCCGACTCGGTCGATGCCGCGCAATGGAAAGCCGTGAGTCGGCTCTCGCGCGACAGCACGCTCGCACCGGTCACGACGAGCGTGGGCCGATTGCTCGATGCGTGCGCCGCGATCTGTGGTATCCGTGCGCGCGTGACGTACGAAGGACAGGCAGCCATCGAGCTCGAAGCGCTCGCGCGCCGCGTCGGCGTGACGGCAGCATATGACATCTCGATCACGACCGAGCGAGATGAAATCATCATCGATCCACGCGAACTGATTCTTGCAGTCGAGCGAGATGTCATCGCTGGCGTGAATCGCGCAGAGATTTCTTCGCGAGTGCACGGCGGTCTTGTTTATGCAACGACCGTCGGCGCCCAACGGGCGTGCAAGCTGACGGGAGCACGCACCGTCGTTCTCTCGGGTGGCGTGTTCCAGAACGTGCTGCTTATCGAGGGCGTGTCGTCGGCGCTTGCGCGCGCTGGTCTTCGCGTCCTGGTGCCGCGACAGTTGCCGCCGAACGACGGCGGCTTGTCGTACGGACAGGCGGTCGTGGCCGCCTGTCAAAGGAGGGACGGTGTGCCTGGCGATTCCGGGACAGGTCGTTGAGCTCGTCGACGAGGAGCGCCGGCTCGCGCGCGTGAGCGTCGCCGGCGTCCGCCGACTCGTGAACATCGCGCTGCTCGACGGCGGGGCAACTCCCGTACATCGCGGTGACTGGGTGCTGATTCACGTCGGCTTCGCGATCTCGCGCGTCGACGAGGAGGAGGCGCACGCTACGCTCGCGCTGCTGGAGCAAATGGGCGCGGAATTCCAGCAGGAAGTCCACGAGATTCGCGCCAGCGCCATGGAGTGATCGATGCAAGAGAATGCTCATCGCGACGACGACATGACGTTCTGCATCACCTGCTCCGACGCCGCCGAGTCGATGCGCGTCGCGTCAATCCAAGCCGATGGCTCGATTGGCACGTGCCTCGATCTCCTCGGACATCGCAGCGACGTATTCCTCGGCCTCATCTCCGATGTCGAGGTCGGCGCGGAGGTCCTCGTCCATGCGGGCGTCGCGCTGCTCAAGTTGCCGAGTGAGAAGCACGAGGCCACATCGCGATGAAGTTCGTCGACGAGTTTCGCAACGCCGAGCTTGGCGCTGCGCTGTCGGAGCGCATCGCCAGCGTCGTCGATCCGGCGCGGCACTACAAGATCATGGAAGTGTGCGGGGGGCATACGCACACCATCTATCGCTATGGCGTGGCCGATCTGCTGCCGCCGAATGTCGAGCTCGTACACGGGCCTGGCTGTCCGGTCTGTGTAATTCCGATGGGCCGTGTCGACGACGCAATCGCCATCGCGAAGCAGCCGAACGTCGTTCTCACGTGCTTTGGCGACATGATGCGCGTGCCGGGCGGAACGGGAACGCTCACCGACGCGAAGGCTGCCGGCGCCGACGTTCGCATGGTCTACTCACCCCTCGACGCACTTCGGATCGCGCAAGCATCGCCGGATCGAGAAGTCGTGTTCTTCGCGGTGGGCTTCGAGACCACGGCGCCATCGACGGCGTTGACACTGCTGCGCGCCAAGGCAGAGGGCGTTCGCAACTTCTTCGTCTTCTCGAACCACGTCACCATCGTTCCTCCGATTCGCGCGTTGCTCGAATCGCCCGATCTGCGACTCGACGGTTTCATTGGGCCTGGGCACGTTTGCACCGTCGTTGGCGCGCGGCCATTCCGGTTCATTGCCGCTGACTACGGCAAGCCGGTGGTGATCTCCGGCTTCGAGCCGCTCGACGTGCTCCAGTCGGCATACATGATCCTCTGCCAACTCGCCGACGGACGTTGCGAGGTGGAGAATCAGTACACGCGCGTCGTACCGACCGAGGGAAACCTCGCGGCGTTCCGCGTGCTCGCGCAGGTGTTCGATTTGCGACCGCATTTCGAGTGGCGCGGCCTCGGGTTCATATCGCAGAGCGCGCTCAAGCTGTCAGCCGACTTCGCCGATTTCGACGCCGAGCTTCGGTACGCTGTTCCAGGCGTTCGCGTCGCGGATCCAAAGGCATGTCAGTGCGGGGAAGTGTTGAAGGGCGTGATCAAGCCATGGGAGTGCAAAGTGTTCGGCACCGCGTGCACGCCGGAGCATCCGATCGGCACGTGCATGGTGTCGAGCGAAGGCGCGTGTGCGGCGTACTACAACTTCGGCCGCCTCACGCGTCGCCGTAGCGAGCACCGTGTGGAGTTGGCGTCGTGACTTCGACGCCAGCGACTGCACCGCTCGCGTTCGCCGACGAGCGTGAACGAGAAGCGCTCGCGAAAATCGCCCGCGCCCGCGCCGTGGCCACGCGCGCGCCGCGCTTTCATGACGCTCATATCACGATGGCGCACGGCGCGGGCGGGAAGGCGTCCGCGGCATTGGTCGCCGGACTCATCGCGCCTGGCTTGGCCTCGCCGGCGCTCGACGCGCTCGACGACGCCGGCCTACTTCAGATCGGCGGACTGGGCCTGGCGATGACCACCGACAGCTTCGTGGTGCGTCCGCTTCGCTTTCCGGGTGGATCGATCGGTGAGCTCGCCGTGAACGGCACGGTGAACGACCTCGCGATGGTCGGCGCGAAGCCGCTCGCGCTCACGTTGTCGCTCGTGTTGGAGGAGGGACTGGATACTGAAACGCTCCGCGGCGAAGTCGACGCAATCGCCAAAGCAGCGCGTGCGGCCGACGTGCAGATCGTCGCCGGTGATACGAAAGTCGTCGAACGCGGTCACGCCGACGGCATGTACGTGTGCACGACCGGCGTCGGTCGTCGAGATGCGCGCGCGCGGCTTTCGCCGGCTTCACTTCGTCCTGGCGACCGCATCATCGTCTCGGGCTCGATCGGCGAGCACGGTATGGCGATCATGCTCGCTCGCCGCGAGTTCGAGCTCGATTCTGAAATCGCGAGCGACACACAAAGCTTGTGGCCGGCAGCGGACGCACTTCTGTCGCTCGAGGGCGACCTCCGATGCATGCGCGATGCAACGCGCGGCGGCGTCGCGACGGTGTTGAACGAGCTCGCCACGGCGTCGAACGTGACGGTCGTCGTGAACGAGGAGCGTGTTCCAATCCTCGCGCCGGTGGCGGGTGCGTGTGAGCTCCTCGGCATCGACCCGATGTATGTGGCCAACGAAGGAAAGCTCGTCGCGGTGGTCGCGCCCAGCGTGGCCGATCGCGCGATAGAGCTTCTCACACATGTTCAAGGATGTGAACGAGCGTCGGTGATTGGCGAAGTCAGCGCAGATCCGACCGGCATGGTGCTCGTGAACACGGCCTTCGGCGGACGTCGCGTGATGGACATGCTCGTCGGGGATCCGTTGCCCCGCATCTGTTGAGGTACTCGGCATGCACGAGCTCGCGATCGCCGACGCGGTGTTGTCGCTCGTGCTCGAGCAAGCGGCCGAGCGCCGTGTGTCGAAGGTCGGCATGCGGATTGGGCGCCTACGGCAAGTGGTGCCGTCGTCGCTGCGCTTCAGCTTCGAGCTCGTCGCGCGCGACACGGTCGCGCAAAGTGCCGAGCTCGAGATCGAGGCCGTTCCGGTGCGCGTTCGGTGCGACGACTGCTCCGCCGACAGCGAACCGACGGCGTTTCCGTTGACGTGCGGTCACTGCGGGACGATGAGCGTCGCGGTCGCCGAGGGGAATGAAATGCTCGTCGAGTGGATCGAAACGGAGGGATGACGATGGCGTTGACCGGAGATGGAACGCGTGCGCAACCCGCGTCGAACGGTGTGAAGGAATTGCACGTCCTCTGGATCTCTGAAGGAATGAGCTGCGACGGCGACACGATTTCGATCACGGCGGCATCGCAGCCGAGCATCGAGGACGTCTTGCTCGGACTGGTGCCTGGCCTGCCGAAGGTGCACCTCCACAACAAGGTGCTCGCGGTCGAAACGGGTGACGACTACATGGTCCCGTTCTGGAAGGCGTCTCGCGGCGAGCTCGAGACGCCGTTCGTGCTCGTCATCGAAGGCTCGATTCCGAACGAGAAGATCGACGGCGACGGCTATTGGACCGGACTCGGCGTCGAGCCGTCGACGGGTCAACCGAAAAAGCTCACGGCGTGGATCGACGAGCTCGCGCCGAAAGCGTGGGGCGTCATCGCCGTCGGTACATGCGCGACGTACGGCGGCATTCATGCGATGGCGGGAAATCCAACGGGCTGCATGGGGCTCGCGGACTACCTCGGCTGGGGTTTTCGCTCGGCGGGCGGACTGCCGATCGTGAACGTGCCCGGGTGCCCCGTGCAGCCGGACAACTTCATGGAGACGCTGCTCTGGCTGCTGTATCAGGCGGCCGGACAGGCCCCGACGATTCCGCTCGACGACGCGCTCAGGCCCACGTGGCTCTTCGGAAAGACGGTGCACGAAGGCTGCGACCGCGCGGGCTATTACGAGCAAGGCGACTTCGCGCGCGACTACAACTCGCCGAAATGTCTCGTGAGGACCGGCTGCTGGGGACCGGTGATCAACTGCAACGTCACGAAGCGCGGCTGGATGAACAACCTTGGCGGATGTCCGAACGTCGGTGGCATCTGCATCGGCTGCACGATGCCGGGCTTTCCCGACAAGTTCATGCCGTTCATGGACGAGCCTCCGGGTGCGGTGCTGTCCACGACCGTGTCGACGAGCTGGGGAAGCGTCGTTCGGCGACTGCGGACGATCACCAACAAGACGGTCACGCTCGAGCCGAAGTGGCGCCATAACCGCCCCGAGCTCACGACCGGCTTCAACCCGCGCTACATGAACCGCGGAGGAGATCAGCGATGACTACCGCTGTGCGCGAACCAGTCAAAAGCGAACGCCGCAACCTGGTCGAGATGCACTGGGATCCGATCACGCGGATCGTCGGGAATCTCGGCATCTATACGAAAATAGACTTCGACAATCGTGAGGTGGTCGAGTGCCACAGCACGTCGTCGATGTTCCGCGGCTACAGCGTGTTCATGAAAGGCAAGGATCCGCGCGACGCGCACTTCATCACGAGCCGGATCTGCGGCATCTGCGGCGACAATCACGCGACGTGTTCCGTGTACGCACAGAACATGGCGTACGGGGTCAAGCCACCGCCGCTCGCGGAATGGATCATCAACCTCGGCGAGGCCGCCGAGTACATGTTCGATCACACGATCTTCCAGGACAACCTGGTGTTCGTGGACTGGTGCGAGGAGATGGTCAAAGCGACGAACCCGTCGCTTCTCGCAAAGGCTGAGAAGGCCGAGGCGCCGCACGCGAAGATTCACGGCTTCCGCACCATCGCCGACATCATGCGTGCGTTCAATCCCTTCACTGGCTCGATGTATCTCGAAGCGCTGCAGGTGAGCCGTACCACGCGCGAGATGATCTGCTTGATGGAAGGCCGGCACGTTCACCCGTCGACGTTGTATCCCGGTGGCGTTGGCACCGTTGCGTCACCGCAGGTGTTCAGCGACTACTTCGTACGCCTGCTTCGCACGCTGGACTTTGTGAAGCGTGCGGTGCCGCTCAACGACGATCTATTCGACTTCTTTTATCAGGCGCTGCCGGGTTACGAGAAGGTCGGACTTCGCCGAACGCTGCTCGGCTGCTGGGGCTCGTTCCAGAATCCGGCGGTGTGCGACTACGACTATCGGCGCATGACGGATTGGGGGCGCGCGATGTTCGTGACGCCCGGCGTCGTCGTCGATGGCAAGCTGGTGACCACGGACCTCGTGGATATCAACCTCGGCATTCGAATTCTGCTCGGCAGCTCGTATTACGACGACTGGGAAGACGAGACCATGTTCGTCAGGCAGGATCCGCTCGGAAATCCAGTCGACCGACGGCATCCCTGGAATCAGACGACGCTGCCGCATCCGCAGAAGCGCGACTTCGACGGCAACTACAGCTGGGTGATGAGCCCGCGCTGGTACGATTCGCGGAGCGACCAACTGCTCGCGCTCGACACGGGTGGCGGCGCGCTCGCGCGACTCTGGTCGACTGCGCTCGCCGGCATTGTCGACACGCCGTTTCTCAAGGCAACGGGAAGCAGCGTGAAGATGGTGCTCCCGAAGAGCGCGAAGTTCCCGGAGATGGAGCTCGAGTGGAAGGTTCCGAAGTGGGCGAACACGATCGAGCGCGATCGCGCGCGCATTTACTTCATCGCGTACGCCGCCGCGATGGCGGTGTATTTCTACGAGCAGGCGATGATCGAAGTGCGCGCCGGCCGGACGAAGACGTTCAGCGACTTCGACGTGCCAGAGAACGCGATTGGCTGCGGCTTCCATGAGGCAGTGCGCGGCGTGTTGTCGCACCACGTGGTGATTCGCGACAAGAAGATCGCCAACTACCATCCATACCCGCCCACGCCGTGGAACGCGAGTCCGCGCGATGTCCACGGCACGCCGGGACCGTACGAAGATGCGGTGCAAGGTCTGCCGATCTTCGAGGAGAACGGACGCGAAGGGTTCAAGGGCATCGACATCATGCGCACGGTGCGGAGCTTCGATCCGTGTCTGCCGTGCGGTGTGCACATGTACCTCGGCGACGGCAAAACGCTCGACGTCACGCATTCGCCGATGTTGGGACTCGGCGGATGACGTTCCGGCTCGACGACGTCGCGGCGCAGGCCACGGCTCGATCGCTCGACGACATCCTCGGCGAGCTCGACGCGCTGCCCGAGTCGCGCGCGCGCTCGCTCGCGCTCGAGTCGATCGACGCGCTGCTCCAGCTGTACGGTGAGGGGCTCACCCGGCTCGTGCTCGCGCATCGAGAGGGGCGACTGTCGGATGAGCTGCTCGCCACCGACGACGTCGTCATGCAGCTCCTTGGCATACATGGTCTGCTGCCGAAGTCGGCACACCCTGCCGAGCTCGTGCAACTCGGCCGCCGTCGCACGCCTGCGGAGGAAGACGACGCAGTGCTCGCGCTCGAGGTCGACGGTGAAACGCAATGTCAGCTATGCGCGGCGCCGATCGCTGCCGACCACCGGCATCTTCTCGATGTCGACCATCGGCGGCTCGCGTGCGCGTGTCGCGCGTGCGCATTGTTGTTCGACGGACGCTCGGCCGGCGAAGCCCGATATCGCCTGATTCCGCGTCGCTATCGATCGCTCGATCCTGCGCTGCTCGATGGAGATCTCTGGGAGCGGCTCGAGGTGCCCGTCGACGTCGCGTTCTTGTTCGTCAACTCGACGACGCATCGGCCGGTTGCGTTCTACCCGGGTCCGATGGGCACCACGGAGTCGACGCTTCCACTCCCCGCATGGGATGAGATCGTCGCTCGAAGCGAGGTGCTTGCAACGCTCGAGTCCGATGTGGAAGCAGTGCTCGTCCGCCG
>Ga0207652_10001947_pt1 | contig 17863 bp, 16 predicted proteins | sample KBSC63BmetaG_FD_184334 | JGI IMG/M metagenome (GOLD analysis project Ga0207652, IMG submission 184334) | Corn rhizosphere microbial communities from Kellogg Biological Station, Michigan, USA - KBS C6-3B metaG (SPAdes) (version 2) | ecosystem: Host-associated > Plants > Roots > Rhizosphere ... | reverse complement strand
CTCGGGAGCCTGCTGTTTCCAGCGGTCGAGTACGACACCATGAGCTCGCAGCCGGCGGTGCACTCCACGCATCTCTGGCATGAGCCGCTGGGCCGGGTGCAGATAGTCCCAGGGTACTTCCATCTGGCACTGGGATGGATCGGCATGCTGGTGCCCCCGCAGATCACCCCTCTGGGCTGGCTGGCCAACCCTTGCTATTTCCTGGCCTTGCTGTTCGCACGCTGGCGAAGAATCACCCTCACGCGATCCCTGGCGGGGCTGTCGCTGGTCCTGGCGGCCTCGAGCCTCCTGATCGTCAATCTGAGCCCGCTGCGCGTGATGCTGCATGACCCCGTGCCGCAGTTCTGGTCGGCGATCACCCCCCTGGCGGGGTTCTGGTTGTGGCTGGCGGCGATTGCGGCCCTGAACGTCTATGGACTTCTGCTCAGCCGCCCCGCTTCCGTCTCAGTCGAAGTCGCGGTTCGGCGGGAGAGGTCCGGCGCCCGCTCGGGGACCGAAACAGGCGTCTCTTGAGAGGACCGCGCAGTACCTGCGCCTTCAGGCCTCGCCCCACACCTCGCGCGCGACCTCTACGATGCGTGTGAGCTTCGCGGTCTGCTCCTCCTGCGTGAGGGGATTGCCGCGCTCGCCACTGGAAAAGCCGCACTGGGGGCTGAGCGCGAGCTGCTCCAGGGGACAGAATTTTGCCGCCGCGTCGATCCGCCGCTTGATCTCGTCCTTGGACTCCAGAGCGCCGGATTTGCTGGTCACCAGCCCGAGCACGACGCGCTTGCCTGGGGGCACGAAGCGCAGCGGCGCAAAGCCTCCGGCACGCTCGGAATCGTATTCCAGGAAGTAACCGTCGACCTCGATGCTGTTGAACAGCGTCTCGGCGACCGGCTCATAACCGCCTTCCGCCATCCAGGCGCCCTCCAGGTTGCCGCGGCACAAGTGCATCGTCACGGCCATGCCGGCAGGCCGTGCACGGATGCACTCGTTGATGAGCCGCGCGTATTGAACGGGCAGCTGCTCGGGGTCCTCGCCCATCCCGATCACCTCCGCGCGCAGCTTCGGATCGCACAGATACGCAAGGTTGACCTCGTCGATCTGCAGGTAGGTGAGGCCTGCCTTCGCCAGGTCGGCGATCTCCGCGGCGTAGGCCCGAGCGACATCCGCGTAGAAATCGTCCATCTGTGGGTACGCCTGCGAGTCGATCGCACTGCGGCCACCGCGAAAGTGCAAGATAGATGGCGAGGGCACGGTGAGTTTGGGGGTCTGACGCGTATGGCGCTTCAAGAACTCGAAATGCCCCACGAAAATGGGGGAGGGGCGTGAGATCTTGCCGGTCACTCGGGTCGCGGACGGTGCCCGCTCGAGCGAGCCGGCCGCGGTGTGAAAGCTCACCTTGACCGGTGAGGCAGTCCGCTCCACGTTGGCCAACCGAGTCAAAAAGTCCATGTGCCAGAAGGTGCGCCGGAACTCCCCGTCAGTGATCGAGCGCAGCCCAATGCGCTCCTGGAGGGCGATCACATCGCGAATGGCAGCATCTTCGACCTCGGTCAGCTGTGCGCGCGAGAGCTCACCGGCGCGATGCCTGGCACGCGCTTGCGTCAAATGCGGCGGACGTAACAACGAGCCGACGTGGTCGGCGCGGAAGGGAGGGCGGTCGAGCATGTGCGCAGCATGGAATAGGGTGCCCGTCGGGCGCAAGTCAGCGGCGTCGGCTTTGCTGCGGGGGAGAATGGCCGCATGCAGATACGCGTAGCGGGCAGCACTCTTGGGGTATCCGGCGGCGTACGGCCGATTCAGATCGTCGTGCTGGGCCTGTGCCTGCTCGTCAACGCCCTGGACGGCTACGATCTGCAGGCAGCCGCATTCACCTCGACCAGCATCATGTCGGAGTGGGGCGTGGCCACCGGGGCGATGGGCCTCACCATCTTCAGCGTCGGTGTGCTGGGAGTGGGCCTGGGCTCGTTCGTGCTGGCGCCCGTTGCCGATCGCCTCGGGCGGCGGCCGACGGTCCTGATCGGGCTGCTGCTCATCACTGTCGGCATGCTCACCGTATCGATCACGGCGACGCCGCTGCAATTGAGCGGTCTGCGCTTCCTGACCGGGCTGGGAATCGGAATTCTGTTTCCGACCTTGAACACGCTCGTCTCGGAATACACGCCCGTTGCGTGGCAGAGCCTGGCGGTGAGTGTCTACGCCACGGGATATCCGATCGGCGCGGCGTTGAGTGGCGCGCTGGCGCCGGCTTTGATCGGCCACTTCGGCTGGCGCTCGGTATACGTCGCCGGCGGAGCGGCTTCCCTGCTCCTCACCCTGGCGGTGATCGCGCTGCTTCCGGAGTCCTTGGAGTTTCTGCTCAAGGTGCAACCGCGCGATGCGTTGCAGCGCGCACGCGTTATTGCGATTCGCCTGCAGGTCGCTCCCGTGGATGCCTTGCCGGCTCGGCAGGCGGCGGTCCGACCCAGTCCGCTCACGCCGTTTGAGCCCCAACTCGTACGCCGCACGCTCCTGATCAGCGCCGCCTTCTTCCTTCTGTGGCTGACGGAGTTTTTCGTGGTGACCTGGACTCCTACCATTCTGTCGCGCGAGGGGCTCAGTCTGGCAGCCGCATCACGGGGCGGGGTCATGCTGACCCTCGGCGGGATGGCTGGAACGCTCCTCGTGGGCGCGTTCGGCATGAGTTTTGGCCTGGTGCGGGTGGTCGGGCTGTATCTGTGCGCGAGCTTTTTCATGACCCTCGTGTTCGCTGTTGCGAACGTTCAGGCGTCGATGGTGCTCGTGTGTGCCGTTCTGGGCTTTCTGCTGTTCGGCTCTGCCGTCGGGCTCTACGCGGTCGCCGCGCGAATTTTTCCGCTCGAGGTCCGCGCCACCGGTACCGGCGTTGCCCTGGCCTTCGGACGGGCGGGTGCAGTCGTCGGCCTGTCCCTCGGCGGACTTCTCATGGGCCTGGGCTGGGCGCGCGGCACGTACGTCAGTATTCTCGCGCTGCCGGTCGTAGCCGCCGCTCTCGCCACGTTCGCTTTGCGCCCGTTCGTCTCTGACGCCGATCCGTCCTGAGGAGGGTTTCCCGGCCATGTCGCAGCTCACTCTGTCCGTCGCGATCGGAGACTACGACCGCAACCGCCCCCTCATCAGCGGGGCGGTGCGCGTGGACGGAGTCGATCCGGTGTTCATGACGCTCTCTCCGGAAGAGATCTTCTTCAGGGCCATGCGTACCGTGGACTTCGACATCTGCGAGCTGTCGCTCTCCAGTTTCACGGTCCGGGCAGCTCGGGGAGACAACCCCTACGTCGGCGTGCCGGCGTTCGTGTCCCGCACGTTCAGGCACACCTCGATCTACGTCCGCACCGACCGCGTCAAGGAGCCGAAGGACCTCATCGGGCGCAAGATCGGCGTGCCCGAATACCAGCTGACCGCCAACGTCTGGGCGCGCGCGATCCTGCAGGACGATCACGGCGTGAAGCCTTCCGACGTTCTGTGGGTACGGGCGGGTATCGAGCACGCGCAGCGGCCGGAGAAAATCCCGATCCAGCTCCCTGCGGACGTTCACCTGGAAGAGGGGCCACCGGGAAAGACCATCTCACAGCTGCTGGAAGCCGGCGCCATCGATGCCTTCATCGCGCCGCGTCCGCCGAAGCTCGTGGACTCGGGTCACCCGCACATCGGCTGGCTGTTTCGCGATCCCGTGGCGGCGGCCCAGGACTACTACAGGCGTACCGGCATTTTTCCCATCATGCATCTGATCGGAGTGCGGCGCTCACTGGCCGAGCGGCATCCCTGGTTGCCGGCGGCTGTCCTCAAGGCCTTCGAGCAGTCGAAGGCACTGGCATTGGAGGCCTTGAACGACACGTCCGCGACCAAGGTCACGTTGCCCTTCGTGGAAGAGCAGCTGCGAGCGGCACGCGCGTTGCTGGGCCAGGACTATTGGCCGTACGGCGTCGAGCCCAACCGCAAAACCCTCGAGACCTTTCTCAGGCACCACCATGAGCAGGGACTGTCGAGGCGGCGGGTGAGCGTGGAGGAGTTGTTTCATCCAGCCACGCTCGAGAGCTACTCCGTCTAGGGGCTGCCGCCGCGCACCGGCGGCTGCGGCGCTCCCGGTGGTGCCAGGTTGACTCGGGACCGGCGTCCAGGGTTTACCCTGCGCAGCCTCTACTTCTGGAGGGTGCCATGTCTCAACCCAGTCGATCGTATCTCCCCGCGGCAGGCTTTCACTGGACGCTCCCACTCTATGACCCGCTGGTCAGGCTGATGGGTGGAGACGCGGTCAGGGCCGCACTGCTGGATCAGGCCGCCTTGCGAGCCGGTGAGCGCGTTCTGGATATCGGCTGCGGTACGGGCACGCTTGCCGTGCTCATCAAGCGCCGCTACCCCCAGGTCGAAGTCACGGGGCTCGATCCTGACCCGAGCGCACTGGAGCGGGCCGCACGCAAGGCGCGACGAGCCTCGTTGTCGATACGGCTCGATCGTGGATTCTCGGACGATCTTCCTTACGAGGATGATCTGTTCGACCGAGTTTTCTCCTCCTTCATGCTGCACCACCTGGATGAAAAGGAAGCGACGTTGCGCGAGGTGCGGCGTGTGCTCAAGCCCGGCGGCTCATTCCACATGCTGGATTTCGCCGACCCGCGCTCGGGCGGCGTGCACGGCCGGTTGAGCCATCTGGTGCACTCGAGCAAGCGCCTGAAGGACAACAACGAAGGGCGGATGCTCGAGCTCATGAAACGGGCGGGATTGGTGACTCCTGTGACTGTCGCGGAGCGCTCGCTGCTCGTGGGCCACGTCGCGTACTATCAGGCGTTGGCGCCGCGCTGACGGTCCGCGCGCTTCGCTGATTGTCGCCAGGCCACACGAAAATGTGGCCCTGGCACCTTGACATCCCCGCCACGCAGGAAAACAATCCGCGCCCTCTTCAGACACGGGAGTCACCCGGTTGGACAGTTGCCCTAGTAGTCGCTCCATCGTCGACTGAAACGGCGAGACCTCCAGCACCGCGGTTCTTCTCCTCGATCCCGCCTGCCCCGTCTCGCTGCTGCAAGCGGACGTGCGCAAGGCATCAACGGACACCGGCCTGACAGGCCGATCCGACGTCGCAGCGCATCGCTCCTTTGAAGGCTTGGCTCGTGAGGAAGCATGCGTATGTCGATCGTACGTCAATCACTGGTTTGCGCGGCCGGCTGTGCCGATGTCTGCACCGACCCCGAGCTGCATCGGGACAGCGCCGTTCTGGACGACGCCCACGTGGGCGACATCCGCGGGGCGCTCGGCACCATCGGCCGCCATGATCTGGGACCGCGCAAGGGTTGGTCCGCCCGGCTGAGGACTCTGCTCGCGATCCTCGGACCGGGGCTCATCGTCATGGTGGGCGACAACGATGCAGGCGCGTTCGGCACCTATGCCCAGGCAGGCCAGGACTACGGCACGGCTCTTCTGTGGACGCTGCTGCTGCTCATCCCGGTGCTGTATGTGAACCAGGAGATGGTGCTGCGCCTGGGCACGGTCACGGGTGTCGGTCATGCCCGGCTCATTCTGGAGCGCTTCGGAAAATTCTGGGGCGCCTTCAGTGTCATCGACCTGCTTCTGCTCAACGCGCTCACGCTGGTCACGGAGTTCATCGGCATCAGCCTGGCGCTGGACTACCTGGGCTTTCCGCGCCAGATCGGGGTGCTCGCGGCTGCGGGGATCATCATCGCGGCGGCAGGCACGGGAAGCTTCCGGCGGTTCGAGCGCCTGGCGTTGCTGCTGGCCCTCGGGAGCCTGCTGCTGGTGCCCATCCTGCTCTGGGCTCATCCGCCGGCGGCGCAGCTGGCGAGGGATTTCATCGTGCCCCACCTCCCGCCGGGCGCGCACATGAACGAGGTCATGCTCCTGGTCATCGCGATCGTCGGCACGACGGTCGCGCCGTGGCAGCTGTTCTTTCAACAGAGCTACGTCATCGACAAGCGCATTACGCCGCGTTTCATGCGCTACGAGCGGGCGGATCTGTGCCTGGGAATCGGGCTCGCGATCCTCGGCGCGGTGGCGATGATCGCCTTCACCGCGGCCACCTTCGCCGGGCATGCCGAATTCGCGCATTTCCAGGACGCGGCCGGTGTGGCGGCAGGTCTGCACAAATACGTCGGGCCGGTGGCCGGCGTTTTCTTTGCCGTGGCTCTCATCGATGCGAGTGTCATCGGTGCGATGGCCGTATCGGTCTCCACCGCCTACGCGCTGGGGGATGTGCTGTCGCTGCGGCATTCCCTGCATCGCAAGCCCACCGAAGCCAAAGCCTTCTACGCAGTCTATGCCGGGCTGGTGCTGGTGGCGGCGGCGTTGGTGCTGACACCCGGAACGCCGTTGGGGCTGTTGACCAACGCAGTGCAGACCCTTGCCGGCGTTCTGCTGCCCAGTGCCACGGTCTTCCTGCTGCTGCTCTGCAATGATCCGGCGGTGCTCGGACCGTGGGTCAACGGACGCTGGGTCAACCTGTTCACAGCTGTCATTGTTGGCGTGTTGGTGCTGTTGTCCGTCATCCTCACGGCCTCCGTTCTCTACCCGCAGCTCAGCGCGCACACGATGCGGATCCTGCTCGAGACGGGAGCCTTGGGGATGATCGCAGCCGGCGCACTGTTCCTGTCACGCACGGAGCGGCGCGCGGGCATCGATCGAACCGGACAGGCCACCTGGCGCATGCCGCCGCTGCGCACGCTGGCGCCCGCTCGGATGACCGCCGCGACGCGATTCGGGATGGTCGCTTTGCGCGGCTATCTGCTGGTCGCCGGAGGGCTCATTCTGGTGCGGATCGCGCAGCTCGCCAGCGCTCACCTGGGATGAGATATCTCTCGTAATTTATTGATACTCAAGATCCTCGACGCATTGGTCGGCCGGAGGCCGGCTCACGCGGTGGCCGGCGACTTGACCGCTGCAGTGACTCCAAAAGCCGACGTCTTGCTTTAGGTGAGACAACTAGTCTCATATATGGTCCCGAACGGTTAGCGATTTTCCGGGGACCAAACAACATGATCTCAGCAAGCGCCCAGGCAGGGAAGTTCGTCATCAGCCTGTGCACAGTAGCCGTGCCCATCACCATTCCGCAGCCGCGCTCGCCGGAGCTGATGCGCTATCGGTTCTTTCTGCACACCTGTTGGGAAGAGGGCACGCGGCGGCATCGCCTCTACATGGGTTACTTCGCAGCGCGGGCGGACGCGGACAAGTGGCTGGGCACGCTGCGCAGAATCTATCCGAGTGCGTTCGTGAGCACGGCGCCCGAGGCTGAGATGCTCACCAACACGCAGATCGTGTCGCTCCTGGATCAACCGGCATCGACATCGACCGCGCTGCCTGTGCGCAGCGTTCCGATTGAAGTCACGGCGCAGCCTCCGCGCATCGCGAAGGCGCGACTTCCGCAAGCTGCGGAGCCAAGGCCATACCGACCGGAGGCGCGCCGTTCCGAGCCCAGTCTGCAGGACACTGTCGAGGCTCTGAAAGTGAGCACGCTGGATGTCAACATGGAGGAGGAGGATCCGCTGAACGCGACCGGTGTGCGTCACCTGCGCATCGAGATCCAGAAAGGCGGCTCCCGTGAGCGCGCCGCGAAGCGCTCGGGCTCGCGCAAGTGATCGGCGACCATCCCGTTTGGCGACGCTTCGCTTCCCGCCGATCGCTCCGCGATTCCGCCGATGCCTGCGGCGTGCCACTGATGAAAAACCGGCCAAAACCCGATGCCGCCGCGCTGCTCGAGCGAGCGCGACGCGCCATTGCCGACCATGAGCTCCCGCCGGGCGCGAGCTCACGTGTCTGGGGAGGCCGTGGTTCCGGCCAGCCCTGCAGCCTGTGTGGCCAGCCGATCGGCTTCAATGACGTGGAGATCGAGTTGGAAGGAGTCGAGGCCGCCGCGAGCGTGCGCTTTCACTCCAAATGCCACCTGCTTTGGCTGGAGGCGTGCACGAGCGAAGGTGAGGATCACTAGACGCCCGTCGGACGGGCGGCCAGGGTTTACAAAACTTTACCCGCCGCACAAAGGCGGCTAACGGTCGAACTGCAAGCTTTCATCCGTCCCCCTCACGCGATGAAAGGATCGACCATGGACACTTCCTCTCCCCGCAGCGCAGTGCGCTCGCTGCTGACTCGCTACACGCTGATGGCATTCGTTGCTGGAGCAGCCCTCGCCGGCGGAGTGGGCGTGCTGGCGCAGAGTGCGACCGGCATGCATCACGGCATGATGATGGGCAGCGGACACAGTGCCGCGGACTTCTCCGCCCAGCTCCAGCACGGACTGCAGCATCTGTATGTGGACATCGAAGCCACCGACGAGCAGAAGGCGCAGATCGACCCGCTGGTGAAGCAGGCTCTGAGCGATCTGCAGTCGCTGCATGCCCAGATGCAGTCCTCACAGTCGCAGGTCACACAGGCGCTGCTGCAGAGCCCGGTCGACCGTGCGGCCCTGGAAGCGGCGCGGGCCGCCCACCTGCAGCTGGCCGACCAGGTGTCCAGGCGCTTCGTACAACTCATCGCCGACGTCGGTGACGTTCTCACTCCGGCGCAGCGCAAACCGTTCGCCGCCCACGTGGCAAAGATCCACCCGTTCTGAGGACCTCTGGCTGGCGGGGCGCGCAGGCCCTACAGTCCGCCTCGAGATGAGTGAGCGCATTCTCCTGGTTGAAGACGACCCCCGCCTGGCCGAGATGCTCTGCGAGTATCTCGGCCAGAGCGGCATGCGTGTCACCGTGGCCCCCCTCGGGGTGAGCGCACTGGAGCGCTTGTCGGGCGGGGCCGGGTACGATGCCCTGGTGCTGGATCTGATGCTTCCGGACATGGACGGGCTGGAGGTGTGCAGGCGCGTACGTGCCTGCTCCGACACTCCCGTGCTGATGCTGACCGCCCGCGGCGATGCGATAGATCGGATCATCGGCCTGGAGCTGGGGGCTGACGACTACCTTCCCAAACCCTTCGAGCCTCGTGAGCTGCTTGCCCGTTTGCGGGCCATCCTGCGGCGCAGAGTCCATGCGCGGGAGTCGCCGGAACCGCCACTGCGGTTCGGGCGCCTGGAAATCGACACTGCCGCCCGCGAAGTGCGCTTGGATGGCCGCGCCTGCGAGCTGACCGGGCATCAGTTCAATCTGCTGCTCGCACTTGCACGGCATGCCGGCCGGGTGCTCTCGCGCGACAGGTTGATGGACCTGGTGAAAGGCGAGCCGCTGGAATCCTTCGATCGCTCGATCGATGTACACATGTCGCGCATTCGGGCGGTGATCGAGGAGGATCCCAGGAAGCCCAGGCGAGTCATTACCGTACGCGGCGTCGGCTACGTGTTCGCAAAGGTGCAGGACTGATGCTGCGCCTGTATCTGCGTTTCTACCTGGCGCTGCTGGCGAGCCTGTTGATGCTCGTCCTGTCGATCATGGCGCTGATGCACTTCACCGGAACAGCGTGGCCGGCGGGTATGCCGCTGCGATCCTTCCACACGCGCCTCAGCATCCATGTCATTACCATGACACTGGCCCTGGCGATCGGCATCGCCGCCTTTCCGATCGTGCGCCAGATCAGCCGGCGCCTGGAGAGGCTGCAACGCGGAGTCGAGTCGCTGGGGGCGGGCGATCTCACCGCCCGGGTGAGCGTCGAGGGCCGCGACGAGGTGGCGCAACTGGCGACGGCCTTCAATCACGCCGCGGGCCGAATCGAGCAACTGGTGGGAGCCCACAAAGCGCTGCTCGCCAACGCCTCACACGAGCTGCGCACCCCACTGGCGCGTATCCGGCTAGCAGTGGAGCTGATGAAAGACGCCACCGACGCCAAGCGCCGGGCAGGCCTGGAGCAGGACATCGCGGAGCTGGACCAGTTGGTCGATGAGATCCTGCTGGCTAGCAGGCTGGATGTCGTCCCGGAGAGCGCGGTGACCGAAGAGCTCGATCTGCTGGCGCTGGCCGCCGAGGAATGCGCGCGTTACGAGGAAGCCAACCTCGAAGGGACACCGGTGCTCGTTCACGGCGATCCGCGACTGTTGCGCCGTCTCCTGCGCAACCTGTTGGAGAACGCGCGGCGCCACGGCGCACCTCCAACGCAGGTGCGGATCACCAGCGGCGCGGGGCTCGCAACGCTGAGCGTGTGGGACAGCGGAACGGGCGTTTCGCCGGAGGAGCTCGAGGCCGTGTTTCGGCCGTTCTACCGACGTGCAGACAGCTCGGCTTCGGGCGCGGGCCTGGGTCTCGCCCTGGTACGCCAGATCGCGCGACGCCACCATGGTGAGGCGCGATGCGTGATACAAGATGGTCGTTGCTGCTTCATCGTGACCTTGCCGAAATGAGCTGTGGTCCGACGTAGCGCGAGCGTGGTCGAATCAGGCGGCCCCCGAGAATCTGCTCGCGGGCGTGCGCGATCCATCCGCACGTGCGGCTGATTGCAAATACACAGGTGAAGGCGTCCCGCGGAAACCCCAAGGCCTCGAGCAACAAGGCCGTGTAGAACTCGACATTGGTCTGCAACGGACGAGCGGGTTTCTTCTCAGCCAGCAGCTTCAGGGCGGCCGCCTCGACGGCTTCGGCGAGCTGCAGCCGCTGCGCGTCTACCTGGCCTGCTCGAATCAATGTCTGGAGCGCACCTTTCACCGAATCGGCGCGCGGATCGCGCACGCGATAGATCCTGTGACCGAACCCCATCAGGCGCTCACCTCGGGAGAGCTTTTCCTGCAACCACGCAGCGGCAGTCGCCGGCTTGCCGATGCTATCGAGGTAGTCGAGCACCGGACCCGGTGCACCGCCGTGCAGCGGTCCCTTGAGCGCACTCAGAGCAGCGATGACGGCAGAGGCCAGGCCCGCCCGGGTCGAAGCGACGACCCGGGCTGCAAAGGTGGATGCATTGAGGCCGTGGTCGCTGACCGTCACCAGATAGCGATCGAGTGCAGCGACCTGCTCGGCTGTTGCGGGCCTGCCGTGAATCATGCGCAGCAGATCCGCCGAATGGGACGCCGTGGCGTCCGGCTCGATCGGGCTCAATCCTTGTCGCAGACGCAGCACGGCCGCCGTGTACACAGCTGCGGCCCCAACCAGTCGCAGGGCCGTGTCCAGACGCTCACCATCGTCGATTTGCGCCAGCAGCACCCGCAGCGCCTCGACAGGCTCCTGTTGCACCTGCCGGACATCTGCCTCGCGCAGTCGCTCGAACGCCTGCGACCTGGCGCGCCCAAGGAGGGCCGTGAACGCGAGCGACTGGGGTGCCTCCTCGAACAGCCCTTCCCACAGGAGCGCGAGCACCGCCTCGTAAGTGCTGCCTGCCGCGAGCTCATCCAGCGAGTGTCCCCGGATGATCAATGTTCCGGCTTGTCCGTCGACGTCCGACAACGCGGTATCGGCTGCAATCACATCATCGAGGCCGTTCATCCCAGTGTCTCCCGGATGGCTCGGTCCATCCTCGGTGTTTTATGATATTGACGTCAATCTTGATTGATTGAGATCAATGTGAGGCACACCGTGAGCTGGATGACGGCAAGTCAGGCCCTGCGCACCCTCGGGGTTCGGCCGCAGACCCTGTATGCGAACGTGAGCCGCAAGAGAATTCGCGCCAAGGCGGACCCGAAGGACCCACGGCGCAGCCTCTATCACGAAGCCGATGTATGGCGTCTGGCACGCAAGCGCAGCGGGGCACGCAAGTCCGAGGAGGTTGCCGCGGCGGCGATCGAATGGGGCGACGCGGTGCTGGCTTCTGCCGTATCTACTGTTGCGGGCGGCCGCTTGTGGTACCGAGGCGAGGACGCAGTTGTGCTGGCGGAATCGAAGACTCTCGAGGAGGTCGCAGCCTTGCTCTGGGAGGTGCAGGCGCCGCAGCGCCTGGCGATCAAACGCGCTGCACCGGCCGCCGCTGCGCGGCGTCCTTCGGGGGAGCTGAGCCGCGCATTCCTCGAATTGGCGCGGCGAGTAAGTGAGGATCCTCCCGCACACGGGCGCACACTCGCCGTCCTGCAGGGCGAAGCGGCAGAGGTTCTCGCGACGCTGGCGGATGCAATGCTGGGGAGTGGTGGAGGATCCGCTCTGCATCAGCGCCTCGCCAAGTCATGGGGCCGCGCGGAGGCCGGCGACCTGGTGCGCCGTGCCCTGGTGTTGCTTGCCGATCACGAGCTCAATGCGTCCACGTTCGCGACACGAGTCACCGTCTCGACTGGGGCTTCGCTGGCCGCCGGCGTGTTGAGTGGGCTTGCGACTCTCACCGGGCCCTTGCATGGCGGTGCCGCCGCCGGCGTGCGGGAGCTGATGGAGGCCGCCGCGTCTCAGGGGGCCGACTCGGCCGTTCGCGACCGGCTCGCGCAGGCTCGGCCGATGGCCGGTTTCGGTCATCCGCTGTATCCCGCGGGCGATCCCCGAGCGGCGGCGCTCTTGCGGGTGCTCGGGGTGCCGCCGGCGCTGGCACAAGTCCGGGACGTGGTGGAGGAGCTGGTCGGCGAACGCCCGAATATCGATTTCGCATTGGCCGTGATGACCCAGACTTGCCGCCTGCCCAGGCAAGCTCCCCTGGTCCTGTTTGCGCTGGCGCGCAGCGTAGGTTGGCTGGCGCACGCACTGGAACAGGTCACGACGGGCCGGCTGATACGCCCACGTGCCCGCTATGTCGGACCCGCTCCGCGTTTGTGATAAATTCCGGGGGCACCCAATCGTGCTCGCGAAGGGGGCCCAGTGGAACACGCCGCCGACCAAGCTCATCACCATCCTGAGCCGGGAGTGAGCCGCAATCTGCTCCCCGCCGTCTGCGATGTGTCCGTCACCAACGTATGCAATGCTGCGTGCGACTTCTGCGGCTTCTCTCGTGACAAGAATTTAGTCGGCCCACGTCGTTACGTCGACCTCGCCGACTTCACGCGGGCTTTGCCTATCCTGCGGCGTCGCCGGATCCGCTACATGACACTCCAGGGCGGCGAGCCGCTGGTTCATCCGGAGGTGGTCGGCCTGGTTGCGGCTGCAACTGCGGCCGGGATTCAGTGCGGTCTGATCACCAACGGCTGGTTTCTCAGCCGTCATGTGGAAGCGCTGGCCGAGGCGGGACTGAAGCGCCTGCTCATCTCGATCGACAGCGACAACATGACACGGCACGATGCCAATCGAGGCTTGGATGGCCTGCATGCTCGAATCGCGGACGGCATCGCGCGTGCTCACAGCTTCGGCATCCCCGTGTGGGCGTGCGTGACGGTGACCCGGCTGGTCAACTACGAAGCGTTGCCGGAAGCCCTCGAGCGATTGGGCTTCGACGCCGTGACGTTCTCGTACCCCCGGCGCGAGCGCTTCGGCTCCTCCTCCCTGGTCTACAGCGAGGACTCGGAGCTGATGGAGCAGAGCTCCGAGGAGATCCTGTCGGCGCTGGAGTCGATCAAACGCCTCAAGAAGCGCTTCCGAGTGCTCGATCCCAGTGCCGCGCTCGATGAGGTCGCACGCTTCGTACGCGGCGAGGAGCAGCGCGTCAGCTGTGTCGCCGGCCACAAATACTTCTACATCGACTGGAACCTGGATGTCTGGCGCTGTGAGCCGTGGGCCAAGCCGATGGGCTCGGTGTTCGACCTGGATCATCTCCCCGACCAGCGCGAGGCCTGCAACGCCTGCATGATGTCCTGCTACCGCCACGCGAGCGCCATGATGCACGGGGCGATCGCCGTCACCGACTCCGCGCAGGCGGTGGCACGAGGGGAGTTCCGTTCCGCGCTCAGCTCGCTGTTCCAGCGCGGGGTCGGATATTCACTCTGGGCACTCGCGGCGGACGAGTGGCCGCGCGCAGCCCTGTCAGCCTGGAAGCTGCGCAGCCGGCCGCCGCCTGCGGCGGGGGCATGAGACGAAGCTCGAGCCACTGAAGCGCAATCATCGGGGGGCGTTTGGGGAAGGGGAGACTCGAAGCATTCAGCGACGGCGTGATCGCCGTCATCATCACCATCATGGTGCTGGACCTGAAGGTGCCGCACGGGGAGAGCTTCCAGGCTCTCGGGCCCCTGACCCCCACGGCGCTCGTGTATGTGCTGAGCTTCATCTACGTGGGAATCTACTGGAACAATCATCACCACATGCTGCACGTGTGCAACCGCGTCACGGGGCCGATCCTGTGGGCGAACCTGCACCTGCTGTTCTGGCTGTCGCTCATTCCCTTCACCACCGCCTGGATGGGCGAGAACCATTTCGCCCCCGCGCCCTCGGCGCTGTACGGCCTGGTGTTGCTGATGGCCGGCGTGGCGTACTGGCTCCTGCAGCAATTGATCATCGCTTCGCAGGGACAGGGGTCGATCCTGAAGGAAGCCGTCGGGGAGGACCGCAAGGGCAAGCTGTCACCCATCGCCTATGCGATAGCTGTGGTGTGCTCGCTGCGCTGGCCGTGGGTCGCCCAGTCGATCTATACCCTGGTAGCGCTCATGTGGCTGGTCCCGGATCGGCGCATCGAACGCGCGTTGTCACGGCACGAGCATTAACGGGAGGGGCTCAGCAGGTGCCGACGACACGGTGTGGTATGCAGGGACGCGAGCGGTCGCGCGTCGTATTGTTGTTCGGCGGAGGCGCGCAGGCGCGCGGCGGAGGGTGAGCGATGCAACACGACATCGGAATCTACATCGCGCACGCGGGGTTCTTCGGATCGTTTGTGATCGCGCGGGGGATCGCAGCGATGGCACCCCTCGATCAGCGCAACGCGGCCGTGGTCTCCTCCCAGGCAGCCACTGCTCCGGCATCGCGGACCCTGTTCGTCACCCACGTCGGCGCCTTCTGCCTGCTCTACTTCGGAATCGCCGCCGCCGTGTTCGGTCCGCAACCGCGGCTGCTGTTTCCTTCGCAGATCGTGATTGGCGCGCTCCTCATCGCCAGCGGCGCGGTGCTTTCCTGTTGGACGTTGCTGTACTTCCGCTCGTGGCGCTTCCGAGCCACCATCGGCATCGGCCACGAGCTGGCCACCGGCGGGCCCTTCAGGATCCTGCGCCATCCCATCTACCTGTCTTTGACTCTGCTTGCGCTCGGCACCGCGCTGTGGCAGCCGACCGCTTTCATCTGGGGGTCATTCGTCATCATCGCTGTCCTGTCGGACCTGCGTGCCCGATCGGAGGAGACCCTGCTGCTGCGGGTCTACGGTGAGACCTACGCGAAATACTGCGAACGAACGCGCCGCTTCCTACCTGCGATTTACTGAGCGCTCGGCAGAGCACAGCTCCACTCTCAGGCTCGCGTGGCGCTCGTTGCGGCGACAGTCATGGCAGTCGCGCCTAGGGAGTGATCGGTTTGCCGGAGACCGGATTCGGATAGTGGAAGGGCGGCACGTAGTAGTCCGGAAAGGCGGCGTACACCTCCGTCGGCGGCTTGTCGGCAGGAATGGCACTGCTGGGCCCGGCGACCGGCAAATACCCGCTGGACCATCCCTTGGTGTAGTCGGCCCAGAATGTCGTGTACTGGTGCTCCGAGCGAATCCTCCAGATGCCGCCTTCTTTCACGAAGGTGTTCTCCGCAACCTCGCCGCCAACCTCAGCGCGCTTGCCATAAGCGCCCGCGAAGGTGAGCTCACGCACCCGCGCCTTGGCACTCCGGCCGTCTTCAGAAACATGGATGACGTGCTGATAGAGGAAGTGCTCCGCAACCTCGCCCTGACGGAGGCCGGCGGGCCCATCGATGTCGAAGCTGCGGCGCACGTGCTCACGACCCACGTAGACGCCACGCTGCGCAACCTCGCGCGTCCCATTGGCAGAGAACAGCTTCGCCGCATCGTCCCACTGCCACTTGTCCCGATAGAAGCCATACGCGTTCTGCAGGTTCTCGATCGAATCGGTGTCCTCCAGATGAGTGAGCTCCTTGTCGAGCGCCGCGGCCTCCGACTTCAGCTGCCCGGCAGGCACCGGCGTGAGAGCAGCCGTTGCCGGCTCCGGCCAGCGGCTGCCACGCGCGTAGTGATACGGCACGAACGTGTTGCCGGGGTATATCTCATAACGTGCTGAGGGTTTGCGGTCGGGCGGCAGGTCGACCTCGGGGGCGGTGAGGGCCCAGAAGGTCTCGCCCCAACCGCGCTGGAAATCGGTGTACAGCACGAAATACGCATGCAGCTTGGAGATCTTCCAGACGCCGTTCTCCTTGCGATATTCGTTCTCGTAGATCGCATCCCCCAGGAAGTCCATCCGCTTGTTCATATCGGAGCCGAAGATCAGCGCCCGCCAACGGCCTTTCGCCGTGAGGCCGTCAGCGGCGACCGTCACCACGGGCTCCATCTGAGTGTGGTCATACAGCTTGCCGCGCTCCGGTGAGCCGAGGAACTCGAGGTACTGCAGCACGCGCGCCTTGCCAACGAAAACACCGCGCCCACCGATCTCGAGCGTCCCGTCGTCGGTGAACATATCCGCGATCTGCGGCCAGAGGTTCTTGTCGACCAGGTAGCCGTAGGTCCTCTGCAGGACCTCGATCTGGTGCTCGTCACGCACCAGGCCGGCAAGCCGGCGCGCCTCGGCAAGCCGCTCACCGGGAGTGCCCGAGGGAGGGGTGCTCGAACGCGGTCGAGCCGGATGGGTCGTGCCGGGGTTCAGGTAGTGATAGGGCGCCAGCGTCACTGCCGGCCAGGGATTGGCCGCGAACGTCGGCGGGCCATCGGGAGCGGGGAATTTGCGATCCGCGACGTTGCTGTGCGTCATCGCCATTGTCCAGCCACCTGCGTAGGGCACCGTGAAGGTCTCAAACCAGTGAATGCGGCTGATCTTCCAGCGCCCGCCCTCCTTGCGATACTCATTCTCATAGGGCCCGGTCTGCCAGCGTGCGTAGTCCCCGTACTGCCCCAGCAGAACCAGGGCCTTCCAGCGGCCGTGCGCCGACTGGCCGTCGGGCGCAAGGTCGATCACGGGCTGCAGCTGGATGTGATCGCGCAACTGCCCGACCCGCAGTCCGGACTTGCCGTACCCGATTGCATAAAGCAGGGCACGCACGTGCTCCTTGCCGCGGTACGTGCCGCTGTTGCCGTACTCGGCGACCACGTCGTCGGTAAACAGATCGAGCGCGGCATCCCAGTCCGAGCGATCCAGGTAGTAGCCATACTCGCACTGCAACCGCTTGATCTCCACGGTGTCGGCAAGTCGCTGCGCGCGCAGCAGCAGCTGGTCGACGTTCGCGGCATCCGCAGTCCGCAGGCCGGTCGCGGGAAGCAGCAATGCCACGAGGCACTTCGACAGGACGGCCAGTGCGGTCCGCAGGCTGCGGCTCGATACCATCGCGATTCCCCTTCAAGCGTTGCAGTTGTAAGGTTAGGCTGGCAATACTCGGGTAGTCGCAAGGTTCAGGCAAGTCGCTGCTGTTGGCACGAGGCCTGCGCCAACGACCGGGCCCCTGGCGCCGCCTCGAGCGCGCAGCGGGTGAGGGAGGAGGGATACATGAGCGGTTCCGAGCGAGTCGCCTTCGAGCTGCCCTGGCCTTGGGGAGGGGACAGGCTCGAGCTGCACGACCTGCGGCGCTTGAACTACATCATCGGCCCGCTGGGCAGCGGCAAGATGCGCCTGGCATTTGCGATCGCGGAGCGCCTTGCCGACACCGGCCTCATCGGGCTCGAGCGGTTGGCGGATGGCGGCGCCCAGGCCCGGCGGCGGATGCGCGCCGACGCGGCGTTGCGCTCGCGCGTGAATCAGATTCTGGTTCGGCTGACAGACGCAGGTGCGCAGCGCTCCAGCGCTCTCATCAGCCTCCTCGTGGAGTTGGAATCCGCGGGGGCGAAGCACCGTGTCGTCGACATGGTGGAGCAGGGGTTGGATCGAGCCACGCAACAGGCACTGATCGCGCACCTGCGCCGGCGTGAGCCGGACTCGGGCTCGCTCTTCCTGCTCACTCGCTCCAACGCAATCCTCGATCTCAGCGTCGTCGGCCCGCACGAGGCGATCATTCTCTGCCCGGCCAACTACGGCCCACCCCTGCACGTCGCACCCCAT
>Ga0207652_10001945_pt1 | contig 17878 bp, 17 predicted proteins | sample KBSC63BmetaG_FD_184334 | JGI IMG/M metagenome (GOLD analysis project Ga0207652, IMG submission 184334) | Corn rhizosphere microbial communities from Kellogg Biological Station, Michigan, USA - KBS C6-3B metaG (SPAdes) (version 2) | ecosystem: Host-associated > Plants > Roots > Rhizosphere ... | reverse complement strand
CGGCGGAATGCCCGTGGGTGCATTCGGTGGCCGCCGGGAAATCATGGAACAGATCGCCCCGCTCGGAAAGGTTTACCAGGCCGGCACCCTCAGCGGGAATCCCATCGCCATGATCGCCGGACTCACGACATTAAAAATATTGAAAGAAAATCCGCAGATCTATTCCGAACTCGAACAAAAGACAATGCATTTAAAAGAAGGATTACAAAAAGCGCTGGAGAAAAAAGAATCCCCTTTTGTGATCAACCAGTCCGGCTCCATGATCAGCATCTTTTTCACGGACCAGCCGGTAAAAGATTTCGCTTCGGCCTCCACCAGCAATACCGAAACATTCAGAAAATTTTTCCATTCCCTTTTAGACCAGGGAATTTATCTTCCGCCCTCTGCCTTCGAAAGCTGGTTTCTAAATAATGCGCTCACCACAAGAGATCTGGAGGAAACGATCGACGCCGTTTCCAATTGGGCTGTCAGCTGACGGAAGAATAGGATTAAGCGCCCACCCAACATCCGGAATGGATTTTACGCTCAACAACCTTACCTATGACGCCAACGGGAATATTTTAACAATGAACCAGATGGGATTCAAGCTGGGAGGTTCCATCCAGATGGATAAGCTCACTTACCAGTATTTCGGCAACAATGCCAGCAACAGGCTGCAAACGGTAACGGAAGACCCTTCGATCGGCTCGACGGATAACAAGCTTGGCGATTTTACGGATAAAAACCGAACCGGTGATGATTATGTTTACGATCAGAACGGCAATATGACGACGGATAATAATAAAGGCATTGCCAATATGACGTACAACTACCTCAACCTGCCGCAAAACATTCCGATCACAGGTAAAGGAAATATCAGTTACATATACGATGCGTCAGGAAATAAATTGCAGAAAACGGTATCAGATATATCAGTTGCCGGCAAAATCATTACCACCACCACAAACTATTTATCAGGCTTTACTTATGAAAGCAAAACTATCAGTCCCGCCGATCCCGATAATCCAAATTATACAAATTTGTTACAGTTCGTTCCGCACGAAGAGGGACGCATCCGTTATATCAAAGCCGTCGGCTCCGTACCCGAAAGTTTTGTATATGATTATTTTATCAAAGACCATCTGGGCAATGTGCGCATGGTACTGACCGAAGAGCAGGAACAGAACATATACCCCGCTGTTACCCTGGAAGGAACGGGTCCCGACACGGACCCCGTTGCCGTGGAGCAGGGTTATTACAGCATCACGCTTGCCCAGGTGGTACCCAAACCAGCCGGCATCACGGATTACCCGAACAACAATGGCAATCCCCCGGTCAACAATAATCCGAACTGCAGCAATACGAGCGTCATCAAGCAGACCGATCTCAGCCAGAAAGTATATAGGACCAATGCCTCCAACACAAATAGATCCGGCTTGGGCATTACGCTCAAAGTGATGGCGGGCGACAAGCTGGATATATTCGGCAAATCCTATTATGCCGACATGAATACCGGGGGAGCTTCCAGCAATCTGCCGATCATCGTGCTGGACATCCTGAACGGTATGTTGGGAACTCCGTCCAGCCCGGCAGCGGGCCATGCCACCGTTGCGCAGCTCAATGCCAATACATCAGGGGTGGTTAGTCCGCTGACGGCTTTCATCACGGGCCACGATAATCCGGCTGCGCCCACGGTACCCCGTGCCTATATCAACTGCGTATTTTTCGATGAGCAGTTCAACTATGCGGGCTCCCGTATCAGCCAGGTGGGAACGGCGAACGCGGTCAAGAGCCATTATGGGGACGCGGCGATGCAGAATATCCTTGCGCCCAAGAGCGGATATGTTTATATTTATGTGAGCAATGAAAGTCCGGTAGATGTGTATTTTGACAATTTACAGGTGATCCACAGCCGTGGGCCTTTGCTGGAGGAGACGCACTATTATCCGTTCGGACTCCAAATCGCAGGACTGTCTACTAAAGCACTCAAACCCCACTACGCTGAAAATAAATATCTCTACAACGGTAAGGAGCTGCAGAATAAAGAGTTCAGCGATGGTAGCGGCCTTGAAGATTACGACTACGGAGCAAGAATGTATGATCCGCAGATTGGAAGATGGAAAACCTCAGATCCGATGGTGGATAATTTGCATGGAATTTCACCTTACAACTATGCATTTGATAATCCAATTCGATACATAGATAGAGATGGGCTCATTCCTGGCGAAGTCTTCCTAACCCACACTTATTATTCACGCGGAAATTTATATTATGAATATACTGTGACTGCACCAATAGCCGGGTTTCTCGAAGGTGCTTTGGGGATTTCACGCCAAATCATTCAAAATACAAAATGGCGGGAGGGAGGGTTTGCGACATCCGGCATCAACGCTATTACGTTAGGGAATAATGTTGATTTTAATAGTAGCCTGCATGATAACAATAACGTTGCATTTTGGACTGGCCTGGTAGGGCATGAAAGCACACACAGAGACGAAATTGAAGCGGAAGGGGACATAAATTTTTATGGAAATTACCTTGGAGAATACAATGCTAGAAGAAATGCGGGTGAAAGCAAAGACGATGCCTATGAAAATATTAACACCGAACAAAATGCTTATGCAAACCAGAAATTGGTCGGTAGTTTTTTCAAAAATGACCAAAACAAGAAAGATTTTTCCGCGATCCTAAACAATTATGAACTCAGCAGTGAAAAAAAAGCAAATCAACTGCAGGCGTTAGGGCTGGAGCGAATTGCCATTCCCGGATTAAATGGTTTGGCGTCCTCATTGGGGGCCCAAATATCCAAACTCTTAAAGAGTAACAAAGATGGAAAATCAACAGCTGTAATAAGCGCAGCAACAAACTTCCTTAATCTAATTATTCAAAAGATAAATGCCGATCAGCAAAAAATAAAACAACTCAGACAATAAAATGAACTTTTATATGAATCCGAAATTTTTTTTAACACTCGTTGCCATGGCCTTAGTTGGGGGCTGCGTTTTTAACTGTGATGATTATCTTACGGAAAATATTAGTCCTATGACAATACGCGGAATTGTATTAAAAAAGCAGGAGCGTCAAACTGAGTGTTTTGGCAGCATTTTCGTTGAAGAATTGACTAAGAAAGACACACTGCGAGTATGCTATTGCGTTGTAGAAAACCAAGATGTTTGGTCATACATACTCCCAAACGACAGCTTATATAAAGAGGAAGGCAGTTTGAAACTACGAGTTGTGAGAAAGGGGCAGGAAAAATTGTTTGACTATCCTTGCTGCGCTCAATAACTGTGTAGTTAGGAAGTTGGGACACCGATAGGGTTGGACTTCAGCGTGTCGCGAGTTGATTTAGACAACGGATATGGACCAAACAGCCAAAAAATATCACAAGTTGGTAAAATCGCAGAGAACACAGTGTTAAATTTGTTGTAACTGGCTCTCTTATGGTAGTAAAGTGACTGCTGATGATATTAGCAAGAACACGGACACTAAAAACAATTATGTAAAGCTAGTTGCATCACGTATTGACGTTTCATATATGGATGGAGCAGGTACTACTAATATGAAGAGTATAATTATAATGTTGGGATTGCTCTGTGGTTCGTGTGGCACAACGCAGAAAATGAAGTATAGTAGCAATGCAATTATTGGCAGATGGTGTTCCATATCAAATACAGCTGATTACCCTCACCTTACCTTAAAACCAATCATCAAAAACAAAATTCTGAAACTTACGCAAGACAGTTTAGTCATGGAAACATTATTAGAACATCAAACAGAACAGGAGTATTACCCATGCGATAAGTAAATCAGAGCGGGTAGATATTTATCATCCATTGAAGAAGCAGGGATGAATACCAACAAGCCATGTCGAAAAACCACACGAAAGTTTTTAAAATGTTACTGATAAATATTGCTATATCTATAGCGATAGTTATTTCATTTTTTATCACGGCATTTTTGTTAGGATACGGCTCCAATAGTATTTATGCTAATGCAACAATAAGATTATATATCGCATTCGTCATCTTACATTTTGCAATAAACTTACTAGTGCTTTTCAAATTTAAGCTGCTCACAATTAAATGGATTGTTATCACCTTTCTTCAGTTATTTATAATTTATAGCGTTATAGCACAGTATTTTAATGGCTAATCAGTCCAATAAGGGAAATACATTATCCGTTTCGGCTCACCATGGGAAATACCGTCCAAAGTATCCAGTCAATTATGCTGAAAATAAATATTCCTATAACGGCAAGGAACTTCAGAATAAGGAGTTCAGTGGAAGGAGTGATAAAACCATTCCAAGTTCCCTTCCCCCAAGTACTTTATACCTTTTTTGAATGGAAAAATGGAATAGCTAATGAGGGTGCACAAAATGTTTATGCTTTTTTCACCAATTAATCCGTATTTCCAGGCTGTCATTTCAATGGCTGATTCTTTGCCAGATTTAATCGAAACTATTTTGGAGTGTTACCAGAAAAAAATTTACCTGTTTACGGATTCAGACGGTCTAAAAACATTTACATCATCGCAAAAAGCTGAAATTAATCTCTGAATGGCAAAAAATCCTAATTTGAAAAATAAGTAATCTTAAGGTTATCTTAGGGTTCTAAGGTTATATTAAGATTTTTAAAGGGTATTTTTCCTGGTAATACCTGCAGATATCCTGATAATAACCTTAAGATAGATTCTGGATAACAGAAATATATTGATTCCATCGCCGGTTGCGGAGTCCATCCCCCGGGGCTTTCCAGGCTTTTAATACAACAACAATTCTCAGTGAAACAGCAGCTCACAGGGCTTCAACCCGGTATGTTTTTTAAACGCCGTGCTGAAATGGGAGATGGAGGAGTATCCCAGCATAATGGAAACCTCGGTTACGCTGAGACCTTTTTCGTACAGCAGATAGCGCGCATGTTCCATCCGCTGGCTCTGGTAGAAATCAAAAATGGTGGTGCCGAAGAGTTCTTTAAATCCCTTTTTGAGGTAACACTCGTTGATGGCCACTTTGCGGCTGAGTTCGCGGATGGTGAGGGGTTCGCCGATATGTTCCAGCAGGATCTTCCGGGCCAGGGTAATTTTCTCCCGGTCATCCTCATTCGCCAGGAACTTGCACTGAAACCCGCTCACCTCGTTCTCCCCCAGCATGCATTCCAGGCTGTAGAGCAGGAGCATCTGGGTTTGGGCATTGATGAAAATATTTTCGAGACTGTCCGTATAACTATGGTTCAATATGGCTTCCAGCACCATCCGGGTGCGGCTGCACAGCGATAATATTTTGGAGAAGGAGGAAGGATGTTTAAAATGCAGCACGTTGTCGGTGAGGGTTCCGCTTATCTGCTGGGGCTTCACGAACTGGGAAAGGTGCACGGCGGAAAAACGGAATCCCAGTACATCAACCGTCTCCTGCCTTTCGGTGCAGTACCGCGATGCATTCAGCCGGCAGGAATCACATTCGCTGTCCTTTTGTTTGCAATAAACATTGCCGGCAATACAGAACCGCAGTTCAAAATAATTTTCCGCGGGATTGGCTTTCTGGTAATGGTAATTCATCATGCCCAGGTCGTCCAGGCTCCACTGCGGATTTTTCTGATAGCGCTGAATCGAATACTGAACCGATCCGGGGATCTGACGCTCCTTCTCCCGGATGAGCTGAAGCTGTTCGTACATGACCGGCTGTTTATAGGCCAGGGAAAGTATATCGGGGGGCTGATGCATATTCGGGCACAAATTTACGTCGCAAAAGTTTTACAGCCGGGTGCAATGCAGAGATAAAATGGTGGAATCATCAGAATACTGTCATTTTTTCACCCGGAAAGAACCCTGAAAAACCTGCAAAAATAGTTCAAAATAACCGTTTTTAACCCCGGTTTTCAGCCCTTATTTTCGTACATTTGCATACCCTGTTATTTTATATCTAATAACCGGTTTTTCAAGTAAATATGAGTGAAACATTACAGCAGGTTTTATCTCCTGCAACGAATGGTTACGGCGCGGACAGTATTCAGGTGCTTGAGGGTCTGGAGGCGGTCAGGAAAAGGCCTGCCATGTATATCGGGGATATCGGTGTAAAGGGATTGCATCACCTCGTGTATGAAGTGGTGGATAATTCCATTGATGAAGCGCTCGCAGGTTATTGTAAGAATATTACGGTAACTATTTTTCCGGATAATTCCGTCAGTGTGGAAGACGATGGCCGGGGAATTCCCACGGGAATGAATACCAAGGAAAAAAGAAATGCGCTGGAACTGGTGATGACCATGCTGCATGCCGGCGGAAAATTCGATAAGAATACCTACAAGGTTTCCGGCGGTCTCCACGGTGTGGGTGTGAGTTGCGTCAATGCGCTGAGCAGCGATTTGCATGTCACCGTTCAGCGGGATGGGAAAAAATTTGAGCAAGCCTACAAGATCGGCGTTCCGCAATACCCGGTACGGGAAATCGGCCCCAGTGATAAAACCGGCACGCTTGTTCACTTTCATCCCGATGCCAGCATTTTCATTACGACCGAATACAACCGGGATATCCTGGAGAGCCGCTTACGGGAGCTCTCTTTCCTGAACCGGGGCGTGAGAATTATACTCAACGATCTCCGGGAAAAAGACGAACAGGATGTTACCTATACCAAAACCTTTTACAGTGAAGGCGGAATCGTGGAATTTCTCGAAATGCTGGATAGCAATGCCGGACGGAATCCCCTGATCCCGAAAGTGATTTATGTGAACGGAATGGATGAAGCCACACATGTTGCCGTGGAGATTTCCCTTACGTACAACGACAGCTACAGCGAACATATTTATTCCTACGTCAATAATATCAATACGATTGAAGGAGGAACCCATGTTGCTGGATTCCGCCGCGCACTAACGCGCACTTTCAAGAGTTACGGCGACAAACAAAATCACTTTGAAAAAGCCAAAGTGGAAATTGAAGGGGATGATTACCGCGAAGGGCTGAGCGCCATCATTTCCGTAAAAGTGCCGGAACCCCAGTTCGAGGGTCAGACCAAAACCAAACTCGGAAACAATGAGGTAAGCGGAATCGTGGACAGCACGGTCTCCAAAGTGCTGGAAGCCTATCTGGAAGAAAATCCCAGGGAAGCCAAGAGCATTATCCAGAAAGTGATCCTGGCCGCCCAGGCCCGGGCAGCGGCCCGTAAGGCGAGGGAGCTGGTCCAGAGAAAGTCCGTGTTAAGCGGAGGCGGCCTTCCGGGTAAGCTGGCCGATTGTTCCGAAAGGGCCCCCGAACGTTGCGAGCTCTACTTAGTGGAAGGGGATTCTGCGGGAGGTACCGCCAAACAGGGCCGGGACCGGAGTTTTCAGGCCATTCTTCCGTTAAGGGGTAAGATCCTCAACGTGGAAAAAGCCATGGAGCACCGCATATACGAAAATGAGGAAATCCGGAATATGTATACGGCGCTTGGGGTTACCGTGGGCACACCCGAAGACCCTAAAGCATTGAACCTTAATAAGCTAAGATATCACAAAGTGATCATCATGACGGATGCGGACGTGGATGGCAGCCATATCGCCACCCTCATCCTGACCTTTATCTACCGCTATATGGCCGCCCTGGTTGAACAGGGTTATGTGTATATCGCCCAGCCCCCCCTCTATCTCGTTAAAAAAGGAAAGGAGCAGGCCTATGCATGGAATGAGGACCAGCGGCGTCTGCTGGTGGAAAGAATTGGCGGGGGAAAGGATGACAGCGTGGGTGTTCAGCGATACAAGGGGCTTGGAGAGATGAATGCAAGCCAGCTTTGGGAGACCACTATGAATCCGGATACCCGCACCCTGAAGCAGGTGACCATTGATAGCGCCACGGAGGCAGACAGGGTGTTCAGCATGCTCATGGGCGATGAAGTGGCTCCCCGCAGGGAATTCATTGAATCCCACGCAAAATATGCGCGGCTGGACGTTTAACAGGCCGAACTCCCCGTTTAAGAATATTTCTCTACCTTTAAATCATCAGGAAAGCCTGTTGATCATTCAGAACCTTTAAAAAATTTTAAATATGCCCGAAGTAACACTTACAGCTTATAACGTTAAGACGAAAGAGAAAAATGTTCCGATCATGGATGCCGTGATCAGCAAAACAGCCAAGGGAGCCTATATGGCCCAGGGGCATGATGGAAAAGGCAATAAGCTGACCACCTTACTCGGAGAAGAAAAGGCGCTGGCGGCAATTAAAGCCGGAGTCGCAAAACAGGGCTGGTAAATAAATCTTCCGGAGGGTTCCGATCCCTTTCGGGCCCGGGACCTGTTCCGCAAAGATTTCCTTTCAGCACAGATCTGAATTCCTATGAAGTGAACTGATCGCCCGAACGGTCAATGACCCCATATGAAAATTGGATTGCGCTGCACCCTGATCATTTTGTTATCAGGCTTTTTTTACCTCTTTTCCGAGGCCCAGGAACAAATTCCTTATATCATCAACGGGAATGCAGTACAGGACAACTGTAATTGCTATACACTCACGCCCGACGCATTAACACAGGCAGGATCTGTCTGGAATAAGAACAAAATTGACCTGACCCAATCCTTCGATTACAAATTCAATGTTTTCCTCGGCTGCAAAGACGCCGACGGCGCCGACGGTATGGTGTTCGTTCTCCAGCCTATCGGTACCAGTATCGGAACCACCGGTCAGGGCCTTGGCTTTGTTGGTGTGCAACCTTCCATCGGTATCCCGATTGACACATGGCAAAACCCCGATTTTAATGATCCTGCTTATGATCATACGGGTATTTATAAAAATGGCGACCTGGTAAACGGCACCACCAATACACTGGACGGACCCGTGCCGGTTTTTGAGAACTATGGCAATATCGAAGACTGCCAGTGGCATGTATTCCGGATCACCTGGGATGCATCCGCCCTCATTCTCTCCGCGGCCATCGACGGCGTGCAGCGCGTTCAAACGCATACGGACCTGGTGAAAGATATCTTTCATGGCAACCCGGAAGTATTCTGGGGTTTTAGCGCAGCTACCGGCGGCAGGAGCAATGTGCAGAAAATCTGCACCTCCCTGAATCCGGGATATTCCTTATCTGCCGGTCAGAAGACCTGTGCACCGGCAACGCTCAGTTTTAAAGACAGCTCTCTTTCTTTCGGATCCATTTTAAAATGGTCCTGGGATTTTGGGGACGGTACGACTTATACGGACGGCCCGACTCCTCCTCCGCATGATTATCCCATTCCCGGTTACTATACCGTTAAACTCAACATCCTCGGAAACAATGGTTGCCTTTCAGACACGTTCCGGCATCAGATTACCATCGGATCAAAACCCGTGGCCGGATTCACAACTTCTCCCAAAACGATCTGCGCGGATGCGCCTGCAACCCTGTATGATGCTTCCCGGGTGGAATATGGCAGTATTACCGAATGGGACTGGGATTTCAATCAGGGAGAAAGCGTAATCCGGACAGACCAGCCCCAGTTAACCAAAACCTTTCCTGCCGGACAGCAGCAGATCCAGCTCAGGACCATAACACAGGAAGGCTGTGTTTCCGATCCCTATTCCATCAGTTTTAACGCTATGGAGAAACCCGTCACGAATATTTCGGCTGAGGATGCCTGTTATGGCTCTCCCGTGCACCTGAGTGCGGAAAATATCAATCCGGCTGTCCCCATCCGGCAATGGTACTGGCTTACGGGCGATGGCGGATCTGACAGCGGCGGCAGCGTGATCCACTATTATCCGATGGGAGGTAAATATCCGGCGGAAGTTTTTGCAGAGAATGCGGCTGGCTGTTCATCAGACACCCTGCAGGCCATCGTAACTATTTACCAGACAAACGCAAGAACGGGAAATGACACGACCGTAGCCTTTGACCAGCCGCTGCAACTGCATGCATCAGGCGGCGATTTTTATGAGTGGACTCCGGCAACCGGATTGAGTGATCCCGGCTCTCCCGATCCTGTTGCCACGCTGAATGCAGACATGGAATACGTTGTTGCAGCCTATACCTCCTTTGGCTGTCCCACCTATGATTCGATCTTTATCAAAGCCTATAAAGGGCCGGATATTTATGTTCCCAACGCTTTCACCCCCGATCATAACGGCCGCAACGACCGCTTCCATGCCGTTTCCGCCGGAATGGTCAGCATCTCGTATTTCAATATTTACAACCGGGCCGGCCAGCTTGTCTACAGCAGCCATAATTCCAGCGACGGATGGGATGGCACCCGCAACGGTCAGCCCCAGCCCGAGGGAACGTATGTATGGGAGATCAAAGGAGAGGACTATCTGGGAAAAACCCATTTGAAAAAGGGAGTGGTTGTGCTGATCAGGTGAGAATAGTTGATAATTGATAATTGATAGTTGATAACGAGGTAAGTGCCCGCTATTCGTTATCCATTATCAACTATAAATTATCAATTAAATAAAGTCCAGGTGCTCAAAACTCCCCCCAAGAATTTTTCCGTCATCCGCGCCGAGCCATTTTTTTAATACGGTGGCATAAACGCTTTTGAAATCCAGGAGCCAGCGCAGATCCCCTTCGGAAAGGCTGGCGAGATCCGGCATATCGTTTAACAGGCCTGCTTTTTTTAATCCTCCGCTGATCAGGAACATATTATTCGCTGTGCCGTGATCCGTTCCGCCGCTGGCATTTTGCGAAACCCTTCTTCCAAATTCCGAGAAAGTCATCAGCAGCACCTGGTCGAAACGATGATTGGATTTTAAATCGGAAACGAATGATTGTACCGCTTCATTCATCTCTGAAAACAATTTCCGCTGGCGTTCTCCCTGGTTTACATGCGTATCGAAACTTCCGAGACTCAGGTAGTAAACCCGGGTATTGATATCCGAGCAAATGAGCGATGCAATGGTTTTTAGATTTTTACCGATCCCGGAATCCGGATAAACTGCATTCCCGGCATGCAGTTTACTCTGTTCAAAAATATAATCTGCGCCGGACATGGTTTCCGCCAGCACCTGGTATAAATAAGAACCGGAATCATCGGTCGGATGCACATTGGCGGATTGCAAAACCTGCCGGAAGAAAGGATCCTGACAGCTATCGTATAATCTTGCCGGATCCTGTAATGCAATGCCTTTCATCCGGTCGCCACTGAGCGCGAGACTCAGGGTATCGTCCATCTCCAGGGCCTGGGTGGGCTTATCGCAATGCTGGCACTGTTCATCCAGCCACCTGCCGAGCCATCCCGTATTTTTGAATTCGCTGCTGGCGGAAGCGGATTGCCAGATATCCATACTGCGAAAATGCGAACGATCCGGATTGGGATATCCTACATTGTTCAGGATGGCCAGGTTCCCTTCATCATACAACGCTTTGAAACTGGTCAGCTCCGGATGAAGGCCTGCCTCTTCCGTCAGCTGAATCGCTTTCTCCCTTTGAATCCCCAGTACCGGGCGTTCCCGGTAATAAATATCATTGCGAACGGGAATCACCGTATTCAACCCGTCATTGCCGCCGCTCAGTTGCAAGATCACCAGGACTTTGTTTCCGGCAGGCGTTTTGCCCGGTCCTTCAAACGCTTTGAGGAATTGCGGAATCAGGAATGAGCTGGTTGCCAGCCCACCCATTTGCAGAAATGTCCTTCTCCTGATCAGCATACAGATAATTATTAATTGTTTAGCACAATTGATATTCGGGTGTTCCCATGTACCGGATGGCAGCTGACTGCAACAGGCTGTTGTGGTTCGTCTCATCTAAGTATTTCTTCAATACGGCGTCCGGTATTGGCGTTTCGGTTTGCAGCAGCACCTGGCGGACAGCAGAAAATAAATCTTCCGCGGCCTCATCCTCAAAGTTTTCGTGGAATTTTTCCCAGTTGATTTTTGTCCGGATGAACTGCCGTCTCCGCTCGTTCTCCCCGTTGCGCAAAGTCTGTCTTTCCCCGGACCTTCCGGACTGCAGGCGGGTTCCCTGCTCCTTCATTCCCATCATCAGATCATCATCTTCTTTCGGGTTCATATTAATCGCATCCGAAGTATACAGTATGCGGGGAATTTGCAGGCGCAGCATCAGGCTGGAGCTGTCTATCCAATGTTTCCCTCCGGGCCAGCCCGCCACATTCGGTGGATTGAACAAAACCTGGCCCAGTAAACGCTGGATCAGCACCTGCGCTTCCGGGTGCTCGATCTCCTGGGGCAGCTGCCGCCGGATGCCTACGATCCATTCCACTGGCGATTTGATATGCGCAGCCATATTTTTCTCTTCATAAAACCAGTCACTGGTAAATATGCGCGTTAATAATTTTCGAATATCGTAACCGGACCGGAAGAATTCTTCCGCCAATGCCTGCACCCTTTTTTCATCCACGGTATCATTTACAAAAAAACGGTAGATCTTACGGCTAATAAAAACGGCGGTTTGTTTTTTATTCAGCAGTATATCCAGGATATCATCGCCCGAAAGATTCCCGGTTTTACCGAGAAAGGTTTTCAGCCCCCCGTCATGCTGCCGGTTCCTGATAACAAAATCTCCCTGCAGGGTTGTTCCCCAGCCGGTGAAAGCACGGGCAGATTCCTTTACATCCTGCTCTGAATAATTTCCGCGGCCCATCGTAAAGAGTTCCATCAGTTCGCGCGCGAAATTTTCATTGGGATGATCCTTTCGGTTCTGTTCATTGTTCAGGAAGCGGATCATGGAGGCGCTCTTGCTTACGCTGAACAGAAGATCCCGGAAATTACCAAGCGCATGCTGCCGGATGATCTGCAGCAGTTGCTGATCGTAAATAATATTTACCGTTTTTGTTGCAAAATGGCCGTGCCAGAACAGGGACATTTTTTCCCGGAGCTGTGCATCGGTTTCCGTCATCTCCTGGAGCCAGCGGATATTCAGTTTCCGGATATCGAGGACCGACTGCTTCCGGAAATTTTTCTTTTCTTCCGCAGATAAATTCCTTCGCATGGAAAGTGGATCTGCAGCGTTTCCCATGATCATGGCTTTCAGCGAAGGATCAGCAACATCAAAGGGAACAGGATCCTTTTGCGCCGCTTGCAGCATGGACCGGAATATTTTTTCAGGTGTTTGTGTACGGATCATTCCCAACTGGTCCGCAGCGGGACCAAATCCCGCACGCCATAAGAGATGTTGATTTTTGCGCTGGCTGTGCATTGGGGGTTGGACTGGGGAAATGGGGGAAGGTTTAATACGTTGATGGTGGATAGTTGATAGTTGATAGACGACCGTGAAAAATCGGATATCCCGTGTTTCTGAATATGCTGGGTAATGCCCCTCAGGCTGGTCTATCAACTATCAACTATCAACTATCAACTTTTAATCTCCCTCGCTCCAAAATAACCATGCAATACTTCCGGCAGCAAAATGCCGCTTTCCTGCTGATTATTTTCAAGTAAACAGGCCAGGATCCGGGGAAGGGCCAGGGAACTGCCATTGAGCGAGTGCAGCAGGTTCATTTTACCCTGCGCATCCTTAAACCGGATCTTCATGCGGTTGGTCTGGAAGCTTTCAAAATTCGATACAGAGCTTACTTCCAGCCATTTTTCCTGGGCTGCGCTGAACACTTCGAAATCGTAGGTGATGGCCGAGGCAAAAGACATATCCCCGCCGCAGAGCCGGAGGATCCGGTAAGGCAGTCTGAGCGACTGCAGCAGTTTCTCCACATGCAATACCATTTCATCCAGCACCGCATAACTTTTTTCCGGATGAACGATCTGAACGATCTCTACTTTGTCGAACTGATGCAGACGATTCAGGCCCCGTACGTCCTTCCCATAACTTCCGGCTTCGCGGCGGAAGCAGGCTGTATAGGCGGTCATCCGGATGGGCAGTTCATTTTCTTTAACAATCACATCCCGGTAAATATTGGTCAGCGGAACTTCTGAGGTCGGGATCAGGTAGAATTTATCTTCCGCGGCAAAATACATTTGCCCCTCTTTATCCGGCAACTGCCCGGTGCCGAAAGCACTGTCCGCATTCACCATTAGCGGAGGCTGGTATTCTGTGAACCCCGCAGCCACATTGAAATCCAGGAAATACTGGATCATCGCCCTTTGCAAACGGGCGCCCCGGTTCACATAAACAGGAAATCCGCTTCCCGTAATTTTATTCCCGAGCTCAAAATCTACCAGGTTGAATTTTTTTGCAAGTTCCCAGTGAGGCAGGGATTGGCCGGGCAGTTTCGGTTTTTCGCCGCCTTCGCGCACCACCACATTCTCCTCAGGTGTTTTTCCCAAAGGCACTTCCCCGGCAGGCAGGTTCGGAAGCAGTACCAGCTGATCATGCAGTTCCTGATCGAGCCGGTTGAGTTTATCCTGAAGCGGCGGGATAATAGTTTTGAAAGCGGCAACGGCCTGTTTTTGTTCCACGGCTTTTTCTTTGTCGCCCTTTTTAATCCAATCGCCGATTTCTTTCGAAACAGCATTCAGTTTTGCCTGGGCTGTCTCCAGTTCTAACTGGACTTGTTTGCGCTGTTCGTCCAGCGAAAGAATGCTGTCCACCAGCTTTTCCGCATCGAAATTTTTTACCCTTAACCGTTGTTTTACAAAATCTGCCTGCTGGCGGATGACCGCTAACTGTAACATGAACGCGAAATTTTGGCAAAGTTAACTGAACTGCGCTTAGATTCCGGCTCCGGGTTATCTTTGCCGGATGAATGGGCATGAAGATCTGCAGGTAAGATGGTGGGCGCTGGAAGCCAGACTGATGGAACGCTTTGGGAAGAAGCCGGACATGGAAGCCATCCTTTTTCTGGTCGGCATTCAGGAACTGGGGGAGATCAGGGAAAAATTTACCAAGGAGCAAAAGCAGGACCTGATGCACGTGGCCGTATGCAGCCTGTTTGCACAGAGCGGATATTATGAACTGGAGAAAGTGGATGAAGAAGGATGGCCGCATTTCCGTCAGTTAAAAGCATTGCCCACCATGAATATGATTGAACAGGAGAATTTCATGAAAGATCACCTGCTCCTTTATTTTGAAAAACAGGAACTGGTCTGATGCAAAAGATTCAGGTTAAAAAGGAAGAATATACAAATCCTTCTATATTTGCACTACCTGATTTGAACCGTCTGCTTTCAGAAAAAATTAAAATGATTTCATGAGTTTCCCAAAAAATCTCCGCTACACGAAAGATCACGAATGGGTCCGCCTGGAAGGCGGAAAAACTGCCATCATCGGAATAACGGAATATGCGCAAAGTGAATTGGGCGATATCGTTTATGTGGAAGTGGAAACCATCGGAAAAACGCTGGACGCCGGTGCTGTATTCGGAACCGTGGAAGCGGTAAAAACAGTGTCCGACCTTTTTCTTCCGGTTGCCGGAACCATTGAAGAACTGAATCCCGAACTGGCCGGATCGCCGGATCTCGTCAACAGCGATCCATACGGCAAAGGGTGGATGATTAAGCTTCAGGTTACGGACCCCTCCGCTATCGATAAGCTGCTGGATGCGGATGCCTACGCTTCCCTCGTTGGCTGATGAAGACTCATCATTATTATATACATAATTATTGGCCTTACCCACTACATACAGTGAACAGGATCTCGTTGCAGCACTAAAGGCAAAAGACAAGTCGGCTTTTGCGTATCTGTACGATCACTACAGTGGCTCTCTCTACAGTATTATTTTGCAGATCGTTCAGAATCCCACCCCGGCAAAAGATGTATTACAGGAGGTTTTTATTAATATCTGGCGAAGGATCGACAGCTATGATCCTGCAAAAGGAAGTCTGTTTACCTGGATGCTGAATATCAGCCGGAATGCATCGATTGATCTGCTCCGTTCTGCGGGTTATAAAAATAATTTGAAAAACCAGGAATTAAAGGGAAACGTATATGGAAAGGACCAGTCAACGCAAATCAATACCGATCATATCGGGCTGGGAAAATTCCTGGAAAAACTCCGGCCTGATCTTCGTGTTTTATTGGATCTTTCCTATGCAAAGGGATTTACCCATGAGGAAATCGCGCAAATTGAGGATATTCCGCTGGGAACGGTAAAGACCCGTATCCGGAGTGCTCTATTACAGTTAAGAGAATTATTAAAGTAAGTGAACATACGCGAATACATATCGAGCGGAATTGTTGAATCCTTTGTACTGGGACTGGCCAGTCCGGACGAAAGTGCTGAATTTGAAAAACTCTGCGCTGTCCACGATGAAGTGCGCCAGGCCAGGACTGCCTTTGAAAAGCAGTTGGAGGAAGCTCTGCAGCTTCAAAAGATGGCGCCACCGCGGGAAATAAAGGCAAGCATTTTTTCCCGGATCGGGATGGAAGAAGCCGACCAGCCACCGGTGAAGAGAATGGATAAACCTGCAATGGTTCCAAGAAAGGGCTTTCCACGACTGGTTGCCGCAGCCTCTGTGATCCTGTTGCTGGGAAGTGTATCGTTAAATCTTTACCTGCTCAAACAGTACAAGCATTCGATTGCCCTTTATAAAGCCTTAGCCGATGATCAAAACCGGTTAACAGGTACCAACCAGTTGCTGAATACCAAACTGGAGAATTACGAGGCCGCCCTGCAGCATATGAAGGATCCGAAGATGGAAATTGTCAAATTGCCGTCCGTGCCGGGCAGTCCCGATCCATCCGGCATGGCAACCGTTTACTGGAATACCGATTCCAAAGAAGTCTACCTGCTGGTCAACCAGCTTCCCGTGCCGGCCTCCGGTATGCAATATCAGTTGTGGGCCATGGTGGACGGTAAACCGACGGACGCTGGCATCTTTGAAATGGATAAGGGAATAGCTTTTATGAAACTCAAGACCATTCCAAGAGCCCAGGCTTTTGCCATTACCCTGGAGAAAAGGGGTGGTAGTGAAACGCCGGACATGAATGCCCTGTATGTAATGGGTAAAGTAACCGGATAGCCCCTTAACTTCGCTCCATTTCGATATGTCAATGCAAAAAAAAATCCTCGCCAAGCGATACCCGGCCCTGATATGGACTCTTATTATTTTTATACTGCTTACGATTCCCGGCAGCCTGCTTCCGCCTGAACCCGGATTTAAAATTCCTGATTTCGATAAATACATTCATATTGGAATTTTCTGTGTCTTTGTTGTATTGTGGTCCTTTTATTTTGCTGCGAAAACGGACAAAAAAAACAGGAGCATTTTTTTTGTGCTTTTTATGAGCGCCTGCTTATACGGAATTACCATGGAGTATGTGCAAAAATATTTTATACCACGCCGCGACTTTGATGTGGAAGATATCCTGGCAGATGTGATCGGCTCCGCCCTGGGATTTATTATATCGGTGAGCGTAATCTTTTTTGGGCGTGATAGGGAAAAAGTAAAAAAGAAAAAGTAAAAAAGGGCCGTGCGGTATGCAGGGCGCACAAAAATAAGCCCCTGTGGAAACAGGGGCCGTAACCAAAACTAACTGCTTATGAGAAAATTGACTGCTTTTATGAAGTCAAATAGAAAAGACTTACATGAAGGAGTTAAGGCAAAACGAATGCCAAATTAAAATAGCCGCCTGCCTTTAACTGCTGAAAGAACTTATACAAAGATACGATCTGCCGCGCAATAAGGTTTCCTCTGATTTCTTAATAACAATTTTTTAAGACGGTTCGTACGATTGTTCTTATGTTTATTTACAGACAAGAGGGAAAAATAAAAGTTTAATACCCTAATGTTAAAATAATCCAAAATGAATTTACTAAAAAAATCCTTTCCTTTTACTAAATGCTAAGAATTTAATTACGCAAATTCTGGGGAATTATTGCAACATAATCAGGATTGATTCGCTATTTTCTCCGCATTTTCGGCAAATTGGAGCGCGCTGATGAATTCGCTGATATTTCCGTTAAGCACATCGGAAAGGTTATAAACGGTCAGGCCTATCCGATGATCCGTGACCCTTCCCTGGGGAAAGTTGTACGTACGAATCTTGGCACTACGGTCTCCCGTACTCACCAGGCTTTTGCGGTGACGGGCAATTTCCTCTTCCTGTT
>Ga0207652_10001943_pt1 | contig 17889 bp, 14 predicted proteins | sample KBSC63BmetaG_FD_184334 | JGI IMG/M metagenome (GOLD analysis project Ga0207652, IMG submission 184334) | Corn rhizosphere microbial communities from Kellogg Biological Station, Michigan, USA - KBS C6-3B metaG (SPAdes) (version 2) | ecosystem: Host-associated > Plants > Roots > Rhizosphere ... | reverse complement strand
CCTGTCTCGCGTGCGTATGCGCGTGACTGTGGACGAAGTGGAGATGCGCGACGTGCGCGTCGGCGAGTCTGCCAGCGTATCCGTTGACGCGTTCCCCAATCGCACCTTCCACGGCACGGTCGAGAAGATCGAGCCGCAGGCAGTCGTGGATCAGGGCGTGACGTTCTTCCCCGTGCTCGTGAGCATCACGAATACGGACAAGGCGCTCATGCCCGGGATGAACGGCGAGGTCACCATTCAGGCGCAGACCGTCAAGAACGTCGTGGCGGTGCCGATCGATGCAGTTCGTACCACCAAGGAGCTCGGTTCCATCGGGCGGCTGTTCGGCATGAATTCAGATTCGCTCGACTCGCGCTTGCAGCAGTCGCTCACGCTCGACACGGCGCCGACGCAGAACTTCGTCGTCGTGGCCCTGCCCGACGGGACCTTCGAGCTGCGCCGCGTCCAGCTCGGCGCGAACAACATGGAGAACGTGCAAGCGGTGAGCGGATTGAACGCGGGCGACAAGGTGGTGCTCGTCGGTACTTCCGGTGTGAATCGGCCGACGGTCCCGCCCAAGCTCACAATCGCCGCCGACATCCGCCGCAACGGCACGGGTCCGGTGGCACCGTCGCCCTACGCGCGGTCGAAGGACACGACCAAGGCGCCAGCGAAGAAGTAAAAACCAATAGGGTCAGAGCACCTTGATCCGCTGACGAAATCGCAGGCGGGAAAATCACAGGGCCGAAAAATCACAGGGTCAGAGCATCTTGATCGTTCCGATCAAGTGCTCTGACCCTCTGATTTTTCAAGGGGACGGAGCCCTTGATCGGCGATCAAGCGCTCCGTCCCCTTGAAACGCCTTGACACCCGCCACGCCCCATTGCATCCTGTTCCCCGGAGCAACTCCGTGGAGCGAGCATGGCCGCCGTCCCCGACAACGCACTGTTACAGGGCACCCTCGACGCCCTCGTCCTCAAGACCCTGACTTGGGGCCCGCGACACGGCTACGCCGTCGCGCGATGGATCAAGAGCCAGTCAGACGATCTGCTCGCCGTCGAGGACCGCGCGCTTTACCTCTCGCTGCACAGACTCGAGGAACGGGGCTGGGTCGAGAGCGACTGGGGCCTCTCCGAGAACAACCGCAAGGCGCGGTACTACCAGCTCACGCCCGCCGGCAGGCGGCAGCTCAAGGCGGAAACGGCGCGACTCACCCGCTACGCCGAAAGTCTCTTCAAGGTGCTCGGCGCGCCATCGTGGGGCGCCGAGGGAGCGCGCGCATGAAACGCGAAGCGCGCATCCCCGGCCTCCGCCGCGCGCTCCACCTGGGCGACGACGGCGCGGTGGACCGCGAGATAGACGAAGAGCTCCAGTTCCATCTGGATGCGCGCCGCGACGAGCTCGTCGCGCGCGGCATCGCGCCGGCCGAAGCGTCGCGCATCGTCCGCGAGGAATTCGGGAACGTGCGCGAGGCGAGACAGGAGCTCGCGAGGGTCGACAAGCGCCGGCGTGCCCACGCCCGCCGCGCCGATTGGAGCGAAGCGCTCGTCCAGGACGCGAAGCTCGCGCTGCGGCGGATGCGCGCCACGCCCGGATTCACGCTCGCGATAGTCGTCAGCATCGCCATAGGCATCGGCACCAACGCCGCGATGTTCAGGATCGCCGACCGTCTGCTGTTCGAGCCGCCGTCCGGTGTCGTGCGGCCGGATCGCCTGGCGACAGTCGTGCTGTCGCTGTTCTCGCCGTTCGACCACGCGATGCACGCGAGCACTGTATCGAGCTACCCCAGCTTCAGCGCGCTGGAGGCCGCGCCCGCCATAGGCGGCATGGCACTGCGCGGTCACACCCGCCTTGGCGTGGCCCTGGGCGGCGATGCGTGGACCGGCGACGTCGAAGCGGTGAGCGCGAATTACTTCTCGCTCCTTGGCGCGCGCGCCGAGCGCGGAAGGGTTTTCTCGACGGCGGCGGATTCCTCGTCAGCTTCGCCGGGCGCCGTCATAAGCGATGAGCTCTGGCGCGCGCGGATGGGCCAGGACCCGTCCGTTCTTGGCCGAGTGATTCGCGTGGGGCGCGGATCGTACCCGATCATCGGAGTTGCCGCGCCTGGATTTTCAGGCGTCGGACTTGAGCGCGTGGATGTCTGGCTGCCAGTGACGGAAGCGGCGACGCTGGGCGTCGCCCCGCGCGACTGGAAGGCGAGCGGCTCGTACTACCTCGATGCAGTCGTTCGCCTCCGCGACGGCGTGTCGGCGAAGACCGCTGAGTCCCAGCTCACGACGTCGCTCAGACGATTCCAGGCGACGAACCCCGCCAACCCGTTCGCGGGGAAGCCGGACACACTCTCGACAGTTGGTCTGCTGCCGCTGACAGGGCTGCGAAAGTCAGACGCTTCACTGTCGCCGGCCGCGAGCGTGGCGCGGTGGCTCGCGATTCTGTCAGCACTCGTGCTGCTGATCTCCTGCGCGAACGTGGCGGGACTGCTGCTCGTTCGCTCGATGCGTCGCGCACGTGAATTCGCGCTGCGCCAGGCGCTCGGGATGTCGCGCTCCCGCTTGACGACGCAGCTCTTCGTCGAGGCGGCGTTGCTTGCCGTGATCGGCGCACTCGCCGCGATGGCGGCCTTACGCATCACGGCGCCTCTTCTCAGAGATCTCGTCGCGCCGCAGGTATTGTGGGCCGGCGCGTCCACCCGATCGGACCTGCTGCTGGTCGGAATCACGCTGGCCGGTGTGCTGATCGTGGCCCTCGCCAGTTCGCTGATTCCCGCGCGCGTGCTCGGCCGGGGCGATGCGAGCGCGGAGCTCAAGCCGATGGGCCACACGGCCCGGGCCGGCCGGTCCCGCGCGCACATGATCCTCGTGGGCGCGCAGATGGCCATATGCACGGTGCTTCTAGCCATCGCTGGCGTCTTCGTGCAGAGCCTCCACCGTGTGCGTACGCTCGACTACGGGCTGAACCTCGACGTCATAGCCGCCGAGTTGGAGCTGTCGCAGCAATACGGCGGGTGGGTGGACCAGGACGCGAGACTGGACGCGAACGCGCGCGTCGCTCGCGCGGTGGCGACTGTGCAGCGCATCCCTGGTGTCATAGCCGTCGCCGTGACGGATGCATCTCCCTTCCGCAGCATGTACGGCGGCGGAATTGCTCTGCCAGGCCGGCCCCAGGAGAGCTTGCCGCAGAGCAAGACAGGCTCGTACGAGGCGCAGGTGTCGCCCAACTACTTCGCCGCGACGGGAACGCCGATAGTGCGCGGCCGCGCCTTCGCCGCTCGCGACACGGTCCCCGGCGCCGCGCCCGTGGTGATCATCAACCAGTCCATGGCGAGGCTCTACTGGCCTGGTGGGAATCCCCTCGGACAATGCGCCTACGTGAACAGCGCGCCCACGTGCAGCACCATCGTCGGCATCGCCCGCGATCAACTGCGCATGTTCGTCACAGAGGATCCGCGCCTCGAGGTGTTCGTCCCGCTGGCGGTCGGCGTCGGGAATTCGTCGCGGGCAACGCTGCTCATTCACGCGGCGAATCCGACGGCGGCGATGCCCATGATTCAGAGGGCGCTCCAGCAGCTCGATCCGTCCGCTCCGTACGCCGACATAAAGACACTGCGCTCGCGCCTCAGCCCGCAGACGCAGTCGTGGCTCCTCGGCGCCACGATGATGTCGGGCTTTGGATTGCTCGCGCTATTGTTGGCGGCGGTCGGACTGTACGGCGTCATGGCCTACACAATCGCGTCGCGCACCCATGAGATAGGCGTACGAATCGCCGTCGGCGCCTCGCGCGCGAACGTGTTGCGGCTGTTCGTGGGGCAGGGGCTGAGGATCGTCATCGCGGGGATGCTGATCGGCGGCGTTCTGTCGTTCGTCGTGCTGCGCCGATTGAGCGAGTTGCTCTTTCACACGGCGCCGACAGATCCGGCTTCGCTGCTGGCCGCTGTGGTCGTACTGCTGGCGGCGGCGTTCGTGGCGAGTCTCATCCCGGCGCGGCGCGCCGCGAGCATAGATCCGCTCGAAGCGTTGCGGCAGGAGTGATGCGCGGCAACGGCGGGCCAAGCGCGGGTCGATCACAGGGTCAGAGCACTTGATCAGAAAGTCTATTTCCGGAGACGGATCCCTTGATCAAGTGCTCTGACCCTGTGATCGTTCTATAAATAAAGCAGTCCCAGTCGCCTTCGAAGGAGGCCGTAATGCCCGGACGTTTCGCTCCGTGCCTGCGCGTGGCGGGATTCGGTGTCGTGCTGTTGGTCGTCGCCGCGCTGCGCGCCGGTGCCCAGCTCCCGACATATCAGATCCACCGCGATCTGATTCACGGCCGCATCACGAACGATTCAGGCAAGGGGGTCGCACGCGCCGTGATCGCCGTGACCATGGCGCCCGACCGCATCACTCAGTTCGATACGGCCGACGCCGATGGCCGGTACTCGGTCACCTTCGACAAGGGCACAGGAGACTACCTCGTCCACGCCGAAGCGCCGACCCTCGCCGCGGCGCGCAAGCGCGTCACACGTACGGGTGCCGATTCGGTCTTTACAGTCGATCTCACGCTGCACCCGCTGGTCCAGAAACTCGCGGCCGTCACCTCGAGCGCGAGGCGCCCCAAGCCAAGCCGCTCAGGCGCGAGCTTCGGCCCGGACGGTGGCAATGCCGAGCAGCAGATCGGTGGCATCAAGGGTCAGGTGTCGCCCGATCAGGCGAATAACCTCGACGCCCTTGCTGCATCGCTGCCTGGCGTGAGCGCGGTCCCTGGCGGTGGTATTTCGGTGCTTGGCCTGCCTCCGGACCAGAACCAGACTACGCTCAACGGCATGGCATTCGGCAATTCAACGGTGCCACGCGGCGCGAGCACCACGACCACCGTCGCGACGTCGCAGTACGACGCCTCGCGCGGCGGCTTCAGCGGCGCGCAGACCCAGGTGGAACTGAGCCCCGGAAATTTTCTCACGGACCGCCGAGGGTACATCACAGTTGACGCGCCCCAGCTTCAGGCGACAGACGCGGTGGGTCGCCGCACGGGCGCGCCGTTCACGAACGTGGACCTGAACTACGGCACCGACGGCGATCTGCACCTGGACAAATGGTTCTTCAACACGGGCATCGAGGCGCGCCGGCACTACTCGGACGTCACCTCGTTGCTCACCGCCGCTCCGGAAGTGTTCCAGGCGGCGGGTGTGTCGCCGGATTCGGCGGCGCGGCTGATAAGCACACTCGGCACCATGGGCGTGCCGCTCACCACCGGCGCCGTCCCGGGCTCGCTCGTCACGGACAAGCTGTCGTTCATCGGCCGCATCGATAAACCGGCGTTCGACTTCAAGACGTACACCATGCTGAACACCACCTATGGCGTGCTGGGATACGTCGATTATCAGCGGACAGGCGCCGCGAGCATGTCGCCACTCAGCACGGCGGCGCATGCAGGCAAGAACACGACGGCGAGCGTCGGCGGCCAGGGCCTCTACTCGAAGTACTTCGGTAAGAACCGCGACAGGCTAACCGAGTTCAGGACGTCGGTTGGCGTGAGCTCGAATGCGAACACGCCGTATCTCGCACTGCCTGATGGAAGCGTGCGCGTGGCGTCAGATCTTCCCGACGGAACCAGCGGCGTCGATGCGCTCGCCTTCGGCGGCAACTCGAGCTTTCAGTCCTCGCTCAGGCGGCTCACCTGGGAGACTACCAACCAGACGCAGTTCTATTGGAAGGGCACGAATCGTCACCGCGTGGCGCTCTCCGCCGACGTGCGCTTCGACAATTACGACCAGGTGGTCTCGGCGAACCGGCTCGGCTCCTTCACCTTCAACTCGTTGGCCGATCTCGCGAACGGCTTGCCCGCGACGTTCAGCCGCACGCTCAACACACCCGATCGCACGGGCAGCGCGTGGAACGGCTCCCTGGGCGCGAGCGACTACTGGCACCCGAGCTCGCAATTCACGCTCGTGTACGGCGCCCGTGCCGACGCGACCGAGTTCGCGACGGGCCCTCGCTACAATCCGCAGGTCGACCAGATCTTCCACGCCCGCACCGACGCGCGTCCCAACGAGGTCGTGCTGAGTCCACGCGTGGGATTCACATGGACGTACAGCCACGCGAAGAACAACGGCATGTCCATGATGGGGTCGAACCTCGGCACGTTCCTCATGCCACCCCGCGGCGTGTTGCGCGGCGGCGTCGGCGAGTTCAGGAGCCTTCCGGATCCGATGCAGCTCGCGAGCGCGTCGGGACTCACTGGCCTTCCGGGCGACGCCACGCGCATCGCTTGCATCGGCTCCGCGGTTCCCACCCCCGACTGGAGCGCGTACGCCGCTGACCCGGCGAACATCCCGGTCAACTGCGTCGGCGGCGCGAGCTCGTTCACTGACGCGGCACCGAGTGTGCTGCTCTTCGACAAGGATTACGGAAGCCCGCGCGCATGGCGCGGGAATCTCTCGTGGACTTCCATGTACCACCGGTGGCTGTACACGGTGGATGCCATCACATCGCTCAATCTCGAGCAGCCAGGCGTCACGGACCTGAACTTCAAGGACGCGCAGCAGTTCACACTTCCCGGCGAAGACAATCGTCCCATCTATGTGTCGACGACGAGCATCGTCTCGTCAACGGGCCAGGTGTCGGCAACGGACGCGCGGTCGTCGAGCCTCTTTTCGCAGGTGCTCGAGCGGCGCTCGGACCTCAGATCGTGGGCGCGGCAGGCGACGCTGCATCTCACGCCGCCCATGCCGAGCTACAGGTACTACGTAGGCATCGCCTACACATTCACGCAGGTTCGCGCCGAGGCGCGCGGCTTCGACGGCGCGACGTTCGGCGATCCCACGGCGACGAGCTGGGCGCGCGGAAACTACGCACCCACGCATGAGATCACGCTGCAGTTGGGCAAGATCGGCAACTGGGTGACTGCCACAGCGTTCGGCAAATTCTCGTCGGGGCTGCCTTTTACTCCGATCGTCGGCAGCGACATCAACGGCGACGGCTTCGCCAACGACCGCGCGTTCATCTTCGACCCACAAGCGCCCACGACGGAAGCCGCGTCCGCCGCGTCCATGACGTCGCTGCTCGCGTCGGCGCCGGGGAATGTGCAGAGCTGTCTACGCGCGCAGTTCGGCAAACCCGCAGGGCGGAACAGTTGTATGTCGCCCTGGAGTTCGTCCATGAACGCGAGCCTCCAACCCGGGGGCAAGATGAGGAAGGCGCTCCACCTTCCCAACAAGGCGTCCGTCACGCTGAACCTCGCGAACCCGCTCGGCGGCCTCGATCAGCTTCTGCACGGCAATGACCTGCATGGATGGGGAACGCCGTCGTACGCGGATCCGGTGCTGTACTACGTGAGGGGATTCGACGCGGCCAATAAGCGCTTCAACTACCAGGTCAATCCGCGCTTCGGCGACACGCGATCCACCAACTCGCTGCTTCGGGTCCCGTTCCGCATCACTCTGGACGTCACCATAGACCTGAGCCAGGACTACGACGAGCAGCAGCTCGATCGCTGGATGAAGCCTGGGCGCGGCAGCTACACAGGTCCCAAGCTCGACTCGGCCGCGCTCGTGAAGCGCTTCTTCACGAGCCTGCCCGACTGGTACGCCGAAATTCTTTCGCAGACAGATTCGCTGCTGCTCACGCGCGATCAGGTGGACGCGCTCAACGATGCCAAGACCAAGTACACCGAGCGCCTCGCGCAGCACTGGGGCCAGATCGCGGGCTACCTCGCCGGCCTGCCGGACAATTACAACTCGGCCGAGGCCCTCAAGCGCGAGACTGATGCGATCGTAAAGGCCTGGGCGATCGCGTGGCAGGAAGCACACGACACGTTGCCGAAGATTCTGAGCCCGTTACAGCTCAAGATGCTGCCGGGGAATGCGAAGGGCTTGTTCGAGGCGAAGGAAGCTCCGACGCACAACAGGTTCTTCATGGCCGGGTGAGTCGCACGGCGGGGGGAAACCCACCGGGCGGAAAATCACAGGGGGGAAAAACCACAGGGTCAAAATCAAAGGGTCAGAGCATCTTGATCGTTCCGATCAAGTGCTCTGACCCTTTGATTTTGATTTCGATCAGTAGTGCAGCATCGACCTCAAATCCCGCAACACGGAACTCGGCACGTTGCTGAACGCCAACTGGTTCGTCCCCGGCGAAACGACAGCCCGGTGCAGCGACCCGTTCCTGTACCTGTAGTACACGTTCCGCGACGTCCCGTTGTCGCTCGTGCGCACCACCGTGTAGCCATGCTGAGCCAGCACGTTGCGCAGCGTGCTCACGCCTTCATCCGGCTGGTAGCGGTGCCGCGCCTGTCCGGGCGGCAGGCCACCCTTCTTGGCGAGTCCCGGCGGAAGCCCGCCCTTCTTCGCCAAGCCCGGCGGCATATCGGGTCGGCGATCTACTGAGGCGTGGTGGTCGTTGTCGTCGCCCCTGTCCGCCGAGTCGTGATCGTTGTCCCGACCCTTGTCCACCGACCCGTGGTGATCGTTGTCCTTCGCCTTGTCGTTCCCATGTCCCCGACCCTGCGCCGTCGCCGGCGCCGCCGTCAGGCACATCGCGGCCACGACGGCGCACGAAAACCCGAACATTTTCAAACGCATCTGCGTCATCTCCCCAAGTAGTCCTGGCCAGCGAGCCCATCCCGAGACGGGCAGGGCCCATCCGCGCGCTGGTTTGTGCACGAAGCATCGTCAATTCCCGGGCCTGATTCGGCGCCGGCTGCTACATTCCCGACCATGGTTGAAGCCCAACCCCCTCGCCACTTCGAGAGCTTCTTCGTGCCGGGCCCGACCGAGGTGCGCGCCGAGATTCTCGACACGCTCACCCGTCAGGTGATACCCCACCGCGAGCCCGAGTTCGAGGCGATGTTCGCGCGCATTCAGGCTGGGCTCGGTGACGTGCTGCTCACCGGACGGCCCGTCTACGTCGGCGCATGCTCGGCGACCGGGTTCATGGAGCTCGGCGTCCGCAACACTCCGCCTGGACGGATACTCGCGCTGGTGAATGGTGCGTTCTCGGAGCGGTTCGCCCTCGTCGCCGAATCGTGCGGCAGGCAGGTGGATCGCATCACAGTGGAATGGGGCGACGCGTTCGACATGGACGCCGTCGAATCGAGGCTCGCCTCGACGAAGTACACGGCAGTCACTGTCGCGCACTGCGAGACGTCCACCGGCGTGCTCACGGACGTCGCATCAGTCGCATCGCTCGCGCACAGGCATGGCGCGATGGTGCTCGTGGATGCTGTGTCATCTGCCGGCGGCGCGCGGCTCACTGTTGACGCGTGGGCGCTGGACTTCGTGTGCACAGCCTCGCAGAAGGCACTCGCGCTGCCCGCGGGGCTCGCCTTCGCTGTCGCGTCCCCCGATTTCCTCGAGCGAGCGCGACGCGTTCCGGATCGCGGCTTCTACTTCGACATAGTCCAGTACGACGACTATGCCGCGAAGAATCAGACGCCGAGCACCCCAGCGACCGCGCTGCTCTACGCGCTCGAGGCGCAGCTCGGCGACATAACGCGCGAAGGCATCGAGCGGCGATGGGACCGGCATCTCGCCATGCGCGACGCGACGATCGAGTGGGCGGCCGCATGCTCCGAGCGACGCACACTCGACCTGCACCTGCTCGCGCCCGATGGCTCCCGCTCGCCGACGCTCTCGGTGCTCATGCTGCCGCCAGGCCTCAAAGGGCCCGAAGTCCGAGCGGCCGTCGCGGATCGCGGCTTCACCCTCGGATCCAGCCTCGGCGAGCTGCGCGAGGAGAGCATCCGCATCGGCCACATGGGCGATCACACGCTCGAGGGACTCGCCCGTTGCCTGCATGCCACGGAGAACGCGATCGCGGAGCTCGCCGAGCGAAAGAACATCCGCGCCCTGGTCCTGCGGTAACCCTCAGCCCCACAACGGAGCCTGACCCCAAATCGGGGTCAGGCACCAAATTGGGGTCAGGCACCAAAACGGAGCCTGACCCCAAAACGGAGCCTGACCCCAAAACGGTGCCTGACCCCAAAACGGTGCCTGACCCCAAACGTCAGGTGGCGGAGGCGTAGAGGTTGGCGACGGTCAGGAGTTGCCGCGGCGTACCGGAATCGCGCGCGAAGACGGGGACGAGTATGCGGCGGTAGTCGGCGCCCTCGAAGTCGTCGAGCATCGGCCACGCATCGGCGAGCGCTTCGGAGCTGAGCACCTGCGCCGGAACCGCTGTTCCGCCCTCGCGCGGATGAAACGCCGAGTAGCCGAGCGACGCCCCCCAGCCGTTCTGGTTCAGATCGCCTTCGACGATCCCCGGCGTCCACTCGCCGCCCAGCGGCGCGACTATATGATGGTTCTCCTTGCCAGGAGCGAGCGATCCGTACACGGCGAGCGTACGGCTCACGGCGAAATCAGCCTCGAGCCGAGCTGCCGCCGCGTGCGCCTCAGACGCTGTCGCTTTTCGATCCGCGGCAGGAAAAGCGCGCGCCGAGTTCACCAGCGCAATCAGCTCCAGAATCCCGGCGCGAGTGGCGTCGCTGTTCACTTCGGGTCAGCCGCCGCCGGGCGTGACGTATAGCATCTGATGGGCGTAGTCGAGATCCAGGCGGAATCCCTTCAGCACGTTGCCCGCGAGCGATCCAACAATCGGCGCGGCCATCATCTGGCTCATGTAGCGCTCGAAGGTGCCGGCCTTCTGCGACACGATTCCAAAGCGCGGCACGGTCTGCGCACCCCATGTGGCGCCGGGCAGGAACATGGTCTCGAGCGTCTGTCCGCCGAGCGTGGCCGCCTCGCCGAAGGCTCCTGTATGGCGCTCCCAATCGGGATGCTGTTCGCCGAGTGCCTTGAGCAGCGTTTCGGAAACCATAGTGAACGAAGCCCCCGTGTCGAGGAGCATGCCGTAGCTGTTGCCGTTCACAGTGATCTCGGTTCGCGGAAAGCCGGATCGCGGCCCAACGGGCATCGGCATACCGGTTCCGCTATGCGTGAGCGTGTTCGGGAGCGCGATGGTGAGACTATGTCCCGGGTAATCGAACACGACCTCGTACTGCGAGAGCACGTGTCCCGGAAGCACCCCCTCCGCCTTCACCGTTGCCGCCGCCGGCAGAATGTTGTCGCGACCGAGGACCGCAAGCGTGCGCTCAGGATTGAGCCTGAGCTGCAGATCGCCAACTGAGACTGTCGGCAGCGTTTTCACGACGGCGAATTGCATCCCCTCCTCGGATTCGACGTCGCCCCACGTCAACCCGAGCTCGCGCGCGAGCGGCTCCGTGATCAGAAAGCCGCCGCCGCCCGTGTCGAGAAGAAAGCGAGCCGTGTTGGTGCTGCCATCCGGCTTGCGGAAGGTCAGCATCACGAACGGGCGGTTCCCTTCGACTATCAGCGGGACGGTCGCCTGACTGACGACCTGCGACAGTCCGAGGCCTGGCAGCGCGGCGAGTGCGATGAGCGCCGCCGCGGATGCGAATGAACGTGAACGCATGATAGATCCTCCTCAGTTTTCGCCTATTGTCCGGCCGGCGGTTCCCACAGCTCGACCTTGTTGTCTTCCGGATCCATCACCCAGCCGAACTTCCCGTACTCGGACTCGTCCACCTTGTCGAGCACGTTGCAGCCCTCGGCTCTGAGCGCGGCGAGCAGCCCGTGAAGGTCGGCTACGCGGTAGTTGACCATGAACGACGACTCGCTCGGCGCGAACTGCTTGCTCGCCTCCGGCGCGATGAGCCATGCGGTAGTGCCGCCGCTCGGCTTGCCTTCGGTGTCGGTCCAGTCAAATGATGCGCCGCCCCAGTCCTGGACGTCCACGCCCAAGTGATCCCGATACCACGCCTGTAGCGCCTTGGCGTCCTTCGCCTTGAAGAAGACGCCGCCAATCCCTGTGACTCGCTTCATGTGATTGTCTCGATGTCTGTGTGAGTCTCGGTCACGCGACAGTCGCGAGCACGGGGTCGCCGACTTCAGGTTTGCGGCGCAGCACGCCCGCGGAAATGAGCGCGATGAGCAGTCCCACGGGGAAGGGCTCGATGAACGTCATGGCCGCGAGCCACAGAGGACTGTCTGCGTTCTTCGCCATCTGGTCCATGGCGGTCTGGAGCTTTGCCACATCAGCCTCGCTCTGACCGCTCTTCCGCGCATTGGCCACGGCCGACTGCCCATACTCCGTATAGAAGTCGGGCATGAACTTGTAGTACAGCACTTCCCACGTGGCCACGTAGCCCATGCTGCCGATGGTCGCGATGAGGAGGCCCACGCTCAGCGCGCGGCCAAAGCCTATGCGACCACCGAGCACGTTGTCCCTGTACGACCGGACCCCGAAGTAGACCAGCAGAAAGCCGGCGACGATGCCGGTATACCCGACCAGATAGCTGTGGTCGTTGAGCGAATGCATGAAGGGCATCGTCGCGATCATGAACAGCGACATGACCGCGGCGGAGATGAGGCCGAACGTCCAGACGATCTTTTTCATGGGGAGGCGGGTTGGAGTCGCGGACATTCTGGGCCTCGGCGCGTCTTCGCGCGTCACCCTTTCGGGTGATTTTCGCGCGAAAAGCACAAAGTCACCCTTTCAGGCGATGATTCCGAGCTCCTTTGCTATCTGAACCGCCTGGGTGCGGCGGCGGGCGTCGAGCTTGTCGAGCAATCGGGTCCGAGTGCGTCTTCAACTGTATTCTCGCTCACCGAGAGCTTTTCGGCGATCTCGCGCGTGCTCATGCCAGCGGCAATCTGGGTGAGGATCTCGTGCTCGCGCGGGGTGATGCCGAGTTGCTCGACGCGCGCCTGATTGACGACGAACGGCTGTGCCTCGCGGACGACGACAATCTGAGGCGGCGCGGCCTGGCGCGTCATTTTGAGTCCCAACCATATCCCGAGCGACGCGAAGACAGCGGCAACGAGCCCGCCGTAGATCTCGAGCGAGTGCTCGACGATGAGGAAGCGGTACTCGATGAGTTTCAGAAGGGCGACGAGGAGTCCGCCGAGAAGGCCATAAATGAGAACAGTGCGGCGCATCCCGAGTGGTGGCGTCAGTACACGAACGGCACGAGCCGCTTCCGTGTGCTCGCGAACGCGCGATACGGCTCGCCGATCTCCGACATGAGCACGCGCTCTTCCACGTTCATGCGATACACGTAGGCGGCGAACGAGAAGACGGTGATCACCACGGCGGAGACCCAACTGCCGAGCGCGATGCCGATGCCGAGGTTCATCAGCATGCCTGCTGAGTACGACGGGTGCCGCACGCACCTATAGGCCCCGTCGGTCACGACGCGCTGATCCGACCGCGCGCGCACGTCGCCCGTGAAAGAGTTCCCAAGCGTGCGCCAGCAGTGCCGCCGGAGCAGGCTGCCGAGCACGAGGAGCAGGGTGCCAACCACGAACATCACGCGCGCCGTGGCGAGCGAAGCCAGCATGCCCGGCCACCAGGCGATTGAGAACGCCAGCGCGGTGCCGATCGAGCCGCCGGCCATGATGACCTGAAGCGATTTGGAATCGGCCGCCGTTTTCTGCGCCGTCGCGCGGCGCACAAGTCGGAACTCAGGCAGGAACGCCCAGATGAAGGCGGCCCAGAAGATCAGGGCGTAGGGCCAGACGAAGGGAAGGGGCTTGAGCATGCGCGGTGGGATGGACGGGCCAATTTGTCCTTGACACTCCCCCTACGCAATTCGCCGTCGATCAGTGTCGCAGATGAGCTAGTAGTTGAAACCCTTGGGCACGCTCCCGTAGCCAACGTAGAGCGAGACGCTATCGGTGAGACGCGTTTGCGGCCCGTTGTAATCGCACACGGAGGGGAAACACGACGGGGGACCGCCCACATAGCCGGAGACATAGTTTGTGTTCCCTGCTGTGAACCGCTGCCGAAAGACATTGGTGGCCACGGTGTCGCCCCCGGCGTCGACGAGGTCGAGTCTCACGACGAGCATGCCATCGCGATCTGCGCGGAATTCGAGGTCGTGCGGCCACAAGGCCGAATCGACAACCACCTCGTGAGATCGTCCATCGAACGACACCCGTAGTCTCAACGGCAAGTGCAGCTCGGTAGACGATGGCAGCCGGTCTACGTACAGTGAGATCAGAGCGTCGGGCCGGACGGGAGCGAACGGGTCCGAGCAAGCGGGGGCCGCGGCGAGGGCCAGGACGAGCAGAAGGCGACGGGCGCGGTGTCTCATGTCCGTAAGTCTCACTAGGTGCGCAGCTAGGGCCTGTAATGAGAACTTACCTATCAACCGCTGCGTCACACTGCCAAGGCAGTCGACTAGCAGATCGATCCCTTCGCCATGCTGCCGTACACGATGTAGAGCGAGACGCTGTCAGTGAGCTGCACCCGAGGGATGTTCTCGGTCCGAGGGATGCATGAGCCCAATGGCGGCACCACGGACACAGTGCCGGAAACCCAATTGGAACTACCGGAACTGAACTGCTGCTGGTATTCGTTGGTCCCGAGCGTATCGCCGCTCGCGTCAACGAGGTCGAGCCGGACAGGAAGCGTCCCGTCGTGCGCGACGTGAATGTCTACGTATTGCGCCCCGAAGACTGAATCCACGACGGCCTTGTACTCGAGGCCATTCACCGAGGCATGCAGCGTCAGCGGGAACGCGAACGCCGGAGATGCGGGCAGCCGCTGAACGAGCAGTGACAGCTCCGCCTCAGGGCGACCAGGAAAGAGTGGGTCGGAGCAGGAGGCGACAGTTATGCAAGTAATGCTCGCAGTCACCAGGCACGCGAGGATGCGATGTCTCATCTGACAGCCGTCTTGTGGTGGGTGGCGGGTCTTGCAATGAGAACCCTGCTATGCACACGGTCCGTCACTGTGATCGATCAGTCGCGCACCTGACGCACGCCCTCGTCATGCAGCCGCGAGCGCAGCCACCGGATCTGCCCGCGGTGATTGAGCTCGTCCTCCATCACGTGGTACCAAGCCCAGAGGTTCGTGGGCGCTCCGCGCGCCCACGATAGCGTCGCCGGCTGCTCGAGCCACGCGTCGTCGAACGCACGGAATCCCTCGAGCGTGCGCCCACGCACGGCACGCAGCCGCTCCACGTGCCATTCGACGGGCCGGCCGCGAGCGAAATCCCAGACCGCGGGCTCGAGTCTGAGCAGCGGACCCCATTCAGCCCAGTCGGTGTCCGACGGCGTCGGGCCGCCAACCGTGGACGCCGTGTATACCCACTCGACGGCTGTGATGTGCGCCAGGAGGGCGCCGATCGGGTTCGCCTTTGCGTCGTGCTGGTGGTCCAGGTCGGCGACTGTCAGATCCGCGACCGAGTCGAGTGTCGTCACGCGCGTGTACTCGAGCATCGCCACGAGCGAGCCGACCATCGGCGTGTAGCCCGGCGAGGGACGCATTTCCAGGGATGGGGTCATGCTCAGGTGGTACGGAGACAGTCAGCTGATCGACCGCGGGATGCGGTGGCGCTGCGTCACGATCCGAAAAATGCCTCCAGAGGCGGCATGTGCAACGGCGCGGTCAGCCCGCCCGCAGCGCCGTGCTCGGGTCCACTCGCATCGCCCGCCGCGCCGGCACCAGTCCGGCCGCACCGGCCACCACAACGAGTGCCGCGACTCCACAGCCAAAGCTGACCGGGTCCCGCCAGGTCACGCCAAAGAGCATGCTGTTCATCGCCGGGACCACAAGCACGGCCGCGAGCGTGCCGAGCACGATACCGACGAGCGTGAGTCGCATCGTCTCGCGCATGATGGCTGCGCCCACATCGTTGGTCGTTGCGCCGAGCGCGATGCGAATACCCAGCTCCTGCCGGCGCTGTGTCACTCCGAAAGAGATCAGCGCGTAGATCCCGAGCGCCGCGATCGCAACCGCGAAAGCGGCGAAGCCCGACAGCAGCAGCACGAGGAATCGCCGTGGCGATGCGACCTGGTCGATGAGCGTCTGCATCGTGCTCCAGGAATTCCTGACCGCATCCGGCGCGACAGGCGCCAGCGCCGTCCGGGCAGCGGCGGCGAATCCCGAAATCGGCAGCGAGGTGCGCACGACCAGATCCACGCGCGTATAGCCGTAACTCTGCCGCATGGGGAAATACACCTCGCCCGTGAACGGACTCTCGAGCGTTGCGTGGCGCACGTCACCGACGACGCCGATCACAGTCAGGTGCCTGGGGCCTTGGACTACGCGCTGCCCGATCGGGTCGCCCCCGGGCCAGAGCTTGCGCGCCATGGACTCGTTGATGATCACTACACGTGGCGCCGTGGGATCGTCGCCCTCGGCAAAGTCCCGACCCTTCTCGAGGGGAATACCCATCGTCCGGAAGTAGTCCGCATCGACGAACCTGATGAATCCCTCAGGCAGATGGCCGCGCTGATACGCCTGGTTCTCGCCGGGCACGCCCCAACTGCGATCGCCAGTGAAGGGCAGCATGTCGCTGAGTGAGGCCGCCGTCACGCCGGGCGTGGATCGAATGCGCCGAAGCACTTCATCGTAGTACGCCGTCGCCGCCGCGAGATCACGCGGTGCAACGGGCGGGTCCACCCGAAGCCGGAAGAGATGCTCAGGGGTGAAGCCGAGGTCCGCGTCGAGCACGCGCACAAAGCTCCGCAGGAGCAGCGACGACGCAACGAGCAGTACGAGCGCCGCCGCGATCTCGGTGACGACGAGCGCGGAACGAACGCGTGCATGCTGGCCTCCGCGGGTGGCGCCCCGAGTCCCATCCTTCAACGCATCGTTCGGATCGGCCGGCGACTGGAGCGCCGGCAGCAGACCCACTACGACACCGGCGAGCACGGCGACGAGTGTCGTCGCGATCACGACCGAGGCGTCCACGTGCACGCGGGAGAGCAGGGGAATGTCGAAGGCGCGCAGGTGCGACAGGTACCGCGTCGCAAGAATCGCGAGTGTCACGCCGATCGCGGCGCCGCCGCACGCCAGGAGCAGGCTCTCGGTGAGTACCTGCCGCACGATGCGGCCGCGCGCAGCGCCGAGTGCGACACGAAGCGCGAGCTCCCGGCCGCGTGCGGACATCCGTGCGTACTGAAGGCTGGCCAGATTCACCGCGACAATGAGCATGACGGCGGCGACGGCGAACGCGAGCATCATCAACGCCGGCCGGAAGCGGCCATTCACATGGGCGTCAAGCGATTCGATCCGCGGCCGAATCGGGTTCCGTTGCGGAAACTCCGCTGTGAGCTGCCTGCCGAGCGCCTTCAGCTCGACGTTCGCCTGGGCGATGGATACCCCGGGCCGCAAGCGACCGACGACAGCGAGCGTGTTCCCATCGCGATTGTTTCGCTCGCTGAGCGGGTACGGAACGAACAGATCGGCGGCAGTGCCTGGCGTGAACACAGAGGAGAAGTCAAACGACGCGGGCAGCACGCCGATGATCTGCACAGACTTGTCGCTGACGGTCACGACCCGCCCGATGACAGACGGATCCGCGCCAAACTGTTCGCGCCACAGCCTGTCCGTGAGGATCGCCGTCGTGGAGCCGCTGTCCCGCCCGCATTCCTCGGCGGTGAACGACCGGCCCAGTTCGGGCGTGACGCCAAGGAGCGGAAAGAACCCGCAGGTGACGGGCACCCGCGTGAGCCGTTGTGTGACGCCGTGCATGGTAAGCGCCGCGTCGCCCACGCTGTAGTAGCCGAAGTATCCGGCGATCCCACTCAACGACTTGCTCCTGGTGCCCAGGTCCACGAAGTGGCCGACCTGCACGCGCCAGTCGTCAACGCCGTTGTCCGCGACGTTCCCGATCCACACGAGCCGCGACGGGTTCGCGAAAGGCATGGGACGCAGCAGCACGCCGTTCACGAGACTGAACACAGTCGCGCTCGCGCCAATGCCGAGCGCCAGGATCACGAGGGCGAAGACGGTGAAGCCCGCGTCCAGGCGAAGGGTGCGGAGCGCGTAGCGAAGATCGCCGCGGAGCCTGTCCATCCCGTCGGTCCATCGCGCACGCCGCTCCTGCCTGCCAGCAACAGCGCGGGACAGGCGTCGTTCGCCGTCCACGTCGCCGAAGCGCCGCCGCGCCTCGTCGTTCGCGTCC
>Ga0207652_10001940_pt1 | contig 17897 bp, 8 predicted proteins | sample KBSC63BmetaG_FD_184334 | JGI IMG/M metagenome (GOLD analysis project Ga0207652, IMG submission 184334) | Corn rhizosphere microbial communities from Kellogg Biological Station, Michigan, USA - KBS C6-3B metaG (SPAdes) (version 2) | ecosystem: Host-associated > Plants > Roots > Rhizosphere ... | reverse complement strand
CCATGACGCTCAGCAAACCGCGAGACTGAAAAGCGCGCGAACACCGGACGGATTTAGTTCACACTACGAATTTCCAAATGTTGTGGATAAAGGTTTTAAGAACGCTAACAATCGCTAACAAACCTTCATGGGATGGAACAAACCCAAGAAACCATTGACTTAAGCTGTGAACGGTTTCACTGATCTGCTATTCGCTAACCGACACTTACTTTGAATTCACAAGACACAGCGTTTCCAGGTTGCTAGTGTTGCTCGGCAGTCAACTGACTGCGATTGCTGTCAACGAGTGCTCAGCCAAGTGGCCAAGAGTACCAGGCAGCACGAGCAACAAACACTATTGGAGGCAGCATGCAGTTGAAGCAAAGATTTGCGGGTGCGATGGTCAGACTTCTCCTAGGGTCCCTGTTGGCGGCATCCCTGCTGGCGGGTGAGGCAGTTAAAGCTCAAGATATATTCGGTGTGATCTCAGGCACGGTAACGGACAGCACTGGTGCGGTCGTACCGGAAGCCAAGGTAACGATCCAGAACGAGGACACAAAACAGAGCCGTGTCCTCACAACGAGCGACTCTGGCTATTTCACGGCGCCGCAGTTACCGGTTGGCCATTACACGGTGATTGGAGAGAAGGAGGGCTTCAAGACGACGCGCTCGTCAGGAACCGAACTGAATGCAGGCGCTCACGCAACGGTCAACCTCGCGTTGCGGGCAGGTGGCGGTTCGGAGACGGTGGAGGTCACATCGGTCGGCGCTACGGTCAATACGGCGAGCGCAGAAATTGCGCGCACCGTCACCCAGCAACAGGTGCAGGCGCTTGCTTTGAACGAACGCAACTACGTCCAGCTCACCACGATCATTCCCGGCGCCGCCACTGTCAGCTTCGATCAGACTGCCCTCACGACCGGCATGTCCACTGCCGCGGCTGCGATCAATGGTCTTCGCACCGACCAGAATCTGTTTACCGTAGACGGCGGTTACAACATGGACTCCGGGTCGAACTCCACCCAACTCAACAACGTGGGTATCGATTTCATCCAGGAGGTGACGGTCCAGACGTCCAACTTTTCGGCAGAGTACGGCCGGAACGCGGCGGCTTCGGTCAACGTCGTGACTCGAAGCGGAGGCAACCAGTTTCACGGCGGTGTTTTTGAATTCCTGCGCAATAACTACGCAGACGCGATCTCGCCAGGCTCGAAGATCAATCTGACACCAACCACGAACATCAAGAATCTGCTTCCGCCACTGCGCTATAACGACTTCGGATGGGACGTGGGCGGGCCCGTCCTGAAGAACAAAATCTTCTTTTTTGCTGGACAGGAGTTCAAGAAGCTGCGCATCGCGGCAAACGCGCAGAACCTGACGGTACCAACAAGCGCGGAGCTTTCCGGAAATTTCAGCGACATCATGTCTCAGGTCACCCTGCACGCACCAGCCAATGCGCCGGTCGGTTGCACGGTGGTCAATAACGTTTTGAGCGCTGCCTGCATCAGCACCGACGGCAAAGCGATCGCAAATGTCTATGCTCTGATGGAGGCTCAGGCTGCCGTCTTCAACAACACCCCGACAACGTCCAACGCGACTTTCCAGCCAAGTACCCCTCAGAACTTTCGAGAAGACATCATTCGCGTGGACTACCACCCGTCAGCGAAGCACAGCCTGTACTTTCGCTACCTCCACGACGATCTAAACCTTATCGATCCCTTTGGGACTTTTACGCCGGGCGGTTTACCGACAACACCGACCACCCGCATTCGGCCCGGATATAGCGATCAGATCGGCTATATTTGGACCGTCTCTCCGAAGATCATCAACGAAGCCAAATTCAATGTCTCGTGGAACAAACAGCGTATTCCGCCCCAGGGCAACACCTGGCAGCGGGCAACCTACGGATTTCAATTTCCCTTGCCATTTCCGAACGCCGGAACGTATCCCACCGGTATTCCGCACGTCCTCTTCAACTCGACAACGGGTATTGCCAACTCCAGTCTGACGCAATTCTCCGGTCCTTACTTCTCCTTGTTTGCGCCCACGACGGACATTGCACCTTCCGACACCCTAACCATGCAGCGTGGACCGCACACGCTCAAGTTCGGTGCGTTGTTTGCGCGCAACCGAAAAGATCAGAACTCGCGCCCCGACTCCTATAACGGGCGCGTCACCTTCCAGACAAGCGGCAATCCGAATACTACGGGCGACCCCTTTGCCGATGCCCTGATAGGAAACTTCTCCACATTTCAGCAGCAGTCGGCCGATCCCACCGGGCACTTCCGCTTCAACAATGTTTCGCTATTCGTAGTCGACAACTGGAAGGTTTCGCAGAAGTTCAGTGTGGAGTTGGGCGTACGTTTTGAATACACAACTCCAACCTACACGCAGGGCAACAATCTCGTGAACTTCGACCCCAGCCAATACACGGCTGCAAACGCGCCTACCGCGATCAGCAGCGGTAATGTGCCTACGGGCGGCAATCTCGACCAGGGGTATGTCATCGATGGGTTGGTGCGCCCTGGGCCGGTCCCGGCGGATCAGGTGGCGCGCGTTCCTGGCGCCACGAGTGGGTTTGTCACGGCAGTGCCCGCCACGGCGCCGCGCGGGCTCTTCCCGGCGCAGGGCCTGGTTGGACCGCGCGTAGGCATTGTGTACACGCTTAGTCCAAAGACCACCATCCGAGCGGGCTATGGCATTTTCTATGACAAGCCGGAAGGCAATATTGTCTTTGGGCAGCCGGGCGTCGTGCCGTTCCTGCAATCGGTCAGCTATACGAATGCAAACCTGAGTAATCCGACCGGAGGCGCGGCCACCGTTCCCACGATCTTTGGCCTGAGCGCTGTGCAGCCAAATCTCAAGGTAGCCAGCAACGATCAGTACAGTGTCAGCGTGCAGCGTGAGTTGTCTTTCGGCTTTCTGGCTGAAGCGGCTTATGTCGGCAACGTCGGACGCCATCTGCTACGTCAACCGAACATCAACGCGCCTACGTTCGCGGCCGTGACGGCGAACCCGACATTGGCCGCCAACCAGATTCGTCCCTACTTCGGTTATACCGACATCAGTCAATTCCGTTCCGACAGCATCTCGGATTACAACGGCCTGCAGGTATCCGCTACCAAGCGGCGCGGCAATCTTCTGTTGACGCTCAACTACACATGGTCGAAGTCTCTTGCGACAAGCAGTGGCGAGACCGATAATCCGGAGCCCGAGTGCCCGTTTAGCTGCCTGCGGAGTGACGGGACATCTGTATCCTGGAACCGGTTCGATTACGGGGTTACGTCCTTTGACCGCCGCAATATTTTCTCCGCGACCTATACCTATACTCTTCCGTTCTTCAAGAGCCAGCGGAACCTTACCGGCGAGGCCCTGGGCGGGTGGTCACTGAGCGGCATCACGCGCGCCCAAAGTGGACAGCCGCTTACAGTCAACTCGACAACCAGCATTGGTACAGCTTCCGGGAATGTTTCCTACAATCGACGCGCCAACCTGATTCAGGGTGTCGCTCTTACCAGCGGATATACGTGTCCTGCTTTGAAGCGCTGTGCCTTCAATCCGGCGGCGTTCTCAGCTCCTTCAGTGACGTCGTTCGGCAATGCGCCGATTGGAAATATTCTGGGCCCAGGATACTTCGCGACGGATCTCTCGCTGCGGAAGACCCTCGGCTTGTGGCGTGAATCGAACCTGCTGATCCAACTGGATGCGTTCAACGCTTTCAACCGGGCGAACTACAGCAACCCGAATACCAGCGTAGGCGGCAGCCTGGGCACAATCACCGGTTCTAACCCACCACGACAGCTTCAGCTTGGCGCGAAGGTCAACTTCTAATGCCTCCTCAGGGGCGATGGTTCGCCCATCGCCCCCTTTTTTCGTTCGAAACGACTTTTGAGGAATGCCCCGTGAAACGTTTTGACTGGATAACCCTGGTCCTTTCCGCGCTCATCTTCATCCATGGAAATCCGCCTGCCGCAGCTCAACCGACAACGGTATTGGTCGACGTAGACCATCGCAAAACAATGAATCTCGATGGGGATTGGCGTTATATTGTCGATCCTTTTGATGGAGGTCTTTACAACTTCCATCGCGAACTTCGCAAGGACGGATTCTTCCTGAATGGCGCACCGGAAACAGGCAGCCAGGGCTTGGTGGAGTACGACTTCAGCAAGTCACCCACACTTAAAGTTCCAGGTGACTGGAATACGCAGCACGATTCCCTCTTCTATTACGAAGGCGTACTTTGGTATCAACGCGACTTCACGTATCAGCCTCCCGCCAACCATAGAACATTTCTCCATATCGGGGCAGCAAACTACAGGTCCATCGCGTGGGTCAACGGACAACAGGTCTGCAGTCATGAGGGAGGCTTCACCGCCTTCGACTGCGATGTGTCTTCGGCGATTCATAAGGGGCAGAACTTCGTTGTTATCTCCGTGGATAACACACGTCTCGCTGATGGCGTGCCCACACTCAACACCGACTGGTGGAATTACGGAGGCATCACGCGCGACGTGTCGCTTGTAGATCTCCCTGCGAAATACATCGATGACTACGATCTCCATGCCAGCCGCGACCGTAGCGCTCTTGAAGGCAGTGTGCATGTCGAGAATGGTGTGCCTGGAGAAGAGGTGACGGTCAGCCTGCCCGAACTGGATCGCTCCGTCCATGCTCGGATTGGCGATGACCAGCGCGCTCACATCTCAATGAACGCGCGGAACATTGAATTCTGGTCGCCAGATCACCCTAAACTTTACAAGGTGCGGTTGCAGGCCGGCGAAGATGTTCTTGACGACGACGTGGGCTTTCGAACGATCGAAGTCCGCGGGACTGACATTCTTCTTAACGGAAATCCGATCTTTCTGCGCGGCATCTCCATTCACGGGGAGGCCCCGGTTCGCGGCGGCCGCGCCAACAGCGATGCAGACGCAAGCATGTTGCTCGGCTGGGCAAAAGAGTTGGGTTGTAACTATGTGCGCCTCGCTCACTATCCTCATGACCAGAGAATGACTCGTGCTACCGACCGTCTTGGTCTCATGGTGTGGTCGGAAATACCGGTGTACTGGGCAGAACACTTCGGTGACCCCGCCGTTCTGGCAAAGGCCCAGCAGCAGTTGAACGAAGAAATTCACAGAGACCGGGATAAAGCTTCGATTGTGTTCTGGTCGATAGCCAACGAAACGCCGCTTACCGCCGAGCGGACGACATTTCTCAAGACGCTCGCCGCGAATGTGCACGCAATCGACCCCACCCGGCTGGTGACGGCTGCTCTGCTGGTCCGCTCGGAAGGGCACGAAAAGTATGTCGACGACCCGCTGGGCGATGCGCTCGATGTCATCGGAATGAACGAATATATCGGCTGGTACGAGCAGTCGCCTGCAGACGCGGATAGGACCAACTGGCACATCGGTTATCAAAAGCCGCTGATCGTCAGCGAGTTTGGCGGAGATGCCAAGTTCGGACTGCACGGACCGGAGACGCAGCGATGGACCGAGGAGTATCAGGCAAGCATCTTCCGGCACCAGCTGCCAATGCTCAGCAAGATTCCGCAGTTTCGAGGCGTGAGCCCATGGATCCTCGTGGATTTCCGCTCTCCCATGCGACAACTGCCGGGGGTGCAGGACGGCTTCAACCGAAAAGGACTGATCTCAGATAAGGGCGACAAGAAGCAGGCCTTCTTTATCTTGCAGAAAACCTATCAGGCCTGGTCTGCGAATGCGGCCAGGGCGGAACCGGTTGGTCCAGGCGGACCTCTGGATTCTGCCGATACCAAAAAGCCCGCCTTGGTGAAAACTTCACCCGCTACTTTGGCCGCTCTGCCCGCTTCTTATTGAATCCCAGCTACAAACCGCCAGAATTCAAACCGCACCAGCATCATTTGAGGAAAAGTTGATGATCAGCCGCCAAACCCTATCGACCGTTGCGATGACAGCAGTTGCTGCAGTGTCCTTCCTGGGCGGTCCACACGCCGCCGCGCAGAGTACCCCCGACTTCGGTCCAAACGTCTACATCTTCGACACGAGCATGTCGAACGCCAGCATTCAAACAACCCTGACCTCGCTGGCAAACGAGTCTCAGTTCAGCACGAACCGTTACGCCGTGCTGTTTAAGCCGGGGACGTACAGCGTGCAGTCGGAAGTGGGGTATTACGAGTCTGTCGCTGGTCTCGGGCAGTCTCCACAGGCAGTTACGATCAACGGCTTTCTGACCTCCAACCAGACCGACAGCAATGGCAACCTCACGGTTAATTTCTGGCGTTCGCTGGAGAATATGGCGATCACATCTTCCACCACTCTGCAATGGGGCGTGTCGCAAGGCGCGGATTTCCGTCGTATGTACATCAACGGGCCGCTGCAACTGACAAACACAAATTGTGGCCAGGCAAGTGGAGGATTCATCGCGGATTCGGTGATTACCGGCAACGTCAATCCGTGCTCGCAGCAGCAGTGGTACACCCGCAACAGTTCGCTCGGAAGCTGGTCCGGCGGCGTCTGGAATATGGTGTTTTCCGGGGTGCTGGGCGCGCCCACGCCAAACTACCCAGCCAAGTCCTACACGGTACTTCCGAACACACCCGTCAGCCGCGAAAAAGCTTTTCTCTACGTTGATAACGGCGGCAACTACAACGTGTTTGTGCCAGCACTGCAAACAAACTCAGTTGGTACGACATGGCAGAATGGCAGCGCCCCTGGCTACTCGCTCCCTATCAGTACGTTCTTCATCGCGAAGCCGTCGACGCCGCTCTCGGACATCAATACCGCGCTCGCTTATGGCCAGAACCTGATACTGACCCCTGGCGTGTACCAATATGCGGGGTCGATCAACGTCACAAATCCAAACACGATTGTGCTTGGCATCGGATACGCCACGCTGGTCCCCCAGACAGGCACCGCTGCCCTCTCGGTTGCCGACGTCGATGGCGTCCAGATATCCGGTTTGATCATTGACGCCGGTCCCGTCACGTCGCCCGTGCTCTTGCAGGTAGGCTTCCCGGGTTCGGCGGTTGACCACCATCTAAATCCGACCTCGATCAGTGATGTTTCCTTTCGTATTGGCGGGGCGACCACTGGATCGGCGGCCACCAGTCTTGAGGTCGACAGCAACAACGTTTTGTTGGACAACATCTGGGCCTGGCGTGCCGACCACGGCCTCACGCCGACCGGCTGGACCGTGAACACGGCACTCAACGGCGTCGTCGTCAATGGAAATAACGTGACAGCTCTGGGCTTAGCGGTGGAACACTATCAGCAAAACCAAGTCCTTTGGAACGGCAACGGGGGCGAAACAATCTTCTATCAGAGTGAACTGCCCTATGATGTGCCGAGCCAAAGCGCATGGATGAACGGCAACGCGAACGGTTACGCGTCCTACGCCGTGTCGAACTCGGTCATCAACCATATTGCGTACGGTCTGGGTGTTTACTCCTTCTTCAATCAGGGAGTGAACATCATTGAAGATAGCGCGATTACGGTTCCCGATGCGGTGGGCGTGACGGTAACGGATGCTGTGTCAGTCTTCCTGTCAGGAAGCGGCTCTATTACGCATACGGTCAACAATGCGGGAACGGTAGCCAAAAGTGGATCGATCACCAGTTACCTTCCCTTCTATCAAGGCGCGGCCTGCACCAGCACCTGCCCCGTCGCTCCCAGCAACGTAGCAGCAGCCACCATCTCGCCCACGCAGATCAACCTGACCTGGACCCCGAGTTCCTCTCCGGGCGCGGCCTACAGCGTGTTCCGTGGAACGACCGCTGCGTTTACTCCAGCCGTCAGCAATCGCCTGACCTCGGGAGCGGCCGGCACATCGTTCGCGGATACATCGGCCAAACCGTCCACAACTTACTACTACCTTGTGCAGGCAAACAACTCCGTCGGCTATTCTTCATATTCGAACCTCGCCAGCGGCACAACTCCCGCGACCGGTGGCGTGATTACGACCGACGTCGTGGACATCGATTCCGGTTATTCAGGAGCGGCCCCACCAACGCATTGGCTGGCCGACACCTACGCCACCGGCGGGAATCTTAGATCCACTACCCACGCCATCTCCATTCCAAACGGAACAGTCAATGCCGCGCCAGCGGCGGTCTACCAGACGTATCGGACGGCTGCGAGCTTCAGCTATGCCATACCCAACCTAACGCCGGGCGGAAGTTATATCGTAGATCTTCATTTCGCGGACGCGTTCTTCGCAACCACCGGATCGCGCAAGTTCAATGCTTCGATCAACGGCACGCAGGTGTTGACGGACTACGACATCGTCGCAGCTTCCGGCGGTGAGTACGTCGCCAACGTGCAGTCGTTCTACGCGACGGCGGACAGTACCGGGACGATCACCATTGCTTTCAGCACAGGTTCGGCGAACAGCCCACAGGTCAATGGGATCGAGATAGGTCAGGGGAGCATCCCCGTCCCCGGTGTGCCCTCTGGGCTTTCGGGTCAAACCGTTTCCAGCAGCCAGATCAACCTCAACTGGAATGCGAGTTCCACGGCCGGTGTGCAGTATGAGGTGTTTCGGAGTACGACAGCAGGCTTCACGCCCTCGCCCGCAAACCTGATCACAACTACGTCTGCCACGTCATACTCCGACCCCGCACTTGCGGCGGCGACAACGTATTACTACCTGGTCGAGGCAAACAACACCTATCTCACCTCCCTGCCCTCGAACCAGGCGAGCGCAGTGACGCAGAATGCCATCACAACACCTCCTTCCAGTCCTGCAGCGCCCACGGGACTGACGGCGGCTACGATCTCCAGCAGCCAAATCAATCTTTTATGGACAGGAAGTTCAACACCCAACGTCCAATACCAACTGTTCCGTGGGACGGCGAATGGGTTTGTTCCGTCTTCGGCCAATCTCGTCACGACAACTTCGGCGACGGGATATTCAGACCTCGGCCTCGCAGGTTCCACCACGTATTATTACGTCGTTGAAGCTTTCAACAACGCCGGAAGTTCGACTCCATCCAACCCGACCAGCGCCAAAACAAAGATGGCGACTCCAGCCAGCGTCGCCGTAGTTTCAGGATCGGGGCAGACTGCACAGGTTGGCGCTATTTTCGCCAATCCGCTGGTCGTCGTCGTCACCGACGCTGGAGGCCAGCCGATTCCCGGCGTTACAGTCAGCTTTGCCGGGTCAAACATTGACTTCCCCGGGGGCGCAACCGCACAAACGGATGCAATTGGACAAGCACAGGTCACCGCACAACCCAATGCGAGCGGTTCGCTTACCGTGACAGCGAGCATCGCCGGAGTGGGAACACCAGCCACGTTTTCAGAGAACGGAACCGGCATACCGCAAACCATCTCCTTCGCGCAGCCGGCGTCACCGGTCACCTACGGAGCGGCACCGGTTACTTTGAATGCATCGGCGAGTTCCGGGCTCGGCGTGTCCTTCAGCGTCGCGGGACCGGCTACGATCACCGGGAATACTCTGAGAATTACAGGAGCGGGAACGGTCGTCGTAACGGCTTCACAGGCCGGCGATACAACGTATGCTGCCGCAACGCCGGTGTCGCGTTCTGTGATCGTGAATCCTGCAGTTCTGACTGTCACTGCAAACGACACCTCCAAGACGGCCGGCGCAACGAACCCAGCATTTACTGCGACTTATAGCGGCTTCGTGAATGGAGACATCGTGACAGCGTTAGCAGGTTCACCCACGTTCTCAACTACGGCAACGAATTCGAGCCCCGTCGGCACGTATCCTGTCGCGATCGCGCTGGGCACACTGGCTTCGCCAAACTACACATTCACTTTCGTCAATGGAACACTCTCGGTGCTTGCGCCACCGACAATCATCATCACCACGACGGCGACACTATCGAAGGTGGAGGGAGGCTACCAGGCGCGAATCACTGTCACCAATACTGGAACCGTTGCGGCAACGAATGTGCAACTGACGACAGCGTTACTTGGCTCAGTTGCGGGCTCGCCTTTGCCCCAGATCCTCGGCACTGTCGCTGCATCAGGTGGTTCAAATACGGTCGTAGTCATGTTCCCGGTGAGCGCGGGCGCCAGCGGCGCAGGAATTGTAGAAAAATTCACTGGAACTTATACCGGCGGGTCATTCAGTGGGGGTAGCCGCGCAGTCTTGCCTTAGCGCGGCCCGACTTCGAAGACGATTGGAAACCATCGGAGATCACAAATTAAAGTCTAAGAAATCTTGTCATGTCGCTCTTAGTTAGAGGAACGATCTGGCCCTCTCCGGCTTCGCTCTTTGAAGTTGTTAAACGCATCTTCGAGCCATCGCCGGTATTGCCGTTCGGCCTCTTTTGCGTCGATACGCACTGTCAATTTTGTCGGTTCGTCGATGCGTTCTCCCGCGAAGCGGAAGCGGTACCACCAAAACTTTCGCCTCTGATTACGTTGACCTTCGGAACTCCTGTCCTGTCGGTGAGGCGCGCCGGTGCCGAGCGCGCGAACGAAGGTTCAGGCGAAAGCAAAACTCGCCCAAATTTCAGGATACCCTGCACCACGCAAAAAGGTGGTGCAGGACACGAGGCTGGATTTTCTCGGCAACGTCGGCGCCCCAACGGGCGATATTGCGGTGATGCTCGTCAAGGTCCTCCGCGGTGATTGCCGTCGCACCTGGAATTGCCAGTCTGGCAGATCGGAGATCATTCGTCCCGGGACACTTCCAGGTTGTCGAACTGCACCTTGGTCCAGTCGCTCCCGATGCCGAACATGCCTGCGAAATGCGCCGTATCGCGCACATTGGCCAGCACCTGTCCGTCGCACATCGCCGCAATTTCAGCGCCGTGGAAGCGGAGTTGCATGCGATGCCAGCCGGTCGTGAAACCTGCCACCCGTCCGGAAGCCAGGGTGATCGGCGGATGTTTGAACTGTGCACTCAGCACAGCCCATTCTCCGTTCGCTTTCAGACGCAGAACGTATCCGCTGGGGTAAAGTGCAGCGCGGTCCTTGAAAACGTCCGAAGAATCAATGCGCCCGATCACCGTGGCACCCCCGTTGGCCGGTATCAGCGCATCCACACGCACACTGTAGTCTTCCCAGTGTGCGTCACCGGCTAGTGAGAAAGGGTCAGGTAATGGCGCCCACGGGATCGGCTTCACCGTAATCTGCTGCTCGATGCAGCGGCCCGCGCGGCCGCTACAGGGTACGGCCTCGAAGGCCCCATCCTGATCGGCAAGGTACTTTGGCGTACGCTTCAGCTCGGTACTCTCAAAGTCGTCCTTGTAAGGGAATGGGAAGGCCGCGGCAGGCGAAGGCACACCGGCTCCCTTGCCTTGCCCCGTCGTCGTCGTGATGGTGTAGATGGAATCGGGTTGAAATTCGTAAGTGACCACACCATCCCGCACGGGCAGCGTGGCGACCTTTTCAAAGGTCCGTGTCCCGTTCGTCTGCCAAACGGAGAGCGAAGTGGCTTTGAGACCACGTCCGATGTGAAGAGAAACACGCTGCGCCGTATTCGCTGCAATCGTTTCCAGCACCATGCTCCAGTTCACCGAGCCTTCGGCGGGCTCGCGGAGCGTGACATAGCTGCCGCTATTCTGCGGAAGGAAGCCGGAAGCCGTGTCCATGTAGCGCCAGCCGGGCTGCGCAAATTGCGTTGTATGCGCGGTCACCCATATGGTCGACTGCACATCGTAGTGCCCCGACCAGGGCGTGTTGGCGTACATCAACCCTGAGTTAGGAGCGGCAAGAAGATCGTAGTAGGACGTGATGGGGCTCCAGATCTCTGTCTTGGTGAAGCGGCCTTTGATGTAGTTCTCGTTATACCGCCGCGCCATGATCCGGCCGCCGGCAGTCCAGTCGCGCGAAAGAAAAGGACCTCCTCCCGGGTTGGGCTGGTCCTCGCTCGACCACACCTTCACCTTCGACTCACGCACCGCATCGGGAGAAAGTCCGGGCAGCCCCTCGGCCGGATAGTGAACACCGATCGCGTCCACGGCTTTGGCCAACGCAGGATCGGCCTTCATCACGTCGGCTACGTGAAACATGTCTTCCCGCGGGTACAGGTCGCAGCACACGATCTTCGTCGCGAGATGATGCTCGTCCAATACCTTACGCAGCTCCTTGACCCAGGAGTACTCCGGCTTCCGCTCGTTCCACACGCCCGTATATTGAATTTCCAGACCTTGCTTACGAGCGCCTTCCAGAAAGTCGGCAATATATTCAGCCATGTCGTGGCTGTAATACTTTCCGCCGCCTATCCAGCCCGGAGCGCCCCACGGAAGTGTGTCGAGAATGATCGCGGGATTCCGCTTGCGTGCTTCCCGCATCAGCCACCACTCATACCCGCGCGTGTAGTCGTGGTCCTCGCGGCTGCGCATGTGGCTCGGCTCCGAGCCATCGGTAGAGTTCACATCGGAGCCGATTTCCACCTTCAGGTGCTGCAGCCCAGCACCGTAGCCCGGCTTGAACAGATAATCGAGTATCTCGGACCGCTGCGGCTCCGGATAATCGATCAACAGGCGCGAACTGGCTCCTGCACTGGCCGCGCCCAGTCCCTCGAAGGTGCGGCCGGGACTGGTGGCGTCAAGGGAGATCACCGTCTGTGCCGAACCGTGCAGCGTCGCGAGGGCAAGCCCTGCTGTAACAGCAAACCATCGTATGTTGAGCATCACTTTCCTCTTAGTAAAGATACTTCAACGCGAACTGAAAGAAGCGAGAGGCCGGCGTATGTCAGGTTGCGCGAAGTTCGGAGTATTGGTCAGGTTGAATGCTTTTCTGCAATTCGGAAACGGGTACCGTTGCAGCCGTTGCGTGGTAACGCGCGGGAAACCGCTCTTGATCGAAACTGCAAGAAATTACCATGGACCTGCCACTGTGAGAATGCGTAGGGAAGGCACTTGTCAGTCTGCTAAAGTCTCTTGCTCTGGAGCCACGTGCGGATGGCCTGAACGAGTTCTGCCTTGCATTCCAGCGGCAGCCAATGCGCTCCGCGCAGACTCGTCACCGTGAGGTCTGGGCAGCTTTCGCGCATTGGATCGCCATAATGGTTGCCATCGATTGTATTAATCGCATCAAGGCTGCCGTTGACGAACAGTACGGGCTGCGAAATACGACCGCGATGCGGAGCCCTGCGAGCATAAGCGATGTTGGCGTCATCGTTTAGGTACCACGCGCAAGGGGGACGAAAGCCGTGAGCATTGAACGCCTGCACCAGCGCGTCGAAGTCCGCCGCCGGCCAGAGCGCTCGATCAGGTGAAGTCTGCGGGGCGCGATGCGCGGCGCCGAAACGTCCTCCGTTGCGGGTGACCATCGCATTCGGCGAAGGCTTTCCGACGTTGGCGGTGTCGCCACGTCGGAAGATTGATGCCAGCGATGCTGCCTTGTCCGCATCTAGATCGAGAACGGCCGATTTGAAGTGCGTCGTGTAATAGCGATAGTAGTCCCATTGACCATCGGGATATTGGTCGGCCGGGTAAATCGATCGATCGACCAGCGGAACGAGCGTCGGTAAGGCATTCGCGTCAGGAAAATAAGGAACCGAAATCAACACGACGCCGCGGCTCCGTTGAGGCTCATGCGCGACTAACGAACTGGCGACGACACTTCCCCAATCGTGGCCAACCCAAATTGCAGGTTGTCCGCCAAGGTAGTCATGGAGTTCCGCCATGTCCTCCACGATTTGCTCAATGGCGTAGGCATCATTGGGCGCGGGAACGGACGAGGCACCATAACCGCGCATGTCAGGGGAAACGCAGTGCCAACCGTCCGCAGCGAACGCGTCCATTTGGGCGCGCCACATTAAGCTGATCTCCGGCCAGCCGTGGAGAAAGATCATCAACTGTTGGTCCGCAGACCCGCACTCGAGGTAATGCGTGGTGTGACGAGACGTGCTGACCGTGCGCGAAATCAGCTTCGAGGAGGACATGCCTGATGATAAACGCGACAGCCCAGCTGCCCCACGCTGAAGAGTCTAGATGACTGGTTGAGCCTCAGCCCAGTTTCGGAAGTAGGCGGTTGAAGTGGGTCTGACATGACACGTCTGTGAGTTGTTTCATGCGGCACTAGGGTCGCCGAACTAGCAGGGACTTTAAGATGTCTGCATCAGGGAATGATTGCGTCACAGAATCATTGCGCTGGTGGCCTGTATGGCAAGCGATCCCGCGGCTGAGGTTTATGAGATTTGTGGATACGAGGAATAAGTGATCGCGGCTATTCGCCAGCCATCGCTTCCTTTCACGAGGACCCAGGTTTCGCTGCCGCGATTTTGTTCTTTGCCGTCGACCAGGAACACGAAGTCGAAGTACACCGAAGCGATCGTACCGTCGCTGTTTTGCTGCAAGTGAGTGTGCGTCGGGTTGAAGTTCGCCTTTGAGTTCGAAACTACCTTCGCAAAATCCGTATAACTTCCTACGCGAATCTTCGCAGCATCCGGCGACTTTGCCTTGGCACGAGCGTAGGCGTCATCGGAGAGTACATTGAGCCACATGCCGCCTTGCGAAAGAAACAAATGCGCCAGTCGAGTCCCGTCGTGGTTTAGAACGGCTTCGTGATAGGCGTCGATGACATGCTGCACGTCGACCGTGTCCGATGCGTTGCCGGCAAGGACGACGCTCTTGTTTTCATTCGCGGATGGGTTTTGAGCGAAACTCGCTGGAACAATCGAAATCGTGTAAGCAAAGATAAGACTACTGATAAGAGGCTTCATACGGGATCTCCTTAAGATCGCTGCGTCCGTCATACTCGGGTGCGACGCAGAACTGCCTACTCGCCAATGTACGCACATTCACCATGCAGCTAGCGGATATGTTGTGAAGCGGTTTTGGTGATTGCAAGACGGTAGAGTGAGCGAATGAGACGGGAGGGCGCTAAGCACCGCGAGTTGACAACACTTCTTCCAGCACCGTGCAATGGACGCGCTCGGGTATGCGATCTGTCAGAATGAGTAGACCTGTCATGATGAAAAACACTCTCAGATGGTCGATCGTTTCCCTCATCTTCTGGACAGTGATAGCTGTGATTTTTACTCTGCCTCAACTCGGGCAGAACGGTCATCCGCAGAAGGTATTGCTCTCTGCGCTGGCACAGTGGTGGTCCTGGGGACTGCTTGTACCGGGAATCCTGGCACTCGATCATGTTCTTCCGTTTTCTGCTCAACGGATCGTGCCACGGGTGATAGCCCACCTCTTTTTAGGCCCGGTGGTGGCCGTTGCGTATTCATACGTAGAGGCGGTCCTGAAGGCGCTGCTCGGTGTCGGCGCATGGTCACGGTTGTCGGGCTCGACAGTCATCTCGGGGGCTCTGAAAGAGATGTTCTGGAGCATGTTGGTTTACTGCCTCATCGTGGGTGTGTGGGAGGCTTATCTCTACCATCAGCGTTTTGTGTCTGCTGAACTCAAAATGGAGCGACTACAGAGAAACTTCTCAGAGGCTCGCCTCAATGCGTTGCGCATGCAGTTGGATCCGCACTTCCTCTTCAATGCGCTCAATACCGTTTCGTCACAGGTGGAACGCGAACCCAAGCTTGCGAGACGAATGATCGAACACCTGGGCGATCTCCTGCGGCTTTCTTTGAATACACAGGGAGTTCAAGAGATATCGCTTGCTGAAGAGTTGGCTTTCCTTGACCACTATCTTGCGATCCAGAAGATCCGCTTCGGCGAGGCGTTGAAGATCGAGATGAGAATCGACCGAGATGTAAAGGATGCTCTTGTTCCCAGCCTTTTCATCCAGCCGCTAGCGGAGAATGCGATCCGTCACGGCATCTCCAAACGAACCCGAGGTGGATCCATTATTTTGAGTGCGCAGCGTGTCGGGGAGAAGCTCGTCCTCCAGGTGTCGGACGATGGAGTGGGATTACCTGAAGGTTGGTCGTTCCAAAGTCATAAGGGCTTAGGGCTCTCGGTGACGCGAGAGCGGTTCGCAGGATTGTACCCGGACAGCACGAGCCTGTTCGATGTCCGGCGTAGACCTGAAGGCGGCACGGAGGTGTATATTTCACTTCCGTTGCGCAAGCGAAAGGAGACACATGATGGAGACGAAGCCTGACGGTATTCGAGCGCTCATCGTGGATGACGAAGCGCCTGCGCGTCAGCGTATCTCCGACCTGCTTAATCAGGACCCCGAAGTCGTTTCTCTGGAGGAAGCGGGTGATGGAGAGACGGCAGTGCGCATGATCCTGAGCGAGCGGCCCAACCTGGTACTTCTGGATGTGCAGATGCCTGAACTGGATGGGTTAGGGGTGATTGAAGCGGTTGGCTTGGAGCATATGCCGCTCACGGTGTTTGTGACCGCGTATGACCAGCACGCCATCCGTGCATTCGAAGCAAATGCTTTGGACTACCTGCTCAAGCCCTTTAGCGACGAGCGGTTCGAGACCATGATGATGCGAGTGAGGAACAGCAGGAGTGATTTGCAGCTTCGGGAGTTCGGCCAAAATGTTGCCCGTGTGATGGCAATGCAGGCGACGGAGACGCGATACCTGGATCGACTCGCGATCAAGACGGACGGAATCACACGATTCGTGCGCGTGAAGGACATTCAATGGATTGAGGCTTCGGGCGTATATGTCACGGTGCATAGCTCCGGGAAAGAACTTCTTTATCGTGCTTCGTTGACGGACCTGGCGCGAAGTCTCGACCCGAGCCGCTTTCTTCGTATTCACCGTTCGGTGATAGTTAATATCGACAGTATCGTTCAATTGGAGCCGCTATCCCACGGAGAACTCGAGCTTCTACTGAAGGATGGTTCCCATCCTCGTGTCAGCAGAACCTATCGCAGTTCGCTGGAGAACAGATTAGGACAAAAGCTATAGACCGAAGAGCCCGATTGGTCTCCGCAGGGCGTTGAACGCTGGCTGGGAGGCCGGGGCCGAAGGATATCTGTCCGCCGAGCAACTGCGTAACTGGTCCAGAGTCGGACTTCCCGATGAAAGACGTATTCCACGCCTGCATAGGTAGTCTCAAAATCTTCCAACCGGGCATCAAATCCATCCATCAGCATCCACCGTGGTGGAGCATTCGGGAGCACTAGATCGCCCTCCCGCAGGTGTTCCCGTTGTTGGCCCTCCAACTGTATTTCGCACTTCCCCTTGCCAACCATGCGGAAGGACATCCCTTTGTGCCCGCGAAATTGCAGCGCCCCAGTCGCCCGCCGCATCGAAATCCACTCTCCGCAGAAGAGACAAGTGAGGCTCACAGATGGGCTGAGCCTCACTTCATCAGCGCTTTACGCTTAGTGTACAGTTAGAGGTTTCCTGATTGCATATTCGACGGCGTCCGAAAGCGATGTCGTCCGTCGCCGCAGTAAATGGCTAAGCGTGTGAGAGTTGTCCTCCAGTGCGCCCTGGGCAGCATGCGCCTCTGCGTCCGCGATGACCTCGGCAAAGACAGCTGGCAAAACATTGGCCAGGATCATTTTGTATTCCGCCTCGGAAAGGTTGTTGTACTTGACTACCTTGCCGGTCTGCCTGCTTACCTCCGCGGCCAGTTCAGCGCGGGTATACGGTTGATCGCCGCCCAGTTCCAGAACACTGTTCTCATGGCCTGTCCCCGTCAGCACCGCGGCGGCAGCCGCGGCATAGTCGGACCGCGACGCAGCAGAGAACCTGCCTTCGCCGGACGCACCGACGAAGGCGCCATTCTCGATGGCATGCGGAATCGCCACAGTCTGGTTCTCGAAGTACCATCCGTTCCGCAGAATGCAGTATGTCAGCCCAGTCGACATCAAGTACCGCTCCGTCGCCAGATGCTCCGTAGCCAGCATCAGAGGGGATGTGTCGCAGTGTAGAAGGCTCGTGTACGCAATGAATGTGATGCCAGCGGATCTCGCCGCATCGATGACGGCTTTGTGCTGCTTTTCCCGATTGCCCAGCTCGCTCCCCGAAATCAGCAGCAGTCTGGAAGCCCCGTCAAAGGCGGTTGTGAGCGTTTCTGGTCGCGAGTAATCCGCCTCTCGCACCTGAACGCCTCGATCTGCAAATCCGCTAGCCTTGGCAGGCGTACGAAC
>Ga0207652_10001939_pt1 | contig 17897 bp, 15 predicted proteins | sample KBSC63BmetaG_FD_184334 | JGI IMG/M metagenome (GOLD analysis project Ga0207652, IMG submission 184334) | Corn rhizosphere microbial communities from Kellogg Biological Station, Michigan, USA - KBS C6-3B metaG (SPAdes) (version 2) | ecosystem: Host-associated > Plants > Roots > Rhizosphere ... | reverse complement strand
CCGTCGCTACGATCCCAATGGTTCCATCCGTCGTGATCATATTTTCCTCCGCAACCGCCTTTCTGAACGCCGAGGCAAACATCCCAAAGCACCCGACGCCGGCTGCACGAAGCCACATGGCGCCACCGGCAAAGATTACTGACGCCGGCCAGCATCGCCGGGGCTCAAAAGGGTTGCGCACAGCCCGCACGCCGCATGTCTTCGCGGCGCGCAGCACGGGACGCAGTACATGCGGAAACATGTGCGTGTGCTTGTGACTGTCGACGTGGGTCACGTTGAGTCCCGCGGCCTGAAGCCGGCAGATCTGCGCCTCAGCTTCCTGCTGGATTTCTGCCGGAGAAATCTGTTTGCGCACAGCCGCCGCCGCAAACCCCTTAAGGCTGCTGCGGAAGCGCCGGAAGCTGTTGGTCAGCGTGGGCGCTTGCTGCGTAAGCGCCTCGCCATCGATGAGAACGACGTGGCAGCCAGTCCCCAGCGACGCCTGTGATTTGGCCAAACGAACCGCCTCTTCGAAGGCGCGGGAATTCGCCATGACCGTGGCGGAGGTGATAATCCCCTCACTGTTCCCCTTCGCGATTCCGCGGTTCACACCGGAGGTCAGGCCAAAATCATCTGCATTCACAATGAGCCGACGCACGCAGAGAGTCTAACAAAATGAACACTCATCATCAGAAAGACTCTTCTGCTGCACCGGATTGCTGCAGGAAATAGAAAACCTCCCCGCACTTCACCAGAAAAATTTTGCGAGTATCCCAGCGCCACCGATTTCCTTCGGAGCCAATAGACTAAAATCCCGGACTTCACAAAAAGAGATTCCGGGGAGTCCGGGATTACGAGATGAAATCAGAAGATGAAGGTAGCCTTCAGTAGAAAGCCCGCCAACGTCAGCAGCCGGCCTCAAAGGGACGCTGATCTCCGTCAGGAGAAGGAGCGGCGGTACACACTGACAAGGTGATAAATCCACCACTGGTCATTTCCATTTCGGCCGGCGTCAACTCACGGGCGCCCTTACGGCCCAGGACTCTGTTCTGCTCGTTCATTGCTTTTCTCCTTTCATGAATGAACCGCATTTTCGGTGCGGACCAAACACTATTCTAAACAGAACAGTGGCATATACTCCGGTGTTTCGGTTCACTGAGTGCCGTTTTGGAACTATGCTGTTTTGGACACCGGCTGGGGGGCTTTTTCTTCGAGGAACATTTTGATTTTTTCGAGCAGCGTGGGGAAAAGGTCCTCTTTCTGCAAGCAGGCCACCACGTCTTTGCCTCCGTCGACAGGGCCGTAGCCGGTAACGATGATGACGGGAACCTCGGGATGTTTTTCATGAACCTTGCGCGCAAGTTCCACGCCGTTCATGCCTTCCATGCGGAAATCCGTGACAAGGATGTCAAAATCTTCCTCGTCGAATTTGCGCAAAGCGTCCGCTCCATTGTAGGCGCTCACCGCACGATAGCCCTGCATTTCCAGAATTTCGCAACTCAGGCGTGCCAGTACTTCATGGTCGTCGACGAACAGGATGGCTCTCATGAAACCTCCTCCGGAGTACCGGGTGGAACAAAAACACTACCGAGAGGCCGTGAGGGAGACGAAGCCGGCCTTTCTCTTTGGTTTCCTACCAAGCCAGAAAAGATGCCTCTATCGCCGCTAATTTTACTCCTTCCCGACGAACCAAAGGGCATTTTTCGCCCTTTTGCCCACTCTTTAATCGCCCACAGGCGGCAGATACAGGGCCGGCACATCACTGTTGTGGACCAGTTGATTGAAAGCCGGCACGTCACTGGACATAATCTGCTTCCACGCAGCAAGCTGCTGGTCAAGCTTGTCCCGCAGCATCTTGAATACTTCATACTCCTGTTTTGAAGGGGCGCTGTCGCCCGCCTGGACGATGCCCGCGAGGCTATCCAACTGCTCGTTAAGCATATTGGGAAACGCCAGGTTGGCCTCTGATCCTTTCATGTTGACCTGGATCAACTGCTCTTCCACCGGCTCCATCTTTTTGTCCAGCACGCCCGCCTGCCCGACCAATGCTTTCAGCTTTGGATCGTCTTCGAATCGCTCCTGGATCGCCTTGAGTTCAGCGCGCATGGTGCGGACTTGATTGACGGCGACGTGCAGGGCCTGGTTGGCATCGCGTACCTGCATGGCCAGGTCAAACTGCTTTTGCAGGTCGTCGGCGGTCACATTCTTCACGCGAGGATCCATCACGATCTCCAGCGGTTGCGTCTGCGTCTGGTTTCCCACGATCAGCTTGACCGTATACTCGCCGGGCGTTGCAATGGGACCCTGCGGCCCCTGGTCGCTATAAAATGCTCCGGGAATCGGAACGGGCGCTTCCCAGCGAAGGTTCCAGGCATACCGATTCATACCTGCTGATGCCGGGATGGTGGTTATCTCTTTGACCTGGTCAGGCCACTCTGGCGGCTGCTCAAAGCCTTTCTTCTCCTTGCTGGAGAGGCTCCTGACCAGTTTTCCCGATTTATCAAAGATTTCAAGTTTTACCTCATCTTTGGGCGACTCTTTGAAGTAATAGTTGATGATCGCTCCCGGTGGTGGGTCGTCACCGACAGGCCCGCGCCGGTCAATCTGATCCGGCAGGTGCAGCCGCAGGGCGGTTTCCGGTTTGAACAAGACTATTTGAGCGTTGGCCGAGGCAGGCTCAATCTGGCGCAAAGGCGTAATGTCATCGAGGACCCAGAATGACCGGCCATGAGTGGCGACCACCAAGTCATCACCATGCATAGCCAGATCGTGAATTGGCACCGTGGGCAGATTGAGCTTAAGCGGCTGCCAGTGTCCGCCATCGTCAATGGAAAAGTACACACCCAGTTCCGTGCCGGCAAAAAGCAGGCCTTTGCGTTTTGTGTCCTCGCGCACCGCGTGCACATACGCGCCCTGAGGAATTCCGTTCGCCGTCAGAATCCAGGTCTTTCCCGAGTCCCGAGTGCGAAAGATGAACGGCCGGAAATCGTCAAACTTGTAGCGATCCACGGCGATGTACGCGGTTCCGGCATCGAAGTGTGACGGCTCAACGATGCTGACCATGCTCCACTCGGGCATGTCTTTGGGAGTCACGTTGTTCCAGTGCTGGCCGCCGTCGGTGGTCAATTGCACAAGGCCGTCATCGGTTCCCGCCCAGATCATGTCTTTCTTTACCGGCGACTCCGCGACTGCGAAAACTGTGTCGTAGTACTCCACACTGGTGATGTCCAGCGTGATCGGACCTCCGGATGGCTTCTGCTTGGACTTATCGTTACGCGTGAGATCCGGGCTGATCGCGGTCCAGCTCTGCCCCATGTCCGTGGATTTGAAAATGCGCTCCATTGCCGTATAGAGGACGTTGGGATCGTGTGGGGAAACAAGCAACGGAGAGGTCCAGTTAAAACGGTGAAGAAGTTTATCAGCCCCGTTTCCCGAAACATCGAGCGGGTAAACCGAAATGTCCACGAGCTGCTCGGTGCGCTTGTCGAAACGCGACGCGAAGCTCTCGCCATTGGCAAAGACGATGTTGGGATCAGGAGGATACGGCGCGATGTAGCCGCTCTCGCCACCACCCACGGCGTACCAGTCCTGACGGCCGATCACGCCATCGTCATCGTAACTCTTGATGGCGACTGTGCTGTTGTCCTGCTGCGCGCCGTAAATGTAGTACGGCCAGCGATTGTCTGTGATGACGTGATAAAACTGCGCGGTGGGCTGGTTGTACTGAGTGGTCCAGGTAACGCCGCCATCGGTGGAAATAGTTGCGCCGCCGTCATTGCCGTTGATCAAACGGCGCGGATCATCCGGATCAATCCACAGTCCGTGATGGTCGCCGTGCGGGGCGGGCAGCAGATTGAATGTGCGTCCGGCGTCCGTGGACCGCAACATGCCCGTGTTCAGCACGTAAACGGTATCTGCTGATTTGGGATCGGCGAACACGTGGGAGAAGTACCATGGCCGCTGACGCAAGCGGCCGTCCTGATTGATGCGGATCCAGTTCTCACCTCCGTCATCGGAGCGGTAGAGCCCACCTTCCTTCGACTCAATCATGGCGTAAACACGATTCGAGTCGGCCCCCGAAACACTTACGCCAATACGGCCCATAATCCCGGCCGGAAGCCCGTGCCCTTCCAGTCGCGTCCAGGTTGAGCCGCCATCCGTCGACTTGTAAAGGCCGCTGCCCGGTCCGCCGCTGTTCAAACTCCAGGGGTTGCGATAAACCTCCCACAATGAGGCGAACAGCGTGTTGGGATTGTTCGGATCAAAAACCACGTCAATAGCTCCGGTCTTATTGTCTTTGTAAAGGACCTTTTGCCAGGTCTTTCCGCCATCAGTGGTGCGAAACACGCCGCGTTCTTCATTTGGACCGTAAGCATGGCCCAACGCGGCTACGAACACCGTGTTGGGATCTTTCGGGTTGATGATGACAGCCCCGATGTGCTGCGAGTCCTTGAGGCCGACGTTTTTCCACGTTTTACCGCCATCAACGGACTTGTACACTCCATTGCCATAGCTGATGTTGCCGCGAATGCAGGCCTCTCCCGAGCCTGCATAGATAATGTTGTGGTCAGAATCGGCCACTGCGATGGCGCCGATGGAAGCGATATCCTGCGCATCAAAAAGCGGCTGCCAGTTGGCGCCGGTGTCGGTGCTCTTCCAGACGCCTCCCGAAACAGCGCCAAAATAAAAGATATTCGGCTCACCGCGCACGCCAGTAACCGCCAGCACACGTCCGCCGCGAAACGGACCTACTTGTCGCCAGCGCATTGCGCCAAAAAGCTTCTCGTCAACAAAAGGTGCGGCCCCATAGGCAGCAGCTTTTGGGGGCACCACCTTTTGCGGCTTGGCCTGCGTTCCTGTGGAGGATTTTTTCGCGTGCTTCTGTTCTGAAGAGGCGCTTGGCGTTTTCTGGGCCTGCGAAAAAGCTGGAAGTGTAAAACAAAGGGAAATGATCAAAGAGAGGCCCTGTTTCCGGAAGGTCATAGGCGGCAGTCAGCTCCTGCGAAAAGGAAATGAATGACGGAACATCATACACGGAGCAATTAGCAATTAGCAGTTAACAATTTAGCTCCATTACGAGCAGCTCTTTTCAAAGAGAAGCTCGTTCAGGAACAGAGCTACTCGCTAATTGCTAGCTGCTAATTGTTATTTGCAGCGCTCACGGCTTGTAATCAAAACCCACCAGACCATCGCGGTAGTCGATTGTGATGATCATCTTTTTGAGAGTGGCAAAACCGATCAGGCCGGAAATTTCTGTTCCCAGGTCCTTGCTGAGGCCATGAAGGTCAAAGGTGATCATGTCTTCGTGCGGCTGACGAAAGCGGGAAAACTGCAGCACAGTCTGGTCCGTGGTGAAGACATTACTGACACTGCCGCTCATCCCGTTCACCGGGATATCAGAGCTGCGGACCGTGCTGACGCGGCGGGCAATCTCCGGCGACATGGAGTTGGTGGAAGACCCGGTATCAAGTGCGAACAAGCCGTGGGCAGTATCTCCCACGCTGGTGGGCATCAGCATGATGTGGCCGAAGCGATAGAAGGAAGTAAACCCGCTATTCGCAGACTCTGAAGCTGCCGGCAAGGACTCTAAGCGAAGCTTGCGGGCGGGAAAATCGATCATGACCAGGTACTGTTCAAAAACGTCGGCGCCGATCAGGCCGTCGTAATCGGGATTGTCGCGGGGCGAGACATGAACGTGGCAATCATCGAATTCAAGATCGCCAATGGCTACTTTATCAACCCACGCCTCATAGCCCTTTGCGGGACCTGAATTGCCCACGCCCTCAAGCGAGTGCTCAGATAAGAGGCTCGCATGCGCTTTCTCCGCCAATTTCTTTGAGATCGTCAGTCCTGAAGCACCAGTGTCCAGCATGACTGTAGCTGTGGTGCGATCGTTCAGCTTGACTTTGAACGCGAATGCGCGCGGGCCATCCTGCAGCCTGGAAATGATTGGCTGCAATTTGATTTCAGTCCGCGGCACCTGCCGGGCAAGGTTCCATACCTTGCGCCCGTTCAAGGCGCGCAGAAAATCAATGTATTCACGCTCGTGCCGTTCCTTCTCCGGGTCATCGCGGAACTCGGCCATGTGTTTTTGGAGTTGCGTCACATTCTGCGGGAAAGGCAAACCGACCGCCCAGTAGTAGAGCGCATCTCCATCGCCTGGATCCAGGTCGTGAGCGCGGGCGAATGCTTCGCGAGAGGACGCCCGGCGCGATTCCGCCGCGTCAATGCGTCCCATTCCCAGCCAAGCTCGCGCGCATTTGGCGTCAATGTTGATGGCAGATTGATAGCTCTCCTGCGCCTCCGGCAGAAGGCCGCGACGAAACTTCACGTCACCATCGGCAGCAAGCATAAGGGCCGACTTGGGTAAGACCTGGAGCGCATTTCTGGCCGCCTGTTCAGCCGCGTCAACTTCATCAAGCTTTAGAAAGCTGCGCACCAGGCCGGCTTGAGCTTGCGCTAGCAGCGGATCCTTTTCCGCTATCAACTGATAAGCAGCCGCTGCAGCTTGAAACTTTCCTTGATTGAAATTTGTCTGAGCGGTGACGAGTGCAGGCGTGGAACGCGGAGGCGCCTGGGCCACGGCGAACGTTGCCACAATGAGGAATACGATAAGACGCAGTGGACCCACCTGAAAAGAACGAGCCTCAGCCACGATTTTGCGCGCTTCTCGGGCAGGAAGCAATCAGTTTAACCGACAGGCAGCTCCAGCCCCCGAGGCGCGCAAGGCGCCCCGGGCGGGCACAACCTTCAATCAACCTTGGTGGCGGTTATTTCCACCTGCATGCGCTTGGTGCTGTTCACGTCATCCATACTGGTGACAACCTGCGGTTTGCCAGGGACGAGAACAGTGCGAACCCGCTCGGTCACACCCCGAAGCACCGGCCTATTCCCCGCTGAGCCTGGGTTTGCATTCTGCTCAGGAATGGCAAAATTGGTGACCGTGATATCGAGACGCACCCCGACTTTGTTGTCAGCAGTCTCGACAACTGAACACTCCATATCAAAGCCCACATCCGCGTAGGTGATTTTGCCTTCTCCAATATCAATGGGCACCCGCGTACCGATCTTAAGCTTGTTTGAGTTGTTGTCGGCCCGGAGAAGCACGCTGTAATCGCGCTCATTGATTTTCTTCCCAGCTTGCAGTTCATAGATTGCGAAGGCCAGCTTATAAACAGGAGCAGCTTGTTCCTTGAAAGTGGAGGACTCAGCCGACGGTTTCTCCTCTTTTTTCGACGTCTGCTGCTGCCCTGATAATGTGCTCCCGAAGGCCGCAAAAATTATCATCAGCATAAAAAGTCTTTTCATTTCTTTAGCTCCTTGTTGAGTGGTTACTGAGCCTTGCGTTGGAGCAGCGGCTCGCCTGCCGCCCAAAACGCTCTGGCTTCTTTCTGGTCGTCACTTTTGATCTGCGCAACAACTTCCGATCGCGGAGTATTTTCCACGTACGTAAACAGCAATCGTTCCTGTTCGGTCAGCGGCACCGGCGTGGGGAATACAGCCGGTCGCTCGGCCAAGGCCGTCTCCTGGGCTTGGCTGTCAGCTTGGCGGAGGATTCGCCTCGGAAGCGATTTCCGGACGAGAGCCCGCTTCTTTGCCGGATTATTTTCTGTCTGTCGCGGTACAGTTTTCCCCGTGTGGGCCAGCGGCTGAATCTGGCCATTCTGCGCTACTTGCGGCGCGAGGCGAGGCCCCTGTGCTGTCCGAAACACGAGCAGCAGCACCACCACCGCCACAGCAGCGGTTGCCAACCCCGTGCCGGCGATCAGCCAGCGCAGACGCCCAAGGCCTTGCTTCTGCTTACGAAATTCTCCAATCAGAGCGAATACTTTCGTCTCCAGCCCTGGACGTGGCTCCGCGGCCGCGTAGTGCGAAAGCATGGAATCCAGCATGCGATCTAGCTGTTTTTCCCTGTCTTGGTCAGCCATGGTTCTGTACCTCCAACAAGACGGCGAGCTTCTGCTTTAAAAGCTGACGGGCGCGGAACAGGCGGGTGCGCACCGACTCGGCCGGGATGTTCATGATCTCGGCAATCTCGGTCGAGTTCAGCTCCTGGATGGTGGAGAGTTCAAGCGGTTCTCGCAATTCATCAGGTAAGGCCGTGATGAGCCGTTCAAGAATGCCCTGCATTTCCCTTCCCGCGACCACTTGCTCCAGCGGGAGCGACGGATCGGGAAGAAGTTCCACGCAGTTATCTTCCGGGAGTTCTTCCGCTGCCGAACTCGATCCAGCCAGTCGACAAGAACGCTTATCAAGAGCGGTAGTCCAGGCAATGCGCGCCAGCCATGTCTTGGGATTGCGCACCTGGTGCAATCGCCGCTGAAACTTCAACACGCGCAGGAAGCATTCCTGAACGGCGTCTTCCGCGTCGTGGTGATTCCGTAAAATTGACCAGCAGATGCGAAAGACCATGTGCATGTGCTGCGTGGCCAGGGCGCCAACTTGATCGCCCGGGGCCACACCTTCGCTGGCCTTTGCCCGGATCAGGGCCGCATCTCCGAGAATCGCCTGTTCGGCCATTTCGCCATCCTGAAAGAAAGACGGCTTGAGAATGCGGAGTGTTCTGGTTTTTTGCAGAGAATAAGTAAGGAATGGTTGTTTTAGTTGATCAGCGGGGCTTCCACCAGCGACTCGGCCGTCCCGGCGGGCAGCTCAAGGACCACTCTGGCGCCGCCGCGCTCCAGGTTGGCAGCCTGGATTTCTCCGCCGTGCTCCTTCACAATGCCGTAACAGATACTGAGCCCCAAGCCCGTTCCTTTGCCCACAGGTTTGGTTGTGTAGAACGGATCAAAGACCCGGTTGGGATCGCGGAAGCCAGGTCCGTTGTCATCAAAGCGCAGAAGAACTCGATCGCCGCGGCGCACCGCCTCAATGCTGATTGTCTTCTCGCGCCTTCCTTCGAGCGCATCAATCGAATTGTTGAGCAGGTTCAGAAGGATCTGTTTGAACTGGTCTTCATCCAGAGCCACGGGCGGAAGATTAGATTCAATTTCCACTTTCAGTTGTACATCGTGATTGCGGATGTGGTATTCGCGCAGCGCAAGCACATCCTGAAGCAGCATCTGCAGGTTGGCGCTTTTCTTTTCGAGGTTATTCTGGCGGGCGAAACGCAGCAGGTTTTCAATGATCCGTTTCATCCGCTGGGCTTCGCGGATCATTTTGTCCAGCTTTTGCCGCGCAGGACCTTCCTTGATTTCGTCGGTCATCAGCTCTGAATAGCCCACGATGGAGGCAAGCGGGTTGTTGAGCTCATGGGCGACTCCCGCCACCAGTTGTCCCATGGCGGCAAGTTTTTCTGAGCGCAGCAGTTGTCGATGCAAGCTGGCATTGTCCACCATGACAGCCAGGTCGCCCGCCATAAGCTCAATCTTGGCCATTTCCTCGGCATTGACCCGTGACAGGTCGCGAGGGTCGTCCATAGAAATGCATCCCACGTAGGCGCCACGGGTGGACTGCAAAGGAATAAACACACGATCGCCTTTTTGCCAGCGCGAATCCGGTTCGTAAGCCCGCGGACTCACGGACAGGCGATATTTTTCCAACTCGTGAGCTCGAATGAGGCGGGACGTCAGGCCTAATCTTTCGCCACGGCTGAAGATTTCAATTACGTGGTCCATGTTCCAGTATGAGGAGCAGTTAGCTTCCACCTGTGCGATAGCATCACTGTTCAGCCCGGCATAGCCGGCGGGATAGAGGCGCTTGCCATCATTTGTAAGCACAATGCAGGCGCGGGAAAACGTGCTCGTCTCGCATATGGCTTCTGCGATCTCACGCGAAATCAGGCCAGGGTCAACGCCGGAGAGCAGCCGGGATGTAATTCCTGCAAACTTCTGTAACTGCTCGTTGGCTTTGCGCTCGCGCCGTTTGGCGGCAGCAAGAAAATACGATTTGTCCTCCAAGAGGGTGAGAATCATTCCAAATGCAACGAAGAACTTGGGCGTGTTCCAAAGCTCAGGATTAATTTTGAGAGTCGGGAAATGAGTGTCAACAAAGTACCCGAGCGGGAACACTGCGCCCCACAGAATGAAGCCGCCGGCGCTGGTGATGACTCCGGGCGAGAGCCGCCAATAACGGCGAAGATACAAAAATGCGGGCAGGCCGAAGCCCAGAGTCAATAAAGCGAGGAAACCGAAGTCGTACTGGTGATGCCATGCCCGAGCCACTGCGAACAAACCGATGACAATGCAGGCCGGCATCCACACCAGAGCCGCCAATGTAAGTTTTCGAATACAGCAGATGAACAGCGGCAGTCCAAAGAAGATCAGAGCAGATGCGCTGACATATAAAAACCGCCAGTCGCGGTTATACCCAATGGCCGCAGTGTAGGCCAACATGGGAACTGCAAACAGCGCAATCAGTGCACCAGTAAGCTTTCTGCTGTCAAAGAATGACGTAAGCGAAGCGACAAAAAAGATGGCGGAAAGCAGAAGTGATCCCGCTGCCAGGATCCAGACTAGCGGAGAGGCGTCAGGATAGGCGGCAGAAGCCCAGTCCGCAATAAAATGAACGAATATCAGGCCCCACGCAGCAATCCATAAGTTCAGCCGCGGCGATCTGGCGTAACGGCGGAGGGAGACAAAAATACCCACCATTACCGCCAAAACGAGGATGGTTGGAAGCTTGTCAGACAAAATGGCCATCGATCATCTTCCCCGGAGCAGACGAAATCTACCACATAAACGGCCGCCTTTTAGGCCCGAGGGACTAAGGGTACAGTGACCTTGGTAACCAACAGCTCTGGCGCGATTTGGCGTGTTGCTCTAAGACTGCAAACTGCCATCTATGGGAAGGAGTTAATCCGCAAAAAGCATTGGAGGTTCTTACCCTATGAAAAAACTATGGCTTGCTTCGCCGCTCCTGCTGGCCAGCCTGTGCCTTGCGGCGCAGACCGGCAGCAATCCGAGCAGCAACCCAGCCACACAACCCAGTGCATCACAATCCTCCAGCCAGAATCCCAATAGCAGCGCAACTACCCCCAGCACGGACCAGAACGCGCAGCCTACAACCCCCAGCACGGACCAGAACGCACAGCCGACAACTCCGTCAACCTCAGATCAGAGCAGCACATCTGCTTCTGACCAAAATGCCACTTCGGCGACTTCCTCCGAGTCCTCGACGAACGCCAAGAAGCTCCCACAGACGGCATCTCCTCTGCCGTTACTGGGATTGCTGGGCCTGGGTTCCCTGGGCGCCGGCCTCTTCCGCTTCCGCAAACGCTGAGTGGCGTTTGCGTTTCAACGGATTTTCACAAGAAGTGAAAAGTAACTTTATGACTCGAGGCCCTGCAATGCGGGGCCTTTTGCTGTATCCGAAGTAGGAACGCCGTTCGAGGGGCAAGGTCCGGCACAGGCGATGTTTGTATAATGAGTGCAGTGGTTCCCGGGACGGGCGGTTAGCTCAGCTGGTTAGAGCGCCTGCCTTACAAGCAGGAGGTCCACAGTTCGAGTCTGTGACCGCCCACCAATCACCCCTCTCTTCAAGACCTCGATACAAAGACCTGTTTGGGACAATGGCGTCATCTCTTCTTCGCAGCAGCTCGGCCGAGTTCATGATGTTCGGGAGGGATGTTTCCTGGCGTCAGCCATCAGGACATGGAGATTCGTGTTGCCCACCAATTTTTGCTCATGCGCGGTAAAGGAAAACGCGTCATCCATAGAAGGCAATTTGCGCTGATTTTTGCATGAAGCCAGTTGTGTTGTTCCCCTTGAACTCCAATCCCTTAATATTTCTTGAAGCAACCGTGCTGCAAGAAGACCGTGACCTGCCGTTCTTGGACAGCTAGGATAAAATCTGACAATCGAACCGCCATGAATCAACGACACCAGCGCCGCGCGGCGCGCATCACAATGGGAAGCACTCGATTTCCAGGCCTGATTATTCTGATCGTCTCCGTTCTGGCTGCGATGAGCGGCTGCGTCATTTCGCCGCGCCGCACCGTTGACAACTCGACTTCACCTACACCCACTCCCACGGTCACCCCCGTTCCCGGGGCGACGGGAAAGCTGTATGTCAGCAATCAGAACGGCAACTCGATTCTCCGCTTTGACAACGCGCTCACGACCACTGGAGACACCCAGCCGGATGCCACCATCGGCGGGTCGAACACAGGGTTGAACCAGCCACAATTCATGGCGCTCGACCCGGCGGCCGATCGTCTGTTCGTCGCGAATCCCGGCGGCAGTTCGGTGCTGGTCTGGGATGCGGTAAGCACGGTGAACGGCAATACACCACCCACAAGAACCATCTCCGGGCTGAACACTGGATTGATTGCGCCGGTGGCGGTTGCTCTCGATGTGACTCGTGACCTGCTTTACGTGGCCGACCCATCACAGGGAGACGTGCTTGTCTTCTCTCCGGCCTCAACAGCGGGAAACAACGCGCTTCCTAGCCGCGCTCTCACCATTACCGGGGCCGATCTGGGAGGCATCGCCCTGGATACAACCAATGACCGCCTCTATATCAGTGACAGCTCCGCAAACGCGATTGGAGTTTTTGACAACGCCAGTACGCTGAATGGCCCGGTCACCTCGGACCGAGCTATCACCGGCACAGACACGGGCCTGGCTGGTCCCGGCGGGCTCACCCTGGACCTTTCTGGTGACTTGGTAGTGTCGAATGGCGGCAACGGCACCGTCACCGTTTACCCAAGTGCGGCGAACGCCAATGGAGATGTCCGGCCCATCGTGATCATCGGAGGCTCCAACAGCAGGCTTGTCACCCCCGGCCAGGTCATACTGAATCCCACCAATTCTGCAAATGAGATTTTTGTGGCAGACAGCACCGCCCAGTCAGTATCCACCTTCACTGGAGTCAGTTCTTCAGGAGGCAACATCGCACCTGCGCGCAATCTTAACGGGGGATCGACTGCATTCAACAGCCCGCGCGGAGTAGCTCTGGACGTGACAAGGTAACTTCGCGTGTTGTTTCCGGTTGAACTCCGGCCTATTCCGGCGCCTTCTCATACTGTTGCGAAAGGTTGACGCTGAAGTCGCGTAACAACTTCAAGTCAGCGAGAGTTTGCTGCGCGTTCGCTAGCATGGTATCGACTTCTGCGGGTTTGAGATCTTTTAGTCCCCGTCCTGCCTGCACTGGGGCTCCTGTTCTGTAGATGTCGCGAATAAAAGCGTGAGCCTGTGACGAGACGAGGTCCTGTTGCGAATAGATCTCGGAATAGGTTTGCGCCACCCGATAGTTCATTAGAGCAACCGCGCCGGTATTCCGAGCCGTGTCCCACGCCGCGGAGGCCGGACCGTCCCAGCTCCAGTGAAACGTCAAATCCGTCGTTCCGTGATTCGTCGTTCCGTGATTCTTTCCCCTGGAAGCCGCTAAAATCGATACCTGGCGTTCACCTTGCTTTTGAGCATCATCCAGGAATCTCAAGTCGTCGGCCAAGGTCTTCCGGTTTGCGAGTAATTCGGTCCTTAAATTGGCTTCCGCCGTATGGACCAGGTGCCGGTTGTGCCCCCATTCCACAACGCCTTCCAACCCGAGGGCGATCAGCAGGCCCAGCGTGATGACGACCAAATGAACAAAGAAATCGCGCCAACTATGAATTGTGCCCTCCGGGGGATGCACGTCCATCGGTGAGTCCTCCTCAAACCTGGAAATGTGCAACATATCAGAGTTTGGCAAACATCGCCTACTACGAGTGCCGGGTGAACGCTTCTGTTCGCGCTTCAATCGAGGACTCAGTTAGGCTCCTGGCCACTGGGCGCATCGTAATCCATCTTCGGTAGCAGACGGTCGCGATCGTAGGGCGGGTCTTCGTGCGCGGGAATGGGGTCCTCGGGAAAGTCTTTGTGCCATTGCTTGCGCCAGTCATCGTCCGCGTAATACTTCAGGTAGAGCTGGTTATCTTCCTCGCTGCAGCCGCCCAGGATTTGAATGTGCCAGGCGCCATTGGCGGCAAATTGCATCGCTTTGGTTTCTTCCCGCAAAGAATCGGTCCAGAGATGTGTATAGAGCTCGCGGTCGCTGAGATGATCTGTCTGCTCGATAAAAACATGAAGCAAGGCGAGCTTCTGGATTACCTCCCAGAGTTTTGCTGTCAGCTCCTGATCGCTGAGCGAATCCGGCTCGGGAAGTGACACGCCTGCATTTTCAAGTTGCTGGAAGTTCGTGGTCCACGGAGCTTCCTCGTACTCGACGATGTGATTCAAAAATGCCTCTTCCACCTCCTCTGGGTAATCGTCCAGATCGTCAGTCTCAATCTGGCCGCCAAGCTCTTCCACGCGGCGCTTCAAGGCCTCGATTTATTTCAGGGGCGACGAATGGTATTGTCCCCCTTGCTTTCTTCCGCCGCCACCGCCCGTGCCCACTTATTTCCAGGCCACGAGCGCCAGCCCCCTGCTGTCCAGTTCATTCTGTCCTTTCAACACGCTCGGGACCGGCTTCGATGTGCATTACCAAGTTCTGGATCAAGACGGCAATCCGTTGCCAGTCGGAGGGATGACTCCACTCGAAAGCGTTACGAGCACCGCTGGCGAGAATATCAGCAATCAGCCGTTTTCCACTCCCGTGAATACTAATCCCGATGGAACTTTTGACGATGTGCCGCTGGGGTCCTGTTTCGGCCCGCCGATCCCACAAACCAATACTTGCATATCTGTCACACAAACCTTCAATATTATCTTTACCGACGGGTTTACATACCCAATCAGCACTACCTCTTCGAGCAGGCAGTGTGCCAACGGGATTTCGCTGAATGTCAGCGGGAATCCTGTTGGCGAAAATAGCTCTTTCAGTATTGGGACCGTGAATTGAGCGAGGTCGCAATGAGAATAGTCTGCTTATCTGGCAACTTTTGCTTTTCTGTCATTCGCTGTCTGCGATCCTGTCCCTTATTGCTGTTGAGCGCTACGCTGTTTTGGCTCACCTTAGCTTTTGCAGGACAGAGTCCCAGCGCCCGGCCGACCCAGGCTTTCATCAATAAACGGGTTGCCGAGATAATGGACAAGGCTTTGCAGAAAGGAACAAGTACCACACCGGACGGCGTACGTGTTACACCAATGCGTGCAGATGCATCGATGGAGGACATGGACGAGGTCAAATCCTTCGGAATCCGGGCCGTCGCCCCGCTGAGCGAGTATCTTGATTCATCCAACTACCGTGCGCAGCATCTGGCGGTGCGGATGCTTGGCTACATCGGTGAAAAGGAAGTGATAGCTCCTCTGAGCAAGGCGGCTGTGCATTCTCGTTCGGAGATTGTCCGTCTCTCTGCCGTTGACTGCCTTGGGCAACAAAGTTGGAGCGAAGTCGCTGCTGTGGTGAAGCGTGTTGCTGCCAGCGACCCTAACTTGCTGGTTAGGGAGGAGGCGCAGCGCGTCATAGATGCCCATGAGAACGACGCAAAATAGAACAAGCAAAGAGGATTCCATTATCGCCAGGTGTTTTTCAAGCAATTTCAACAATTGTGCCGTGTTGCCAAACGAATTGCCGTGCGCCTCAACCAGCCGCGATACTTCAACGGCCCTTTCGAGAATTCAAGCTGCGCATGCCGGTAAGCCCGTGCGAGCGCACTTCAGCGGCTGGATCGTCTCGCATCAGGGAGAATCGTAGCAGGCCGGAGGCGATAATGCCCACCTAATCAATGTTGGACCAACGGGCAAAACCGGGGACTAGGCATCAATTGTCTGGAACTTACAAGCTTTAAGAGCGAGTTAGCCCCTTGCTCTTCTTGTCGCAGAAAGTTGTGCCAATTCAACCGCACGGTCCAGATTGCGGGGAAATGGACAATGGCCCCGTCTATGATATTGCAGAAACGAATTCAGTTCTTGGCAGCCGTGCTTGCCATCCTCGCCGGACTGAGCGCAGCTGTCGGACAGAATGACAAAGCAGAATCCCAGCAGGCCTTCACCTTTAGTATGAATGACATGCCCCTGTTGCCTGCACTGTTGAAGTTCGGTTCCGAGAACCATCTGCCCCTTGGAATTATCTTGCAGCCTGGCGACCCGCTCTGCCGCACCACCAAATCCGTGAACCTGAAGGATGCACAGGCACGCCAGATAATCGAAGGCATTGTCGAAGGTTCGGACTACGTTGCTGGTAACAGCGGTGGTGTGTGGGTCATTATGCCTCGGACTGTTCCGGCTGGCTCCAGTTACGTGCTGAATATCCACATGGAACAGTTTGGCACCATGAGAACCACGGTCCAGGGACTGGGAATCATCCTGGCTGGCTACGTACGAGCTCACCTTCATCCGAATGAGGGCTATGCCGGTGACATACTGGCGTCGTCGAGGGCTGAAAACATAGAGCCGTTTACTCTGCACAATGTAACAATAGAGGAAGCAGCAAATCACATTGTTAATTTGGCAGGGAAAGGGCTGTGGATTCTTTATCCTGTGCCGGACAATCCCCGGGACACCGCTGCGCGTCATCTCTATATATACGGGTACGAGGACGATGCCGAAGTGATCGCGCATCTGTCGTGCAAGAACCCAGATTCGGCGGTTGACGGTAACCGATGAAAGTGGAAGAGGACCGGTCACCGTTGTCTCAGCACAAAGGAACCCTTTCGCGGAGGCTTCCCTGGCGCAGATGCCTTATGGGCAAGACTCATGAAATAGCTTCAATCCATCACTTTAGTACTTACATCGAGTGCAAACCTGTTGGACGTGCGCCCGTTGGAAGCCACCAAAAGGCAATTCCCCAGGACTGGGATTGGCTGCTTTCCTGTGGCTGAAATCCACCGCACAGATGGTTGAAATTCGCCACACAGGTCTCTCTCAATCGTTCGGAACGGCTCCAAAGGCTTGAAAATCCGCCAATCGCGGCATCGGTTTCTGGCAACGTATGTGCATCTTTGAAGTTTTAGAATCGTTTAAGAGAGGCTGCCTATGGGCAAGCAAGTCATGTTGTTTCTTGTGGCGTTGATGCTCGGCTTGGCGCCATCAGCGCGCGCGCAAACACAGGAGAACGCGCAGCAGCAGGATCGCAGCACTGCAACAAAACAAAATCCGGTCCAAACCGCGAATCAGCAGCAAAGCCAAAAAGCAGAGGCCAGCGCGGACCAAAAATCAGACAACAACACCGACGATGAAGATTCCAAGCCAGCCGGACGCAAGACCCATTTCCACCTGGGCGCCATCACCCTGGGCGCCAGCTACACCGACTTCGGGCGCTCGTTCGTTGGACCGTTTCCTTACTACCCTTATCACTCCTATTATCCTTACAGAGCTTTTTCCGTCGCGGGCTTCTACACGCCCTTTGGGGGAGATTCGCTCTACGGACCTTATCTCTACCCTCCGCACGCCTTTGACCTGAACTATGGGCTGGGTAAGGGTGAGGTGGAGTTGAAGTCGCTGGGCCGGAACAAGAACGCTTCGGTTTACATTGACCATGCCTATGCCGGAAGGGCGGCCAAGCTCAAGCATATGTGGCTTGATTCCGGGGCCTACGACCTCTCGCTGACCGTTGCGGACGGCAGCAGTTTCCACCAGCGAATTTATGTATTGAGCGGCAAGACACTGAAGATCACTCCCGAATTCAAGATGAGCGCCAACGCCGCGCAAAACGAGGAGAAGAAATGAACTCAGGAAACGTTCTCAAGCGTGCCATACGAACAGGCCTGCCTGTTCTGCTGATGTTGGCGGCAGCAGCGTATTCCGGCGAAGCACCGCGCGGAACCGTTCCGCGCGATTCGGCGCAAAAATATCCCGCGCACTTTGAGCAGGAAGGAACTGCCATTGGCGCAAGGCTGGTCAAACCGGCGCAGGCGAAGAAGGAATTCTCAACGGACATTGATGCCTGCTGCGTGGCGGTGGAGGTGGCAATCTATCCACGCAAAGACGGGATGATTGAGGTGTCTCTGAACGATTTTGACCTGCGCGAGACCGGCAAGGACATTGCCCGCAAGCCATCAAGCGCGGATGTGGTTGCGGCCCGCCTGGAACCGCTGCCGAAATCCGACCAGCCTG
>Ga0207652_10001938_pt1 | contig 17900 bp, 12 predicted proteins | sample KBSC63BmetaG_FD_184334 | JGI IMG/M metagenome (GOLD analysis project Ga0207652, IMG submission 184334) | Corn rhizosphere microbial communities from Kellogg Biological Station, Michigan, USA - KBS C6-3B metaG (SPAdes) (version 2) | ecosystem: Host-associated > Plants > Roots > Rhizosphere ... | reverse complement strand
AGGCTTCGGCATCGCCGGGAAACATGCTACCAATGGTATGCACCACCGTTACCAGTGCAATTTCAATATCTACACGTGCCTGGCTGCGTGCAGTACGACTACTGTCCACATTTCCTTTTTGCCTCACTTGCTGGCTGCGTACCAGTTCCCAGCTTTCTTCAAACGATTGCAAAGTCTCGGTAAGCGATGTGCCAAGTTCGGCACTGTGTGCTGTTGCTGCGGCATTGATGCGGTTTATAAGTACGGGCAGGTTCGTTTTTGAAGCTGCCGAGTATTCACTTACACCGGCGGGATAAAACTCCATATAAGCAGGAGTATCGAAGCCACCCACAGCATTAGCTATTACGCCTTCCTGTGCGCTCATCGTTTTCTTGAAGAAGTTTATAAATTCATTCAAAGTAAATGTTTTCCCTTTTTGTATGCCGATGGCAACGTCCACTGTACTCAGCAATTCCTGCATGGCATTGTATGGTGGTGTAAGCAGGTTAATAAGACTGGTATAGTCGGGGCTTACAGGCTGGGCTGCAAGCCGGTTGAGGCTGTCGCCTGCAAAGTTGGTAATGCGCAAATCTGTAATCTCTGTGCTTTCAAAAATGTTGTCGAAGAATTTGATTGGTTGAAACATAATAGTGGATTGAGGGTTTAGTTTGGTAATTTTTTAGATTAAAAATTTAGTTTTTGAGAAAAACTTTAGATATAACTGAAAGGGGTAGGGGATTATGGTGTGAGAAAGAAAAAATATTTTTTTATCTAAGGGGCTCCTTATAGAGAAAAGAATTGGAAGGGCAGGAAACTGCTGTAAAAATCGGATAGAATTTAAATAAGTAATTTAATAGTATTATTTTTTGATTTAAGATTTAATTTTAAAAGATGGAAAAAATTACTTCAAAGGAATTTGTATATACACTTTGCGAAATATGGAACGAAGCAGACAGGCGCATTTGCTTTGTGCTGGGGGCAGGAGCTTCAAAAAGTTCAGGGATAAGAACAGGTGCAGAACTTGCTGCGCTGTGGCTTGGTGAAATACAAAAGCGGATGAGTGAGGAAGAAGGAAGATTTGAAAAGTTTGTGGAAGAAAAGAATATCAATACAGAATATCCTGGCGCGAATTACCCGGAATTGTATAGAGAGCGCTATAGGTTTGACCGCGGAACAGGATTTGATTTTATAAGCAATGAAATGGAGCGTGCCAATCCCGGTTATGGCTACTCAGTACTTGCACAAATGATGGCAGAGAAGCAGCACAATATTGTTATCACCACTAATTTCGATAACCTTACCGAAGAAGCATTATACACATACACTTCCAAACGGCCCGTTATTTGCGGCCACGAGTCGCTTGCTTCTTTTGCAAAGCCTAGTTTAAAGCGGCCATTAATTGTAAAGATCCATCGTGACAGGTATTTTAATCCTCAAAGCGAACCAACGGAAATTGCCCAAATAAATAAATTATGGATAAATGCACTCAATACAATTTTCAGCCTTAGCACACCTGTTTTTATAGGCTATGGCGGAAATGATGGAAGTCTGATGGGTTATATGGAAAGTATTACCTCAATAAACAACTTGTTTTGGTGTGAAAGAAAGGGATCGCAGGTTTCTGAACGGGTGGAAAATTTACTTGAAAAGAATGATGGAAAATTAGTGGAGATTGAAGGATTTGATGAAATCATGTTCTTGCTGCAGGATGGCCTGAAATTGAAATTATTAGATAAAAATATTGTTGAGATTGCACAAGCAAGAGCTAAAGTTTACCAGGATACAGTAGTAAAGATTAGGAACGAACAAGCTAAATCCCTTGATAAAGACGTTCAGAAAGCTGCGGAAAGAATTGTTGAAAAAGCTAATGAAAATGATTGGTTGTCATGGGAATTAAAGGCAGGTGCAGCCAAAACCACGGATGAAAAAGAAAATATATATAAAGAAGGATTGGGAAGGTTACCTAATAGCCCTGAACTAAATGGCAATTATGCATACTTTTTAAAAGACATCCATAAAAATTATAACGAAGCGGAAAAATATTATACAAAGGCTTTAGATATTGATCCAGATAATGAAATTAACAATGCCAGTTATGCAATCTTTTTAAAAGACAAACGAAAGAATTATGATGAAGCCGAAAAATATTATAAAAAAACTTTGGAAATTAATCCTGAAAGTGCAATAAATAATGGCAATTATGCAAACTTTTTAAAAGACATCCGTAAGAATTACGATGAAGCGGAGAAATATTATAAAAGGGCTTTGGAAGTAGATCCTAACAATGCAATTAATAATGGCAATTATGCAATCTTTTTAAGTGTTATTCGGAAGAATTATGATGAAGCGGAAAAATATTATAAAGGGGCTTTGGAAATAGATCCTAACGATGCAATTAATAATGGCAATTATGCAAACTTTTTAAAAGACATCCGTAAGAATTACGATGAAGCGGAAAAATATTATAAAAGGGCTTTGGAAATAGATCCTAACAATGCAATTAATAATGGCAATTATGCAATTTTTTTAAAAGACATCCGTAAGAATTATGATGAAGCGGAAAAATATTATAAAAAGGCTTTGGAAATTGATCCTGAAAATGCAATTAACAATTGCGATTATGCAATCTTCTTAAGTGACATCCGGAAGAATTATGATGAAGCAGAAATATATTATAAAAAGGCTTTGGAAATTGATCCTGGTAGTGCAATTAATAATGGGATTTATGCAAATTTTTTACATTCCATTCGGAAGAATTATGACGAAGCAGAAATATATTATAAAAAGGCTTTAGAAATTGATCCTGAAAATGCAAATAATAATGGCAATTATGGAATCTTCTTGCATGTCATCCGAAAGAATTATGATGAAGCGGAAAAATATTATAAAAAGACTTTGGAGGTCGATCCTGGTAACACAAATATAAATGGCAATTATGCTGGAATTTTATTTAGTACCGGAAATAATAGTGAGGTATTAAATTATTTAAATAAAGCATTTGAAAATTGTGATGACGCTGATTTAGCAACAGAATTATGGTTTTATAAATATGCTCATGTTGAAAATGATAGAGAAAATTCCTTAAAGCAACTTCATCACTTAATATGTGATGAAAAAGCAAGGTCAATTGATTTTAATTTACAAAATAATGTTGATTACGCTATTAAGAAGGGCATCCGAATCCACAATTATTACAAGAAATTGCGGATATTATAACTAAAGACACCCCCGCCGATAATTTTTGTGCAATGAAGTTTTAACTTAAACCGAAAATTTTTTTACATATATACTGAAAACTCAACATAGGGCAAAAAACTTTTTTTACTATATCCTGAAAAGTTCGGATAGGGCAAAAAACTTTTTTTACTATGTCCTGAAAAGTTCGGATAGGGCAAAAACTTTTTTTACTATATGTTGAAAATTCAACATAAGGCAAAAACTTTTTTTATCTAAAGTTTGTAAGAGAAAGCATTGTTCTGAACTGTCTATCCGGGGCAGTATTTATTAATCTTTAAATAAAGCTTTCAGTTCTAAAGCATCGCCTGGTTTCATTTTGCCTCCAAGGATTAATCTCAATTGCCTGCGGCGTAGTGCACTCTCAAAAAGTAAATTTTCTTCTTCTGTTTCAGGTTGCAGGCCGGGAACAGGCCTTGGGTTACTGTTAGGGTCGAGAGCCACAAATGTATAATATGCTTCGTTGCTTTTATATTTATACTGCTGAATAATATCTTCGCCCCAAATATTTAAATGTACTTCCATGCTGGTATTAAAAGCCCTTGTAACCTTTGCCTGGATATGAACTACATTACCCAATTTTATAGGATTGGTAAAAGAAATATTATCAACGGAAGCTGTAACTACAGGCGCATTGCAATGCTTGGTTCCGGAGATAGCAGCAGCAATATCCATCCAATACATTAATCGCCCTCCCATAAGATTTCCAAAAATATTGGTATCATTCGGCAATACTATTTCTGTCATTACTACTAAACTCTCTGAGGCTTTTTTTGAAATCATCTTTAAAAATTTTTGCAAAGATAATACTACAAAGCCCAGGATGACACTTGTTTGCAGCGGTGATATTTTTTACATTAAATTTATTTAATAATTCAAGCCGATTGTTATGGATGCTTTACAGGAACCAGTTACAAAAAAAGACTTACTCTTATTAAAACTACCAGGTACCATAGACGAAGTAATTTTTCAGCTTGAAAAAATTATCGCTTACTGCGAAATCAACAATAGCTGCGCTGGTTACTTTGCAGTATTATATCATAAGGTTACTTGTAAAGTAAAAGAATGTATTGCTAATAAAAATTTTGAGGATGGTATAAGGATGGAAAAACTGGATGTGGTTTTTGCAAACTACTATCTCAGTGCTTTTTACTCATGGCTTGATGGGAAGCCAACATCGAAATCATGGAAGATTGCATTCGATGCCTTTGCTGATAATTCAACGCTTGTTATGCAGCATTTGTTACTGGGTATGAATGCACATATTAATCTTGATTTGGCTATTGCAACCGGCTCCGTTATGAAGGGGCAATTACTGGAAGGAATTCATAATGATTTCAATACTATAAATGGCATTTTGGGATCAATGGTAGATAATATAGAGGATTGCCTTACAAAAGTAAATCCGTTGCTGAGATTACTTGACCTTCATGTTTTTAAATACGACGAAATGCTTGTGGAATTCAGCATTTCAACTGCCCGGGACGGTGCATGGAGCTTTGCTGAAGAACTTAGCGGCAAGCAAAATACTGATTACGAAAACTGCATTGGCACAAGGGATGAGCGTATTAGTCAATTAGGTTTTAGTATTGCAAAACCACATGGTTTCCTGTTAAAATTAATTGTAAAAATCATCAGGCTGTTTGAAAAAAAGGACATAAATACAATAATAAAAATCTTGGGCATTTAATGTAAAAACAACTATTCTTTCCAACTTATTTATTTGGTGATTAGTTTTTGATTTTGGAATTTCGGTTTCATTTATGACAAACATTTCTTTCGAAGACACGCAAATAGCTTTTGAATATAAGAGTGATAAAGAATTAAAAAAAGCCCGCTTTCTTTTTTCATCAATGGCAAAAGCGTGGCTGGTAAAGCTTGGCACAAAAATTACCCCATTGCTTATAAAGGCGCATTTTCCTATAAAAGGTTTAATAAGAAATACCATCTTCAGCCAGTTTGTTGGTGGCGAAACATTGGAAGAAACTGCCAATGTTGTAGATAAGCTTGATCCTTTTCATGTACAAATAATTCTTGATTACGGCGTAGAAGGAAAAGAAGATGAAAAAAGTTTTGATAATGCAACAGAAGAATTTATTAAGGTAATCAGGTATGCAGCAACACAGCCTCATGTTCCTTTTATGAGTGTTAAGCTTACTGGTTTGGCAAGATTTGGATTGCTAGAAAAGCTAAATGAAAGCGCAGACTATAATGATGTTGTAAATGGGATTATATCTAACGGTGGCATAGACGAAAATGAAAAAAATGAATGGGGCAGAGTTGTTATGCGCTTAGAAAGGATATGCAAGGCAGCAAGTGAAAGCGACACAGGTGTTTTGATAGATGCAGAGGAAAGCTGGATACAAAATCCTGTTGATGCCGTTACAATGATGATGATGCAAAAAATTAATATTGAAAAACCGGTTGTATATAATACCGTTCAGTTATACAGGCACGACAGGTTGCAATTTTTAAAAGACAGTTATACAGCATCGGTAAGAAATCATTTTTTATTAGGCATAAAACCTGTTAGGGGCGCTTATATGGAAAAAGAACGCAAGCGTGCCGATGAGATGAATTACCCAGCGCCAATTCAACCAGATAAGGATCATACCGATGCCGATTATAATGCTGCACTTGAATTTTGTATTGAACACATAGATACTATTTTTATAATTGTTGCTTCGCATAATGAGTTTAGTAATTTATATGCAACTCAATTGATGGATAAAAAAGGTGTACCGCATGATAGTGCGCATGTACTTTTTTCACAATTGTATGGTATGAGTGATAACATTACTTTTAATCTTGCCAAAGCAGGATTCAATGCCAGCAAGTATTTGCCGTTTGGCCCCATAAAAGATGTAATACCGTATTTAATGAGAAGGGCGAAGGAAAATTCATCTGTAAGCGGGCAAACGGGCCGTGAACTTTCATTAATAAAAAAGGAAATTAAAAGAAGGCAATTACAATTAACAAGTAACAATTAGCAATTAACAATTGATCATTCACATCTTTATTACTTTATTTTCTACGAGTGCAAAAACATTATCATTACTCTTTGGTTTCACCTTATATAAACCGGTAAAATAACTGAAAGCAGGAAGCACAGCATAAGTATCGCTGAAATAGAAGCAAGGAAGCATGAATGATTGTTTACCTACTCCATTCACTTTTATGCCTGGATGAATGTGCCCGGAAAATGTAAATAATTTTTCATCATCATCTTCGCATTGTTCCGATATATCATGAGTAAAACAAAAATTTTTAACCGCTAATTTCTTTTTTGCAATTTTTATATTCGCCTCTTCATAAAATTTATTAGAAAGAACATCGTGATTCCCTTTTATTAAATGAAAACTTATGCTGCTGAAATCATTTCTCCATTTTAAAAAGAAATCAATTTCCTTATTTGCATGACTGTGAAACATATCTCCTGCAATCAGCAATGTATCAGGTTTAAAAAATTGAATTTGAGTAAATAATCTTTGTAAATCTTCTTTATAAATGTTTTGTGGCACTCCAATTCCTGACTTTCTAAAATGTCCACTCTTACCAAAATGTAAATCAGAAAGTATTAATGCTTTTTCTTCTTCCCAAAAAATACAGCGGGCAGGCGATAGCCAAAGTGTTTGTTTATGGAGAATAAATCTTTGCGGTGAAAACAAATTTTTTAACGCGAAGTTATTTTTTATTATCTGAATTTAAATTGGAAGCACGAATTATAGAACACCAATTACGCGAATTAAAATAATTTGAAGTTATATAAAGAACACTATGTCTTTTTGATTTATTCGTGTAATTCGTGTTATAAATTCGTGTATAATTTCATTACTTCTCCAATTGCATCTGCATTCTCTTAACCCTGTCTTCTAACTTTTCCGAGGTAAGATTTTCTCTCATACTATCAACTTTTATAGGAAAACAAAATGGCGTAAGCCTGTTGGGAAACGTGATAACAATCTTACTTTTTTGAATTCTCTCAAGCATATTTCGTAATCTTTCTTCTTCCATTTGTTGTTCCATTACTTCGTTGTATGATTGACGAAGCAAAAGATTGTCCGGCTCATATTCTGCAAAAACATTAAAGAGGAGAGAAGCGGAAGATTGCAAATGTCTTGCTTTCTTTTGCTCGCCTGGAAAGCCCTGGAATATCAAACCACCGATAACTGCAATATCACGAAATTTTCTTTTTGCCATTTCCACACTGTTTAAGCTTCGCTGAATATCGCTTAATAAATTTTCAGGAGAAAATAATTCATAAGAATTTGTATCGTCTAACGGTATCGGCTGATCGCTTAATAATTCAAAGCCATAATCATTCATCGCAAGTGAAAAAGTGATAGGAGTGATACGGCTTATTCTATACGCTAAAACTGCTGCCATGGCTTCATGCACAAGCCTCCCCTCAAATGGAAAAACAAATAAATGAAAGCCGTCTTTTGTTTCGATATGTTCAATTAAAAGCTCGTTTTGCTTTGGAATATGAGAAAGATATTCCTGTAATTCAAACAAGGGTTGTAGTTCAGTAATTTCTTTATCAATACCTTTTTTATTTTTCTTATGTAACAGTATCCCGGATTCATCAAATTTTTTTCTGAGCATAGATCCAAGGTTTGCTGATAATGGCATCCGGCCGCCCTGCCAGCTTGGAATAATAGATTTCTTTGCATTTGATTTTCTAACCAATGCAGTCATTTCTTTTACCATTACAAACTCAAGTGTTCTGCCGGCAAGCGTGAAAGTATCGCCCGACTGCAATCTTGCGATGAACCATTCTTCTATCACTCCCACAAATCCACCACTAATAAATTTTACTTTCATCATCGGATCACTAACGATGGTGCCTATATGCATTCTATGCCGCATAGCAATCCGGCGATTATTTATTTTATATAAACCTTCAATGATCTCTATTTTTTTATAATCATCATATTGCTGCAATGCAACTCCACCAGCTGTTGTAAATTGTAATATCTGTTGCCATTCCTCTTCAGTAATATGCTGGTAGCAGTTTGTAGTTTTAATTTCTTTATAAATTTCAGCAGGATAAAATCCATCGGAAATGGCGAGCGTACTTAAATATTGTATCAATACATCAAAGCATAAAATTCGCGGCTCGCGGCTTTCAATTAATTTAATTTGCGTAGCTTCTTTTAATGCGGCCGCTTCTATTAGTTCAAGGGAATGTGTTGGTAAAAAATAAATTTTACTTACTTCACCTGGCCGGTGACCGCTTCTGCCGGCCCTCTGTAAAAATCTTGCGACGCCTTTTGGAGAACCGACTTGTATAACAGTCTCGACCGGACGGAAATCAACACCAAGGTCAAGGCTTGCGGTGCATACAACTGCTTTTAATTTTCCTGAATGAAGGTTTTCCTCAACCCAGCTTCTTAAATCTCTTTCGATGCTTCCGTGATGTAATGCAATAGCACCGGCGAGTTCAGGGCACGCAGTTAATAAGGCCTGGTACCAAAGTTCACTCATGCCTCGTGTATTTATAAAAATAAGCGTGGTTTTGCTTTGCATAATGATCGGAATCACTTTATCAACCAGCTTTATACCCAAATGACCTGCCCATGGAAACTTTTCAATTTCATCAGGAAAGACAGATTCTATTTGAAGAGGTTTATCAATTTGTGCTGTTACTGTTTCGCCAAATCCGGGGGTATAACGGTTATGGGTAAACGAAATTGGAGAAAGTAAAACTTCTTTTGCCTGTTGAAGGTTTCCAATAGTTGCTGAGATACCCCATATTGACAATTGATCATTCGTAATTGATGATTGACAATTGACTATTCTTGATACCGCAAGTTCTACCTGTACGCCACGCTTACTTCCAATTAATTCATGCCATTCGTCAACAGCAATAATTTTTAATGATTTGAAAACGTCAGGATAATTTTTTTGTGCTAATAATAAATGAAGGCTTTCCGGCGTGATAATTAAAACTTCCGGCATTTGTCTTTTCTGTTTCTGCCTGTCTGCAATACTCGTATCACCATTGCGGATGGCCACTTTCCAATTCATTCCCAGTTCATCGAGAACTTCTTCCATTGCTCTGCCAATATCAGTAGCTAATGCACGCAACGGCGTTATCCATAAAAGCTGAAGATTATTTTTGCTTTTTGTTTTATAATTTTTTGGATGCTCGTTTATAAAATCAATAACGGCGCCAAGGAAAACAGAAAACGTTTTGCCGCAACCTGTTGGCGCATTTACTAATCCTGATTTTTTGTTGATAATATGTTGCCATGTTTCCTGCTGAAAGGTGAATGGAGATAAGCCTTTTGAATCAAGCCAATGGTGAATAGCCTGATAACCTTTTGTATCAAACAGTTTCATTATTGTCTGATAAAAAGGTTTGAATTTTTTGTTTTAAAAGAGGGATATCATCTCTGCAAATTTCAAAAATGATATCAGTATCTAATTTTTCGTAGTGATGAGAAATAAAATCGCGAAAGCGTATAATTGCATTAGTATCGAATTCCAGTTTATTTAAAAAAAAATCAGGATTTATTTTAGTTATCTTTTTTATATTCTCACCTATTACCTGCAGCCTCATCATAGTCGCATCAAGCTTGCCAAGACTTTCATCATTTTTTTGAAAGTCATTTGGCTCTGAAATACCTTTTGTATAAAATTCAATGAGAGTTATTGATTCTTCTATAAGTTCACATTTATCAATAATAAATTCATGCATAAATTATTTCGCTTTCAATTGCCAGAGTAAATTTTTTTCTTAAATGCCTGCCCTTGCGGGTAAGATCCACTTTCTTGTTAAAACGATTTTCCAGATAATTCCATAAGCCAAAAAAATTCTTGCTTAAAGGTTCATTAATATCTACCAAAAGATCTATATCGCTTTCTTCATTTTGCGCTCCCTTTGCATAAGAACCAAAAAGGCCGATAGACTTGACGCCGAAATCCTCTTTTAGCTTTGGCAATTCTTCTTTGAGTCTCGCTATTACATCTTCCTTTTGCATGATCAAATTTAAATGATTAATATTCAATTTCTACTTTCCATACATTTTCAACATCGCTTTCAAATCTTCAATTGTATTTATCTCATCAACAGTTTTATCTTTCCTCCAGCGGCTCATTCTTGGAAAACGTAGCGCTACACCGCTTTTATGGCGATTACTTGCTGCAATTCCTTCAAATGCTATTTCAAAAACAAGCTCCGGCTTTACTGTGCGAACCGGCCCAAACTTTTCTATTGAATTTCTTTTTACAAAATTATCTACCTGTGCAAATTCTTTATCTGTTAACCCAGAATAGGCTTTTGTAAAAGTTACCAATTGATCTCCATCTTTTACAGCGAATGTATAATCAGTATATAAATTACTTCTTCTGCCGCTGCCTTTCTGCGCATATACCATTACGCAATCAATTGTTAGCGGGTCAATTTTCCATTTCCACCAGTCACCTCTTTTTCTGCCAACTTTATAATCGGAGTTTTTTCTTTTCAGCATAATTCCCTCACTGTTCATTTCTCTGGAATGTGTTCTTATTTCTCCTAATTTCTCCCACGAATTAAAATTTATTATTTCAGAAATTTGAATGGATTTGTTTTTTATCGGTAAAACAATTTCTTCAAGTATCTTTCTTCTTTCCTGCAATGGCAAATTTCGCATGTCCTCCATGTTATATTCCAATAAATCATAAGCAAAAAAACAGATCGGTGCATCCAGCAATTGTTTTTTGCCAATATTCTTTCTGCCGATGCGTGTTTGTAAAACTGAGAACGGCAGTGGCTTTCCGTCGACTACGGGGATAATTTCTCCATCGATAACAACGCCATCGGGTAATAGATCTTTTAGTATAAAATATTCAGGGAATTTATCAGTCATTAATTCCTCGCCGCGGCTCCATACAAATAGTTCATTATTTCTTTTTATTAATTGTCCGCGAATGCCGTCCCATTTCCATTCGGCTTGCCATTCACAAGGATCGCCAAGCATTTCAGGCGTTTCCTCTAATGCATACGCTAAGTAAAAAGGATACGGTTTTGAAAAATCAGAAACAGATGCCGATTCAGTTAGCAAATCATCAAAAGTTGTTGTGACCGGATCCCAGTTGCCGCTAATCCGGTGAGCTATTACTGAAGCAGAAAGATCAACCGTTTTTGCCAAAGCATTCACGATTGTTTTTTGCGAAACGCCAATACGGAAACTTCCGGTAATTAATTTATTAAAAACAAATCTTTCATCACGGCTCATTTGATTCCAGCTATCAATTATAAATTTTTTTCTTATGGATTCATCTTGTTTTTCTATTGATATAAAAGTTTCTAAATAATGAGAAAGATTTTTGTTGATTTGATTCTCGTTTTTTGTCTCTGGAAGTAACAAAGCAAGTGTTTCCGAAAGATCACCAACAGTATGATAGCACTCATCGAACAACCATGAAGGATAATTAGTAATTTCAGTACACCAATCACGCATAAGCCTGGAATTAACGGCCCGCCTCGGCCTGCGCCCACTAAAGATGGCTATTACCCAAACTTTATCGCTATCAGGCGCAATTGCAAAATAATCAACGAGGCTTTGAAGTTTATCATTTGTTTTGGTTGAAGCACTTAATTCACTAACCAGTTTCGCAAACAATTCAAGTCCTGAAAATTGCTGATCAGTTGGGATATTATCAGTATTATTTGCAAGATCAATCATTTTAAAAATTATACTTCGGTTTCTTTTATCGGCTCTGATTGTTCTGAATTCGCTTCTTCATCTTCACTGCCATATTGTGTTTTTACTTCTGCAGATATTGCTATATTTTCTTCATTGCAGTAACGACTAAACGCAGATTGAAATCCGTGCGTTACAAACAATCTTTCAGCTTCGGTTGCCTTTATAGTTTGTAACAATCCATCCCAATCCGCATGATCACTTAAGGCAAATCCCGCATCTGCATTTCTTCTTCTTATATTACCTCTTACCTGCATCCATCCGCTGCAAATGCCAACAGAATAAGGATGAAATTTTTTCATCCAGGGAGTTCCGTCTGCACTTGGAGGTGCAACTACAACAGTGCCTTTAAGCAATTCTTTTGGTGTGTCCGGAGTTATTCTTTCAACAGTAGTTAATTTCCATCCGTTATCAATAAGCATTTGTTGCATATTAAAAACTGCGCCATGCGCATAGATGGTTTGTGCGGTTTCTTTTATCGCCTGGAGAACACGCTGTGCCTTGCCCAAACTGTAGGCAAGGAGTAAGCTTGTTTTACCGTTTTCCTTGTTCTTACTTATCCAATTTATTATATTATCATAAATAAGTTGTTGCGGTTTCCATTTATAAATCGGCAGGCCAAATGTAGATTCAGTAATAAATGTATTGCAAATCAAGGGTTCAAATTTTCCGCTTAGGCCATCATCCTCCGTTTTATAATCACCACTTACAACCCACACTTCACCGTTACATTCTATTCTTACCTGTGACGAACCAATGATGTGGCCTGCGGGATGAAGAGATACTTTTATACCGTTAATAAAAACCGGTTCATTCCATTGAAGTGTTTGATAATTATTTTCACCTAAGCGTAACCGTAAGATGGGTTTTGTAAAGGTATGACATAGATAGTTTTTACTACCAAAGCGGGCATGATCGCCGTGTGCATGTGTTATGATAGCCTTATCAACAGGCTTCCAGGGGTCAATATAAAAGTTACCTTTTTCACAGTAAAGGCCTTTATCAGTAAACGAAACGAGATTGCTCATGTATGAATATTACAAATAACCTTGCGTTTATTTATAACAATAAGTAATCCCAAATGTTTGTTGAAAGAAAGATAAACCTGTAAACCAGAATTATCTTTTAAGGCTAATTCGTTTTCAATAGCAAAATATATTTTACCATTTGTTCTGCATCTGCTTCGCTCAAGTCAGGATGAGGCGTCATTGCCACAGAGCCCCAAACTCCTGAACCTCCGGCAATAATCTTATGTGCAAGATGAGTAACGGCTGTGTCGCTGCCTGCATACTTATTAGCGACATCTTTATAAGCAGGGCCGATTAATTTTTCATCAATCTTATGACAGGTTAAGCAGTTTGATTTTGCTACTAATGCCAGGCCTTTTTGATAGTCAGGGTTGGCTGAGATATCATTTGCTGCTGGTTGTTCAGCGGTAGTGGTGTCTTTATTTTCTTTGTTAGCATTTTCATTATTGTTGCCACCGCAGGCAGCCATCAAAATAAGCAACGGAATTAGAGCAAAATATTTTTTCATTTTTTGATTTTTTATCAGCTAATTGTTTTTAAAAGTTAAAGGTAAAAAAATCAACTTTTAGAAACGAAATTATTTTTCATTTAATGAGCTGCAAAAGAGTTTTTGATAACCTTCGTATCAATTGATAAGAATACAAATAATGGAAAAACCATAGTTTTTGCTTATAAATGTTTAGTTCTATTTTTGTTGTGCGTCGGAACTTTACTCAACACAAGAAATGGTGTATGAATTCTTTTTTTAGAAAATTACCTCTATCCTATAAGTTGATGCTGATAGGTATCATACCCATAGTTTTTCTCATTTATTTATCTGCACAATTATATGTTGAAAAGGGACAAAGAGTAACATTAATTAGTAATTATATTGACCATATTCATGAGTCAGGAAATATAGCAAATCTTATAAATGAACTTGAAAACGAAAGAAAGTATAGTTATGAGTATGGGTTAAAAAAAAAGTATTATAGCAAAGTTTTACTTCAAAGGCCACGGACGGACAGCGTTATTTTATTACTAAAGAAAAGTACTGACCCTGCTCTTACCGATTTTTCTGAATATACTTTTTTAAACGATCTTGAATCAGTTCGTAAAGCTTTAGATACTGCGGCCAACTATTCTGCTAATTCCATAATGGAATATTATACCAAAACAATATTCCGGCTAAACACTTTAAATACAGTACCATCGGCGAGTAATGTTTACCTGCGCCCGGTTATTAAAGATTTCATAGCACAAAAAAAACTTTTTGATATGATAACCTTCATGGGCGTTATACGAACTTATATTTATAATGCACTTTATACACGGCAAAATGTCGCTGCAACTCTTTTGAGTGGATCAGAATTTTATAATGCGTTTAAAACTTATGAAGCAGAATTTTTATTGAAGGCCCGGGATGAAGTTATCAGCCAATATAAAAAGGCAAAAGCTACCCGCGATTTAAAAAACACTCTTAGCTATATTGACAAAGCGTTCACCACATTGAACTTAGACACCACCTATACTTCGGATGAATGGTGGCAGATTTCTTCAAGAGGAAAGGCGGTATTAAAATCCGAGCAATCAGTGTTGTGGAATAAGGCTGAATCAGGAATGAAAAAAATTTACAATCATGAAACAAGCTCAAAAACTCAAATGCTTGTTTTTCTTATCACTGCAATTATTTTAGTAATCACACTTGTTATATATACAATACGAGTTATAACTAATATGCTTATGGAACTTAAAGTGGCCGCAGAAAGAATTTCCATAGGAGCAACAGGCCTACACCTGAATAACATGTCGAATGATGTGATGGGCAGCCTTTCGCAATCTATTTTGAAAATTGAAAAAAATAATCTTGAGCTGGCTTACGCGGCCAATGCAATTGGGAGTGGCAATTTTGATGTAGAGGTAAAGCCCAGGGGCGATGAGGACCTTTTGGGTAATTCAATAAAAAGAATGAAAGATAATCTTCACCAGTTCACTTTGGAAAAAGATAAGGTGCAACAGGAAACCCTCGAGCTAATGCATCGCAAAGATGATTTTTTAAGTATTGCCAGCCATGAATTAAAAACGCCCGTGACTTCTTTAAAGGCTTATGCACAGCTTTTGCAAATGGATGCGCAAGGAAGCAATGATACAAGAAAAGAAGTGATGTTTGCAAAAATGGATGCGCAGGTAGATAAACTAACTGCTTTAATAAATGACCTGCTTGACACTTCAAAAATGCAGAACGGTAAGCTTATTTATAATAAAATTTCTTTTCGGTTAAATGATCTTGTAAAGGAAATAATTACTGAAATGCAGACAGCGATTACCTCCCATATTATTATTCTTGAAGAAGATGCGCAACTGGAAGTGTGTGCAGATCGCGACCGGGTTGGGCAGGTTGTAAATAATTTATTGAGCAATGCGATAAAATATTGTCCTGATTGTAAGAAGCTAGTTGTTGCTATAGAAAAAGGAGAACAAATGGCTGTTTGTTCTGTTCAGGACTTCGGCAATGGAATAAATAAAGAACAACAGCATAAGATATTTGAAAGATTTTACAGGGTGACAGGTAAAAATTTTAACACTTATCCTGGCCTCGGCCTTGGGCTTTACATTGCCAAAGAAATTGTTGACAGGCACAATGGGCGCATATGGTTTGAAAGTGAAATCAGCAAGGGAACTACTTTTTATTTCAGCCTGCCTTTGGCAAAAGCGGCTACTGAACAATAATTTGCTGGTAAGCTTTTTCTTTCAATTTTTTATTAAGGGCAGGGATGTCAAATTTTTTTATATAATTCCAGTCTTTTTTCGTCTTTTTCATTTTGGTTTCATTTTCATTTACCGCATTAATGATCTGCATTTTGGGTGGCATGTCCGATTCCTGTAATGAGTGAAATAAAGATTCAAATGAACTATAAAGTTGATGAAGATCAGCCTTGTTACTTTTTATTTTTGAATGTTCAAAGCTTTCAACTTTTTCGTCTAATTCGTTTAAGTCGGATATTAATTCATCTTTACTATTAGCTGATAATTCCTTTACTTGTTTATGAATGTTCTCTACTTCATTTAATAATTTGGAAATTTCCTTTCTGTTATTATAACATAAAAGCGATAGGCTTTTCTGTGTCTCTAACTCTGCAATTGATGTTTTTATTCTCGGATCCATTTTTACCGAAAGTGGCTGCGAATAGATTTTGCCATTCACTATAAGTTTAACGGTGTAATTTCCAGGCATTACCCATGGTGATGTAGCTTGAGGGGGCGTATTCATATATATCGCTGTCATAGGAAAAGATACCGGAACATTTAACGGATCATAATGCAAATCCCATATAAATCTGTGAGAGCCCGCTTTTGCCGATAAAGTTTGCTGTGGGCGAATCCAATAAAGTGGTATATCAACGGGCGGAATTTTATATAAGGTATCGTTGCTGCTATAATGCCTTACCTTGTTTCCTTTGTTATCAGTAATTTCGAGTACGACCTCACCGTTAGTATCATTTGTTAAGTAATAATCCATAATTGCGCCATCAGGTGGATTTTGTCCCGCGGGCTCATCAGGTGGAAGGGGAGTATCAGTATTCATATCCCATCTTACCCTTACTGCATTTCCAGGGGCAAACAGAATATCCCGGTTAGCCATATTTGAATTTATTTGCCTGAGTGAATTTATATTATCTAAAATCCAGAAACCGCGACCATGAGTGGCTGCAACCAAATCGTTATCTTTTATCATGATATCTCTTACAGACGTCGCTGGCATATTCAATCGAAGTGATTGCCAGTTATTACCGTCGTCAAACGATACATACACCTGGGTTTCAGAAGATGCAAATAGCAGTCCCTTTTTCTTTGGATCTTCCCTAACTGCGTTTATAGGGTCGTTAGGTAAGCCGTTAACAATTTCTTGCCATGTGTTGCCACCATCATGTGTCTTATAAATATAAGGATGCAAATCATCGCATCGTAACCTGTTCACTGCTGCGTAAGCCGTGTTTGCATTGAAATGTCCTGCGTCTATGAGAGATATTTTACTCCAGGAAGTAATTTCAGGCGGCGTAATATTTTTCCAGTTTTTGCCACCATCTTTTGTAATATGAATTAGGCCGTCATCAGTTCCGGCCCAAATTGTATTAAGACTAAGCGGTGAGGGAGCCACTGTATAAATTACACCGCGTCTTACCATTTTTTTTACTGTTGAATCTTTATAAATACCAACACTTTCAGGAATATCCCAGGTCTCTCTTGAGAGATCAGGACTGATTACCTGCCAGTTATTTCCTCCGTTTTGGGTTTTAAATAATACATTACCTGCGAAGTATAAAGTTTTATGATCAACAGGCGAAAAAATTACTGGTTCTGTTCTCACGAAGCGGTACTTACTATTTCGTGTAGCCGATGGCGTTATATTCTGTACCTGGCCTGTAATTTTATTATACTTTGTTAGCTTGCCTCCATAAATAATATTTGAATTTAATGGATCTGGCGCAACATATCCATATTCTTGTGCGCCTACGGGATGCCAGTCTCTAAAAGTAATTTCTCCGTCATTTCCCCGTGATGCAATTCCTACAGAGCCGCTTTCCTGCTGGCCGCTATACACATTATATGGAAAGTCGTTATCTGCACTTACATGATATAATTGTGCAGTGGGCTGGTTATACCATGAACTCCAGGTATTGCCGCTGTTTACTGTAATAAGAGCACCCTGGTCGCCGGTTACCAGCATAACTTTTGTATCTATTGGATTGATCCAGATATTTTGATAGTCATCTCCACCCGGCGCTCCGCGAATTCCTTTCCATGTTTTTCCTCCATCGGTAGATTTCCAGAGAACAATACTCGTGCTGTATAAGGTTTCTGCATCTTTAGGATCAACCATAATTTCAGGAACATCACCTCCGCCAATTCTTGCTTCGGGCCTTCCGTCATCTGTTATCTCATGCCAGTTTTCGCCACCATTTTCAGATCGATAAAGGCCCATGCCGGT
>Ga0207652_10001937_pt1 | contig 17902 bp, 13 predicted proteins | sample KBSC63BmetaG_FD_184334 | JGI IMG/M metagenome (GOLD analysis project Ga0207652, IMG submission 184334) | Corn rhizosphere microbial communities from Kellogg Biological Station, Michigan, USA - KBS C6-3B metaG (SPAdes) (version 2) | ecosystem: Host-associated > Plants > Roots > Rhizosphere ... | reverse complement strand
CCCAGTACGGCGCGCTCGCCGCCGGCCTGTGCGGGGCGCTGCTGGGCCTGTACCGCGGCAGCACGGCCGGGCTGATGTATCGCCTCACGGCGCAGACGGCGCTGGGCCAGCTGGACCTGGCCCGACAGCTTCGCGATCGGAAGGAGAGCTAGAAGCGGCCGAGAAGGCTGGGCCCGAACGAAAGTTCGCCACGCGGGCTTAGAACGGGCGTCACGCCCAGCTGCAAGGCGACCTGCCCGACCCGCGGGGCCATCCAGGGATTCCGTTCCAGGCTGCCCACCAGCAAGCCGGCCGCGGTCCCGCCCAGCGTGCCGATGGCCGCGCCCAGCAGGATGTGTTCGGGGTGATTGTTGCCGAGAGCGACCAGTCCGCCGACGATGCCGCCCGCCAGCAAACCGAACTGCCCGCCGCGGTTCATCTCGCGCATGATCAGGTACGCGCGCCCCTGAGAGGCGGCGTCCGTGCTGGCGATCCCCAGCGTCAGCCCCAGCGCGCCACCTGCCAGGGCGCCGATGCCGGCGCCGGCCACCAGCGGACGCCAATCGCTGGCGTGAAGCCCGCCTTCACGCGCGAACAGGTATCCACCGGCCAGCCCGGCGAAGATCCCCATTCCGAACCCGTCGATGCCGATGTCGAACGCGGAGGGCGGCGGCGCGACCTGCGGTGTGTTGGGCACAGGCGGGCCCGGCGGAGCCACCGGCACGGCGCCGCGCGCGCGCGACGGCGCCAGACCTGCGGCCAGCATGGCCGCCACGACGATTGCTGGAAGGGTACGGATGATTCGCATCGCAATCCTCAGGGGGGCAGACAGAGAACTATGACACGCCCGCGCCGCCGCTGATGAGCGTCGCGTTCAGAAGAAGTGGACGTAGCTGGCGCCGGCAAACGGACACACGGCACCGTCGCGGCAGCCTGCGAATGACTCCGACGACCCTGAGTCCTGCCGGAAGAAGTCGACCTCCACCGAGATAGCATCCGCCCACGACCGCAGCATCAGCTCCAGCCCGAACCGAACGCCGCGAGAGGTGGTGAACGGGGACTGGTGTCTCTCGGCCGCCTCCTTGTCCGGATCTCCCCCGCCGATGGCCCCTACGAAGCCGCCCGCGAACAGGGCGACCCGGTGAATGCGCGGGGAGATGACCTTCCCCCCGGCCCAGGCTATCAATCCCGGCCCCAGCGACAGCAAGCCCACCTCGAGCGCGACGTGGCGGAACAACCGCAGCTCGAAGTTGGCGGACGCCAGGCGCGATGGTCCCGCGAGCGAAGCCCCGATGCCCCACCGCGCTCCCCACGGTTCGCGCGCCGGTGGCCCGAGCACGATCTCGCCGAGCCGTACCGCGCTGACGGGAACGTCGTACTGCCCCTGCGGTCCTCGATAGGGCAGGCCCCCCGGTCCCGCTTCACCGGGCGGCCCGTCGGGCAGCAGGACCACCCGCGACGGCTCGAACCGAAATCGCTCCAGCGGCGCGCGCAGGATCAGGTCGGAGTACCCGAGCGCCAAGCCCTCCCGAACGAGCGGCAGGCTCGTTCCCCGAAGGATGAGCTCCGGCGCGCGGGCGGCCTCGATCGGGACGTGCTCTCCGTACGCGGTGCTGACCTCCATCGAACCACCGGGTTGAAACGACGCGAGCTGGACCAGCTGATCCGGGCGAAGCTCGATGCCGGAGTGGCACCCCGCCCCTGACGCGCCGATCAGCGACAGCAATGTCGCGATCATCGCCGCCGTTCCTGGGCGACGTGCGCGCGCCGTCCCCGAAGTCCGCGACCTTCGCCGAAACCCCTGGGTCATGCGCCGCGGTCATTCGCAACATCCGGGCCGGGGCGTGGCCGTCCTGACGGACGCTACGGATCGGACGGCGCCGCTTGATGGTCCTGCGAGCTGCCGTGGCCGTGACCGGCGCGCCCCGGGACGAGGCGCGCCGGCACGGACCGGATCCTTACGCGCCGATGCCGTAGTAGACGCAGTTCACGTAAGCGGCCTGCTGGTCAGAGCAGGTCGCCGCCTGTGGGCCCTTGCCCAGCAGGTCCGACTCGGGCGCGGCCGAGCAGGTCCAGTTGGCGGCGGCGGGCGCCGTGGCCGACACGCAGTTCTGCCAGGCCAGCCGTTCGTCGTCGCAGGTGGGGATCTCGTCGACGACGATGTGGCCGATCTGCGCGCAATAGTCGGCGCAGTTGTCCGACTCTTCCAGGCGGGCGCAGGCCGAGCGGGCCTGGGCGCGGCACCGCAGGACGCAGCCGCTCTCGACGGCCTGCGCGGCCGTGCAGCGGGGCGAGGCGGACGTCGCGTTCACGGTGATCGACGGGTTGTTGTCGGGCGCGAACGTCCAGCTGGCGGTCTGGCCAGCCGTGAAGTCGACGCCGAACGCGAAGGGGAACGTGCCCGTCTCGAAGCGGGTCGGGCGGACGTTGGCCGTGTCGCGCGCCGAGGCGTTCTTGGTGCCGTACGGCACGGTGATCCCGAGGCCGTTGTGGTTCTCGTAGCCGAAGATGGCGGTCAGGGAGCCCTGCGGATTCGGCGTCACGCACGCGAACGTCGGCTTCAGCACGTCCTGACCGCCGCGCTTGTACGACAGGTCGAGGAAGGGCAGGAACGAATCGATGCGCGTGAACAGGTTGTAGCCCTCGCAGGACAGGCCGGTCCAGTAGCCGACGCCGGCGACGTAGTCTTGCCCGGACTGGTTCAGGATGATCGGGCCGCCCGAGTCACCGAAGCAGCCGACCGAGTTCGGCGAGACGCCGTTGGTCTTCAGCACGGTCTGGCGCACGTTCGCGTCCAGCATGCCCGGGTTGGGATCATCGGCGTGGTAATCGGCCGCGGTCGGCGAGCCCATGGTGACCGTGTGGCCGGTCCGCTCGACGCCGTAGCCGGCGCCGGTGGTCGGCGTGGGCGCCGAGTCCGAACCCCAGCCGGTCAGCGTCACCGGCACGCCCGAGGCGACGCGGTTGCGGTACAGCGGCAGCGGATCGAACGGCGGCTTGCGATCCAGGAATACGACCGCCATGTCCGCCGAGTTCAGGTTCGAGTCGTAGGCCGGATTGAGCTGGTACGAGTCGGCCTGCGCCCAGTGCGACGGCGCGCCGAGCGGCGGCGGCACGAGGCCAATGAACCCGTCCGACGTCAACTCGGGCAGATCTTGCTGCAGGTTGTCTCCGAAATAGACGAACACCTGGTACGTGTTCGCCGGGAAGCAGTGCGCGGCCGTCACCACCACGCGCGGGGCGTAGTACGAACCGGTGCAGAACTCGCGCGTGCCGTTGGTCAGCACGCCATAGATCATCACCACCTGATCGCGACCGCCGGACGCCGTCGCCCGGATGATCTCGCCCGTCTTGGTGTCGAGGTTGGTGTCCAGCTGTTCACCGGGCTCGCCGGCGCACGCCGCCGCCATCGCCAAACTACACACAAGTCCAAAACCAAACTGTCTCACTCGCATCGTGTCCTCCTCCGTTGTCCGTGCTCCACTACCGACGGGGCGGTACGGTAGCCCAGAACGGCGCCGAATGTGCGGAAGATCACGTGACAGTCCGTCGTCGACCAATGCCCCCCTAGTCACCGCCGGAGTAGCCCGTGAGCCCGATGGGCACCATGGCCACGAAACCGTTCGCCGGATCACCGGCGACGGCGGCGATCTGGTACAGGTGCCCTCCCCCGTCGGTCCCCGTGCCCGCGGCGTTGCCGAACACCTGGTCGGCATCGTTGGTCGTCGGGTTCTGTCCCTTCATATAAAACGCGGTGAAGAGCGAATTCGGCGTGTAGACCGCCATGCTGGTCGCGTCGGGGAAGCCGATCTGGGTGGTCTTCTTCAGCACCGTCCCGTTGTAGACCTGCACGTGGACGTGCGTGGCCCGCGGCGTGTACCAGCCGGGGTAGATCGTTTTGAAGGTGACGGTTCCCGCCGCGTCGGTGACCTGAACGCCACGCAGGTAGGTCGTCGTGGTCGACCCGGCGTTCATGGCATTCGCGTACTCCGAATAGACGCCGTCGGCGTCGCAATGCCAGAGCTCCACCTGCGCGCCCGCGATGGGGGCGCAGCCATTCCCGGCGTCGACGACGGTCAGGGTGAGGGTCAGGTTGACCCCGTTTCGTCCCTCCCGGATGTCCGACCGATGGAAGGTCGGGTCGCTGATCATTCCTTTGGTGTCGGGGAACGGACCTGCGGTCTCCTCCGGGATCTCGTGACAGGAACTGCCGCCACCGGCGCCGCCCGAACCGGTGACGCCCCCCGAGCCCATGACTCCCCCCGACCCGGTGACTCCGCCCGAACCCGTGACGCCCCCGGAGCCGGTGACACCGCCGCCCGCCGCGCCTCCCTTACCGCCGGCGCCGCCGCTCGAGCCGATCATCGCGCCGGTACCACCAGCACCGCCGCTGCCACTGCTGCCACCGCCGGTGCCCGCTATCGCGCCCCCCTTGCCACCCGCCGCCATGCCGCCGGTGCCAGCCGCCGCGCCGCCGGTTCCCGCGGCGATTCCGCCGGCGCCGCCGCTGCGCCCCCCCGTCGCAGCCGCTCCCGCAGTGCCCGCCATGCCGCCGGAGGCGCCGGAGGCGCCCCCCGAGCCCTGGCCTATCGCGGATGAACTCGAACAGGCGGTCGAGACAAGCAAGGCGCCAGAGCCGAGGGCGCCGAGCGCGGCCAGCGCGCCTCGCCGGCCGATTTCGACCACACGTTCTTTCGCGTCCGCACGTTCGTCCGCCATCTGTCCCTCCTCACCCGCGCCAATCAGCGAGCACCAGCGGGATATTAACCCACAGCCAAATATTGCCGCGGCTTAAATCCGCGTGGTTTGCAACGTCCTCCTGATTTATCAAATGTCTCATTGCATTTTGAAGCTCCACTCGGATACAGTCCGCGCCGGGGGTCTGGGTTGAACCACACAATGGAGGTGCGGAATGGGTCGGTATCAGAGGAGAGTGGCAGGGGTCGTTTCATTGTTCGTTCTATGGGGTATGGCCGGTTGTTCGGGAACCGCGACGTCCACCGGTGACGACGCCGGCACCGCGACGGGGACCGTCGGCGCGCTGTCGGCGACCGGCGTCCGTGGTGCGCCCACCGCCGTCGAGCCCGAGCTCGCGGCCTCACCGCTTTATCGCGCCTATCAGGAATACCTGAGCAGACGGGCGCGCATGACCAGCTCGGGCGCCACGCCCGGCATCAACAACATGGATACCAGCGACACGCTGCAGGCATACGCGGCCAAATGCGACGCTGCGACCGGCATTCACGTCCCTGCTTTCAACTGCGATTCTGGCACGGAGGTCCCCGAGGGAAGCGGGATTGACACCCTGGAGACCAACACGCCCATCGGAACGGGCGCCAGCGGCAGCCGATCGGTCAGCGGAACCGTGCAAACGGTCGTCGCCACCGGCGCGGACAATTCGACCACGACCGATACCCTGTATCTGTCCTACCAGACGGTCACCACGTCCAGCCTTGCCACCGCGGAGGTCAAGGTCAACAGCCTCGGCAATACCAACGCCTTGGCCAAGGCCGGGCTGATGATTCGCGACGGCACGGCGGCCAACGCCGCCTACGCCTGGCTGGCCATCACGCCCAGCTCGGGCGCGGTCTTTCAGACGCGCAACGCCGCGGGCGCCACGTCCAGCTCGACGTTCCTCACCGGAAAGAGCGCCCCCATCTGGCTCCGCATTGCCAAGGACTTCACGCACGGATTCTCGGGGTTCGTTTCGACCGACCACGTGAACTGGACCCAGGTCGGCGCCGACAACAGCTCGATATCCTTCACCACGTCCGGGTTGATCGGATTGGCGGTCACCTCTCACAGCGCCTCCGCGACGACCGCCGTCTTCGACAAGTACTCCAGCAACAAGGTTTGCGACAACCCGAACGTCCTGAACCAGGAGTGCGACGCCGGCAGCCGCTTCCAGGTCCTGGTTCAGACCGCCGACGCGGCGGCGGTGGGCCACTGCCGCAAGAACGGCAAACGCCCTGTCGGCGAGAGCAAGTACAACGACATCGCCGTCATCCAGTACAACAAGACCAACGGGGCCCTGTGCTTCTACCAGGCGCTCGGTGACCTGAATGGCGCCAGCGTGACCGAACCCAGCGCCGGCAATGTGTCGCCGCAGTTCCCCTGGATCGATCCGCCCGGCGTTCAGTCGATCCGGTGCACCGGATGCCACGACAACGGCGGGTTCATCCGCTCGAAGTATCTGACGCAGCTGACGACCGCTCCCAACGTACTGCCCAACCAGGGTGCCGGCTTCAACAATTACACGCCCGCCAGGTACGTGGGGCTCGACTTCCAGAACGATCGCAGCTGGAGCATCACCACCGGAAAACTGGGGGCGAACGACACCGGCGCCCCGTGCACCACCTGCCATCAACTTTCGGTCAACAACCAGATCGCCTTCAACCTGACCCACTCTGGCTGGCCGAACGGCACCGGGGCCAACTTTGCCAACGTGGCGACCGCGGCCAGCCAGGCGACCAAGAACCCCCACAGCGCCGCGTCGCCCATCTGGATGCGCCCGGTGCCGGTCACCCCGCCCGCCGTCAATTACATGTATTACGCGCCCGCGGAGGCGTCGGCGACCATCTACCAGAACTGCGCGCTGGGTTTCTGGGGCTTCAACACGACCACGTTCAGCCGCACGCGTGACCCGGACTTCGCAGTGGGCGACACCACAGATCCGCGCACCGCCGACTGCACGTTCACGCCGCTGGGCGGCGCCTGGGTCTATCCGCTGACGGATCTGAACATCGGCACCACCGGCGGCACGCGATCGGAATCGGGGACCACCGAGACCATCACGGCCGGCGGCGCCGGCATCCTTGGCACGTCGGACCAGTTCTTCTTCGCCTACCTGACGGCGGCTGGCGATGGAACGGCGATGGTCAAGGTCACCAGCCTGGTGAACACCGATCCGTTCGCGAAGGCGGGTCTGATGTTCCGCGACACCACGGCCGCGACGTCGGCCAACGTGCTGCTGGGCATCACCCCGACCTCGGGAGCGACATTGACGAATCGGCTCACCGACGGCGGGGTGACGAACTCGACCGTGGTCGCCGGCAAGGCGGCGCCCATCTGGTTGAAGGTCGTGCGCGCGGGCAACAGCTTCACCGCCTGGACCTCGCCCGATCAGACCACCTGGACCCAGATCGGCGCGCCGGTCACCTTCGCCAGCTTCAACGCGACGCCGCTGCTGGGCCTGGCCGTCACCTCGCACACGAACAGCGCGATGACGACGGCGGTCCTGGACTCGTTCAGCTGGAGCCCGGCGGCCAGCACGGCCTTGGTGGACGCCGCCCTCGGAACCTCGACCGGCAGCCGTAGCGAGAGCGGCACCACCGAGACCCTGAGTTCGTCGGGCGGCGACATCTACGCCAACGCCGACCAGTTCTATTACACGTTCAGGGCCATCACGGGCGACGGCGCCGCAGTCACGAAGGTGCTGAGCCAGGTCAACACCGATCCCTACGCGAAGGCCGGCCTTATGGCGCGCGACGGGGCGTCCCCCGACGCGATGAACGCGTTCGTGGGCATCACCCCCTCGGGCTCGGCCTTCCAGGATCGGCCCACCCCTGGCGCGACCACCACGGTCACCAACGTCACGGGCAAGGCCGTCCCGATCTGGCTGCGCCTGGAACGTTCGGGGACCACGTTCAAAGGTTCGACCTCCAGCGACGGCAACACCTGGAGCCAGGTGACGAACCCGTACACGTTCGCCAGCTTCAACCCGACGGCCTTGATCGGCCTGGCGGCCAGCTCGCACACGACCAGCACGACCACGACGGCCACGTTCGACAGCATGGCGACGGTCACGCCGCCCGGCTTCAAATGGACGCCGGCCGGCGCGAACACGGTCATCGACGCCGCCATCGGCGCCGCCACCGGAAGCCACACCTCCAGCGGCACCACCGAGACGCTGACGGCCAGCGGCGGTGACATCTACGGCAACGCGGATCAGCTGTTCTATTCTTTCAAGACCATCACCGGCGACGGCATGGCGGTCACGAAGGTGCTCAGTCAGGTCAACACCGACCCGTACTGCAAGGCTGGCCTGGACATCCGCGATGGGTCGTCGCCCGACGCGGTGAACGCGTTCGTCGGGATCACCCCCTCGGGCGCCACCTTCCAGGATCGGCCCACGGTGGGGGCGGCGACCACCGTCGTCAACCAGACCGGCAAGGCCGTCCCCATCTGGGTGCGCATGGTGCGATCGGGCCGGACGTTCATCGGCTGGACCTCGCCCGACGGCGCGACCTGGAACCAGGTCAGCGATCCGTACACCTTCGGAACGTTCAGCCCGGCGGCACTGGTCGGCCTGGGGGCCAGCTCGCACACCACCAGCACGACCACCACGGCCGTCTTCGACAGCGCCACGGCGGGGCTGTCGCCGACCGGCTTCCAGTGGATCCCCGCCACCACGACCACGCTGGCGGACGCGAACATCGGGATCACCGGCGGTACGCACACGTCGAGCGGGGGGACCGAGACCATCACGGCCGCGGGAACCGACATCTTCGGCAACGCGGACCAGTTCTTCTATTCGTTCAAGACGCTGACGGGCGACGGCACGATCATCGCGCGCGTCACCGGCCTGACGAATACGAACAGCTACGCGAAGGCCGGCCTGATGTTCCGGGACGGCTCGGCGGGGAACGCGGCCAACGCGATGGTGGCGATCACGCCCGGCCAGGGCGCGAGCTTCCAGTATCGGCCCAATCCGCCGGGAAGCACGACGACGTCCTCGTTCGTGACCGGAAAGAACGTCGCGATCTGGTTGCGGATGGTGCGCGCGGGGAACACGTTCACCGGCTCGTCATCACCCGACGGCACGACCTGGACACCGGTCGGCTCGATCACCCTCAGCGGGTTCAGCGCCCAGGCGCTGGTGGGCCTGGCCGTCACCTCGCACAACGCCAGCACCGCGACGACGGCGACGTTCACCAACGTCGCCTTGCCGTAAAGCTCGGATAACCGGCTTCCCGCCGCACCTGGCGGGAGGCCGGACGTCGTCCCGACCCGTGGTGGCCTTCACGGACCGGGCGACAGCGGCTCGCGAGCGATCATCCAGAAGGTGCCTCCCTCGGCGGGATCGCTCCCGGTGCCTTCGCCTGTCGCCTGGGTGGTCGGACACTGGCCGCTGGTGACGACCGCGTCGAGGCTGCGGGCCAGGTACTGGCGTCCCGCGATCGTCACCTGACCGTCGGTGGCGGGGCCCACGGCGACGCTGGTCTGCGAAGTGAACACCAGCAGGTCTTCCGTATCGGCCGTGCCACCGGCACAGCTGACGGGGCGCGCGCAGAACGGCGCTCCGGTCGACAGCGTCAGCCCGCCCGGCACGACCGTGCCGACGTTCAGATGCGGCCCCGCGTCCGCGGCGACGATGGCGCCCGCGCTGTCGCTCAGCACGAAGCCGGCGGACGCAGGGCTCTGGAACATCCGGCGGAAATGAACGCCCAGGGACACGGTTTCGCCCACCGCCTCGTGCAGGGCCGGGATCCACGACGCCACGCCGTCGGCGGGCGTCGCCTGCAACGTCCACACGCCACCATCGGCGTCGGTGATCTGGACGCGCAACCCCGGCGTCGTTTGCACGTCACAGGATTGGCAGGTGACGACATCGGCGCGCGTCGGCTCGGCCAGCGTTCCCGTGATGTCGTCGTCCTCGGAGCCGCCGCTGGCCAGCGCCGGCAAGTCCCCCGCCTTCGTCCCATCGGGGCGCAGCAGGCCAACTGAAATACCCCGGTACGCGTCGGTGCCCGACGGATCGCACGTCCTGAGCGCGGTGGCGGGTGAACCGCCCGCCCCTCCTCCGCCGAACGCCCCGCCCTGCCCCGGCTGGCCACCGCCACCAGCGGTCGACGCCGCGGCGCCGCCGCAGGCGATGGCCACGAATCCCAGCGCTGCGAACGGGAGAGGCGACCTCACGACACCGATCGTAACAGGAGAGGCCAACCCCGCCCAAGGGGCGCCGATCGCGATCGAAGCGCCGTTCCTGCGGCGACCCGCGTCGTGCAGAATCTGGCGGTGAGCTCTCCAGGTACCGCGCCCCTTCGGGTCATGACGGCAGCGCTGCTGATCGCCAGCGGGAGCGCCTGCGACGGCTCCCGCATCGACCCGGCCGCCGGCCTCCCCAGCGCCGCGCCCGCGATCACGTGGACGCAGGGGGCGCCCTGTCCGCTGGCCCGGTTCGAGGCGAACGGCGTCGTCCTGGACGACGAGCTGTGGGTGCTGGGGGGATTCGTCTCGCCGATCCTGGACGTCACGAACCGCGTCGACATCTACAATCCGGTGACCGACACCTGGCGGGTCGGCCCGGCGTTGCCAGGGGCCCAGACGCACATCGCCGCCGTGACCGTCGCGGCAACGGACGTGATCGTCGCGGGCGGCTTCGATGGCCCTTTTCTCGCCAACCGCCCCCCCGTCAGCGCGGCCGTGTGGCGCTGGAACAAGCAGACGGCGGAGTGGGCCGCCGGTCCGTCGTTGCCGGCCGCGGGAGCCGCGTACGCGTGGGCCTTGCTCGGCGGCCAGCTTCACCTGGCCGGCGGCCTGGCAGCGGACGGCAACACCGATACCGACGCGCACTATGTGTGGGACCTGGCCGGCGCGCCGGCATGGACCAGCGGTCCCGCCTTACCGAACGCGCGAAACCACGGCGCTGGCGCCGCCGCGGCGGGGCTGTTCTTCGCGATCGCGGGCCGCCACGACTGGGACGAACAGGCCGGTGACGTGTCGGACGTCGACGCGTTCGATGAGACGACGGGGGCGTGGATCCCTCGCGCGCCCATCCCGGGCGCCCGTTCCGAGATCGCGGCGGCCACGACGACCCTGGCCGATGGCCGCATCCTGGTGGTGGGCGGGTCGTTGCCCGGAATCACGCCCAGCCCGAACGTCCTGGTCTACGATGCCGCAGCGAACGCGTGGGCGACCCTGACGCCGCTGCCCCAGCCTCGCAAGGGCGCCGTGGCCCGCCAGATCGGAAACCTGATCGTCGTCGCCACGGGCTCTCCGACCTCGGTCGATCCGTCGAACGCGACGTTCGTCGGCTGCTGCCTGGGGGTCGCTCCCCCTCGATGATGGGGGCGACCGAAGCGGGCCGCCCTCGACGATACGGTCTCCTCGGCGTGGCGGCCGTCCGCCCGTCTGTGTGAAACTGGGCCCCTCGACGGCGCTGTCGACGCGCTCCCCTCGCCTCCTTTCGCATGCAACTGGTCAATCAAACGGCGGTCCCCTGCAAGGTGCAGGTTTCACCCCTCGACGGCACCCCGCATCGGTTCGGGTTCCTGACGGCGAAGGCGACGTTCTTCACCAATGACGCCGGCCTGGTCGAGCTGGACACGCAGCGCCCCTACCCGCTGTTCGAGAAGGACGTGGACAGCGAGCTGGGGCTGTTGCCGGCGGACATCGTGCCCCGGCGCGATCACGCGTTCGAAGTGATCGTGCTCGGGTCGGCGCACGGGCGCGGCCGGGTGGCGCAGATGATCGAGGTGGCGATCGGCGACTGGCGCCGGCAGCTGCTGGTGACGGGCGATCGTCACTGGGTGCGCAGCGGGAACCAGACCGTCATCTCGCCTCCCGCGCGCTACGAGGTGCTGCCGCTGACGTGGGAGCGCGCGTTCGGCGGCTCGGCGCCGTGCTGGCTGGACAGCGAGAGCGTGATGGACCTCGAACACCCGATGAACAAGTACGGGCGGGGTTTCGACGCCGAGAAGCTGGCCCGCGATCTGGGGCAGGCGTTCAAGGCCCCGGCCGGCTTTCCCAGGTTGCCGCCCGACCACCGGCGGGCGTTGCCGAACCTGGAGGATCCGGCGGCGCCGATACGGCGCTGGGAGGACGAGCCGCGGCCTTATTGCTGGGCGACCATGCCGGCCGACATCGGCGCGCGCGTCCAGCGCGCGTACGATCACATGCGCGACACGCGGGGCGGCCTGACCGAGCAGCAGATGCTGGACATGGTCTTCCACCGCGCCCACCCCGATTGCGTCATCGCGACACCGCCGGCGGGCGCGCCCGTCACGCTGAAGGGCATGACCCCCGAGGGGACGTGGAGCTTCTCCTTGCCTCCGTTGCGCGTGCTGGCCGATTACGACCTGGGGATCCGCACGGGGACACGCGAGCTGGAGCCGCATATGCTGGTGCTGCTGGCGGCCGAGAAGCGGTTCTACATCGTCTACCGGCACTTCTTCACCCTGGGGCGGGACGCCGCCAGACAGCGTTCGTTCCGGATTCGCGTCGACGAGCGAGGGCAGCGATGAACAAGATCACCATCCAGCGGGACATGTGCCTGAACCTGATCATCCCGCTGACGGCGACGCACGACTTCATCCCCCTGCCCCCTTTCCCGCCCGTGCCGCCGCCCATGCCCGCCGCGCCGCTGTCGCTGGCCGCCTGCGCGATCGAGATCCCGGTGCCGGCCTGGTGGCCGCCCGGCTACGCGCTCGGCGCGAACAAGTTCACCACCACGGTGTTCCACAGCACCCTGGCGATCTGCCTGGACGGTCACGACTGCGGCAAGTTCATCGTGCACATCCAGGTCACGCCGGCGATGAACAACACGCTGACGATCACGCAGACGGCCCTGTCATCGCGCAAGGCGAACTTCTGTGCCAGCAAGGTGAAGGCAAACGGCAAGGCCATCGCCTGCATGACGATGATCGCGTGGCCGCCCACGCCGATGACCTACTGCGCGAACCCCATCAGCATGCCGCTGGCCGACGCGGTCAGCGCCTACTGCAACACGGTGGCGGTGGGCATGACGTTCGCCGACTGGTTCGCCGGCGTGTTCGCCATCGTGGCCGGGATGATCATGGACCATCTGTTCTTCAAGAGCGGGGGCGGCACGAAGGCCTTCGGTCAGGCGGCGGGCAAGATGATCGCCAAGAGCGCCGCGGGAAAGTCGGTGGCGTCGCTGCTGGCGTCGAAGTTCATCGGAACGCTGTTCCCCAAGTGGGGACAGTGGGCGATCAAGTCGGCGGTGGGGGCGCTGACCGGTCTGGTGCGCATCCTGGCCACGGGCGACGGCAGCATCAGCGTCAGCCTGCCCATCGGCGGACCGTTCCTGGGCGCCAAGGCGTCGGCCTCGGTCGGGCTGAAAGACGGAAAGACGGACACCTGGAGCGTGGGCGTGTCGGGCGACGCCGGGCCGACCAACGTCGCGGCGGACACCGGCGACAGCGGCAGCAGCGCCAGCGTCACCCGGCGCAGCCCGCTGGGGACGGGACAGGACAGCGCCAGCGTGAAGTCCGACAAGGGGCCCAGCACCACGGAGACGAACGTCTACGATCCGTTCGACGGATTTCACAACAGCACCGTCACCGAGACGCCCACAGGGACCACAGTGGCGGACAGCCACGCGCCGCCGCCTCCACCTCCCAACGAGCTATGAGCGACCGCAAAGCGATACACGACGAGTTCGACGCGGTCGTCGACTTCTTCCCGCCCGCCGCGCAGCCCGAGATGGCCTACGGGCTGGTCAAGCTGACCTACCAGCGCGGGGAGCGCGGCTGGCGGCGCGCCAAGGCCGAGCCGCTGTTTCACGACATGCGGTCGCCCGACACGACGCCGCGGTGGGCGCCGGGCAGCGACTTCTGGCCTACGAAAGAACAGACGGACGTCGCGGTGCGGGGCAGCGCCTTCGGCCCTGGCGGCAAGGCCGTGTCTTCGACGCGCATCCGGGTCACGGTGGGGCGGCAGGTCAAGACGATCAATGTCTTCGGGGACCGCGCCGTGACCTGGACGCCCGGGGGCAAGGTGCTGTTCGAGGCGCCCCAGCCCTTCACGGAGATGCCGGTGGTGTGGGAGCGGGCATACGGGGGGTATGACCCGCGCGTCCCGCTGGACCTGGACCCGATGACCGTCGCCGACATGGGGCGGATCGAGTTCGATCATCCGGGCCTGTACCCGCGCAACCCGCTGGGGCGCGGATACGTCGTCGTCGACGAGCCCGCCCAGGGCGTGTTGCTGCCCAATCTGGAGGACGCGTCACAGCCGCTGACACCCGAGACCTTCGTCACCCGCGATCCGAAGCTGTGGTACCGGCAACCGCTGCCGGCCTGCTTCGACTTCACCAACGCCATGATGTTTCACCGGCTGTGCTGGCTGGGGGCCGAGGCGTGGTTCCACCCCCCCGAGGGCGCTGATCTGCCCGAGGTTCGGCTGGGGATGCTGCCGCCGGACTACCACGCCCTGAAGGGCCTGCTGGTTGCGGCGCCCCAGGTGGTGCAGGAGGGCGCCTATGGCCTTACGTTCGACGCGCTGCCGGCGGAGACGCCCATCATCGTCGAGGGGATGCACCCCGAGCTGCCGCGGCTGGGCTTCGAGCTGCCCGCGCCGCCGCCGCTGGAGCTTCTGATCGACGGCAAGACGTACCCGGCGCCCGTCCAGCTGACGAACGTGCTGGTCGAGCCGGCGCACGCGCGGGTCTGTCTGACCTATGTCATCCGGCAGACGGAGCTGCCACGCGTCTTCATCCCCGGCATTCACGCGAACATTCCCCTGGCGCTGCGGGTCGAACGCGGCCACGTCGTGCGGTACGACTGCCCACCGACGTTGCGTGAGCAGCGCCTGGCGGCCGCGGCGAAGGGGGCGCGCACATGAGCGCCGCCAGATCTGCGCTGGCCGTGGCGCGGGGGCTGGCGGCGGACCATCCCCAGGCGAAGCTGCCCTGCCCGCTGTGCGGCGCGGGGCTGCGCGCCGAGAACCTGGAGAAGCACCTGGTGAAGGTGCACGCGGGCGGCGCCGCCGCCGAGACGCCGCTGGAACCTGTGACCTGGTCGGGACCTTCGCGCCGGGTACCCGCCCTGGCCTTCGGGGCCCTGCTGGTCGCGGCGGCCTGGGTCGTCGCGACCCGATCCCATCTGGTCGTCGTGGCGCCCCGGGCCGAGATGTCGATCGTGGCGGTGTTCGTGCTGCTGTTCAGCGTGGTGCTGCTGCTGGCCGAGACCAACAGGCTGCGCGCGCGGCTGCACTTTGCGGACGGGACGTTCACATTGCACTTGCCGCTGTCCCTGCGGCCGCGGGTGCTGGCGCTGCCCGCCGAGCTGGAGGTGGGCGCGATGTCCGAACGGCGCGGCACGGCGACCCGGGTGGGGGACGACTTCTTCTGGAGCGATGGCGGCGAGCGCCGGCTGGGCGGCTACCTGCGGCTACAGCACGGCTCCGCGGCCATCACGGTCCTGGGCTCGGGCGGCTCGGTGCGAGAATTCTGGAACGTGGCGGGGGGGCGGAGGGGCCCGAAACGCACGCGGTACGACATCCGGCTGGCGGAGGGAGACTTCGTCGAGTTCGCGTATCTGCTGGCTGACCGCGGGCTGCTGGCGCTGAAGGCCGTCGGACCGCCGGTCAGTTGAGGTTGATGACCTCGCCGACGACCTCGACGTCGTCCGTGGCTTCGATCCGGACCTTGCCCTTCACGGCGCACAGCTCCAGCTCGGCGGCGCTGATCGTCAGCTTGCCCTTCACGTCGATCCGGGTGTCCGCCTGGAGCAAGCGGACCAACGGGCCCTGGGCATCTTGGACCAGCTCGACCAGCGGCTGTCCTTCCTGGCTGCAAATCTGCACCGCCTCGTCCTTCTTCAGCTCGAGGCGCGCGGCGACCGCGCGTTCGGGCTCGGGGCGGGCGGCGAAGCCATCGATCACGCCCAGCACGATCGGTTCGGTTGCCCCGTGCGGGACCTGCGCCAGCAGGCGATCACCGGCGCGGATGGCCAGCCCCTGCAGGACGGGCACCCACCACGCGGTGGCCGCACCGGCGGCGGTGGTCCAGCGGATCTGGACGCGACCCCGCAACGTGGGGTGCTGCGTGCTGGTACACTCGACGACGAAAGGTTCGCCCACCGGCCAGGTCGGCCGCGCGCCACCCGACTTGAGGATCTCGCCGAACAAGGCGGCCGGAGACTCCGCCCCCGCAGGCTGCTGCGCCTGCTCCTCTGTCCCCGCTTCGGCCAGACGCCCCGCCTCGTCCGCTTTCACCATGACGTCGCAGTATAGCGGGTCACGCCAGTATGCGGGCGATGACACGTCCACACCGTGACACGTCCACACCGAGGTTGGGCCGACCACACCCAGGTTGGAGTGCGGACACGTCCACACCGAGGTTGGGCCGACCACACCCAGGTTGAGGTACGTTAGAGGTTTAAGTCCGTCGGTCGGTTAGACCAGGCGCCTACCGAGGTTGGGCGCGACACCAATCGCCTACCGAGGTTGGGTGCGCTAGACCAAGCGCCTACCGAGGTTGCGGTGCGCTATGGTGCGCCATGCGGTCCGTTAGCACCTGGGCCGCGTCGCTGCCGAAGACTTGGCATGTCGATACCTCGTCGAATCGTTTCGGGCGGCGTTTACATGATCACTCGCCGGTGCACCCAGCGGCAATTCCTGCTCAGGCCCGACCGGGCGACCACGAACGCCTTTATCTATTGTCTGACCTTGGCCTCGCGTCGGACTGACATACGCGTGCTCGCGTTCTTGGCTCACGCCAATCACCACCACACGATCGTCGTCGATACGCACGGCCGCATGCCCGAGTTCTTAGAGACCTTCCACAAACTCGTAGCGAAGCACCAGAATGCCCTCCGAGGCCGTTGGGAGAACTTCTGGGCATCCGAGGCTACCTCGGTCGTCGAGTTACTGGACCGAGACGACATTCTCCTCAAGATTGGGTATGCCTTAACGAACCCCGTGAAGGACGGCCTGATCGATCGGGCGGATCAATGGCCGGGGGCTACATCTATTTTTGCCAGCTTGGCCGGCCGGTCCATCTCTGCGCGCCGGCCATCCCGCTTCTTCCGCAAGGACGGGGAGACGCCCGAATTCGTCACCTTGGACATCCACCGACCCCCGGGGTTCGACTCCCTCTCCGAGATAGAGTGGCGACAATCCCTCGCGGATCGCATTCGTCTGATCGAAACAGAGGCCAGGAACGAGCGGATTCAGGAAGGACGCCGCATTTTGGGCCGTGCACAAGTGCTGACGCAACGGCCTACGGACAGCCCCAAGTCGTGCGGGATCCATCGGAAGATGGACCCGCGCGTGGCGAGCGTGAACAAGTGGGCCCGTGTGGAGGCACTCCAAAGGAACAAGACGTTCGTGGCCGCATACCGAGCCGCTCGGGAACTTTGGAAAGCAGGCGCAGCCGCGCTGTTCCCGACCGGAACCTATTGGCTACGACGGTTCGCAGGCGTTCCCGTGGAAGAGGTGATCGCTCCGACGCTCTCCGCCGCTGCGCCGACCTGATGAAAGTCGCATCCGAGACCGCTCCCGCGGTCTCGGGTTGGGCCGCCGACGCGCGCAACGTCGGTGCCGAGCGCCCCAGCGTACCGTCGATGCGGAACGCAAGCGGTGCGGAACGCGTCCGCGACCGTAACGTCGTCCGCGACCGTAACATCGCCGCGACCGTAACGTCCGTGCGAACGCGGTGATGCAACACGCGATCCGAGCCCTGCGAGCGCAACGTCGCTGCGCTTCGCGTCCGGCGCGGAACACGTCTGCCACCGTAACGTCGGTCCGGTTCGCGCCGTGCGGAACGCGTCCGTGAGCTGCCGTGAGCAACTCCGCGAGCCTCCGCAAGCTCCGCAAGCGCAACGTCGGTGCGGTTCGCAACCTCGGTGCGGTTCGGGTCCCAACGTCGTTCCCGCCGTCCTGAGGTCGGTGCGGTTCGCGCCGAGCCTCCGCGAGCGCAACGTCGTCCGCGAGCGCAACGTCGGTGCGGTTCCGGTGCCGCGTCCGCGAGTGCAACCTCGGTGCGGTTCCGGTGCCGCGCGTCCGAGCCTCCACGAGCCCTCCGCGAGTGCAACCTCGGTGCGGTTCGCCGGTCTCGCTGCGGTTCGCCGGTTCGCAACGTCGGTGCGGTTCGCGTCGATCGGTGCGGTTCGCGTCGATTCCGTCGCGTGCGGTTCGCTTCAGTCGGAACGCGCCGTGTGAGGTGCGGGGGGTTACG
>Ga0207652_10001931_pt1 | contig 17921 bp, 14 predicted proteins | sample KBSC63BmetaG_FD_184334 | JGI IMG/M metagenome (GOLD analysis project Ga0207652, IMG submission 184334) | Corn rhizosphere microbial communities from Kellogg Biological Station, Michigan, USA - KBS C6-3B metaG (SPAdes) (version 2) | ecosystem: Host-associated > Plants > Roots > Rhizosphere ... | reverse complement strand
GGCAACGAACAGAGCGCCCGCGACGCCTGCGTGGACATCGACACGCGGCGCGCTCGCGCCGAGGGGCGGGGCAATCACTGGAGCAATCTGTGGCAGGACTGCCGCCACGCTGTGCGTCGCCTTCGATCCGCCGGCGCGTTCACGACGGTCACCGTCCTCACGCTGGCGCTCGGCATCGGCCCGAACATCGCGATTTTCAGCATCATCAACAGCGTGCTGCTCCAGCCGCTTCCTTACAAGAACGCTGATCAACTCGTGCGCATCTACGAGACCTTCCCCCTGCCGGGCGGCGCGTCCGGCACGGGGAGCGTCTCGCTGGACAATTTCCTGGATTGGCGCGCGCAGTCGAAGACGTTCTCCGGGATGAGCCTCGCTGACTATCCCGTGAGCGCGAACCTTCAGGAGACGGGCAAGCCGCAGCGGCTGCTCGTGACGAACGTCGGCGTGGACGCGTTCCCGCTGCTGGGCGTGACGCCCATTCTCGGAAGACAATTCCTTCCGAGCGAGGCCGCGCCCAACGGCCCTCCGGTTGTCCTGATCAGCGAGAGCCTGTGGCGGCGCCAGTACGCCGCCGACCCGGCCATCGTGGGCCGCAAGATCACGCTCGACGGCATTCCCAAGACAGTCGTGGGGGTGATTCCGGCCGACATCGTGTTCCCCAACCGTGCGACGCCGGTGGACGCATGGCTGCCCGTCCAGGCACAGCCGTCGCCCAACTCGCGCGACCAGCACCGGTACATGGTGGTCGGCCGGCTGCGGCCCGGCGCCACGCTCGCGCAAGCGACCAGCGAGATGAAGGCCATCGCCGCGCGGTTGGCCGTGCAGTATCCGAATGGCCAGACGGGGCGCACAGTGAAGCTCGTGACGGTGCGCGAGACAGTCGTCGGCACGCTCAAGCCGCAACTGCTCGTGCTCCTTGGCGCCGCGGCGATGGTGCTGCTCATCGCCTGCGCCAACGCGGCGAGCCTCCTGCTGGCGCGCGCGGCTGGGCGGCGGCGGGAGGTCGCTGTGTTGGCCGCGCTCGGCGCCAGCCGTTGGCGTCTCATGCAGCAGTTCCTCTGCGAGAGCCTCGTGCTGGCGTTGGCCGGCACCGTGCTCGCCTTCGGGCTCGCTGTGTTCGCCGTGCGCGGTATCGTCGCCGCCGCCGGCACGACGCTGCCGTACGGCACACGCACCCACTTCGATGCGCGCGTCGTGGCATTCATCGCCGGCACGGTGCTGCTGACCGCGCTCGTGTTCGGCATGCTGCCGGCGCTCAATGCGGCGCGCAGCAAGCTGCAGAACGATCTTCGCGACGGCGACCGCAGCGGCACGAGTCGCGGCGGTCTGCGGCACGCCCTCGTGATCGCACAGTTCGCGCTTTCGCTCGTGCTGCTCGCCGGAGCGGGCCTCATGCTCCGCACGTTCGAGTCGCTCGTGGACACGCAGACGGGCATGCGCGTGGATCACGTCCTCACGATGCACGTGCCGGTGCCAATAGGCGCGCCTCCCTACGCGACCGGGCAGGAGGCGCTGGATCGCTTCGCCCGGCCGATGCTGACGCAGGTGCGCGCGCTTCCCGGCGTGCAGGCGGCGGGGATGATCAACCTCCTTCCTCTTCAGGACTACGGAAACAACGGCAACTTCGGCATCGCGGGCCAGGCGTACGCCAGCGACGCCGAACGCCCGTTCGCTGAATTCCGCGTCGTCTCGCCGGGCTACTTCACGACGCTCGGCATTCCGATCGAGCGCGGGCGGGATGTCGCCGAGTCGGACGACGGCAAGACGCAACCCGTGGTGCTGATCAACGACGTCCTCGCCACACGCTACTTCAAGGGTCAGGACCCCGTGGGCAAGGCGCTGCAGTTTGGGCCGCCCAGTGCCACGAATCCTCCTGCGATGATCGTCGGCGTAGTCGGCAGCGTCCATCAGACGACGCTCGACGCCCAGCCCGAAGCGGAGCTGTACTTCGCGCTCGCCGAAGCGCAGGGCCGCCTGGCCGACATGAGCCTCGTCGTCCGCACCTCGAACGATCCGGTCGCGGCGACGCACGACGTGACCGGCGTCATCCAGCGCATCGACCCGAACCAGCCTGTGTACCGTGCGGAGTCCATGCGATCCGTGGTCACCGACTCGGTGTCGGATCGGAAACTCTATCTGGATCTGCTCGCGGGCTTCGCGGGCCTCGCACTCGCGCTCGCCATCGCCGGGATCTACGGCGTGATGTCGTATTCAGTCACCCAGCGCACGCGCGAGTTCGGGATCCGCCTTGCGCTGGGCGCCGACAGCGGCCGCGTGCAGCGGCTCGTCGTCAAGCAGGGTGCGCTGCTGGCGGGCGCCGGCCTCGCGCTCGGCGTGCCGATCGGGCTGGTGTTGACGCGCTCGCTGGCCGCGGTTCTCTACGGCGTCCAGCCCGGCGACCCGCTGACCTTCGCGGCGGTGGCCTGTCTGTTGTCGCTGGTGGCCGTGGTCGCCAGTTATCTGCCCGCGCGCCGCGTGCTGCGCGTGGATCCGAGCATCGCGATGCGCGTGGACTGACGGCGCGCCGTCAGCGACGCTTGCGGTCGATGAACGCGGAAAGGTCGCGCCTGTCCTTCTTGGTCGGCCGGCCCTTTTCCTCGTAGACGAACGCGGCCGGCGCCATGCGCAGTTGAGTCGCGAGCCGGTCTCGTTCCATGCGGCTGGCCTCGGTCTCCTCGTACAGCGCCTGCGCGATCTCCGCCGACCCGCGCCGCTCCGCCACGCCGCGGATGATCATGATATGCTCATACGGGCCGAGCCGCAGCCGGATCTCGTCACCGGGCCCGACGGCCTTCGCGGGTTTGGCGCGCTCGCCATTCACCTCGACCTTGCCGCCGGCGACCGCATCCGTGGCAAGCGATCGCGTCTTGAAGAAGCGCGCGGCCCAGAGCCATTTGTCGAGGCGCACGCGCGCGAGCTGATCCGCATTCATCACCGAATGTTAGCACGAGGCGCGTCACGCGGTCTGCCTCTTGCCCCGTTGGATTTCCCCGCCGGGGGGCGGGCAATCAACGATTCGAGGAGGAAGGGGAGATGAGCAGAATTGGAATGACGAAGTGGCTGGTGCTCGGGGCCGCGGCGGCGCTGACCGCGTGCGCGAGCAATCCGGGATCGGGCTCGAGCGCGACCGCCTACGGCGACGTCGGCCCGGAGTCGCAGCTGAACGGCGTGTGGCTCGACTCCGCTGGCGGGCTCTGGCTCGATAGCGTGGGCGTGATCCATCATGGCCGCCGCGGGCGCGCCGGAGGGCTCTACGCCGAGGATTTCGGCACGATGACGAACGCGAACATCATCGGCCACATGGCGCTCCAGGATTCGCTCGTCGTCGCCCTGTCCGAACTGGGCGTCGCGCGGGCGACCAACCCCGAAGTCCGCGCCTTCGCGCAGCGCATGATCGACGCGCACACGGGCTATCGCGTGGCGGATCTCCGGATCGCGTCCCAGGGCGGCATCGTCGTGCTCATGGCACCGACGGATACGCTCGACTATTTCCTCGCGCGGCGCATGGATAGCCGCCTCAGCAATCTCTCCGGCGCCGATTGGGATCGCGGCTTCATGAGCGAGGAAGTGCTGCTCCAGCGTCACATCATGTCCGACCTGAAGGCGCTGCGTGATCACGCTTCGGGCCCGGTGCAGCAGCTCGCGGATCAGGCGATCCCGAACGCGCACGCCAATCAGGACGCCGCGCAGAAGCTCTGGCGCAAGATCGGCGGCAAGGGCAGCCAGTACGGCACCAGCGCCTTCCCGGGTGGGAACGGCGGGCACTAACCGCTGGTGGTAGTCGCAGGACCATGAACACGGGGGCGCCGCGCATCGGCGCCCCCGTGCCTCTTCCGACCCGGAACCCCCAGCCGTAGCTTCGCCGCACCCGTTATCAGGCGGCTGGCAGTGCGCAGTGAACGTACCGGGCAGCATCCCACGATGGACAACGCGATGGCGCGGCGGCAGTCCGCGCTGCTGCGTCTCAGCGCCGCCATCGCGGGCGCGCGCAACGAGGACGAGATCTGCGCGAGCGTCGTCGAAGGCCTGCGCGATGATGCGCTCGGCTACAGCTTCCTCGGGCTGATGCTCGTGGATCCCGCGACGGGTGAGCGTGTGCTCCGCGCTTGCGTGGGCTGGACCGCCATCGCGCCGGGCGTCCGATTCCCCGCCGGCCACGGGCTGAGCGCGCGTCCGCTGGAAGACGGGCGGCTGCACTACTCACCCTCGGTCCAGCGGGAGTCGACCTACGAGCCGACGCTGAATACGGGGTCCGAGGTGGACGTCCCGCTCACGGTGGACGGGGCGGTAATCGGCGTGCTGGCTGTCGAGAGCACGGAGCCGGACGCGTTCGGCGACAGCGATTTCGAGATTCTCGAAGCAGCGACCAAGCAGGCGAGCATCGCGATCGCGCGGGCTCGCCTGTTCGTGGCGGAGCAGCGCCGCGCCGACGAACAGCAGGCGCTGCTCGACACGATGACCGACCTGCTCACGCAGAGCGACCTGACCACCACGCTCCAGGCGACGCTCCAGCGCGCCTCGGCACTGCTCGGCGTCACCGGCGGCGAGCTGGCGATCTACGATGCGCCGAGCGAATCGCTGGTGATCGCGGCCAGCTACAACCTGGGCATCGATTCCACCGGCCTGCGTCTCGCGCTCGGCGAGGGAGCGATGGGCACCGTGGCGCAGACGCGCGAGCCGCTCATCATCCACGAGTACGACCGGTGGAGCGGACGGTCCACCAAGTACGCCGACACCACCGTGCAGTCGGTCGTGGCCGCGCCGCTGATCGTGAACGATCGACTCGTCGGCGTGATCGCGATGAACGATCACGCGGTGGGGCGGCACTTCGGCGAATCGGAGTTGCGGCTCGTGCGGCTCTTCACCCAGCAGGCCGCGCTCGCCATTCGCGGCGCGCGGCTGTATGAGGATGCCGCACGCCAGCGGGAGCATTTCCGCAATCTACTGAACAACAGCCCCGTGGCGATCGTGGAGCTCGACGCGCAGCATTGCGTGCGCGCCTGCAACCCCGCGTTCGAGCGCCTGTTCGGCTACACGGAGGGCGAGGCGCGCGGACACAACCTGGATTCGCTGATCACCGACCCGAGCGCGCGCGGCGAAGCGGAGCAGTACAGCCGCGAAGCGGTGGCGCACGTGGTGCGCGGCATCGGCCGGCGGCGCCGCAAGGACGGCAGCACGGTGGACGTCGAGATCTTCGGCGTGCCCGTGGTGGCCGACCAGCATGTGGCCCTCATGGGCATGTACAACGACATCAGCGAGCTGCAGCTCGCCCGGCAGCAGGCCGAGGAGGCCAACCGCGCCAAGAGCCAGTTCCTGGCGAACATGAGCCACGAGCTGCGCACGCCGCTGAATGCCATCATCGGTTACAGCGAGATGTTGCAGGAAGAGGCGCGCGATGCCGGGCAGGAGTCGTTCATCCCGGACCTGGGCAAGATCAACACAGCCGGCAAGCACCTGCTCGCCCTGATCAACGACGTGCTCGATCTGTCCAAGATCGAAGCCGGCAAGATGGAGCTCTTCCTCGAGGACTTCGACGTCTCCAGCATGGTGGACGACGTCGCCACCACGATCGATCCCATGCTGCACACGAATGACAATCGCCTCGTGATCGAGCGCGGCGCCTCCGTCGGCGGCATGCACGCCGACCTCGTGAAGGTGCGGCAGATGCTTCTCAATCTTCTGTCGAACGCCTGCAAGTTCACGGAGCACGGGACGGTGAAGCTTCGCGTCTCGCGCCGCGAGTCGGCGCAGGGCGATGAAATGGTCTTCGCCGTGTCCGATTCAGGCATCGGGATGACTCCGGAGCAGATGGCGCGACTGTTCGAGTCGTTCACGCAGGCGGAATCGTCCACCTCGCGCCGCTATGGCGGCACGGGGCTCGGCCTCGCGATCACACGCCGCTTCTGCCGCATGATGGGCGGCGACGTCACCGTCGAGAGCCATGCCGGTGCGGGCTCAGTGTTCACGGTGGTCCTGCCGGCCGTCGTGGACCCCGATCGCCGACCGCTCGAGCCGGCTGCGCCCGAAGCGCGGGCCGAGCAGCAGGGCGATGGATCCGCGGGTACGGTGCTCGTGATCGACGACGATCCCGACGCCCGACGCCTGATCCGGCGCCTGCTCACGGCCGACGGCTTTCGCGTGGAGGAAGCCGAAAGCGGCGCGGCGGGGATCGCCCGCGCGCGCGAGACGCGGCCCGACGCGATCACACTCGACGTGCTCATGCCCGGCATGGACGGCTGGACCGTGCTCAAGGAGCTGCGCTCCGACGACTCCGTGGGCGACATCCCCGTGATCATGCTCAGCGTGCTTCGCGAGCAGCAGCTCGGCCTCGCCCTCGGCGCGTCGGAGTACGTGACGAAGCCGGTGGATCGCGCGCAGTTGCGGCGCATCATGGACAAGTACAGGCCCGATGGCTCGACCGGCCCGGTGCTCGTGGTCGAGGACGACGCCGAGACGCGGCGCGTGATGGCGCGGCTGCTCACGCGTGACGGCTGGACCGTGGTGCAGGCGGAAAACGGGCGCGTCGCGCTCGAGCGCGTCGCCGAGCAGCGGCCGGCGCTCATCCTGCTCGACCTGATCATGCCCACCATGGATGGTCTCGAGTTCCTGACGGCGCTCCGCGACACCGACGAAGGCCGATCCATCCCCGTCGTGGTCGTGACGGCCAAGGATCTCTCCACCGCGGAGCGCGCGCAGCTCAACGGCCACGTCTCCGACGTGCTGGCCAAGGGCGCGTACTCGCATCGTGATCTGCTGTCCGACATCCGCCGTCTCGTGCACGGGCCTCGCGGGGCGACGAGCGTTCCGTCGCTCGGCACGCCCCAATCGCCCGTGACCTCCACCCGCTGACCCATGCCGAAAATCCTGCTCGTCGAAGACAACGAGATGAATCGCGACATGCTGTCGCGCCGCCTGCAGCGCCGCGGCTACGAGGTCGGTATCGCGACCGACGGCGTCGCAGGCGTCACGCGGGCCGTGGACGGCGGCTGGGACCTGATCCTCATGGACATGAGTCTCCCGGAGATAGATGGCTGGGAGGCGACGCGCCGCATCCGCGCATCGGGCGCGACGAGCGTCCCCATCATCGCGCTCACGGCCCACGCCATGAGCGGCGACCGGGATCGCGCGCTCGACGCCGGCTGCAATGATTACGACACGAAGCCCGTGGACCTCGAGCGTCTGCTGGCCAAGATCAGCGCGCTGCTGCCGACTCCATCCGACGCGCCGCCCGCGTGACGAGCCCCGCGCCGCTGCGCACCGAGCGCGTTTCGGAGCTGCGCCACGACCTGCGCACGCCGGTGAACCTCGTGGTCGGGTACGCCGAGATGCTCGGCGAGGATCTCGAGCGTGACGATCCGCGACACGTCCCGCTCAAGGAGATTCTGGCCGCGGCGCGCGACGTCCTCGACCGCGTGAACGCGGCGCTGCCCGCAACGGCGGCGGCGCCGACCATGGAGCTCAGTCAGCTCCTCTCGGAGCTGGCCATTCCGCAGGCGCGCGTGCTGACGGCGACTGACGCGCTCCTCGCGGGCGTGACCGCCGCCGATCCGCCCGCATTCGCCGCTGACATCCGCAAGATCGCCGAGGCCGCCGCCCGCCTCACAGCGCCTCCGCGAACGGCGGCGACTTCCACGTATACGGGTAGCGTGCAGGGCCACGCGGCGAGCACGCACGCCACACCTGTGCACTCGCCACAAGCAGCGGCCGACAGGCCCGCCCGGATTCTCGTGGTGGACGACCTCGAGGACAATCGCGTCGTGCTCGAGCGACGTCTCACGCGGCGGTCCCACACTGTCGTCACGGCCGCGAGCGGCGCGACGGCGCTCCGCCTGCTGAACGAGGAGCGGTTCGACCTGGTCCTGCTCGACGTGCTGATGCCGGACGTGGACGGCTTCGAGGTGCTCGAGCGCATGAAGGCGAACCCCGCGACGCGCGACATCCCCGTGATCATGATTTCCGCGCTGGACGATCTGTCGAGCGTGGTGCGTTGCATCGAGCATGGCGCCGAGGACTACCTCGCGAAGCCCTTCGACCCCGTGCTCCTGGCGGCGCGGATCGGGGCCGCGCTGGAGAAGAAGCGCTTTCGCGATCGCGAGGCGGAGTACCTCGCGGAGGTCGCGCGCGTGATCGAGGCGGCAGGCGCGGTCGAGCGCGGCGAATATCACACTGACTCGCTCCGCGGCGTGAGCCAGCGCGACGACGAGCTCGGACGCCTGGCGCGGGTGTTCGACAACATGGTCGCCGGCGTGAAGGCGCGCGAAGGCCGGCTGCACGAGCAGCTTCGGCGGCTGCGAGAAGACGTCGCGGAGGCGACCCGGGAACCGGGCGGAGCGGAGACAGCGGCGAACACAGACGAGTTCCTGGTGCCCGGCAGCGTGCTGGCGGGCCGTTACGAGATCACCAAAATTCTCGGCCGTGGCGGCATGGGCACCGTGTACGGCGCGGTGGACCGGGAGCTCGGCGAGCGTGTGGCGCTCAAGGTTGTGCGCCCGGAGCTGCTCGGCGCTGACGAAGGCGCTGTCGAGCGATTCAAGAACGAGATCCGCCTCGCCCGACGCATCTCGCACAGGAACGTCGTGCGAACCCACGACCTCGGCGAATGCGACGGCGCGTACTTCGTCACGATGGAGTACGTGCGCGGCATCACAGTACGCGAGCTCCTCGATACCCGCGGCCGATTGAGCGTCGCCTCAACGCTCGCCGTGGCGCGGCAGCTCGTGGATGCCTTGGCCGTCGCCCACGACGCGGGCATCATCCACCGCGACGTGAAGCCGGAAAATGCGCTGCTCGATGACGACGGCGTGCTCAAGGTGATGGACTTCGGCATCGCGCGGCTCGCCGACGAGAACTCCAACCGCACGCAGGCCGGCATGGTGCTCGGCACGCCCGCCTACATGGCACCCGAGCAACTGCTGGGCGAAACCGTGGACGCCCGCTCAGATCTGTATGCGGTTGGCGTTGTGATGTACGAGTGTCTCACGGGCGAGCTGCCGTTCAGCGGCGCCTCGCCGATCGCGATGATCAGCCGGGTGCTCTCCGTGACGCCAGCGCCTGTGGCATCGGTGAATCCCGACGTGCCGCCCGCCGTGTCCGTGCTCATCGCGCAGCTCCTCGGCAAGGACGCCTGTGATCGGCCGGCGTCCGCGCGCGCGTTGCTCGAGCAGCTCTCCGGGCTGGGCTGAGCGACGATCTCAATCCTGCCGTAGCGCGAGCATGGGGTCGCCGCGCGAGGCGCGGCGTGCCGGCAGGTATCCCGCTATCGCGGCGACCAGAGCCAACGCGACGATGGCCGCAGCGATCGTCGTGGGGTCGTTCGGCGCGAGCCCGTACAGCATCGAGGTCAGCGCGCGCGACGCGACGAGCACCACGATCACACCCGCGGCGAGCCCCAGAACGACGACGCGGGCGACGTCCCGGAGGACCAGCCGGCGCACCCCGGACGCTGTCGCGCCGAGCGCCAGCCTGATGCCGATCTCGCCGCGCCGCCGCACGACGCTATACGACATCACTCCGTACAGTCCGATCATGGCGAGGAGCAACGCCAGCCCGCCGAAAATCGTGGAGAGCCGCGCGAGCAGCCGCTCGGCGCCAAGGGACCGCGAGACCTGATCGTCGAAGCTGGCGAACGACACGCCGAAGTTGGCGTCCACCTGATGGGCTGCGGCGAGCGCGCCGGCACGGACACTGTTCACGCCGCCGAGTGTTCGCATCTCGAAGCTGAAACCCGTGTCGGCTGACGTGTCCTGCGCCAGCGACACATACACGGTTGGCGGGGCAGCCTCACGCAGAGAGCCGTACTTCGCGTCCTTCACGACGCCGATGACTTCGGTCGGAGGGCCGATGGTCGGCCCATCGTTCACGCGAAGCACGCGGCCGATGGGATTGGCGCCGCGGAAGAACTTGCGCACCATTGTCTCGTTGACGATCGCGCGGCGCGGCGCCCCTCGAGTGTCCGCCGGCCCGAAGTCGCGACCGAGCACGAAAGGCGTCTGGAGCGTTCCGAAGTAGTTTGTGGAGACTTCATTGAAATTGGCGAGTGAATCCTCGATCGTCGTCGGACTGTATCCGTCCACAGCGACGACGTCGTTCCACGAGCTCTGGCCGATGGGCGTGATGTCGGAAGCGCTCGCCGCCGTGACACCGGGCAACGTGCGGAGCCTGTCGAGAATCGCCTGATATGCGTCGGCCCGCTGCGATGCGGACAATGTGGACGCGTGCTGTGCATCTACGTCCATCAGGATCACGTTGCCGGCGCGGAATCCCGGGTCAAGTGTGGTGAGGTTCCGCAGTGTCGCCACCATGAGACCGGCTCCCACGAGTAGCGGCAGCAACAAGGCCACCTGCGCGCAGACAAGCAGCTTGGCTGGGGTCAGGCGGCCGTGGCCGCCGGACATCTGGCGTGGGTTCGAGCTGAGCGCGCCGCGCGGTGTGGCGAGCGCTGATCTCCATGCAGGCGCGAGCCCGAACAGCAGGCCTGTCAACACGGCCAGCGCCCCGGTGAACCCGAGGATCCGCGCGTCCATGTGAACTATGAGCGTCACGCTGCGTCCGACGGACGCCAGCAACGCCGCCAATCCCGCTGTCGTGACCCAGGCCAGCGCGAGCCCGAGCAGCGCTCCAAGCGTCGCCAGCAGCGCGCTCTCCGTGAGCAGTTGCCGCAGCAGTCGCGAGCGGCCGGCGCCGAGCGCCGATCGGATGGCCAATTCGTGTTCGCGCGCCGCCGCGCGGGCCAGCAGCAGATTCGCGACGTTCACGCAGGCGATCAGGAGCACGAGTCCGACGGCGCCAAGCAGCACGTACAGCGCGCGTCCATAATGCTGCCGTATGGCCGAGATGCCCGTGGAGGCCGGGTTGGCGGTGAGCTGCCTGGAGACGAACTCCTTCTCCATGGCTCCGCTGAGGCGGGGCGGGACTGTGGCCGCGAACACGCGCGGTGACAGCGCCGCGAGACGTGCGTTGAGCTGCGCGAGCGAGCCACCCGCGGCCGGGCGCGCCATCACGTCGAGCCACCAGCTCGAACGCCGGTCGAGCGCGCTCCCCTTCCCCCGCGAAACCGCTTCGGCGCAGAGCGGGACGAACACGCGGCTGGGCGAGCCGACTTCCACGCCGTCGAAGCCAGGCTCCGCGACGCCGATGATCTGGAAGGGGTGGCTGTCCAGCACGAGCGACTTGCCCAGCACATCTGCTCGGCCGCCGAATTCAGTTTGCCAATAGCCGTAACTCAGCATCGCGATGGCGGGGCAGCCGCGCCAATCGTCGGCCTGCGTGATCGGCCGCCCGACGACTGTGCCGACGCCGAGCATCCTGAAGTAGTTCCCGCTCACCCAATCGCCGGCGAGGCGGCGGGATTCACCGTTGGCGCTCACGGAAAAGCCGTGCTGGGAGAAGGCCATCGCCTCGCCGAACTGGTTCTGCTGATCGCGAATCTGCTCCCAGATGGGATTCGTGAACGCATCGCTCCCGCCGGCGAATACCTGGGCGATCTCCTGCGGATCGCGGACGGGAAGGCTGCGCAACATCACCGCGTCCACGACGCTGAAGATCGCGGTGTTGGCCCCGATGCCGAGCGCGAGCGACAGCACGGCGACGATCGTGTAGCCGGGCGTGCGGCGCAGGGCTCGCGCGGCGTAGCGAACGTCGGCGGCAAACGCGTCGAGCGCCGCGGCGACATCCACCTCGCGCGTGCGCTCGCGCTGCGTCGTGGCGTGCCCGAGCCGGCGCCGCGCTTCGCGCTCCGCGGCATCGGGCGTGGCGCCGGCCGCGATGAGATCGTCCCGACGCTCGGCGATATGGAAGTCCATCTCGCGCGCTATGTCGCGGGACAGCCGCTCGGGCCGGAAGACATTCACGATTCTCCGTAGCCAGTTCATCGTCCTCTCCGCGTTGGATCAGGCGTAGCGCAGCACGCGCCGCACGCCTTCGGTGAGTCGCCCCCAGCTCTCCTGCTCGGCGGCGAGCTGACGGCGGCCGGCGGCCGTGAGCTCGTAGAAACGGGCCTGCCGGTTCTTCTCGGTCGTGCCCCAGGAGGCGTGCACCCAGCCATCCTGTTCCATGCGGTGGAGCGCCGGGTAGAGCGAGCCTTCCTCTACGCGGAGCAGCTCCGCGGAGACGCGCTGGATGTGCGACGTGATCGCGTAGCCGTGCATGCGGCCGCGCGCGTCGAGGCACTTGAGGACGAGAAGGGCGAGGGTGCCCTGGAGAATGTCGTTTCGCGTGCGCGCCATGGGCGGTCGAAGGCGGGGATGCTTACCTAGCTTGCTATACCTATCTAGCTATGGTCGTGGCGGCGCGCAAGCGTCGGCTCGCCGAGCGGGCGACGGCTGCGCCCCGTCACCGCCCGAAACACGAACGACCCCGGACCAAACCATCTGGCGCGGGGGCGTCGTGAGAGGAGAAACTCAGCGACGGAGCTGCGGAATCGTGTCGCTCGGCGTCGTACTCGTATTCTTGCGGTGCTCGAGGCTTTCGCGGACCCAGCCCGTCACGCCGCGAACGCCACCGAACTGCTTGGTGGACAGCACGGCGCCCGTGTTGGCGTCCACGATCACCTTCGTGTGCGTCTTCTTGCCGTTCGGGATGATGTCGATGGCGTAGTTCGTCCGGCCATTGTCCATGTTCATCTCCCCCGAGCCGATCTGCCCCGGCACCGCGCACAGCGCGATGAATTTCGCGGAGTCGGGCGAGATCATGGATCCCGACTGATACATGTCGCTCTTGATGGAGACAGCGCGCGCCGCGTTGGCGTCCACGCTGCTGCAGGTGGTCGCCGACACGGGCGAGTAGTAGATCGCCCCGCGAATGGTGTCCGGCGTGTACGTGGAGGTCGTCTCCAGTGACCCGCCCGCGCTGCCCGTATAGTCCTTGTGGATGCCGATGCGCGTCGTGCTCGTGGTCTGGGCCTGTCCGCTCAAGGATCCCGCGAGGAGCATCACGCTCGCTGCGCCAATGAGTCTTGTAGTGACCTTCATCGTACCTCCCTTCGTTGCGAGTGCATGTCTGAGCCTGCCATGACGAATGCAGCGCTCGTGGCACGCCTCTATTCGCAACCACCGTGCGAGCGTGTGCGACGGGGCACGATTAATCGGTTCACCCCGCTTCATGCTGGATGTCGGCCAACCGGCGAGAGCGATCGCTAGTTTTAATGAATGCATCGGAGTCGAGACAATTCCGCCGCTGTCCCCGTCCCGCGGCGGCCCACGAGCGCGCTGCTTGGCGCACTCGTCTGCCTGGTGCTTGCCGTCGCGCCCGCCGCCCACGCGCAGACGCTCGGCTGGCACAAGGAGATCGCGGCGGGCGCGAATCTCTTCTTCGGGAACACGCAGCAACGGCTCGCGACGCTTCGGACGACGATCGGACACGCTGACAGCACCTTCGAGCTGACCAGCGAGGTGCGCTTCGCCTATGGCGAGGCGAGCGCCGACACCGGCCGCCGGTTCGTGAACACGCGCAACTGGCTGGTCACGGGCTCGTACACGGATCAGCCGTTCGCGAAATTCTCGACGTTCATGACCGGCGCCGTCGAGAGCAGCCTGCAACAGGCCATCTTCCGCCGCTCCAGCCTGGGCGCGGGCGAGATGGTGTCCGTGGTGCGCGACACGAATACAGACGTGCGATTCAGCGCGGGCTTCCTTGGCGAGCACACGGTTCCGTCCACCGAGCGCACCGTCACGCCCGATGAGAACTTCGCGCGCTGGACGGGCCGGGTGAAAGTCTCACAGAAAATGGACAACCGGCTCACGCTCACGCACGAGACGTTCTACCAGCCGCGCGTCCAGGACCTGAGCACCTTCACAGTCGCGAGCACGAGCGCACTCGTCTATCAGGTGTCCAAGGCCGTGGGCGTGCAGATGTCGCTCATCGACAACTACGACAGCGGCGCTGTCGAGCGCGGCGCGCGGAGCAACAACGACGGGCAGATGGTATTCGGGGTGCTGGGGAAGTTCTAGCGACCGGGATCAAGAGGGTCAGAGTCACTTGAAACGGAGTTTCAAGTGACTCTGACCCTCTTGATTTTCTAGCGGGCGCGCTGGGCCAGCACGCTGGCGACATCCGTCAGCCCGGCGCCGAGGGCGCGCAGCGCGACGAGGGCGTGGTAGAAGAGGTCCGCCGCTTCGTTCACTGCCCTCTCGCGGTCCTCGTCGGCGCAGGCCACCGCCAGCTCGGCCGCTTCTTCGCCGAGCTTCTTGAGGCGCAGATTGCGATCCGACAACAGACGGCGCGTGTAGCTCGCCGCGTTCTCCGAGTCGGACGAGCGGGCCTCGATGGTCGCATCGAGGTCCTCGAGCGCTTCACCGCCCCGCGCGCTCCGCGGCCGAGATGCGGACACCGTGTCGCCAAAGCAACTGACCGCGCCGGTGTGGCAGGCCGGCCCCGCGGGCTTCACACGCGCCAGCACGGCGTCCTGATCGCAGTCAGCGGCGAGGGACACCACCGCTTGGGTGTTTCCGCTCGTCGCTCCCTTGTGCCATGGCCCGCGCGTTCTCGAGAGGTAGTGCATCTCGCCCGTCTCGACGGTGCGCGCGAGCGCGGCGCGATCCGCGTGCGCCACCATCAGCACGGCGCCTGAATCGGCGTCCTGCGCGACAACAGTGACGGTTCCTCGGCCCTTTGCAAAATCGAGTTTGTCGAGATCCGCCGCCGTTCGTATGTCAGTCATGAAAGAGAGTCCCCAGCCCCGTGCTGATTGAGCCGCTCGCGAACTGTCGCCGCGAGCGCCGCATTCGTGGCGATCGCGCTGCCGCCGAACGCCGTCTCGCGTCCGTGCCAATCGGTGAATACGCCCCCGGCCTCCGTGATCGCCGGCAGGAGCGCCGCCGAATCCCACGGCGCTAGCTGGCCGTCGAGCATCGCTTCGGCCCGGCCTGTGGCCACGAGCAGGTAGCCATAGCAGTCGCCCCAGGACCGGCTCATGCGCGACTCGGCCGCGAGCGAGCGCCACGCTGCTCGCCGCCGCGGCGCAGCGCGGAATTCCTCGTCCGTCGTGAGTACCGTCGCGGCGGACAGCTCGCCAACGAGCGAGACGCGGCATCTCGACCCGTTCCACCAGCAGCCCTCGCCGAGCGCGGCCGCGAGCGACTCACCGAGCGCCGGAAAGCACGCGGCTCCCGCGATCACCCGATCCCCCAGCGCGACCCCCACGAGCGTGCCCCACAGCGGGACACCGCGCACGAAGGTCTTGGTGCCATCTATCGGGTCCACGATCCAGCACCGACGTCCCGGTCGCCGGTCGCCGGCCATCTCCTCGCCGAGCACGTCGTCGTCCGGAAAGCGGCGCGCGATCCACTCGCGCGCGGCCGATTCAGCGGCGCGGTCGGCAATCGTGACGGGGGATCCGTCGCCCTTGAACTCGACGTCGAGCCGCGACCCGAAGTACCCGTGCGCGACAGAAGCCGCGAGTTTCGCGACCTCGTCCACCGCCTGGAGCAGCATGGCTGTCTCGCTCACGCGGCGCTCCTCACTGTCACGCCCGCGCGGAGCAGCTCCTGCTTGATCGCCTGCACCGTGGTCGTTCCGTCGTGCAGCACGCCGGCCACGAGCGCGGCGGCGGCGCACGTGCGCGACAGCACATCCCGCACGTGGGCCGCGCCGCCCGCGCCACCCGAAGCGACAACCGGTACATGCACGGCATTCGCCACGGCGCTCGTGAGCTCGATGTCGTACCCCGAGCGCGCGCCGTCCCGATCGATGCTGGTGATCAGGATCTCTCCCGCGCCCAGTTCAGCGCAGCGCCGCGCCCAGGCGACGGCGTCCAGACCCGTCGCCTTCCGCCCGCCCGCGATGTACACCTCCCAATGGCCGGCGTCGGTGGCCCGCGCATCGATGCTCGCCACCACGCACTGCGCACCGAATCTGCTGGCCGCCTCGGTCAGGAGTGACGGCTCGAGCACCGCCGCTGAATTCACCGCCACCTTGTCCGCGCCCGCCCGCAGCACGCGTCCGACGTCATCAACGCCGCGCACGCCGCCGCCGACTGTCAGCGGCACGAAGAGCCGTTCCGCCGTCTCGGAGACTGCCGAAAGCAGCGTCGCGCGCCCGACGGGGGTGGCGGATATGTCCAGAAAGATGATTTCGTCGGCGCCCTGCGCTTCGTAGAGGGCCGCGCGCTCAACCGGATCGCCAGAGTCTGCCAGGTTCACGAAGCCGGTGCCCTTCACCACGCGCCCGTCCTTCACGTCGAGGCACGCGATCACACGCTGGGCCAGCATCAGCGCTCCACCTCGAGCTCGACGCTTCCCTTCGTGCTGAACACCGCCTGCTCGCCCGCCGACGCCACGGCATCGCGCAGCGCGAAACCGAGCGCCTTGAACGCCGCCTCCACGATGTGGTGGCGGTCGCGTCCCCGCAGCACGCGAAGGTGCAGCGTGGCGCCCGCGTGCTCCGCGAAGCTCCGCATCCAGTGGTCGTACGTCGTGCTGGGCAGCGGACCCTCGTAGTAGAAGCGCCCGCCCAGATCGAGCGCCGCCTGGACGAGTGCGTCGTCCATGGGGACGGTGCGGTCGCCGTACCTCGCGCGGGCGTCGGGCGACCACGCCGCGATCGCCTTGCCCAGGGCGATGGCGACGTCCTCGCTTATGTGATGGCGCAGATCCCCGCGCGCGCGAATATCGAACCGCAGCCCGCTATACCGCGCGAGCGTGACAAGCATGTGATCGAGAAACGGGATCGTGGTATCAATAGACGTCGCGGCGTCGATATCGTCATCCACCACGATCTGGATCTGCGTTTCCCGCGTGTTCCGCACGACTCGACTCATGAAGTGAACTCCCGCGCGACTGAACGCGCATCCAAGGCTCCCGTATACAACGCCATGCCGATCACGGCGGCCGACACTCCGCGCTGCTCGAGCGCGCACAGATCATCGCGCGTCGCTATCCCGCCGGACGCGATCACCCGCAGCCGCGTGCCTCGCACGGCCCGCTGCATCAACTCGAGCGACGGCCCTCCCATCTGCCCTTCGACGTCCACCGCCGTCACGAGCACACCCGCGAGTGGAAGCTCGGAGAGCGCCGCGAGTGTTTCCTCGAACGGCTCTCCGAGACTCTCGGTCCAACCCCGCACCGTGAGCTGGCCCCCGCGAACGTCCGCCGCGACGATGATCTGTCCCGGAAAGCGCGCCGCCTGCGCCGCGAGCCACGCCGCATCCGTGAGCGCGCGGGTGCCGACGACAGCGGCACGCGCGCCCCACCCCAGCACGCGCTCGATGTCGGCTTCGTCGCGGATTCCTCCGCCGACCTGCACGTCGAGACCTGACTCGCGTACGAGGCGCTCCACGATCGCCCCGTTCGAGCCGCGTCCCAGCGCGGCGTCGAGATCCACCACGTGCAAGCGCGAAAACCCCGCGTCGCGCCAGCTCGCGGCGGCGAGCAGCGGGTCAGCGATGCGCACGCGCTCCTCGGCGTACGAACCGCCGACGAGCTGCACGCAGGCGCCGTCGCGCAGATCCACAGCCGGGATGGCGATCATGCGGCGAGCGCCTCGAGCGCGGCGGCGAGGAACGCGACCCCCGCTTGCGAGCTCTTTTCAGGGTGAAACTGAATCCCTATAGCTCGCCCAACGCGAACCACCGCGGGAAAGCGATCGCCATCCAACTCGGACCAGGCGGTGACGCACGACTCGTCGGCCGGCCGGCACACGAAGGAATTGGCGTAGTAGGCCCAGCGAAGCGCGGAGCGCTCGAGAATCGGCTCGGCCACGCTCTCCACGCTGTTCCAGCCCATCTGCGGCACACGGGCCGCACGAATACGCTCGACGCGGCCGGCGATCACTCCAAGGCCTGCCCCCTCGCCCTCGTCACTCGACTCGAACAGGAGCTGCATGCCGAGGCAGATGCCGATCACCGGAAAGCCGGCGGCCACCGCGGAGCGCATCACGTCGCGACCCGGGGCCAGGCGTGCGGCGGCCGGAGCGAATGCGCCACGCCC
>Ga0207652_10001930_pt1 | contig 17923 bp, 28 predicted proteins | sample KBSC63BmetaG_FD_184334 | JGI IMG/M metagenome (GOLD analysis project Ga0207652, IMG submission 184334) | Corn rhizosphere microbial communities from Kellogg Biological Station, Michigan, USA - KBS C6-3B metaG (SPAdes) (version 2) | ecosystem: Host-associated > Plants > Roots > Rhizosphere ... | reverse complement strand
CTGTTTTATATATACACGATCTTGGATCTGTCGCACATTGACGATCTTTAGCGGGGATCGGAACCCTTCCAATCCCCGGCGAAGATCACAGGACGGTCACCGGCGGCCTTGGTGGTGGCAGCAGCCTGGCCAAGTGCACCGCTCCAGCCAGGGCATACGCCCCGTCGATGGGGTCGGCACCGACGCGGCGGAAGGCGAAAGCGTCGCCGCGGTAAAGCTTTTGAGCCGCACCGACATGGGCATCGAGGAGCGGGTCGCGCGGATGGGACACGATGTTGGTGCAGACCCCATCGACGAGTCCCATCGCGACGGCTGCAACCTCGCCACGGACTTCGACTAGTTCGGTGCCACGCGGAGGCCACCCTCGGGCGCGCGAGGCCGTCAGATCGGCTGTGAGGGCCGCGGCCGGGCCGTTGGGGAACCAGCCCAGCTGTCGGGGTCGGACCTTGGCGATCAGCTCGAGCAGCTCCTTGCGTACCAACTGCGTACAGCCCCACCCGGACCAGGCGCCCAGGACTTCCACGTGGGTGATCCCGTCGATGGTGCAAGCCGCGATCAGGCTCGCGTGCGACCCGTCCATGGCGATGTCCAAGCAGGCCACGACGCGCTTGCGGTGCTCGGCGAGGTCGACGGGTTCGTCTGTGCCGCAAGCCTTCCACTTGTCGGGGTCGATCGCCGGGTCCATCAGCCGGACCCGCATGCACATGACCTCGGTGCGGAAGTCGGCCATCTCCTGACCGCCAGCGGCCTTGGCGCGGATGGCGTCGCCCATGATGGCGTCCACGGGCATCCGTCCGCCCAGTACCGGAATGGCCATCGCGAGCGCTTCGATGTCCGTGGGGTCGGCACCGTCCGGTGCGGACCACTCGATCAGGCCGAGCCGTGGATCACCGGTGCCGGTCTCGATGAAGTCCAGTGCGGACTTGCGCAGCTCGTCGAGCAGGACGCCGGTGTCGTCGCCTTGATTGCTGATGCAGACAATTTGCGCGTCGGCCACGGCGTTGGTGGCGAACTTGGCCGCGTTCCAGGCCTGCCTGTCGCGGTGCTGCCGCAGCTCGTCGATGATGAGCCGGTTGATGGTCAGGCCTCGGCCGGCGTTGGAGTTCGCGGCCGAGAAGACGTATTGGCCGCCGCCGTTGGTGATGAGCTTCTCTGAGCCCATGCCGGTGAAGACGGCCTTGTCGGGCATCTGCATTCTCAGCACTTCGTTGTTCTGGGCGAGGTTGCACACGTGCTCCCAGATCTCCTTGGCCGTCGAGCGCTTGTTGGCCATCGACAGGACTGTGCCGACCTTGGCTTTGAACAGCCAGTAGAGCGTCAAGACTTTGATGAGCGTTGTCTTGCCCGCCTGCCGCGCCACGAGGATGACGACGACCCGGAACCGGGGCTTGCCGTCCGGCAGTAGCTCGCCAGCGCGGATGACTGCTTCCTCCTGCCACGGGTCGAGCGGCAGTTCAACGATGTGCTTGGCGAAGCTGATGACCTCGTAGCCGTAGCTGGTCTCCGGGGTCAGCTCGACCAGCGGCGGAGTGAACAGGCGCGGAGTTTTTACACCCAGCACCTTTCCGGGCGCAGCAAGATCCCCACTCTCCATATATGCCAGTGTAGTCATATGCGCAGACACGCATATACTCATCACGTGGGGATCTGGAACCAGGCGAAGCAGGCGTGGCACAAGCTGCGCGCGTCCTGGTCCATCAGCGACCCCAAGCTAATGGAGCTGTTCAACCTCGGGCCGCAGAACTACGCCAACGTCAGCGTGACGGAGTACTCGGCGCTGGGACTGTCGGCGTTCTACCGCGCGGTCGCCCTGATCTCCTCCACCATCGCCTCTCTGCCGCTGCGCACGCAGCGGGAGGTCGACGGTACCCGTACCCGGGTTTCGTCGTTCCTCGACAATCCTGGGGGCGTTTACGGGCCCACCAGATACGAGTGGACAGAGACCGTCCTGCTGCATCTGCTGCTGCACGGAAACTGTTACCTGCTGCACGTCTACAACGGCGCGGGCTCGATCGTCGCCTTGGTGCCGGTGCACCCGCTGGCGGTCACTCCGGATTGGGAGACCGACGAGCACGGGCGCCGCACCGGGCGCAAGGTCTTCGACGTCACGCTCGACGACGGCACCCGGCCGCGGTTCACACAGGACCAGATGACCCACATTCCGGCGCTGTCCCTGGACGGACTCCAGGGCGTCTCGCTGATCTGGATCGCGCGCAACAGCCTGGGCACCGCGATGGCTGGCGACAACGCCGCCGCGAAGCTGTTCGCCTCCGGCCCGCTTTACGGGGGTATCGCGACACCAGACGACGACATGGAAGAGGACGAGGCGAAGGTCGTCAAGCAGTCGCTGAACGCCAACGCGGGCGGCTGGATGAACGCGGGGGAGATCGCCTTCATCAACCGTAAGATCAAGTTCCAGCCGTGGAGCATGTCCCTCGAGGACGCTCAATTTCTTCAGTCGCGCCAGTTCCAGATCGAGGAGATCGCCCGCTGGACCGGAGTCCCACCGCACTTATTGATGCAAACCGAGAAGCAAACCAGTTGGGGCACAGGCGTTGCCGAGCAGAACCGGGGCCTTTCCCGCTACACCCTGTCGGCGTGGACGTCGCGTATCGAGCAGCGGCTGTCACGGCTGCTTCCCGCGCCGCGCTTCGTGGAGTTCGACTACGCCGGTCTGCTCAAGCCCGCGCCGGAGCAAGAGATCCCGCTACTGATCCAGCAGGTTCAGGCGGGGCTGATGACGGTGAACGAGGCCCGGCGCATCCGGGGCATGGATCCGATCGAGGGTGGCGACGAACTGGCTGGGCCGCAACAGGTTTCACGTGAAACACAGCAAGAGGCGGTGCCTGCATGAGCATCGACCTGACCCGCCTCGAGGCCTTGGCCGCGCGCATCCCACGACCGGAAAAGCGATCTGAGCGTACCGCGCTCAGATCCTGGTACCGCTTCGACAACACCAAGGGCGAGCGCGCCGAGCTTTCCATCTACGGGCCCATCGACGACTGGGAAGGCGTCTCCGCCGCGAACTTCGTGCGGGACCTGAAAGCCGTTACCGCATCAGCGATCGACCTTCACATCAACTCACCCGGCGGTCTCGTCTTCGACGCCGTTGCCATCTACACCGCGTTGAAGCGCCACCCGGCGGAGGTCGACGTCCACATCGACGGCTTGGCCGCGTCCGCCGCGTCTTTCGTTGCCATGGCTGGTGATTCGGTCGAGATCGAGAAGCCAGCGAAGATGATGATCCACGATGCGCGTGGTGTCGTGATCGGCAACAGCGCGGACATGCGGGAGATGGCCACGCTCCTCGACGAGTTGAGCGACACCATCGCGGACATCTACGCCGACCGCAGTGGGCACCCGGCCAAACAGTGGCGTGCCGCAATGCAAAAGGACACCTGGTACTCCGCCGAGCAAGCGGTCAAAGCCGGGCTCGCCGACCGCGTCGCCGGGACTAAGGACGTGGCTCAAAGTGAGCCACCAGCGACGAATTCCTTTAAGTCACAACTAGTTCGGGCGCGTGCCCGTGTAGCCCTGGAGAGGGTGAGATGAAGACCCTAGATGAGATCTACGCCGCGATGCAGGGCATCATGGACGGCGCCGAGGACCGAGACCTCACCGACGCGGAGGTTGCCGCGTACGAGGGTCTCGAGGCCGAGCTAGGCCAGACCAAGCGGCAGGGCGAGATCCGGGCGCGGCACAACGCGTACTCGACCCCGATCGCTCCTGCGATCCACGTCTCCGCACCCAAGCCCGACAACGGTTTGGACCAGGCGTTCAACGCCTACCTTCGTACCGGGGTGCCCAACGCGGACATCTCCGGACTGAGGGCCACCAACGCGCAGAGCGAGGGCTCGAGCACGGCGGGCGGTTACCTTGTCCCGTCCGGCTTCCGGCAGAAGATGATTGAGACCCGCAAGGCGTTCGGTGGTTTCGCCGCCGCCGTGGAGGAGATCGACACCCCGACCGGCGGGCCGCTGGAGTGGCCGTCCAATGACGACACTGCGAACACGGGCGACATCACCGCCGAAAGCGCTGCCGTGGCTTCCGGCGCGGATCTGGTGTTCGGCACGGTCAACATCGGCGCCTATAAATACACCTCTGCCGGCGCAGGCTCGAACCTGCCGTTGCGGGTTCCCGTTGAGCTGATTCAGGATTCGGCGTTCGACATCCAGGGCTTCATCGCCCGCAAGCTTGCGATGCGCATCGCCCGCAAGCAGGCCGTGCACTGGGTGACCGGTACCGGTGTGGGTCAGCCGCTGGGCATCGTCGCCGCAAGCCTTACCTCCGACCGGGATCTGGACACGGCGGACACTCCCGATTACGAGGACCTGGTTGAGTTCCAGGACTTGCTGGACGAGGAGTACACGGGTACCGCGTCGTGGCTGATGAAGAAGAACACCTGGTCTCAGCTGCGCCTGATCGTGGACCTCAACGGCCGTCCGATTCTCCAGGAGGCCAACGACTCGATCACCGGCCTTCCACAGCGGCGCCTGCTCGGCTCCCCGGTGATCATCGACGAGGCGATGCCGACGCTGTCGAGCGCGGGTGACACCTACTGCATGGCCTACGGCGATTTCCGTGAGAGCTATGTGATTCGCCGCGTTCGTGATTTCACGCTCGTGGTGAACCCGTACAGCCGCGCCAGCAACGGCGAGATCGAGTACACCGCCTGGGAGCGCGCGGACGGGACGGTCCAGAACCGTTCGGCCTACAAGATCATGCAGAACAACACCTGATCGGAGACAATCGATATGAGCACCACTGTCAAGTGGGACATGGCAGGGGCAACGAAGATTGCCTCCTCGAAGGTGACGATCGCTTCGGCGACAACGACTTCCTTCGACTTCGGGACCCCGGATGACATCAACCTCGCCTTGGTTTCCGGCTACACACCCGGTGACAGGATCCTGGTCATCCTGACCGCATCCACTGCGGGCACAACGGACTCGCTGACGTGGGTCGTCCAGGACGCCCCGGACTCCAGCGGCTCCATCGGCTCCACCGCCACGGCGGTCACGTCGGTGGTCGCGGGCGCGCTGTCTGCGGGTACCAGTGACGACTATTCGGCGTTCGCCGTGCAGGTGCAGCCGGGCCGTCCCTGGATCCGTGTCCGCGTAACGTCCGGCGGCGCAACGGACACCTTCGTCACGCACTGCTCCGTGTACGCCGTCCCGAGCAACGTCTAGCGGCGGGCGGACTCGATGGCCTGGAAGCCGGTATACGCCTCACCCGAGGACCTGAAGACGTTCCTCAACATCAACGTCTCCGACTCGGTCGATGACGCGTTCCTGGCCCTGGCCGTCGAGTCCGCCTCACGCTCCATCGACACCGCCTGCAACCGTCAGTTCGGCAAGGTAGCTGTTGCGGAGCAACGGTTCTACACCGCCGCATGGGACCACACCCGTTGCCGGTGGGTGGTGCCGATCGACGACCTGATGAGCACCACCGGTCTTGCCGCGGTCACCCTCGACTCGGACGGCAACGAGGTCGGCGAGATCGACGACTACGTACTCGAGCCCCGCAACGCCGCGCAGACCGGCCGTCCCTGGACCCGGATGATGGTGCGCCCCAACTCGGCCCAGGTCCCCACGGGCAGGACGGATGAGGTGGCCATCACCGCGTCGTGGGGCTGGACCGCTGTCCCCGACGGGATCAAGCAGGCGTGCCTTCTGCAGGCGTCCCGGTTCCATCACCGGCGCGAATCCCCTTACGGCGTAGCGGGTTCGCCCGACGTCGGCTCGGAGCTCCGCCTGCTGGCCCGGCTCGATCCCGATGTGGCCGTGATGGTCGGCCCGTTCCGGCGCTGGTGGGGTGCGGCATGAGGCTCGCTGAAGTGATGGATGAGATTGCGTTGCGGTTGCGCAGCATCACGCAGTTCCGCGAAGTCGTGGAGTGGCCGAAGGGTTCCGTTACCCCACCGGCCGCGATCGTGGCCTATCCGGAGAACTACAACCCGCACGCCACCTACTCGCGTGGCGCGACGGAACTGAAGCTGCCCGTGTTCGCGGTGGTGGCCAAGATATCGGAGCGCTCCGCCCGCGATGCGCTGTCGCAGTTGGTCGACGGGCCCACGTCGGTGATCACCGTTCTGGAGTCGGGAACCTACACCGCCTTCGACACCATCACGGTGTCCAACGTCGATTTCGACACGGTCAGCATCGGCGGAACTGACTACATCACAGCGGTTTTCGACTGCGACATCGTTGGATCAGGAGCATAGCCATGGCTTTCAAGCACGGGCGAGACACATACATCTCGTTGGCCGCGAGCGACCTTTCGGCCTACTGCAACACTTCCGAGCTGGAAGTCGGCTCGGATGAGCACGATGTCACCTGCTACGGAAAAGACGACCACTGCTTTTCCGGCGGTCTGCTCACCGGCAAGGCCACCATGGGCGGCATATACGACGACACCAACTCGGGTCCCAAGGCGGTCATCGAGCCGCTTATCGGCACGGTGGTCACGCTGATCCGACGCCCGGAGGGAACCGGCTCGGGCTTGCCGCAGGAGTCGCTGTCGGTGCTGGTGAAGAGCTACAAGGAAACCAACCCGGTAGCGGACATGATCGCCTGGACGTGCGAGATGACCAAGTCCGACGCGATCACCAGAACCACACAGGCGTAAGGGGAACACCATGGCACTCGCTACCGATCTGAGCGTGCGGCTCGCGGCCACGCTGACCAACCCGCTAGACCTCTCCACGCCTGCCGACGCATTGACCAAGGCGATCACGCTGGCACTCACCAGTGGCACCGGAGCCAGCCAGGCCAACATGCTCTGGCATGATCAGCGGACCCTGAGCGCTTCCGCGACAGAGAACCTGGACCTGGCGGGGTCGCTGACGAACGCCTTCGGGACAACGCAGACCTTCGCCAGGATCAAGCTGGTCCTGGTGTCGGCCGCGGCGGCGAACACCAACAATGTCAACGTGATCCGCGAGGGCACGAACGGCGTACCGCTGTTCCTGGCCCTGGGCGACGGTATCCCCGTGCGTCCCGGCGGCCTGTTCCTCTGGGCTGCAACGGACTCGACGAGCGTCGCAGTCACCGCCGGTACCGGGGATCTGCTCACCGTCACCAACTCGGCCGGCTCAACGTCGGTCACCTACGACATCATCGTCATCGGAGCATCGGCATGAAAATCCTTAGCAAGGAAGAGCTCCTGGCCAACCGCGGCCTTCCTGAGGACGTCGTCGAGATCCCCGGGCTCGGCTCGGTCCGCGTGCGGGGCTTGTCGCGCAAGGAGTTCCTGCGCCTCAACGAGGGCGATGACGGCTTCGACTTCGAGGACCGCGCGATGTCGGCCGGGATGCTCGAGCCGAAGCTGACCATCGAGGAGGTCTCGCAGTTGCGCGACCTGTCGCCCGGGATGGAGCTCCAGGCTGTCTTCATGAAGATCAACGAGTTGTCCGGGGTCGGCAAGGACGCCGCCAAGGAGGCGTACAAAAGCCTTTGAGGCTGACACGGATCTGGAGTTCGAATTCTTTCTGGCCGCGAAGCTGCACATGCTTGTCGCGGACATGCGGGAGCGGATGTCCAATCAGGAATATCTCTACTGGTCGATCTACTACGCGCGGATCGCGCAGCAGCGGGAACTGAAGGGGTGAGCCCGTGTCGGAGATAATCGCGCCGATCCGTATCGAGGGCCTGGCTCAGTTCTCGCGGGCGCTGCGCAAGCTTGACGCCGATGCGCCCAAGGGATTGCGCTTAGCCTTCAACGATGCCGCCGAGGTGGTCATCGCCCGGGTGCGGCCCAAGGTTCCCGCGGTCTCCGGCCGCGCGAGGCGCAGCGTCAAGGCCAAGTCGACCCGCACCCAAGCCCGTGTCGCCGTGGGTGGCCCGAGCGCGCCTTACTTTCCGTGGCTTGACTTCGGTGGTCGGACCGGTCGCCGCAAGCGCACCGTGCGCCCATTCATCAAGGAAGGCCGCTATCTGTTCCCCGGGCTGGAAGAAAGCCACCGTGACGTTCAGGCGGTGCTCGAGCGCACGCTGTCCGACGTGGTCCGGTCGGCAGGGCTCGAGGAGACCTGATGGCCAACACCGTAACCCTGACATTCGCAGGTGACAGCAAGCAGCTCGAGCGTGCCGCCGCCGCCGCCAAGGCGGCCATGGCCGGGGTCGAGAAGCAGGCCAAGGATTCCGGTGCCCAGTTCGAGAAAGCGGGCAAGGATGCGGTCAGCTTCCGCGACCGGATGGACCGGTTGGGGACCAAGACCTTCGAAACCGTCCAGTCGCTGGACGCGGCCAAGGGTGCGATCGAGGACTTGATCGACGCGCAGCAGGCCGCCAAGCAGGCCACCGTAGATCTGAGGCAGGCACAGGAGGATCTGGCTCAGTCGGCGCTGGACGGCAAGCAGGCCACCCGCGACGCCGCTCAGAGCCAGCTGGACATCGAACAGGCGATGATCGACGCCGACCAGGCGCAGCGCGACTACAACGCTGCCGTCAAGGAGTTCGGCGCCAACTCGATCGAGGCACGACAAGCAGCATTGGACATGAAGCAAGCACAGGAAGACGTCAACCAGGCCAACCTCGACGGCGAGCAGGCGACCGCCGACGCGAGGCAGGCATCGATCGATGCACAGCAGGCCGCCGTCGACATGGCCGAGGCGCAGCGCCAATCCGCCGACATCACCAAGCTCATGTCCATCGCCATCGCCGGGGCGACCTTCGCGCAGCTCGCGTTCAACCTCGCGATGTCGCTCAACCCGATCGGCCTGGTCGTCATCGCCGTCGGTGCGCTGATCGCCGCGATCGTTGTCATAGCAACGAAAACGACCTGGTTCCAAGACCTGTGGAAGGTCACCTGGGGCTGGATCAAGAAGACCGCCAAGGACGTCTGGGACTGGCTTTCCGGTGTGCCCGATGCCTTGGGCAAGACCTTCTCCAAGGTTGCCGACGCGATCAGTTCGCCGTTCCGGGCCGCGTTCAACTTCATCAGCAAAGCCTGGAACAACACCATCGGCAAGCTGTCGTGGACCATTCCGGGCTGGATACCAGGCCTTGGCGGCAACACCATCAGTGCGCCGAAGCTGCCCACCTTCCACCACGGCGGGGTCATGCCTGGCGCACCGGGGGCCGAAGGGCTGGCACTTCTGCAGGCCGGGGAGGTCATCACCCCAGCCGGCCAAAGTGGCGGATCACTGACACTTGCTTTCGGCGACGCGTCGGGCTCCGATATGGACCGGCTGATGGCGGCATGGATCGGCCGCCTGGTGCGCACCGGGCAGTTGAAACTCGCGCGGGTGTGACCATGGATGTCTTATGCCACCATGTCGAGCATGAGGAAGACCTTCGCTTTAATGCTTTGCCTGACTCTGGCGCTGGTCCTGCCGGGGGCGGCCGTGGCTAAGCAGGATGTGTTGGTGGAGCTGTTCTACTCCAGCGCCTGGCATGACGTGTCCAGCCGCGTCTACACCCGCGACCCGATCACCATCAACCACGGTGCAGGCGACGAGCAGACCGGCGTCATCCCTTCCGATGCGTCTCTGACGTTCACCAACCGCGACGGGGAGATGAACCCGGAGAACAGGAAGTCGAGCCTGTTCGGGTTGATCGGCCGGAACACGCCGATCAGGATCACGGTCGGCAGCGACGTCCGCTTCTCCGGTCAGGCGGTGTCCTGGAAGCCCCGCAGGGCGGCCGGGACGCTGGACTCGACCCGCGGGGACGCGTGGGTGCAGGTGCAGGCGCAGGGCACGATCAGGCGCCTGGGCCAGGGTGAGCCGCCGGTACGCTCGCCGCTGTTCCGCTCGACCTCCGGGATCACGGCCAATGACTATGTGCCGCATGAGTACTGGTCGTGGGAAGACGGATCGCAGGCAACGCAGATCGCCAGCGCGGTTGCCGGGAGTTCGGCGATCACGCCCGTGGACGGCGTCGGCATCACGTTCGCCTCGGACGGCCCGGTCGGCTCCCTGCCGCTGCCACGGCTGGCGGCAGGCTTCAGCGCCACGATTCCCATTGCGGCGTATACGGATGCGGGCAAGTGGGCCATCACCTTCGTCATGAACGTCCCGGCGGAACCGGCGGCAACGACCACGGTGTTCGAGGTGCCGGTCACCGGCAGCACGGCGGAGCGGTTCAAGTTCGAGATCGTCCCGGGCGCACCCGCAACAATCTGGTGGCGCGCTTACGATTCGGCGGGCGCACTGATCGCGCTGTACAGCCGATCCATTGCACTGGACGGGGCGAGCGACCGGCCGACCGAGGCGCAGTTCTTCAGCGACGACTGGTACCTGTTCACCGTCGACAGCTCTGATCTGGCCGGAGACGACCAGGTAGGCATAGGGATGGCCAGCGGGGACCTGATCCTTCAGGACCATCAGCAGTTCGCGCCGGTCGGTACCACGCACGGCAGCCTGTCGGGCACCATCGTGATGAACGTCGATGCGAACCTGGCCGGGGTCGGGTTCGGTCACCTGGCCGTGTTCACCGATGCCGCCTACGACATCGACTTCGACGTGTTCCACAATGCTCCGGCGCTGATCGGCTGGTCCGGCGAGACCGCCGGGGCGCGGTTCAACCGGCTGTGCGTCGAGGAGAGCATCGCGAGCACCGTCGTCGGCTCGGCGAACGACACGCAGGCGATGGGCCCGCAGCCGACCGACACTCTGCTGAAGGTCTTCGAGGACATCGCCAAGACGGACGCCGGGATCATCCACGACACCCGCGACCAGCTCGGATTGACGTTCCGGACCGGCCGGAGCCTATACAACCAGTAGCGCAGTAAAAGATCTTGGCTCAGATTTGATCTGAGAGCGTTGTACCTGATGGGAGGGGTCATGGCTACGGTGACGCTGGACTTCGACGCTGGTCACATCGGTGAACCCCTCGAGCCCGACATCGACGACCTCGGGACGATCAATGTCGTCGTGGCCAAGCGCCGCAACAGCGGCGAGGCAACCGACTCCGACATCGACGGGCCGCTGGGGACCGACGCCATCGGCACCTATCGGAGCCAGGTCGACGTCAATCCGGAGTTCGACGATGACCTCCCGCAGCATGCCCACTACTGGCTGGTGCTGGGTACCGACCCGGACCCGCGCTACCCGCAGATCGTCGTCGACCTCGACGCCAACCCCGACCTCGCCTCGGACGTCTCCGCGATCGACATCGGGGATCTGGTTGCCCTGCAATCACTTCCGTCCGACCTGGGCCAGCCGACCGCCGAGACGCTTTCGCTGGGCTACCGCGAGGTCATCGGGTCCCATCGCCGGATCATCACCTTCAACACCCGGCAGGGCGCCATCCTGAACAACGTCGGCTTCCTCGACGGCGACGCGGTGGCGTGCCTGGACACGGAGACCGCGCACTGCTCGGCCATGACCGCCGAGGCGCGCACCTTCAACGTGGCCACCGACTCCGGGCCGGTCTTCACCACCACCCCGCCGACCGGGGCGCAGATCATCGTCAACGACCGGGAGGTCATGACGGTCACCGCGATCTCCGGCAGCTCCAGCCCGCAGACCTTCACCGTGACCCGGGACCCGGTCCAGCGGGTGGCGCACGCGAATGGGGCCTCGGTCAAGGTGTACCGGCCGATACGGCTCACACTCTAGATCCACATGTTCATATGCGCATGATTCACATACGATGGGCGTGTGACCTTCCTGGCGCTGCAAGAGCTGACCGCCGCCGACCTCAACGCCGCCTTCACCGCGGTCACCCCGCTATTCGTGCGCAAGACCTCCGACGAGACGGTCAACAACAGCGCCGTGCTGCAAAACGACGACCAGCTCCTGCTGTCCGTGGCCGCGAACACCGTCTACGAGCTGACCAGCGTGATCCGCTACAACTCCGGGGCAACGCCGGACATCAAGCTCCACTACACCGTCCCGGCTGGCGCGTCGCTGCGGATCACCGTGTTCGCCCAGGCCGCAGCCGTCTTCCTGGGCTACAACCAGGACGAGACCACCACGGCGGTGAACGACGGCGTCGGCTCGGCGACCGCCTGCCTGGTCAAGGGGATCTACATAGGCGGATCCAACGCCGGCACCTTGCAGCTTCAATGGGCGCAGAACACGGCGAACGCGTCCAACACGCAGGTGCTGATCGGCTCCTACATGACGCTGATGAAGGTCGCCTGACCCGTCACGGGTAAGGCCCGATGCCGGACCGGCCGAGCAGTACGCACAGCACGAGGACCGTGGCGACCAGACCGGCAAGGCAGATCCGCCTTGCCCACCGGTGGCGGGGGCGCACGGTGATCCCGACGCCTTCCACGGCCCGCCTGGCGGCGTCCTCGGCGATGTCCGCTGGATGGAGAGGATGGGCCGGGGGTGCGCCTGGCCCATCCTCGGCTGTACCCGGCCGGGGCGAGAGCTTGTCACCAACCGAGGACGCCATGACGGGGACGTTACCGGGAATCCTCGGACCTGTACAGGTCGGTACAGAGATACTCGTTAAGGGATGGGTAAGCAGATCTCTGTATACGTACGCGACGATGACCTCGCCCTGTGGGAGCGCGCCGAGGCATACGCGCGGCGTAAGCGCATGCCCATGTCAGGGCTGATCATGTCGGCGCTCGAGGAGTTCCTCGCACGGCACGATGAACAGGACGAAAGGGTTAACCGGGAAGGTTGACCGCGCCAATTGGCGCCGAGATCGGGAGTAGGCGGAACCTCCGCTCTATCTGGATCTTGACGCTTGCGGCCGGAGATGGCGACTGGCCAGTCATTGGACGGGGTCGACCATCACCTTATCGAGATCCCTCCATGCGCAGAAGATCGTCGATGAGGACTAGTCCAGATCTGGACTAGTGTTCGTTGACTCGCGTCGATGCGATGTCCGGTTTAGGGTAGGGCTGTCCCCTTCGAAACAGCAAAACTGCTGTTTTCCGTGCAGCCACGAAGAAGGGGTACACAAACTCGTGTACCCCTTCGACTTTTTGCCGACGCCAGCAAAAACTATCTGCTCCGCCTCGTCCTCGCCGCACGCTTGGCCCTGGCCGAGCGCAGGCCCGCCGGAGTCAGCTCGCCGTTCTCGGCCGCCAGCCGCAGCTTCGCCTTCCCCCGAGGCGTGTCCCTGCGGCGCTTGTCCTCCGCCATGCACGCGAACGCGATGTCGAGCGCGGCGCGCTCGAACCGTTCCACCTGATCCGCCTTGACCCGATCGAGCCGAGTCGGCATCGTCCGCAGGATCGCCAATGCGGCAGCGATGATCTCCGGATCCAGCCGGTCGCTCTTCGTCGGGGCGGTCACTGGTACGCCTCGCGGGTGTGGCCGAGCAGCAGCGCACCGATCGGGACCGATGCGATTCCCGGCGGGTACTGGATGGCGGTGAAGTTGCCACAGGAGCAGGTCCAGACGAAATGATCGTCTCGCTCCTCGGCCCTGACGGTGAAGGCGTGGCTGGCCTTGATCTGGCGCAGCTCGGCGAGCCTGGCGTCGATGCGCTCGAGGAGCTCGCGGTCGATGCGAAGGATCTCCTCGACGCTGAACTCAGATAGGTCGCCATCGTTGGGTAGATTGGTCATAGCCCGACTCCTGTTCGGGTCAGGCCCCGGGCTCAGGGTGGTAGGACACCCTCCGGGGCTGCTTAAACCGGGCATCGATTCGCCCGATAACCTCCCTTGATTCGCTCGACGACGACCAGCGTTTTCCCTGGGCTAGCACTGCGCTAACCGGGTGGCTCCCACAAATTGTCAGGCAAATCCAAACATGATCAGCCGGTCGAAAAAGTGGCTACCAACTGGGAGTATCGCTAGTTGATCGTCGAACTTGGCACTAGCATAGCGCTCATTCTCCCGATAACCTAGCCTCATGACCTCCCCGCAGATATCCGATCTCGCTGCGTCATTCCGGCGATCGCTTCGTGCCGCCGGCAAGGCCGAGCGCACGCTGGTCATCTACGCCCAGTCCATACGCTTCTTCAGCGAATGGCTCGTAGACCAAGGCCGACCGGTCACCCTCGACCAACTGAACCGCCACGCAATATCAGCCTGGCTGGCTCACCTACTCGAGGCAGGCCAGCAAGCCTCAACTGTGGCCACACGGCTTCGGGGACTACGCCGGTTCTGCCGCTGGCTCGAGGCCGAGGGCGAGGTCGACAAGGCGCCCACCGCCGGGGTCGAGATACCCGCGATCAAGGACAAGCCCGTTCGGGTGCTCACCGACGAGGAGCTGGCCAAGCTCATCAAGGCGTGCGAGGTACCACGCGGAAAGTCCGGCACCTACAGCAGAAGCATCTTCGACGGCCGTCGTGACGAGACCATGGTGCGGCTGCTGGCCGACTGCGGACTGCGCGTCTCCGAGCTTGTCGGCATCACCCTCGACGACATCGACCTCGAGCGGGAGGTCGTCTTCGTGATGGGCAAGGGATCGCACCCGCGTGCCGTGCCGTATGGCGCCCGGACAGCCCAATGCATAGATCGGTATCTGCGTATCCGGTCGGCACATGCCTACGGCTCCAGGACCAACAAGCTGATCCTGTCCGAGCGCGGGCCCATGTCCACCGACGGGGTCCGGTGGCGCCTCGAGGCCTTGGGCGCCAAGGCCGGAGTGGAAGGCTTGCACCCGCACGCTTTGCGCCACACCTTCGCCCACCGCTGGCTCGCCAGCGGAGGGCAGGAGCGCGACCTGATGCACCTTGCCGGTTGGCGATCCGACTCGATGCTTCAGGTCTACGCCCGGTCCACGGCGATCGAACGGGCCCACGATGCACATCGACGTATGGGACTAGGAGACAAGCTGTGAGCAAAATCGTGTCCGTGGAACTGTTTTGCACCGACCGTGGTCAGCATCCCCGTCGGGAGCTGTGCTGGGTCATCGACGACAACGGCGTGGCCAGGCTGAGGTGGAAGGCGTACGGCCATGGCGCTTTCGGCTCCAAGGGGAGGCGAGTCGCCATGCCCGCGTACGCGGGGATTATCGACAGCGACAGGACTCGAGGCAACAACGTCAAGTGCCCGAAGTGCCGACGTAGCCCGTCGCTGTCGACCGCACACCTTGCCACCCTGCTCAGATCCGGAGTGTCCGAGGTGGACATCTCGTACCTGTCACAGTGACGGCTAGCACCAACGGAGTGCTACAGTTGAACGAGCAAGCCCGGCCGGAGGCGGATTTCCTGCCCGAATGGGTTGCCCAGTATGCCATTGCAGAAGGGCACCGGTGAAGACGTCTCAACGGACGTGCGATTTTTGCATGTCTGGAGACAGTCAAAGTGGCTGCTAGCACCAATCTCACGCCCGAGCAGCGCATCATGCGCGCCAAGCTCGCTGCGCACGCCCGTTGGGCAAAACACAATCCGACCGAGGGCACATCGCCCGCCCGGGGCGGCTTCCTCGCCCGCTTCGAGCGCCAGGCCGAAGCTGAGGCCGAGACCGAGCTGACCCCGCAAGAGCTTCATCGCCGCGCCGAGCAACTGCTTAAGCAGTACATGACCCGGCTCGCCTTCAAGTCTTCCAAGGCACGGAAGGCGGCGGCCTGATGGTGAAATGCAGAAGGGCCGTCCCGCTGCTGGACGGCCCCACCTCTGACAACCCCTTGTCGCACACCAGCATACCGCGAACCGCCGTGGTCACCAGGCACGTGGTTCTCGAAAACCGTGTAGTGGAACATCGATGCGGCGTCTGCCGTGGCGATGGCCTGTCGCTGTACTACAAATGCGACTTGTGCGCGGACCAGCTGGCGGGCAACAGCTACGCCAAGCGCATGCGCCTGTTCGCCGAGTCGGCCGAGGCGTTCTCCGACAAGTACCTGGGCCGCCCGTACGTCGAGTTCAAGGGCGGTACGGCATGATCGAGCGCCGCTGGAATACGTGGAAAGAGACTTGGGTCGACGTCGAAGTTCCCGACGATCCCGCCCAAGAGCGTGACCACGGCGTTGATCCAGCCGAAGCCGAGACCAGCGAAGATAGACCATCCGATGGGGTTAAATCGGACACCGAGCTGAGCTATCTGGACAAGCTCCGCGCAGCGCTGGTCGATTCGGCTGGCCTGGACAACATCGAGGACCCCGAGGCGCTCATCGGCGATGACCTGCTCTTCCGTGACTGCCTGGTGTGGATGGTCGGCAAGCCGGGCTGCATGAAGTCGTTCACCGCCTTGGACATGGCCGGGTGCGTCGGCACAGGCGAGTCCTGGCAAGGCTGGCCCGTCCGGCAAGGCCCGGTGCTCTACCTCGTCGCCGAGGGCGTGAGCGGGACCAAGAAGCGCGTCAGGGCGTGGGAAAAGGCCATGGGCCGCACCATGGACGGCGTTACCTTCCTGCCGGTCGCTGTCCAGTCGAAAATCGCCACCCATTGGGACGCCTTCGTCACCGTCGCCAAAGAGATGAAACCGGCGCTGATCGTCATCGACACCCAGGCTCGCGTAACCGTTGGCGTCGAGGAGAACAGCAACACCGAGATGGGCATTTTCGTCGATCAGGCCGAGCGTCTGCGCAAGGCCACGGGCGCGTGCGTGCTCATCGTCCACCACATCGGCAAGTCCAGCGACGGCGGCCGAGGCGCCACCACCGTCGAGGGCGCGGTGAACACCATCATCAAGGTGACCAAGGACGAGAACCGGGTCACGTTGGAGTGCACCAAGAACAAGGACGGCACCGAATGGGACGACATCAAGCTGCGCGCGATCCCGACCGGTGACAGCGTCGTCCTTGGGCTAGACGACGGGACCGGGCAGAGCGACACCTTCAACACGTTGGTGGCGCGCAAGTGGATTCAGGACTGGTGGCGCACTTTCGAGCGTGAGCCCGTCAGCGTTTCCAGGCTCGTCAAGACGAATCTGGTCGCTGAGACCACCTTCTACAACACCCGGCGCGGCCTGATGGCGCAGGGCATCGTGGTGAAGGAGGGCGAAGGCAATGCGACGCGCTACCGGCTCGCAATCGACCCCACCGCCTCCGGGTGACTCCCACACTCCCACCCCTAAGGGTGGTGGGAGTGGGCGGGAGTGCTGTCACGACTCCCGTGGGACTCCCACGGGAGAATGGGAGTCTGAACACTCGTCTATCGAATCTGAGCTGGACCAGCGTTTCCGTGCGCAAATCGAAGCGGCTCGAGAGAAGCTCGCCGCCAGGAAAGAAACTAGAACACGTTTCAGTCAAAATCGGCGCTATGGACTCGCCAAGCGCCACGCCATCAAGGAGGAACGCACCAAATGACCAATTCGCTGCTGGGTAGAACCGATCTGGTCACCACAGCCGAAATCGAAGGAAAACGCGAACTCATGCTCTCCGCTAAGGGGATGGCCTACCTGATCGGCCTTCCCGTCGAGGAGGTCGAGGCCGAGTTCAAAAACCAGCTCGCCATCAAGCCCGGCAACGTGCGCATACCCAAGCTCTGGCGCATCAAGGCCCAAGAAATCGTAGCCAGACTGGGCACGGATGATTGGGTAGAGCTGCTCACGCTCCTTGTGGCAGAACGAGAAGGTACCAACTGATGAAGCCACCGTTCCCACTGGATGAGGGCTACGAGGCGCTCAAGGCCGCGATTGCCGAGCTACGACACCAACTCGGGCGGATACAGAAGGTGCTGGCCATGCGCGAGGACTACTTCGCCGCCGAACTCGACCGTGCGCTTCAGGAATCCAGGAAGCCCAAGCCGGTCACCTTCTCGGCGAACTGATGAGCAGGGCATGGTCCGGTGGTTCCACCACCAGGTGGCGCAGGATCAGGGCAGCGGTGCTGGATCGTGACCAGCACCGTTGCCAGCTCAAGATTGCAGGGGTGTGCACCGTGGTTGCTGACCAGGTGCACCACCTGCTACCTCGAGCTGTGGCAGGAGATGACATGCGCTATCTCGTCGCTGCTTGTCGAGCCTGTAACTTGAAGGCGGGCGAGCCGAGCATGCAGAAACCCAAGCGGGTGTCGAAGTGGTGAGCTTTCACACCTGTGAAAGCTGACTAGGAGAATCTGGCGCGGTTGCTAAGTTAGCAACCAGCCGCCGGAAAAAGTTCAGGATCTTGGAACCGGGAACAC
>Ga0207652_10001928_pt1 | contig 17942 bp, 15 predicted proteins | sample KBSC63BmetaG_FD_184334 | JGI IMG/M metagenome (GOLD analysis project Ga0207652, IMG submission 184334) | Corn rhizosphere microbial communities from Kellogg Biological Station, Michigan, USA - KBS C6-3B metaG (SPAdes) (version 2) | ecosystem: Host-associated > Plants > Roots > Rhizosphere ... | reverse complement strand
CGTTGGACGAGCCGGCTCAAGCCGCAAGAGGTCATCGCTATCGCCGACCGCGCCGTCGGCGGCAAGGAGATCATCGTCACCACCGGCGTCGGTCAGCACCAGATCTGGGTGCCGCGGCATTTCGCCTTCGACTATCCGAGCCGCCAGCTTCTGACCTCATCCGGCCACGGCACGATGGGCTATGATCTGCCTGCGGCGATCGGCGCGAAGATCGCGCGGCCCAAGGCGACGGTTCTCTGCTTTGTCGGCGATGGCAGCCTGCAGATGAATCTGCAAGAGCTGGCGGTCATCGCCGAGCGGAAGCTCGACATCAAGATCATCGTTCTCGACAACCAAGCGCTCAGCATCGTCGCGCAGTTCCAGCGGCAGAATTGGAACTCGCACCCGACGACCGGCGACAAGCGCAATCCCGATTTCGCCCGCATCGCGCGTGCTTATGGGATTCGCTCGGTCACCGTCGCGACGGCGGCGAGCGCGCGCAAGCTCATCCCCGCCGCGCTCAAGCGCCGCGGTCCGGTGCTGATCCATTGCCGCATCGACCCGAAGGAAGAATTGCTGCCGATGCTGCTGGGGGGACACACCCTCGACGACATGTCGTTCGAGACGTCTTTTTGACCGACATGGCGGCGCTCCGCAGATCGGCTCTCGTGACCGGCGCCAGCCGCGGCATCGGCAAAGCGATCGCCACTTTGCTGCTCGAGCGCGGCTACAAGGTCGCGTGCGGCTTTCGCGCGCAGCAGGGGAAAGCCGCCGAGCTGGCCGCGCGCCATGCCGACGCGCTGCCGATCCGGCTCGACATCCATGATCGCGCCTCGGTGCGCGATGCCCTCGCCGTAACCGCCAAGCGCTTCGGCAGTCCCATCGACATTCTCGTCAACAACGCCGCCATCGCCGACGAAAAGCCGTTCGAGACGATCACCGACGCGGATTGGGACCGGATGCTCGAAACCAATCTGCGCGGACCCTTCATTGCCGCACAAGAAGCCTTGCCGGCCATGGTCGCGAGGCGCTGGGGCCGCATCGTCAACATCGTTTCGATCGGCGGGCAATGGGGCGGCCTGCGCCAAGTGCATTACGCCGCATCGAAAGCCGGGCTGATCAATTTGACGCAGTCGCTGGCGCGGCTGTATTCGGCGCAGGGCATCACCAGCAACGCAGTTTCGCCGGGGCTCGTCGAAACCGACATGGTGCAGACCGAGCTCCACTCCGAAGCCGGGCGCGCCAAGCTTGCGCAAATTCCTTTGGGCCGCATCGCGGCGCCGCGAGAGATCGCCGCCGCCGTCGCGTTCCTCTGCTCCGAAGAAGCCGGCTACATCACCGGCCAGACCGTCAACGTCAATGGCGGCATGCTGTTCTGAGGTGAAAGTGACCAAGCGCATTCTCATTCTCGGTGCCGGCAAGGAGCAGATCCCCGCCATCGAAGCCGCCGCGCGCAAGGGCATCCGCACTCTCGTGCTCGACATGAATTCCAAGGCCGAGGGCGCGGCGCTCGCCGACGAGTTTTGCCCGGTGAGCACGCGTGACATCGACGCTATTCTAAAACTCCTGGCAGATCGCAAGTCGAAAATCGACGGCGTGATGACGATCGCGAGCGACATCCCGCATTGCGTCTCGGCTGTGGCGGAATTCCTCGGCGTGCCGCATATCGCACCCGAGGTCGCGCGGCGCTGCATCGACAAATTCGCCATGAAAGAGGCGCTGCTGGCCGCAGGCGTCAACATTCCGGAATTCGCGGCGATCGCCTCGGTCGAGGAACTCGAGACCTTTGTCGAGCGGTTCGGCTATCCGGCAGTCATCAAGCCCGTCGACAATTCGGGCGCGCGCGGCGTGTTGCGGCTGACGCGGTCGGTCGATCTCGCCTGGGCGTTCGACTATGCGCGCCAGTTCTCCTATTCCGGCCGGGTCGAGGTCGAGCGCTTCATTCCCGGCCTGCAAATCAGCACCGAGGGGCTGGTGCTGGACGGCACGCTGCATACAAGCGGATTCGCCGACCGCAACTATGCCAGGCTCGACGACACCCTCCCCTACATGGTCGAGGATGGCGGCGACATCCCGACGATTCTCGACGCGTGCGACCGGCAAAGCGTCGTCGCCGAATTCGAGAAGGCCGTCGGCGCGCTCGGCATCGATTGGGGGCCCGCCAAAGGGGACATGGTCTTCGGTGAGGACGGCAAGGCCTATGTGATCGAGATCGCCGCGCGGCTTTCCGGCGGCAATTTCTGCTACGACAAGGTGCCGTGGTCGACCGGGGTCGATATCGTCGACATTCTGGTCGATATGGCCGTCGGCAATTCGGTCGACCCGCGCCGTTTCGAGCCGGACCGGAACCTAGCCACCGTGCAGCGATATTTCTTCCCCCCACCGGGCCGCATCGAAGCGATCCGTGGCATCGAACGAGCAAAGGCGATCCCGGCGATCCGCAAGCTCGATCTTTGGGTAGAGCCGGGAGCCATGGTCGCGGCGGCGGAAAACCATCCCTCGCGCGTCGGCTATGTCATCGCCTGCGCATCGACCCGCGCGCTCGCGACCGCGGCGGCGGAAGCGGCCGTGCGCATGGTCGACTTCGTCATCGCATAGCCGGCGCCCCGGCAAGAAGGGATTAACCAATCCCGTGCCATGGTGCGCCCTCCCTCATCGCCCGCTTTGCGGGCGCATGCCGCGAGAAGATCGGCTTTGCCTGGCGTTCGAATGTATCTCACCCCCTCCTTGCGCGAGCCACCTCAAACCAGACCGACAAGGGTCTGGAGCGTCTTCCATCTCAATCTCATGTTCTCCTCGATCGAGGAGGAATCGCGCGCCAATGTAATCGAGCGCTGCTATTGGCCGCTGCTGCGCGCGGTCGAGGCGACGCGGCTGCCGATCGGCGTCGAGTTCACCGGCTACACGCTCTCGACCATCAAGCGGCTCGATCCCGCCTGGATCGAGAAATTCAGCGATCTGATGCGCGCCAAGCTCGTCGAGCCGATCGCCAGCGGCGAGGCGCAACTCATCGGCCCGCTCGTTCCAGCCGCGGTCAATGCCGCCAATCTCCGCCTCGGCAACGCCACCTATGAGAGGCTGCTCGGCCGTCGGCCGAGCCTCGTGCTGGTCAACGAGCAATGCTTCAGCCGCTCGATGATCGATCACTATATCGATGCCGGCTATCGCGGCTTCATCGCCGATTGGGACAATGCCTACCTCGCCAATCCGCAATGGGACCCGGCGCTGCGCTATGCGCCGCAGCGCGCTTTGAGCGCGACCGGACGCAGCTTGCCTGTGCTCTGGAGCCTGACCATTGCCTTCCAGAAGCTGCAGCGCCTGGCGCATGGGGTCGAGAGCCGCGCCGCCTATCGCTCCTGGCTCGACCGCCAGCTCGCCAAGCCGATACCCTCGCTCAATCTCTACTGCAACGACGCCGAGATTTTCGATTTCCGCCCCGGGCGGTTCGAGGCCGAGCCCGCGCCGTCGAACCGCTCCGAATGGAGCGTTATCGCCACACTGTTTGAAGAGCTGCGCGCCGAGCGCCGCATCGCCTGCGCCCTGCCCTCCGATGTGCTGGCGGCGCTGCCGCCCGCGCTCGCCGCATCGCCGCTCGGCCTCGCCACCGCCGCCGCTCCGCTGCCGACCAAGAAGCAGGAGAAATACAACGCGCTGCGTTGGGCCGCGACCGGCCGCGACGATATCGGCATCAACAGCCGCTGCCTCGCCCTGGCGCACCGGCTGGGCGATTCGCTTTCGGCGAGCGACGAGGATTGGCGCGAGCTCTGCTATCTCTTTTCGAGCGACTTCCGCACCCATATCACGCTGCGCCGCTGGGCCGCTTATCGCGAGCGTCTCTCGGCCTTCGAGCGGCGCTGGAACGAGAGCGCCGCACCGCGCCGACGCACCGGCACGGCGGCGCGCGCCGGGGCGCCGGCTTTGCCCGAGCAGGACGGTCTCATCCGGCTCGAGACCGCCGCGGTCGGCGTCGAGCTCAATGCCAAGCGCGGCCTCGCGGTTCACCGCCTATGGCGCGGCAGCCGCGCCGACCAGTGGCTCGTCGGCACGATCCCCTTCGGCCATTACGACGACATCAGCCTCGGCGCGGATTTCTACAGCGCACATCTCGTGATGCAGCAGCCCGGCAAGGCGCAAGTGACCGATCTCGCGCCGGTGCGGACAATGCTCGTCGAGGAGCCCGGCTGGCAAACCATCCGCGCGACAATCAAGACAGCGCTCGGCCCGGTCGAGAAAGAGCTTCGCCTTTACCGCGCGGAGCCGCGGCTCGACCTCACCTACCGTCTCGACTGGCCGGTGTTGCCGCTGGGGGTTCTTCGCCTCGGCCACATCACCGCCAATCCCGAAGCTTTCGACGCCGACGCGCTGTGGTACGAAACCCACAATGGCGGCGCCGTGCCCGAGCGCTTCGCGCTCAACGGCACGGATTTCGATCACGGCCGGCCGGTCTCGCATCTGGTATCGGCCAGCACCGCGCTCGGCATGACCGAAGACCGGCTGAGCTTCGGCGACCGCCGGCGCTCGGTCACGGTGACCGCGCTGCGCGAGCAGGCGGCAATCGTGCCGATGGTGGTGTGGCGCCGCCTCAAAGACGGATTCTTCTTTCGCGTGGCGTTCTCGGCCGGCGAAATCGACGATACGGTCAAGATTAGCGATCCGAGCCGCGCCGAACATTGGCCCTTGACCGTCGGGTTGAGCCTCACCTTGAGCGCCGCGGCATAGGAGCGAAAGGTCATGGATTCAACGCATCGCACTCTCGAGGAACGCGCGCGGCTGGCCTTCCTCCGCAAGGCGAACGAGCCCGCGGTGAGTTTCATCGCCGAAGTCTCGAGCAACCACGCGCGCAATCTGAAGCGCTGCCTCGATTTCGTCGATACCGCGGCGAAGGTCGGCTGCGACGCGGTTAAATTCCAGCTCTTCCGCGTCGACGAGTTGTTCGCGCCAGAGATCCTCGCACAAAGCGCCGCGCATCGCCAACGCAAGGACTGGGAGCTGCCGACCGAATTCCTGCCGCCCATCGCCGAGCGCTGCCGCGAGCGCAAGGTCGAATTCGTCTGCACGCCCTTCTCGCTCCAAGCGGTGAAAGACCTCGAGCCTTTCGTTGCCCGCTACAAGATCGCGTCTTACGAGCTGACCTGGCCCGCATTGATCGAGGCCTGCGCGCGAACGGGCAAGGCGCTCATCCTCTCGACCGGTATGGCAACGCCCGACGAGATCGGCGCGGCGGTGACAACCTTCCGCCGCTCGAGCGGCCGGGACCTGACGCTTCTCCACTGCGTCTCTGGCTATCCCCATCCTTGCGAGGACGCCAACCTCGCCGCGATCCACACCTTGCGCCGGGCGCATCACTACCCGGTCGGCTGGTCCGATCATTCGGCCAATCCCGGCGTGATCCAGCGCGCGATCCACCGCTGGGGTGCGAGCGTCATCGAATTCCATCTCGATCTCGACGGCACGGGCGACGAGTTCAAGACAGGGCATTGCTGGCTGCCCGACGCCATCGCACGCGTGATCGCCGAAGCCCGCGCCGGGCTCAAATCGGATGGCGACGGCGTCAAGCAGCCCATGCCGGCCGAGCGCGCCGACCGCGACTGGCGCGCCGATCCGAGCGACGGCCTGCGGCCGCTCAAAGCGCTGCGCGCCAACTGGACACCGGGGCGGTGACCGCTTGCGCCATTGTCCAGGCCCGGATGGGCTCGAGCCGCTTTCCCGGCAAGATGCTGCAAGAGCTCGCCGACAAGCCGCTGCTCTGGCATGTCATTCACCGGCTGCGGCAATGCGCACACGTCTCGCAGATCATCCTCGCGACCTCCGATCAACCCACCAATGATCCGCTCGCGGACTACGCACAGCGCTTGGGCGTCGATCTCGTCCGCGGGCCCGAGCGCAATGTCCTCGAGCGGTTCCGCCTCGCGCTCGCGCTGACCTCGGCCCCCACTATCCTGCGCATCACCGGCGATGCGCCGCTGATCGATCCCCAGCTCATCGACCGGCTGATCGACGCGCTCGAGGAAAGCGGCGCCGACTACGTCGTCACCTCCACGCCGGTGAGCGATTGCGGGATCGACCCGATGACGCGGGCTGTTTTGCTGCGTCTCATCACGGAGCGGGGCGATCATCCCGCAGCGATGGAGCATGTCTCGGGCTATTTCGCTCTGGAGCCGAGCTTCGCGCGGCGCACCGTACTCGCGCTCGGCAGCGAAGATCGCCGGGTCGAGGGCGCGCGCTTCAGCATCGACACGCCGGCCGATCTCGCTTTCCTGGAGACGATCTATTGCCGCCTTGGCGCAGCCGCGGGCGAGGCGAAATTCACCGACGCTTTGGCGCTGTTGCGCGCCGATCCATCTCTCCTCGAGATCAACGGCCATGTGCGCCAGCGTCGCGCGGACGAGACGCCGCTTTCGGTCCTGATCCGCTGCGATGGCGGCCACGCGATCGGCCTCGGCCATGTGGTGCGCTGCCTTGCGATCGCCGCGGAGCTGCGCGACCGCTTCGCGGCGTCGGTGCGCTTTGCGATGCGCGGCGAGGAAGCAGCCTTCGCGCTGGTGCGGCGCGCGGCGTTTCCGGCCGAGCAGCTTAACGGCACGGCGGAAGCTGAAAGCCTGCGTGCGCTCATCGCCGCCGACAAGCCGGATGCGGTGCTGTTGGATTTGCGCGCGCCCTATGACGCCGCGGCGATGGCGGCGCTTCGCGCCGCCGGCTGCGGCATCGCCGTGCTCGATGATCCTGGTCCGCGCCGGCTCGATGCCGATTGCTCGTTCTTTCCGCCAAGCGCCGCCGCGCTCGACTGGTCGCAGGCGCGGGGCGAGCGCCATATCGGCTTTGAATGGATCCCCTTGCGGCGGCAATTCGCCGAGGCGCCGGCGCGGCGGACCGGTCCAGAACGCTTCGCGCTCATTCTCGGCGGCGGCAGCGATCCGCAGGCCATCGGCCGGCGCTTTCTCGCGAGCGCCGCCCGCGCCCTGCCCGCCTCCTGGCGCCTCGGCCTCGTCATCGGCGCCGCCGCCTCCGACGATCCGCGCATCGATGCGACCGCGGCCACGCTCGGCGCGCGACTCTCGATCCATCGCCAGGTCGAGGACATGGCCGGCCTCATGGCCAAAACCGATCTGGCGCTCGCCTCTTTCGGCATGACCGCCTTCGAGCTCGCCGCGATCGGCGTGCCGATGCTGCTGCTCTGCCTCTCCGAGGATCACCGCATCGCGGCAACGTCTCTCGCGCAAGCGGGAGCGGCCGAGGTCGCCGGGATCGTCAAGGAGGTGAGCGATACGGCGCTCGACGCGGCGATTGCCCGCCTCGCCGCGGATGACGCGCGGCGCGAGGAGCTCGGCCGGCGGGCGCGCAGCTTGATCGACGGCAAAGGTGCCGCCCGCATTGCCGAACGTCTTGCCGCTTTTGCGGCCGCGGAAGATAAAAAAGCGAAGACGCCGCGCGCGAGCGCGCGGGCTTAGTCTTTTCGCTGCGCCTGTCCGGGCGCGGATGGCTCGTGCGCCTGATCGATCCGGTAGACGATCTCATCTTGGCCGCTGCGCGCGCTGTAGAAAATCAGCGCCATCAGCCCGATGCCGAGGCCGCAGGTGACGACGATGCCGAGCACCATCGCCGCGATGCCGGGTCCCGGAAGGTCCGATTCCGCAAGCCCGCCAAAGGCGCCGATAATCGCAAGCACCACTGCGATTGCGGCGGCGCAGATCGCGCCGAAAATTATGAACCAACGCTTAGCCGCCACCGTGTCACCTGCCCTTTGAATGTCCAACCGCGAAATCGTCGCCTTCTTATAGCTTGGTATTGGGCCCGATATTCCAAGCGCGCGGGCATGGGTGCGGCAAAGTTTGCCGCAAGGCTTGCGGCAGAGATTGCCCGAGCTGCCCTCGAGCGCCTCCAGCGCACTGTAAAACCTATCATTCGATCAAGCGCTTAGCCTCTCTCGTCGGCATGGCATGGGGTTTGCTCCCCCACCCGGCGTGAGAACAAGGATTCTCGGATGACTGCGCAACCCGTCGCCATGGTGCCAAAGGCCATGAAGGCGCCGCCTGCCCCGATGCGGAGCGGTCACGGGCTTGGCTCGTTCATCCAATTTCTCGGTGCCGCCGATCTCAAAGCGCCCAAGGGGCTCGCCGGTTCGACCGCCCTCGCCACCTCGCTGCATGGCCACAAGCCCTATGCGAAAAGCGGGCGCGCCGCGCAGGACGCAAATTCTCTCGCCGATGCCGCTTCGGGCGCGACAGACTCGTCGAGCCAGCAAACCTCGCCGTTTGCTCTCTCCGCTGCCCCCGCAGCCGCTGCGGCGAACGCGGACACGGCAAATGCAAACGCGCCGAGTGCAACCGCCCTTCCCTTCGCGGGCTCTTCCCGAAACCGCGCCGTTCTTCTCGCCAATGCCGCGTCCAGCATCGCCGGACAGATGGGCGTACAGGCAAAGCCCGGCACGCCGACGCCGGCGAACGCCAATTCCTTTCTCGGACTGATCGCCGCCGGGAGCAGCGCGGTCTCCGGCGCCGCCGAGGCGAGCGACGCCGCGCTTTCCGCCGATGCCGTCGCCGCGGCCAACGCAGCTGCCAACGCCGCAGCGCCGCAATCCGGCGGAACGCCCGCCCCGACCTCGCTCAACGAAGCGACGCCGAGCGTCACCCCGCCGGGCAGCCCGCAGCCGCATCAAGCCGGCCCGCCCGCGACGGCGTTCCTGGTCAACCAATTCGGCGCTCCCGGCGCGACATCGGCCCATGCGCCCGACACGAGCGCACCTGCCACCGTGCCATCGAAGCCGGCGCAAGGCGGCCCCGCTCCATCCGATGCGGCGGCCAGCGCCGCTTCCGGATCGAACACCGCCGCCAACGCTGCGGCCATGCTGCCCGGCGCCGCCGCGCTCAATGCGCGCATCGTCGCCGGAGCGAGCGCCATCACCGATCATTCCAATCAGTCGGCAGCGCCCGCGACCGCCGCTTTGACTCAGCCCGCCGATCCCAATGCCGGAACGCTACCGCCGGCCGCGAGCGCCGGCGACAGCAAGGGCCACGACAATTCGGGCTTCGGCCTCGGCTCCAATTCGGCGGCCGGCATCGCCTCGCCGACCCCGCCGGGCGGCGCCAATGCGGCGAGCGACCCGCGCGCCTTCGCGGCGGCCCTCAACCACGCCGGCGCGGCGATTGACGCCACCCCATCCACCGGCGACGGCACGAAATCCAATTCGGATTCCAGCGGCGACGCGACGAGCGCCTCGGCCGCGAGCCTGCCGCTGCCGCAAACCGATCCGACGGGAGGCGCCTCGGCCCCGCTGTCGACGCCGAGCGATGCAAGCCTGCGCCCAGCGCTCATCGCCCTTCCGGCGAGCGAGCAAGTCGCGATCAACCTCAGGCAGGCGCTGACGACCGGCAATGACGAGATCCAGATCCAGCTGAAGCCGGCGAGCCTTGGAACCATCGACGTCAAGCTCAACGTCAACCATGACGGCAGGCTGACCGCGGTGATTTCCGCCGACCGCTCCGACACGCTCAATCTCTTGAAGCAGGATGCGAGCCAGCTCCAGCAATCGCTGCGCGATGCCGGGTTCAACGCCGACAGCGGCAGCCTCAGCTTCAATCTGCGCGGCGATGGTCAAAGCTTCGCGCAAAACGCGCCGCCCTCTTTCCCAGCGAGCACAGGCACGCCGGCGGATTTCACCGCCGCCTCGGCGCTGGTCCGCGCTCAGCGCCAGCACAGCGGCACTCTCGACATAGAGGTATAGGAACGAAGCCATGACCACGACCACGGGCGTCAATGTCACGCCGCCGGCCACCACCACCAGCACGGACACTGGCGTTCCGGATTTCACCTCGAACTTCAACACCTTCCTGACGCTGCTGACGACGCAGCTGCAGAATCAGGACCCGCTGTCGCCGGTCGACACCAGCCAGTTCACCCAGCAATTGGTCGGCTTCAGCGAGGTCGAGCAGCAGATCAACACCAACAAGAATCTGCAGCAGCTCATCCAGCTTCAGACCAGCAACGAGGCGATCGCCGCGGCACCGCTGGTCGGCCAGACGATCCAGTACAGCGACGCCACCGCGCCGCTCTCGGGCGGAGCGGCGGGCTTTTCCTACTCGCTGCCGAGCAATGCCGCGAGCGTCGATCTGCTCGTCGAGGACTCCTCCGGCAACGTCGTCTACTCGACGAGCGGCAACATCAATGCCGGCAACCACGACTTCGTCTGGGACGGCAAAACCAGCGCCGGCGTGCAGATGCCGGATGGCGGCCAATACACCCTTCAGGTCGTCGCCAAAGACGCGAGCAACAACCCGATCACCACGACGGTCACCTCCTATGGCGTCGTCAACGGCGTCAGCGTCGATAGCAGCGGGGCGAACCTCAACCTCTCCGGCGTCTCGGTGCCGCTGAGCGAGCTCCTCGCCATCAACCCGACCATCAACACCAGTCTTTGACAGTCCCGAGAGAAAGAGGAACCCCGTTATGAGCATCCTTGGCGCACTTTATTCCGCCGTGTCGGGCCTGGCTGCAAGCAGCAACGCGCTCGGCATGATCTCCGACAACATCTCCAACTCCAACACCGTCGGCTACAAGGAGACGAGCACGAATTTCTCGACGCTCGTTACCCAGGCAAGCGGCGCGACCACGCTCTATTCGCCGGGCGGCGTCCAATCCTCGCCGGTCTACAACATCGACAACCAGGGCGTGATGCAGTCGACCGCCTCGCCGACCGATCTCGCGATCTCCGGCCACGGCTTCTTCGTCGTCAACGTCAACCCGGGCGGCGCCGCAAGCGGCGCGACCTTCTCCTTCACCCGCGCCGGCAATTTCACGGTCGATTCGACCGGCAATCTCGTCAACGGCGCGGGCCTCTACCTCCAGGGCCAGAAGCTCACCCCGGCGCAATCGCTGGCGATCGCAAACGGCAATCTGCAGCAGCTCACCGCGACCTCGCTCAATTCGCTGCAGACCGTCAACGTCACCGGTATCGGCGGCAGCGCCAGCGCCACGGCCAACGTCACGATTTCGGCCAACCTTCCTGCCTCGGATACATCGACCACCGGTGCGCGCACCATGACTGTGCCGGTGTTCGATTCGCAAGGCATCGAGCACGACATGACTCTCTCCTTCACCCGCACCGCCGTCGCAGCGTCGTCGCAAGGCTTCACCGAAGCCGGCGCCATCGCCGCGGGCGACGTGTTCCAGGTCAAGGTGGACGGCCAGACCCTCAACACGGCGGCGCTCGGCGCCGCGCCGACCCTCACGGATGTCGCCAGTGCGATCCAGGCGGTCCTTCCTACCGGCTTCACCGCCGCCGCTGCCGGCAGCGTCGTTACCATCACCGACAGCAGCGGTCAGCCGATCAACGGCGGCTCGATCACCGCCACGACCGGCGCCGAGACCTTCACCGCCGGCGTCGAGGCCGACAATGCCAATGAATGGAACGTCTCGGCGAGCTTCCCCAATGCCGGCACGACGACCGCGACGATTGCCGCCGGCGACAACATCGTGAAGTTCAACACCGACGGCTCACTCGACCTGACAAATTCGACCTTCGCCACCGCCAATGCGCTCTCGGTCAATTGGGATCCCTCGATCAGCGGCGGCGCCTCGCCGCAGCCCATTACCTTCGACATCGGCACCAACGGCACGACCAACGGGTTGAGCCAACTCGGCACGACCTTCTCGGTCGGCACCATCAACCAGGACGGCGTGAAGTTCGGCAACTTCACCGGCGTCACGGTCGATGCCAACGGCATCGTGACGGCGAATTTCAACAACGGCCTGCATCAGGCGATCTACATCCTGCCGATCGCGACCTTCGCCGACCCCGACGGCCTCACCCCGGTCACCGGCAACACCTATCAGGCTTCGGCGAAATCGGGGGCGGTGCTGCTCAACCAGGCCGGCACCGGCGCCGCCGGGACGGTGTCGCCCTCCTCGCTCGAGAACTCGACGGTCGATATCGCGACCGAGTTCAGCAAGCTCATCATCATGCAGAACGCCTATCAGGCGAACTCCAAGGTCATCACCGTCTCGGACCAGATGCTGCAGGCCTTGCTGAACATCCAGACCGGCTGATGACGGGGGCGGGATGCATGCGGCTCGCGGGCTTTGAAGCGGTGCTGGTCGCATGCATTTTATACAATTTTTTCAAAGCGTTAACCATGAGTTTTAGGGCTTTCTTAAAGCGCCAACCGGTATTTTCCCGCGCGTGCAATCCAGAACCTCGATGACCATGAACAGCAACGCTCAACACACACTCCGCGCCAGCGAGCATGATTGGCTCGTCGAGATCGGCGCCGGCATCACGCTCGACCGGCTGCCGCCGCCCGAGACCAAGCGTTGGGTCATCCGCCGCAAGGCCGAGGTGATTGCCGCGGTGCGGGCGGGCGTCCTGACGCTCGAGGAGGCTTGCCAGCGCTATTCGCTATCGATCGAGGAATTCCTCTCCTGGCAGCGTCTTGTCGACAGTCACGGCCTGCCCGGCTTGCGGGTCACACGGCTGCAGGATTACCGCAACAACGACCGCAGCGAGTAGTCCGGGCCCCGGCCTCGGCAAGAAGTGCCGGGCGCTGGGCAAAAACTGCCGCCCCTTAACCCTCTTTTCACCCAACCGACCGTAGCTTGCGCGCGGGCGCCACGCCCGCATCGGCAGCCCGGGGGTTCGGAACGGTGAACGGCATCCTTCAAACGCTTCGCAGTCTCGGCGCGGTGAGGCTCGTCGCCATCGCCCTCGCCCTCGCCGGAACCGCCGCCTTCTTCATCGTGCTCGGCAACCGCATCCGCACGCCCGAAATGGCGCTGCTGTTCGGCGACCTCGACACCAAGGACAGCGGCCAGATCGTTCAGAAGCTCGACACCATGAACATCCCCTATGAGCTGCGCGCCGGCGGCGCGCAGATCATGGTGCCGGTCGACCAGGTGACCAAGCTCAGGATGCAGCTCGCCGAGCAAGGCGTGCCGCGCGGCGGGTCGGTCGGCTATGAGATTTTCGACAAGCCCGACAGCTTCGGGCCCTCGCAATTCGTCGAAAACATCAACAAGGTGCGCGCGCTCGAGGGCGAGCTCGAGCGCACCATCGCCTCGCTCAGCGTGGTGCAGTCCGCCCGCGTCCATCTCGTGCTGCCGCAGCGTGAGCTGTTCTCGCGCGAGCGCCAGGACGCGACCGCCTCGGTCGTGGTGCGCCAGCGCACCGCCGCGCGGCTGACGCGCACGCAGGTGGCCGCGATCCAGCATCTCGTCGCCGCCGCCGTGCCGGGGCTTCAACCCAACCGCGTCTCGATCGTCGATTCCGACGGCAATCTCCTGGCGCGCGGCGATGGCGACGCGCCCGACCAGCTCACGAGCGCCAACAGCGAAGAGCAGCGCATCAATTACGAAACGCGCCTTGCGCGCAATGTCGAAGAGCTCATCGACCGCTCGCTCGGGCCGGGCAAGGCCCGCGTCGATATTCATGCGGACATGAATTTCGACCGCGTCACCACGAATTCCGAAACCTACGATCCGGACGGCCAGGTCGTCCGCTCGACCCAGACGACGAGCCAAACCGACGTCAACAAGACGAACAACCAGGCGGTCTCGGTCACCACCAACCTGCCCGGCGGACAAGCGCCCGCCAATCCGGGCCAGCAGAGCCAGAGCACCCATAACGAGGAAACGACGAATTACGAGATCAGCAAGACCGTCCGCAGCCAGGTGAGCGATCAGGGGACGGTGAAGCGGCTCTCAGTTGCCGTGCTGGTCGACGGCACCAACATCATCGCGCCAGACGGCAAGAAGACCTATCAGCCGCGCTCGCCCGACGAGATGAAGCAACTGACGGCGCTGGTGCGCTCGGCGGTCGGCTATGACGAGAAGCGCGGCGACAGCGTCGAGGTGGTCAACCTTCCCTTCGCCGGCGTCGAGGAGCCGCCCCTGCCGCCGCCGGCCTGGAGCCTGATGGGCCTCGGCAAGGACGACATCATCCGCGTCGGCGAGACGGGCGTGATCGCGGTGGTGGGGCTCTTGTTCCTGCTCCTCGTGGTACGGCCGATGGTCGTGCGCTTCATGGAGAGCGCGGCCGCCGCCCTGCCCCAACCCGCCACCGCCGCGGCACTCCTCGCCGGCCCCAATGCGGCAACGCAGCTCGCCAGTCCCGACGCCGCGCTCGCGCCGCGGCCTCAAAGCGGCGGCGAAACGATCGATATCGGCCAGGTCGAGGGGCGCGTCGCCGCCTCGAGCATGAAGAAGATCGGCGAGATCGTCGAGAAGCACCCGGAAGAGGCGGTCTCGATCATGCGCAGCTGGATGTATCAGAACAACCGGTAGAAACGAGCCTTTTGCCATGCCGCCGCAATCCCGTGACGATTACCGCACCCTGACGGGCGCCGAGAAGGCCGCGATCTTCATGCTCTCGCTCGGCGAGGACCAGTCCGCGCGCCTCTTCGCCTTGATGGACGAAGAGGAGATCAAGGAACTGTCGCAGACCATGGCCAATCTCGGCACGGTCGCGTCGAACGTCGTCGAGAAGCTGTTCGTCGATTTTGCCGACCAGATCTCGGCCACCGGCTCGCTCGTCGGCTCGCACGAGAGCACCGAGCGCCTGCTGCAGAAGGTACTCGGGCCCGAGCGCGTCTCGCAGATCATGGAAGAGATCCGCGGTCCCGCCGGCCGCACCATGTGGGACAAGCTCGGCAACGTCAACGAGACCGTGCTCGCAAACTATCTCAAAAACGAATACCCCCAGACCGTCGCGGTCGTGCTGTCGAAGATCAAGGCCGATCACGCCGGGCGCGTTCTGTCCCAGCTTCCGGAGAATTTCGCCATGGAGGTCATCATGCGCATGCTGCGCATGGAGGCCGTACAGAAAGAGGTCCTCGACGACGTCGAGCGCACGCTCAGGACCGAATTCTTCACCAATCTCGCGCGCAGCAACCGCCGCGACGCCCACGAGCTCATCGCCGAGATCTTCAACAGCCTCGACCGCAACACCGAAACGAAGTTCTTGACCGCGCTTGAAGAGCGCAACCGTGACAGCGCCGAGCGCGTCAAGAGCCTGATGTTCACTTTCGACGATCTGGCAAAGCTCGACGCCAACGCTATGCAGGCTGTGCTGCGCAACGCCGAGAAGGACAAGCTGCCGGTCGCTCTCAAAGGCGCGTCCGAGACGATGCGCGACTTCTTCCTCAAGAACATGTCGGAGCGCGGCGGCAAGCTGCTGAAGGAGGAGATCGCCGGCCTCGGCCCGGTGCGGCTGCGCGATGTCGAGGAGGCTCAAGCTTATATCGTGTCGGTGGCGAAGGATTTGGCGGCGCGCGGCGAGATCGTCATCGCCGACGGGAACGCCGAAGACGAGCTGGTGTACTGAGCGGCACGCATGGCGACGGCAAAGAAATTTCTCTTCGACATGTCCTTCGACGCGCTCGAGGACAAGGACGCGCCGTCGGCGCCGCCCGTCGAGAGCTTCACCCGCGCCGAGCTCGATGCCGTCCGCGAGGCGGCGTTCGCCGAGGGGCACGAGCGCGCCCTCGCCGAAGCGGCCGAGGCGGCTGCCGCCAAATCGGCCGCGGCGCTCGCGGCGCTGATGGAGAAACTTCCCGCGCTCATCGCCGCCGAAGACGCGCGCACGGCCAACATGCAACGCGACGCCGTGGCGGCGTTGCGCGCAATCATCGCCAAAGCGCTGCCCGCCTGCGCCGCGCGCGCGCCGATGGCCGAGATCGAAGCCCTTGCCAGCGCCTGCCTCGCCGAGGCGATCGACGAGCCGCGCGTCGTCCTGCGCGTCGGCAACGAGGTCTATGACGCCGTCCGCGAGCGTATCGAGGCGATCGCGGCGAGCGCGGGCTATAGCGGCCGCATCGTGCTGCTTGCCGAGGAGAGCTTCACCTGGGGCGATGCCAGGATCGAATGGGCCGATGGCGGCGCCGAGCGCCGGCTTGCCGACCAATTGAATCAAATCGACGCGGCACTGGCGCGGATCGCCGCGCCGCTCTCGCCGCCGACACCGCCTTCCCCCGAGGAGAACCACAAATGACCGACACCCCGAACATGCCGCTCAACGAACTCGAGAGCGATGCGGCGGCGCAGCCCGACGCCAAGCCGCAAAGCGCCAAGGACCTCGAAGCGGTCTACGACATTCCCGTCCAGGTCTCGGCGGTGCTCGGCCGCGCCAACATGCAGGTGAGCCAGCTCTTGAAGCTCGGCCGCGGCGCGGTCGTCGAGCTCGATCGCAAGGTCGGCGAGGCGATCGACATCTATGTCAACAACCGGCTGGTGGCGCGCGGCGAGGTCGTGATCGTCGACGAGCATTTGGGTGTGACCATGACGGAAATCGTCAAGGCCGACCGGGCCTGAAGCAAGCGCTCCTGGGCCCGAGAGAGAGGGTAGCATGCGTCTTCTGATCCTTGGACCGCTCGACGGTCACTTCGGCACGGCCGGCAAGATCGCGCTCAATCGCGGGGCGACGGTGGCGCATGCCGACAATATCGAGCAAGGCCTCGCCGCCTTGCGCGCCGGCCAGGGCGCCGATCTGTTGATGATGGATGTGAAGCTCGACATCCAGCGCATGATCGAGAGCCTGAAGCGCGAGCGGATTTTCGTGCCGATCGTCGCCTGCGGCATCGGCAACGACGCCGACGCGGCGGTGCGGGCGATCAAGGCAGGCGCGCAGGAATATATCCCCCTGCCGCCCGACGCGGAGCTGATCGCCGCCGTGCTGCAGGCGGTCTCGACCGACAGTCATGCCATCATCTATCGCGATCCGGCGATGGAGGCGGTGGTGCGCATGGCCGAGCAGATCGCGCCGTCGGAAGCAAGCGTGCTCGTCACCGGCGAAAGCGGCACCGGCAAGGAGGTCGTCGCGCGCCTTATCCATCGCCGCAGCAAGCGCGCCAAGATGCCGTTCATCAGCGTCAATTGCGCCGCGATCCCCGAGAACCTGCTCGAGAGCGAATTGTTCGGCCACGAGAAGGGTGCTTTCACGGGGGCGATCGCCCGCCGCATCGGCAAGTTCGAGGAAGCAAACGGCGGAACGCTGCTGCTCGACGAGATCAGCGAGATGCACCCCCGTCTCCAGGCGAAGCTCCTGCGCGCCGTGCAGGAGCGCGAGATCGACCGCGTCGGCGGCACCCAGCCGATCAAGATCGACATCCGCCTGATCGCCACCTCGAACCGCGACCTCGAAGCGGCAGTGCGCGAGGGCGCCTTCCGCGACGACCTTTATTTCCGCCTCAACGTTGTCAATCTCCGCGTTCCGGCGCTGCGCGAGCGGCCCAAGGACGTCGAGCCGCTCGCCGAGTTCTTCGTCAAGAAATATGCCGAGATGAACGCGGTGCCGGCGCGGCCCCTCTCGCTCGAGCTACGCGCCCGCCTCGTCCAGCATCCGTGGCGCGGCAATGTACGCGAGCTCGAGAACACGATGCATCGCGCCGTGCTTCTGGCGCGCGGCGAGGAGATCGGCGCCGATGCCGTGGCGCTCTCGAGCGGCCGCGCGAGCGACGGCGCCGATCCCAATGTCGCGGCGCGTATGGGGCTGGTCGGCCGGACCGTTGCCGATGTCGAGCGCGACCTGATCCTCGAGACCTTGCAGCACTGCCTGGGCAACCGCACCCACGCCGCCAACATTCTCGGCATCTCGATCCGCACCCTGCGCAACAAGCTGCAGCAATACCGCGAAGAAGGCCTCACCGTGCCGCAGCACGGCGAAGCCGAGCGCGCGACCGCGTAAGCGTCGATCGATGGCCGACACCGCCGCCAGCCAAAGCACGGCCGCCGATCCGTTCGGCGTATTGATATCCCGGATCACCGACGCCCTGAAGCGTGGCGAGATCGCGCTGGCGCTCGGCGTCGTCGCGATCCTCGCCGTCCTGATCGTGCCGATGCCGACCTGGCTGCTTGATATCAGCCTGGCGCTGTCGGTCACCTTCGCCGTGCTCATCCTCATGGTCGGCCTGTTCATCGAGCGGCCGCTCGAATTCTCGTCCTTCCCGACCGTGCTGTTGATGAGCACGATGCTGCGCCTG